>Ga0209121_10000005_pt1 | contig 356686 bp, 323 predicted proteins | sample Cruoilmetagenom3_FD_187292 | JGI IMG/M metagenome (GOLD analysis project Ga0209121, IMG submission 187292) | Oil polluted marine microbial communities from Coal Oil Point, Santa Barbara, California, USA - Sample 3 (SPAdes) (version 2) | ecosystem: Environmental > Aquatic > Marine > Oil seeps ...
GTGCCAGGGGGACTTGGTGTGAGGCTAGCACGATGCACCCATTATTTTAAAAAAGCTCATCTTCGGATGAGCTTTTTTTTTGCCTAAAATTCAAATTAATAATCTATGAATTTGTTTTATAATAGTATCCTAGAAATCCGTACATTATATACCTCCAGTATTGTTCTAGATTTAACTTGTTAAAGATATTATAAGAGTATGTTTAAAGATTAAAATTGATTCTATCTATGAAGCTATAGAGATTGACCCAAGGTTCATTCTATTCTAAAAAGGCAGTTATGAAAAAAGAGCAATTAGTAGAGATGGGTTTCTGTATGAAACCACATGGGATTAAGGGTGGTTTCACTTTTAACCTAACAAATGTAGAAGATAGTGTTTTAAGTAAGAAGACTAAGGTTACATTATTCCCAAAAGATAAGAAAAGTAGTTTGGATCCAAATGGAGAGACATTTACAATTAAGTCTATAGCTTTTGGTAATAAAGTTATTACTTACTTAGAAGAAGTTACTGACAGAAATAAAGTCGAAGATATCATACCTTTTGAAATTTATATTGATCGTGATTTATTTCCAGAAACTGAGGAAGATGAATTCTATGTTTCTGATTTAATCGGTTTAAATGTTTTAATTGATGGAACTGATGAAGTTTACGGAAAAGTTTCAGACTTTTACGATAATACTGCACAAATTGTTCTTGTCGTTAAGGCACAAGGTAAGCAAGTGCAAGAGCTTCCTTTTATTGAAGAGTTTTTTCCTGAGGTTAATATTGAAGAAGGTTATATCACTATGGTGATACCTAGCTTCATAGAGGAAAAAAAGTAATGGCGAGAAAGATTTGGATTTTAACAATGTTTCCAGATTTTTTTAAGCCTCTATCTGAAGTAGGTGTCGTTGGACAAGTATTTCAAGGAATGAGGGGAGAAAAGTTTGATCTTGAAACCCTTTATATTCCAGACTTTTGTGAAAAGGGCTTCAAGGGAGTTGATAGTGCTCCATATGGTGGAGGTCCTGGTGTTGTAATGCGCGCTGATGTTTTAAAGAAAGCGTTAGTTGAAGGTGTTATTGAAAAAGGCAATTATAATTTAAAGAATATTAAAAACGAATTGGCCGTAGTATTTACAGCTCCTAGGGGAGTTGTTTGGAATAATTCAGTTTGTAAGAATTTTGCTTCAAAGTATTTAAATTCTAGTTCAAAAAAAGACCTTGTTTTCATCTGCGGAAGATATGAGGGGATAGATGAACGATTTATAGAGAAGTATGTTGATGAAGTTTATTGTATTGGGGACTACGTTTTATCAGGTGGAGAAATTGCGGTAATGGCAATTATTGATTCGGCCTTTAGGTTTAGCGAAGGAGTTCTTGGTAATGGTGAAAGTGCTTTAGAAGATAGTTTTGAATCTAATCTTTTAGAACATCCTCAATATACGAGACCTGCTATATTTGAAGATGCAACTGTACCTGAAACCCTTACTAGTGGTAATCATAAAAAAATTAACGAATGGAAAAATAAAAAACAGGTTGAAATGACTCTTAAGTGGAGACCTGACTTAATAGAAAAGGATAGAAAATAGTGCAAAACTTATATTTAGCTCTAGTACATCACCCGATTAAAAATAAAAGAGGTGATACTGTAACTACATCAGTTACTAATTTAGATATTCATGACATTGCTAGAAGTTGTAAAACTTTTGGTGTTGAAAGATATTTTATTGTTACTCCATTAAAAGCACAGCATGAGCTAGTAAGTAAAATTCTAGGTCACTGGGAGGATGATAAGAATGGTGTTTATAACCCTGACAGACAAAACGCTCTATCAATTGCAAAGTTAGTAGACTCTGTAGAAGATGCTCTTGCTGCGATCGAAGAAAAAGAAGGTAAGAAGCCACTACTAGCAGTAACTGGTGCAAACTTTGATAGTTTTCACGGAACAACTAGTGAGCTTAAAGTAAAAATGAGTGAGTCCGATAGGCCTTGTTTACTTTTATTTGGAACTGGTTGGGGACTTCATGAAACAGTACTAGAGAAGTCTGACTTTATGCTAGACCCTATATTAGGTGCAGACGAGAATGGTTATAATCATCTATCAGTAAGAAGCGCAGTTGCAATTTATTTAGATAGATATAATCAAAAATAGTTATAAGTTATTAATTTCTAATAATTAAGATGATTGACTAGCAAAGTTATTTCTGGTAATTTTGCAGCTTCAAACTGAATGCTACGTGTGTTTTTTGGGCCTTGAGTCTAATTAAACGAGCCTATGAGTTTATAGAATAGAACTTATCCAAGAATGACATATCGTCAGTCCTATAGAAAGTTCAATAAGATTAGGGAGTTAACCCATGAATTTAGTTGATATTGTTGAAAAAGATCACCTATCAAAAAACGTAGAAACATTTCCAGAATTTAGAACTGGTGACACTCTTGCTGTACATGCAAGAATTAGAGAAGGTGAAAAATCTCGTATCCAGGTATTCCAAGGTGTTTGTATCGGTATTAAGAGTAAAAACGATCTAAATGGTCATTTCAGAGTAAGAAAGATTTCTTCTGGTATGGGTGTTGAGAGAGTATTTCCATTTCATTCTCCAAACGTTGAAAAAATTGAAATTGTTCAACGTGGTAAGTCTAGAAGAAGTAAGCTTTACTACCTTAGAGAAAGATCTGGTAAATCTGCAAGAATTGCTATCGATTACGATAGAAAGTAATTCTTTCAAAAAAGTTTTAATAAAGGGCCCCTATTTGGGGCCTTTTTTTTTGGGAAAATAAGTATGTTTGATTTAGAGAAACTCGAAAACTTTGATGTTCTTTCTGGTTGTGATGAGGTTGGGAGAGGTCCTTTAGCTGGGCCTGTTGTAGGTTGTAGTGTCTCAATTGAAAGAGAGTTTTTAACTAAGGAGAACCTCTCCTATTTATTTGAACTTGGTATAACTGACTCTAAAAAACTGACAACAAAGAAGAGAAAGAAACTTTTAGAAGTTTTAAAAATAAACGACTTTAAAGTAAACGAAAAAAACAGCCATCAAATTAATGAATCATTTTCGATAAAATTCAGTGTTCGTGAACTGTCGAATGAATTGATTGATGACATTAATATTTTACAAGCTTCATTGAAGGCCATGGGATTGGCATTTCTAGATTGTGATTCAGGAAAGAGTACAAAACTTTTAATTGATGGAAATAAAAACTTAAATCTAAATAAATTGTCTGTTCATGAAGAAGCGGTGGTTAAAGGCGATTCAAAGTCTGTTGTTATTGGACTTGCTTCAATTATTGCCAAAGAGTACCGCGATGACCTAATGATAGAACTTGCTAAAAAGTATCCACAGTATGGACTTGAAAAACATGCAGGCTATCCAACTAAGGCCCATAAAGAGGCCATAGTACAATTTGGTGTGACTCCAATTCATAGGAAGAGCTTTAAAGGTGTGAAAGAGTATTGTTAATTTATTTATGCTATGTGTTAATTACTAAAATCTAGGGAGTAAAATTCATTTTTATTCACAAGTAAAATTGACAAGAGTTCTAAAGCACCGTTATCCTATATGTATGAAATTATTTAAATTTAAATCTACACTTATAATACTTACGCTAGCTCTTACTTTTCTAGCTACACCACAAAAAGCAAACGCTATGGATGCAAGAGCTAAGGCCCTAGGCTCTATGGCCTTATACGGTACTGTTGGTGGAGCTCTTCTTGGTGCAGCATCACTTGCATTTGGAACTAATGGAAGAGCAGTTTCACAAGGAGCCTCTCTTGGTCTCTACGGTGGAATTATCTTTGGAAGTTATGTTGTTATTTCACATTCAATGAAGAGAAATCGCTATAATGCTCCTATAACTCCTCCAGTTGATAATAACTATTATCCAGAAACGGGGAATACTCCATATAATGGTTCAGGTTCTTCAAATGGTGCAGGTTCTGATTCTGATTCTTGGAATTTTTATAATAGAATGAATACTATGAAAGAGCATAGTTTAGACTTTGGTCTTGATATGAGATCAGTCGAGAGACTTCAGAAAAAGAAAGGGCCTGAAAGCCCAATCTTCTTTATGAATTTAGTAAATTATCAGTTTTGAAATGTTTTACGACGATTACCGTATCTAGTATTTAGGGTTTCGGTTTCGTCGTTCTCAAAGTCCATAATCATTGCTTCCATTGCATCATATTCGAATAGCTTAAATACCTTTAAGAATTCAGTCTTTACATTAGAAAGCTTTATCTGACTTTTTTTATCATTAAGTATTCTAAGAGTTTCAACAAAAACTCCAATTCCAGACGATCCAACGAAGTCTAATCCATTCATATCAAGGGTCACACTTGAAAGAGGGTTATCTTTAATAAGACCCTGAAGCTCTCTTCTAAAAGGGAGACTATTTTCAAAATCTAGTCCACCTTCCATGTGTACTGTAATATTTCCAAGTGAATCTGTTCGAACCTGTGCTTTTAAACTCATATGTGTGACTCCTCGTTGAATCTTCGTAAGAACTAATCTATTCTATCATTTCATATTTATGGAATTAAGCCGGTATTTATTTCACCGCGTCAAATAAAAGGGGATTGTCCTTGTCTACTTTAAAACTTGTTACACTTCCTATTGGAAATCTGTCTGATATAACCCCTAGGGCCCTAGAAACACTAAGAAGTGAGAGGTTATTTCTAGCTGAAGACACAAGGAATCTTAGAAAGATTTTTGACCTTTTAGAGGTGGACGGCTCACATAAGGAAGTAGATTCCTTCCATGATCACTCTAAGTCTAAGATTGATTATTATGTGTCTAAGCTAAAAAGTGGAATTAGTTATGTTTTAGTTTCAGATGCCGGGAGCCCAATAATATCAGACCCAGCATTTCCACTTGTAAAAGCATGTGTTGATGCAGGTATAGAGATAGAAACTTGTCCAGGTGTAAGCGCTGTCATTACAGCATTGGAGATCAGTAGCCTTCCTCCACAACCATTTACCTTTTATGGTTTTACTCCACGAGACGATTCAAAAAAGCGAGAAACTTTCTCCAATTTACTTCAATATAGTGGAACCTTTATTTACTTTGAAAGCCCACACAGATTACTAAAGACTTTAAAAGTATTAGCAGAAGTTCTTCCTGAATCTAACATTGCAGTTGCTAGAGAACTAACTAAGAAATTTGAAACAGTATATAGGTTCAAGGCTAAAGACTGGGAGAGCGTTGAAATTAAGAGTGTTGGTGAGATAGTTCTTATGATAAATCATCAATCTAGTGAAAAATCTGTAGAAGGAAAGAAGTTAGAGTCTCTTGCTAAGGAATATTTAGAGAAAAAACAAAGCAAGAAGAACTTAGCTAAAATTCTAGCTGAAATCCTAGATGAAAATCCAAAAGTAATTTACCAGCAGTTGAATCAGGATAAATAGCTTCTTTTTAGGAAAATAGGTAAGGATTGCCTGTAGGTGAAAGTCGTTTAATAGAGATACTCTAGCTCTTTTTTGACTTTATTTATTTTAGATAAGCTACTGATTAGAATAGACTGGATTCTCAGATAAAACCGAGCTAAAATATATTTATATAATTTTTTAAGGAAGAAAAATGATTGTACGTATTATTGGTGGTCACGGTGGAGTATCTCCGGGTTATAGAGCAACAAGCTACTTAATAGATGGTAAACTCCTTATAGATGCTGGCTCAGTCGCTAGTGGTATTCAAATACCAGAACAAATACTAATCGATAATATTTTAATATCTCACTCACATCTCGATCATATTTCAGATTTAGCTTTTTTAGCAGATAACTGCTTTGGGCAAAAAGGTAGGCCATTTGAAATTCATACAGTTAAAAATGTAAAAAACTCAATAATGACTCATTTATTAAATGACGTAATTTGGCCTGACTTCACAAAACTGCCAAGCGCAGACAATCCGACTCTTCACTTTAATGAGTTAGAGTCTAAAAAACCTGTGAAAATAGGGGATTATACTGTTACACCTGTTCCAGTGAACCACGATGGACCTGGACATGGTTTTATAATTGAAAAGGGTGATTCGTGTATTGTATTTACTCAAGATACAGGACCAACAGATAAGATCTGGGAAATTGCTAAAACAAAAAAGAATTTAAAGGCTATTTTCTCTGAAGTAAGCTTCCCTAATAAAATGATGCAAATTGCTCTAGATTCCAAGCACCATACTCCAAGTACAATGGTTGAAGAGATTAAGAAGATGCCGAAAGATGTCCCTATTTTCTTAGGTCACTTAAAGCCTAACTTCCAGGACCAACTTTTCAAAGAAATTGATATGATGGGTAATGATAGAATCTCTGTATTAGGATCTGACGATACAAGCTATATTTTCTAGTTAAAGCCCGGTGTAATATAAGGCTGTGATGGTGGTAGTATCACAGGCTGTTGCATTGGTGGCATATACTTAGGAGCAAAAGTCTTTTTACTTTCTGCTTTTGGTGTACAACCTTTTTTCTTCTTAGTGCTAAATGGATCGCTATCTTCACTATCCTCATCTTCTTCACACTCATCTTCTTCTTTTTTCTTTTTATCTTTAGATTCGAGTTTGTTAACTTTGAATGGGCCGGTTTTAAATGTTTTACTTCCAGCTTTAAATGTTACAAAAACTGAAAAACTTTCATCTTTTCTTTTAGTCGTTAACTTATCGCTATTGCTACTACAAGTTTGTCCCTTACACTCCCAAGTATATTCTCCCTTTAAGCTCTGAAATTCTTTTTCTTTAATAGATGCCTTTAGCTTAACTTCTTTTTTTGTAGAGTCATTCTTTCCATCTGACTCTATCCTAATGTTTAGTTTATTGGCGTTTTCACCTGTTTTAACTGTTCCAGCAACTTCTACTTCGTAAGTAATTTGATCAAATAGTCCAACTTCTATAGATGTACCGCTTATTGTTTGAACTTTCTGCTCTCCATCTTTACTAGTGACTTTCCAAGATACTTTTGCATTCTCTGGGGCACCTGTAACTATTGCAGTTAATCTAGTCTTTTGTGATTTTATAATGTTTTCTTTATTAACTTTTATTTCAACAGGAGTAGGCTTCAAAATAATTAGATCTATTTCGCCTTTTTCTGGTGCAGTAGCTTTTTCAGGATTAATTGAATGATTTGTTAATTCATATGCCACTTTCGTCGCTTCTTTAACCTCTGATGTAATTTTACACTTTAGTCCATGCTTATCACTTGGATCTTCTTCACACTGAATTCCTTCAGGTAATGTCCATTCTACTTTTGAGTCTTTTAGTTCAGGTGAGCTGAAGTCTGCAACAGTATCATTTTTTACTAAAGATAGTATTAGGTCATTATTATTATTTGTTGGTTTAAAAGAATAAACTTCTTTTCCATCAGATGATGGGGTTGGTTTATCATCATCATCAGCAGCACAATTTATTGTATATCTTGAACCATCTCCATCAAAATCTCTTTGGTATTCAGTGTCACCAATCGTGAACATTTTCACTTGTCCACCGGACTTATTTTTAAAATGAAATTCTAAAGGACTCTTTGGATTACCATTAGGTAAGTCTACTTGATCGAAAGTTATACTCTCTGAAAATGTTTGCAGTGTCTTATTAGACTTAAAGCTTTCTTCTGGATTATTGTCGTTTATAATTTCCATTGTATGGCCTTGACCACCATCAAATAGAGACATTGACCAGTCTTCTGAGTCTGCTCCTGGGATATATTTAAAGTTCATTTTCATCTGAACTTTATAGCTTCCTGGCTTGGTTTCACTCTCAGTTATTTTACAATTTTGTACATCAAATTGAGCTCCTGCATAATGAACAGAAATAGGCCTATCTATAAAAGTTGCTTTTGGATTATTTATTTTACTAAGTATTGTTTCCGCATCAAGGATCAAACTCTTAGTAGGAGAGTCGAATGGATTAGATAGACTACACATACCAGTATTATTACTAACTTCTCTTAAGAAAGCATGACACTCTTTTGACATATTTTTGGCCATATCAAGTATATCTTCTTTCACTGCTTTTATTGCATCTGATACGTCTGAATCATATTTTGAGATATTTATGTCTGATATTTTCTTATCAAAGTTATCATAGTTGTCTTTGTCATCATAAAATCTTCTTTGATAGAAGTTTCTTGCTATATCTCCAACGAATAGTCCCCATCCATCAACTTCTCTTCCATGCGTCTTAAAATTAAATTTTGATAGAGCATCTTTCTCATATTCTTCAATATGATACTTCTTATCTTCTAGGCCTCTAGAGAATAAGACTAATGCTTGAAGTTTTTCTTTTGTAGTGTTCTGTGCACCGGCGGCAGATGAATGTCTTTTGTTAACAGCGTTCTTAAAAGGGGAGCTAAACTCTCTTAAGTGATTCATTACATCACTAGCACTCATAGAGAACTTATAGTTTTCACTTATGTACTTATCTAAGTTTGCTTCATATTCTTTTTGCTCTTCTGGAGAGCTGTTAGCAAATAGGTTATGGGCATAAGCTAGTTTTTGAAAACTTTCTCCCAATACTTTTTCAGAGAGAAGTCTCGCTGACTTTTCCTTATCATTTAATAATTCATTTACTTTTGCTTGGTACTCTAGGCTACATTGTTCTTTAGTCATAGCCAGAGTGTTAGAGCTAAAGAATAGAAATAGAGATAATACTAAGCTTAAGCTTAGTAATCTGTTCACTTGAATAGGTGTAGTTCTATTTCTCTTCATTATTTCTATTCTACCTCAGCATAGTTATCGGTTATTAAAAGAAATAGTTTAGCGTTTTAATTGGGTATTTACTCTTTGTAAAAACAGGAGCTTATAGTTTTTGTCTGCTCGAGCTAAACTAACTAAGTAGCCTAAAATATGTGGCATAGGAGCTAGGCGTCTAAAAAAAACCTTGTCTAAAGAGGTCTCTAATATCATCATGCCTTATCACAATATGAATTAAATACGGAGATTCCTTATGGGTTGGTTTGATACGGTTCAAAACCCGAAGCTAAAAAGTGCTAAAAAAGTTTCTACAAATACGCCATCAGGCCTTTGGAAAAAATGTACAAATTGTGCAGAGATCATTCAAAGCGATAAGTTAGATGAGATGTATCAAGTATGTCCTTACTGTGATCATCACTTCAGACTTAGTGCTCATGAAAGAATAAACCTTATTATAGACGAAGGTACTTTTGAATATCATTTAGAAGATTTAACTTCTTCTGATCCTCTAGAGTTCACAGATAAAAAACCTTACAAAACAAGACTAAAAGAAGCCTATGATAAAACAGGTCTTCTTGATGGAACTCTTTGCGGTGTTGGTAAAATTAACAAGCAAGATGTTTCTCTTTGTGTAATGAACTTTCAATTCATGGGTGGCTCTATGGGTGTTGTTACTGGTGAGAAAGTAGCACACGTAATGGATATTGCTCTTGAGAGAAAAATACCAGCAATCGTTCTTTGTTCATCTGGTGGTGCACGTATGCAAGAAGGGATTCTTTCTCTTATGCAAATGGCGAAAACATCTGCGGCAAGACAAAAACTTAAGAATGCAGGTATTCCATTTATATCAATACTTACAGATCCTACAACAGGTGGAGTAGCAGCTTCTTATGCTATGTTAGGTGATATTAATATTGCTGAGCCTAAGGCCTTAATTGGTTTTGCAGGGCCTAGAGTTATTGAGCAGTCAATTCGTCAAACACTTCCACAAGGTTTTCAAAGATCTGAATTCTTACTTGAGCATGGTTTTGTAGATAGAATTGTTCATAGACATAAGTTAAAAGAAGAGCTTAGCTACTTTTGCGATTTATTTAACAACTAAATCTTAATGAGTTTCAACAAGCTTAAAGATGAAAAGCTAGATAATCTGCTCCAAGAATATTTTGGAGCAGAATTTTTCAACCCAAAGCATGGTGAAGTCAAAACTTTCTTCGAAACATTTAAAAATCAATTTAAAAAATCTAAATGCAAAATTATTACTGTTGCCGGAACTAATGGTAAGGGACAGACTGCGCATTTTATAAATGACTACCTAACTCGTCTGGGTAAGAAGTGTGGTCTTTGGACATCTCCACATGTCTTAAGTGTAACTGAAAGGTTTAAATTTGGTGATGAGTATATATCTCATCGTGAACTTCAAAAAGAATTTGAAAATTTATATTCTAACGATTTAAAACTTAGCTACTACGAGTTTTTATTTTTTTGTTTTTGTTCTCTTTCATCTAAAAGAAATTTAGACTACATCATATTAGAGGTTGGGCTTGGCGGAAGATTAGACGCTGTTAATTTTTTAGATGCAGATTATACTCTACTCACTTCTATCTCTAAAGATCATGAAGAGTTTCTAGGTTCTAGTTTAACTGGTATTTTAAAAGAGAAGCTTGGAGTATGTAGAGAAGAGTCGGCACATATATCTTCACTAGAGCAAGAGTTCCTTCGTAAGAAGCAAAACGATGCAATATCTCATATAGTTAATAAAGTAGACCTTTTTGACATTGGAATACTTAAACAGAGTGATGATTACTTCTTACGAAATAAAATTTTGGCGCTGTATTTTCTAAATACGCTACTGAAAAAATATCCTTCTCGCCAAGAGCTACTCCATGAGAGCAGCCAGTTTGTGTGCAGCGTGACAAAAGGTAGACAAGAAGAAGTGACAATCAAGAATATTAAGTTTATCTTTATAGGTGCTCATAATATTGATGGAATAAGAAAAATGAGGGACTACTTTTTAGCTAATAAAAGTGTAGAAAAAAGTAATCTCCTTTGTGCTTTTTCTAAGAGAAGTGAGGAAGATATTATTTCTAGTTTAGAAATATTAAAATCTTCTCCTTGCCTCTGGGATTCTATTAACGTTACGAGCTTTGAGCATCTAAAAGCATTACCGCTCAACTCTCTACCAAATACCGATGGTATTTCTGTAGTTGATGAATGGAAAAGTTTTTTAGATAAGGTAATCATTAGTAATAAAGGGCAATGGATTGTCACTGGTTCATACTACTTCATTGGTGAAGTTCAAAAATATCTTAATTCTCGCTTTAGTATTCTTTAGCTTCGATTCTCTGTTTGCAAATGAGCGAGTGAATTTCTCTTTTGGGAATAAGGTTCAAGTATTATCTGATAAGGCATACCGTAGGTCTCAAAATAATGAGTTTGAAGCCGTAGGGAATGTGATTATTAATCACGAAAATAATTCTATCTATGGAGAAAAAGCATCAATTTCTTTCAAAACAGGTGATGCTGAAGTTCTTGGGAATGTGCGCTACATTAGTAGTGACATGACAGTCTTTGGTTCAAAAATGGAGTATAATTTCAATACTGCTTATTTGGGTGTCTTCAATGGAAAAATAATTAATTCAAATTACACTGTAGTTGGAAAATATCTCGCTAAAATTTCAGATAATACATTTGTCGGGAGAGACGCTGAGTATACAACTTGTCGCGACTGTCCTGAATCATGGAGTATTCTTGGACGTGAAGTTGAAATTACAAAGAATGAATATATAAAAATTAAGCATGCCTACATCAAAGTTAACGGTGTAGTTGTTATGTATATTCCTTATATTGTTTTACCTATAAAGAAAGATAGGGAGAGTGGAGTCCTTTTTCCTAAGATAAAGGCCGACTCAAAAGAAAGTGTGCATTTTGGTTTACCTTACTTTTGGGCCATAAGTGAGCACAATGACTTAACATTCACACCTATGATTCGTGGACGAAGAGGGTTTAGTGGTGAGCTTCAGTTTAGACAGGCGATTAGAGGTGAGACTTGGCTTGAGCTTAACAGTATTGGTGTTAATGATAGAATATGGCAGGCCAAAAAAGATGATTATGAACTGAGTGGTTCTCATAATCAGAGGTTTGGGGGAGATTTAGAGTTTCATTCTTACCTTGATAATTCAGTAAATTTTCACACTTACTTAAGTGGAATGAGTGATTTAGATCAGACTCGAGATTTAGAATCTTTCTATGATAAAAGAATTCGAAGTTCTGATTTAGGACTTGAATCTTTCTTAAGTATTTATAATTCATATTTTGATATGGGTGTAGAGGTAGATTTTAAAAGAAACCTCTTATTCGAAAACTCAAAAGGCTTTGATCATTCCTATGTTCAGACTCTTCCTCGAATTCATTTTAACTCAATTCCTTTTTATTTATTTCAAGGTAATTTCTTTGGTGGGAAAAGTCTTAGCTTTCAATGGAAGTCTGAAGCTGCAATATTTAAGCAAAACCATGTTGATGAATCTAGCTATATCCGAAATGCTACTAGAGTAAATATGAGTCCTAAGATTTTATGGGACCTTGGTTACTTAGGTCCTGTGAATTTTAAGTCTTCTGTTTCACTTGATAGACAAGACTATTGGTTCTCCAATGTGCCTTCTGAAAAGAAATTCTCTAAGAGTGGTTTCATATATGAGAATGAAGCATCCTTTGAAGTCAGTAAGATTTTTGGACTCTCGTATGAGGAAGATATTCCTTTAGAAAGAATTGATTTGGAAAAATCTGAAGGTCTAAGTATTGAAACTAAAGAAGAAGACATTAAATTTGAAGGTCATGTCGGAACAGTTCCAATGATCAACGAATCTTTTACAGAGGATAAGTATAAAGTTACTAGAAATAGCTATAGATATTCTCAGGTCTATAAATTAAAGCATTACTACCTTGCTGATCAAAAACAGAAAGGTAATCAGAGATTTGCAGCACAGATTCAAAATGCGGATGGCCTATTTGATTCAAATGATGCTGTTAGAGAGAAAGAATTTGAACTCTCTCACGTTTCATCTAGAACAACTCTACCAGTTTCAAATACACTTGAGTTGCAATGGTCTAATTCATTAATAAAGAAATATTCTAAAAAGCTAGACGTCTTCAGAGACGGGCGCCACTTAAGAGATAATTTTAATTATAGTAAGGTTGCTTACTTTAACCTTTCTCAAGGTATAGATTTTAACGCAGAGACTGATAATACTTTAGATAAGTTAACAAGACTCTATATTGGGACAGGTTTTTCTCTAAAGAATTTCTCGTTTTCTCTATCTGAATACTTTTATCACCAAAATAACGAACATATTTTAGACTTCAATATTAATCATAATTTACAGAGATTAAATTACGGAATTAGTTTTCGTTATGACTCTTTTACAACACCAATAAATAAGACAGCAGACTTAACAGCTGGAATAAAAATCAATGACCTATTTAAACTAAATACAATTCAAACATATGATATCGATGACAGTGTTTTAAAAGAATCATATTACCAACTAATTTATTCTCCATTAAATAACTGTTGGAAGGCCGATGTTTCTTATAAGTCTACAGAAATTGAAAACTCAGTTGCCTTTAACTTTTATATTAATTTTAATGAGAATAAGTTCCACTCATTTTCTGGTGGTGAATAATATTGAAAGTTGCAATTATTGATTTCGAAGATAGTTTCACTTTTAATATTTATTCTGTCCTAAAAGGTCTTGGAGTTGAAGTCTATGTTATCGATTATAAAAAAGTTCAAATAGACTATCTCTCTGAATTCTCTCATATTCTTCTAGGTCCTGGACCTGGACATATAGAGGATTATCATGATTTCTTTCCTTTAATAGATAAGCTCATTTTAGACTCATTAAGTGAAAGGTTTAAATTAGTTGGAATTTGTCTTGGCCATCAGCTTATTCATCATAGACTTGGAAGAGATGTAAAACTACTAGATGATCCTATCCATGGACAAAGCTTTCAGTTTAGGTTTCCAGATAGTGAATACTTGACTGAAGAACTACGAGGAAAATTGATAGATCTTCAGTTCTATAATTCTTGGAGAGTTCTAAATCAAGAATCTCAACTCCATTTTGACCTAGAAATTTATGGGAATTCAAATGAAGTCATAGCTAGCTTCTCAAAGAATATAACTACTTACCAATTTCACTGTGAATCGGTTGGAACATCTTGCCAGAGATACTTATTTAATCAATTGCTTGTATAATAGTATTGATGAGCAAGTTAGTTAAGGTCGCAGGTGTTTACGACAAAAGAACTATTCAAAGATTAAAAGAAGTTGGCGTAGGCCAATTTAGTTTTGATTTCCGTGCCAGAAGCTTTAATTTTCTTCAACAACATTCGTTTATGGAACTTCAGAAAGAGTTAGATCTTGATGAGGAAATATTTCTTCACTTTGAAAATGAAGCTGATTTTGTTATTCAAAAAATTGTAGATGACCTTAAGGCCGAAAGAAGTACTAAGAATGTCACGCTTGAATTCTCTGACATAAATAGTGTTGAGTTCTATGATTCATTCAAGAAGCCTTTTGTGTGGCACTATAATTTCGATTCTAAAGAGCTCGATACTCTCAATAAATCAAAATACTTACAGGGAATCGTGTTGAAGTTTTCCGATTTGTTAAAGCTTCATGAAGATGGAGTTCTTCATAATTTTTGTAACAACTTCCATTCACTTTTTATTGATTTACTATCAAGAGAAGATTTTAAACTAACCCTTGAGCTGGATTGGGATAGTAATTTATTTGCTTCGATATCTGAGCTTTTCGACTTTGACTTAATTGCAATACCTATCAGTAATAAAGTTGAAATATGCTACCGCAATGTTGACCTTGGAAAAGTTCAAAATCATGTTCAATACTTAAAAGAGTTGAATCTTTAGACCATCTTTACAAATTGAATTTAATTCGCAATATTGCTCTAAAATTAGGAGATTTTATGAGTTTAAATATTGTAATTAGTAATGATGATGGAGTTTACGCACCAGGGATTAATGTTTTATTCGAAGTGCTTTCTGAGATTGCTAATGTTGTTATGGTTGCTCCACTAGAAGAGAGATCTACAACAGGACATACTTTAACTCTTGATCACCCTCTTAGAGTCGTAAAAATTAAAGAAAACACATATGGTTGTAGTGGTTATCCTGCAGACTGTGCCTTAATGGGGTTTGGACATATTGTAGATAAGTCTACAGTCGACTTATTTATCTCTGGAATTAACCGTGGTGCTAACCTTGGTCAAGATATCTATTACTCAGGAACAGTAGCAGCTGCAAGAGAGGCCACATTCCATAATATCCCTAGTATCTCAGTAAGTTCAGCAATGGATTTTGAATCAAATAAAGCACCAAATAATGAATATTTCTATACTGCAGCTAACTTTATTAAAAAACTTGTACTTGCAGACATCCATAAACATATTGATCCAATGACCGTTATTAATATCAATGTTCCAGAAGTTCTAGAGAATGAGATTAAGGGTGCTGAAGTTACTCATCTTGGCTTTAGAAAGTATTCAGAAAATATTGATAAGCGAACAGATTTCAGAAGTAGAGAATACTACTGGATCGGTGGAAATTACAACGGTCACAATAATGACGCTGGATCAGATTGTTCAGTCGTTGAAGAGGAAAAAATTTCCCTCACATGTCTAAATTTACTATCCCAAACAACCGAAGAACCTAGTAAGTGGAGAAGATTCTTAGATGATTTAATCTAAGTGTCTGAAATCTCGCACTTACTGGGAGATTGCTTTGAAGTTTACCGTCATTTTACTGACACTTATGGTGTTTAGCTTTTCTTGTTCCCATATGGGAAGTGGACAATATGTTCAAATTAGAAAAGGCGATACTTATTTAAAAATTGCAAAAGAATTTAAGATAGATAAGTGGCTACTTGAGGAAGCAAATAATAAAAAGACCCTTAAGGTTGGAGAGTGGTTCTTTGTTCCTCTTCAAAGAGGTCTAATGGGTGCAAAGTCTATTCGTATGCCTGCAAGTACTGCTCAGTATATGGCAAGTGGTAGATACGCTTGGCCAGTCCCATCAAGCTCGAGAATTAGCTCTGGCTTTGGTAGGAGATGGGGAAAGCATCATGATGGAATAGACATTCCTGCGCGCACAGGAGCTCATATAGTAAGTGTAGACTCAGGTGTAGTTGTCTACTCCGGGAGAGAACTGGGTGGTTATGGAAATATAACTGTTATTGCTCATAAGAATGGTATCTTCTCAGTTTATGCTCACGCATCAAAGAATTACACATCTAAAGGTGACAAGGTTCATAAAGGGCAAGTGATCGCTCTTGTTGGTAGTACTGGAAGGTCTACTGGGCCTCACCTACACTTTGAAGTTAGAAGGAACTCTAAGGCCTTAGATCCAAAAAGTTTTGTGAGTTACAAAAGTAAGTAGAACTACTTTTTTAACGAGTCCATAATCAGTAAATAGAGCTTTGCTGTATTTACTGCATCTTCTAGAGCTGTGTGTGCTACATCACCCATATTAAAATGTTTCATGAGCCCTGAACCACTATGACAAGTATCTGGAAGAAGCTTCATATCACATAAGCTTCTTACAACACTCGATAGATCGAGAACTTGATGATGGAAGTGCTCACGCATAAAGTTCCAACTTAGATCTCTGTTTAGAAATGGAAGATCTATCGCATTCAATGATTTTCCAAACAGTACAATTTTATCTTTTTCTGATTTTCCAAAGTACTTAACAACTTCTTCATCATGAAGGTATTGCTCTAAAAGATTTTTGAAGTCTTGAAGTTCTTCACCTTCATTATGTGCTTTGTTTATAAGTTCTGTATTGTGGTCAATTACCCACTTATCAAGTCTTGGTTTTAATTCTTCAAAACTAGGACATTTAATATACCAATTTCTCTCTAGGTGATGAGCTATCTCACCTGTCTCACTACAAAATGGAACCATTCCGAATTCAATGATGTAATCATTTTCGGCCAATCCTGTCGCTTCAATATCAAAAGAGAGGTATTTCATTATTTGTTCCTATTTAAGTTTTTTTAGAATATTTGATGTTTGTTTAGAATTATTCTAGTTAAATTAAAAGCTATCGCCAAGGGCCTTCTATAAATAACCAATGTAAATAATTGGCTCTTCCCATTTCAAAATATCTCTAACGAGCTTGAAGCAGCTAAGTATATTGTCATTTACTATGCACTTCCTACAAATCCCTTCTCCCATACATGAACTAGCAACAGGAATATGATTATCTTGTAGAAATTCTAAGATCGTTTTATCTAGGTCTTCATCTGTAAGGATAATTTTCTTTATATGAGACTGGGAAGCCTGTCCAAATATGATTACTTGGTGCATGACTTATAGTTTGGAACTCTATCATCAATTAGAAGAGATTTTGATTTTCCTTTCTTATAGTGAATCCATACACTACCTAAATTAGATTTATGATAGATTGGAAAGCTTGTATTAAGAAAAGTCTGTGTTTGTTTTTCTGTAGAGCGGTCAGACTCATAAATCATTCGCTCCGGATTTAGTAGGAAGAGGTATCTTGGGAACTCTAGAACTGTAAGGACTTCTTCTGGAGTTCTCGCTGCTGCAATATTATACTCAATCATGTTAAAGAGGTGTTGACCACTGTCTCTTCCCTTTGTTGATATTAGAGAGAAGTTTGTAGTAGGAGTTTTGATAAAGCAGACTGCATTTTGTATTCCGAGATTTTCGGGAGTAAATGTATAAGTACTGTCATAATTCTTCTTAATGTTTGGTGACTGATTACTAATTCCAAAGAAAGTCTCTCCCTTGTAGGTAATTGAGTAAGGGTGAGCATTAAGTCCTTTATCTTTATTAATTAAATAAACAGCATTTTGATAAATTCTCATGTCGAAATTACAATTTGCGACTTTTCCTTTCCCTATATTGAAAGAGAATAAGTGAGAGTTAATTTTATTTTTTTTATAGCTCGCCTGACTGATAAGAGGCCATATCTTAAAGGTTTTAAGTCCTTCCCCAGGCCTTAATACTTGATCACCTTTAAAGAAGTACTCTTCAAGATTTTTATTTTTACTTAAGCTCGTTTTATTTTCAGATAAGAAAAGAGCAAGCTCTTTATCAATAGCGGTCTGGTAAGGCAAAATGTCGTCCACAATTCTAGCTAAATAGTTTAAAGACTTTCTTGATTTATATTTTTTGAGTAAGTCTTTCAATGAATTGAAAAAAAGGTTCGGGTCATTATTATCTGTTAATGCATAATTTTCGTAAACAGGACTTTTTTCATTTGTGTCTACAAATTGAAGTGCTGAGCCAGGAGATACTTTTTCAGGTCTTATATACATTTGTATAAGTGACCAAATAATAAAAACATCAATAGATTTTAAGTTATGTTTTTGAGCAGCAATTTCTATTCTCTCTTGAAAGAGATCATGGTTACCACTAGAAGAACTAGTAAGAGCTAATTTGTGTTTATTAATAGAACAGATTTTATTTTTAAAATCTTTTTTAAATACAATCTCTTCATTGGGTTGATCAAGTTTAATGAATAAACCACAGCTAACAAGAAAAGAAGAAGAAATAAGGAGCAATAAGAACTTACTAATCATTTAAATGATAGAGACCGTCGATAACCTCTTGGTCCATTTCCTCTGATTGATCTAATGAGAATTCGGATAGCTCTTCCTCGACAAAATTTAGTGATGAAGATGATTCCTTTATTGATTTAACGATAACTATAATCCACATACCTGACTGGTTCGCCCCGGAATTGGTTTGTGTTTTTATATCGATTATCTGAAAGCCTCTATTGATAAATGAATAGAATATTTTATCGAACTCTTTCTCTCTATAACCGATCTTTCTTACAGGTGGAGAGGGAACATAAAATGTAAATGATTGTATTTTGTAGTGCTTTGGAAAGAATAACTCTCTAACTGAATGATAGATTTTTTGGATTAGACCCATAATGACACTACTTATGTAATTTGTTCTTATAGTAATAGAATAGACTGTAAAAAATTTTTGTCAACTCGATCTCTAAGTTTGGTTCTTATTTTTTTGGAAAGAATTGCCTAGAAAAGTTTTTTCTTATTTTTTTATAAAAACAGGTTATACTTTATTTGTAAATGACAGGAAGTCAATTACGTATGAGGCAGGAAGCCGAAAGAAGGGGCCACTTTGCAGGGGGCCCCTTTTTTATTTCTATCTATAAATTTCTAATTCTTTTAAGTCTTCTTTATTAATTCCACTAGCTAATTTTAAAATTTCAAATTTACCTTCTGAAGGTTTAAAAATTCCGTAATCAGTTACTACAATATCTACAACGTCTACCCCTGTTAATGGGAGTGAACACTTACTCTTTAGCTTTGATGAACCATCTTTACTAAAATGTGACATCATAACAATCACACAGCGAGAACCATTTACTAAGTCCATTGCTCCGCCCATTCCTGTAACTTTCTTACCTGGAATCATCCAGTTTGCTAAAGACCTTTCCGTATCGACTTCCATTCCGCCAAGTACGCAGTAGTCTATATGTCCGCCTCGAATCATTCCAAAGCTCAATGAGCTATCAAAGAAGCTAGCACCATTTTTTATTGAAATTGTTTCTTTTCCAGCATTGATCAAAGTAGGAGAGACTTCACTCTTTTTAGGTCGTCCTTTTACTCCAAGTACACCATTTTCTGAGTGAATCATTATCTCTAAATCAGGTGATATATATTGAGCAACAAGGGTAGGAAGTCCAATTCCTAAATTTACAGAGCTTTGTGGTTCAAAAAGTTCTATTACTTCTTTTGCCATTTCATCTTTTGACCAAGTCATTACTCTTCCTCAACTTTTAAAAATTCAATATCATTCTTATAGTTAGAACCTTGAAAGATTCTCTGAACAAAAATTCCTGGAAGGTGTATATCTTCTGCAGGAATATCTCCGAGTTCAACAAGCTCTTCAACTTCTACTATTGTTGTCTTTGCTGCCATGGCCATTAGAGGGGAGAAGTTCCTTGCAGTTTCTTTAAACCAAAGGTTTCCATATTTATCACCTTTTTGAGCTTTTATAATTGCAAAGTCTGCATGGAGGGCTGTCTCTAAAATACAAGGCTTATCAAACTCTTTAACTTCTTTTCCCTCAGCAACTAGTGTTCCATATCCTGTGGGAGTATAGAAGGCTCTAATACCTAAGCCTGCGGCCCTGATTCGTTCGCTAAAAGTACCTTGTGGAACTAATTCAACTTGTACACTTCCATCAAACATTTGTTTTTCAAGGTCTGGGTTTCCACCTACATATGAGCAGAAGGCCTTAGAGATTTTGTTTTGAATCAAAATCTTAACTAGGCCTCTTCCTGAATTTCCAATATTATTTGATATTACAGTGAGGTCTTTTATATCTAAATTAGCAATAGCATCAATGCAATTTTCTGCTATTCCGCAAAGGCCGAAACCTCCACTCATGATACTTGATCCAGATGTAATATCTGCACATGCATCTTTTGCATTACTGTAGATCTTAGTTTTCATTTTCTTCCTTTAAAATATTATAAACTCTATTTAATAGTGACTTTAACTTTGCAGGTGTCATCGTATAAGGAGGGGCTATTATTAAACGCTCTCCAACAATTGCAATTAGTATTTCTTTTTCTGTAAATTTATAGAAGTCTGGTTTTCTTTTTAGGTCAACTGCCATAAGAAGACCCTCTTGTCTTGTATCTAAAACATTAGGTAATTGTGATAACTTTTCTTTACTCTTAATAAGGGCCAGCTCTAAAGACTTAAACTTTTCACTAAAAAGTTCTGAGTTAATTTCATCAATTACAGCATCCATTGCCGCAAGTCCTAACGGATGTGCATAGTTTGTTAAACCACAGCTCAGAACTTGCTTATCATAATACTTAGCAATACTTTTGGATGTCCAAATGGCGCCAAAAGGTACATAGCCACCTGTTATAACCTTTGCCATGCAGATAATATCTGGCCTTATTGAAAAATGTTGGAATCCGAAAGGTTTCCCTGTCCTTCCAAATCCACTAACAACTTCATCAAGAATAATTAAGAAATTATACTTCTTTTTGAGTTTTGCTAATTCTCTCCACCATGACTTAGGTGCTGTAAATACACCGTTTCCACCGACAAAGGTCTCAAGGCATATGGCCGCAATTTTATCAGGACCTGTTTTTAGTATTAGTTTTTCTAGCGCAATGGCCTTTGGATCATCAATAGGATCTGGAAATCTCTTTGTCCATTTTGAAATAGTCTTATGATCTTTATTTCTCCAATCACCAGTAATACTAAGTGCTCCAAGAGTGGCGCCGTGGTAAGAGTTCTCTCTAGCTAAAACAATATTCTTACCTGTTATCTGTCTAGATATTTTTAGTGCATTCTCAATACTCTCTGCACCAGAAATTGTATAAAATATTTTTCCGGGAAGATTTATTAAAGATAAGAGCTTTTCAGTAGCATTTTCTTTTAGATTAAAAATTCCTTTTGGGCTCGAGATAGGGAGAGTGTCTAGTTGTTTCTTTATTGCGTCTTTAATTGGCCTATGTGAATGACCAAAAGCTGCTTGGTAACTAGTTGATGAAAGGTCATATAATTTACTTCCATCTGTTGTAATATAGTATGCGCCTTTAGATCCTTTGATCTCTATCTTTAATGCGTTTTTTTGTGCGGTCCATGTTAGATAGAAAGGGTAGCTTTTCATTTAAGACTCAACTTTTTAGTAGTGTGAATGATTTATCTTCACTGTTTAATTGATAAGTATATTCTTTGTAGTTTTGATCATACTCTGGACAACCTCTCCAGAATTGTATATCACCTGTTGAAAGGTTTGCCATTCCTCCTCCACAAGTTTGGGAAGGATCTTTTGATTGCCCATTGTCGTAATGTGAACAAATAGATAATGGGTACCCATCATGACTTTGTAATAACTTCTTTAATTCAAGAGTGTTTGTAACAGTGTGAGCTTTTTCTGCGAGAATATTATATCTAGCGTGGCTAGTTGCACTGACGTTCTTATCACTTTCAATCTTAGCTACATTTTCACCAAGGCAATGGTTTGTATGAAAAGATAGACCAGATTCACCATCAGCATGTGCATGTACTAGATCTTTTTGTGTTGGAGTTATTTCCCATTGTTCAGCACCGTTAGGTGATGAGATTAAATAATTATGACCTGATGTTACAGGAGCATTAACTAGAATATCTCTCATTTGAGATAAGTTCTTTCCCTCTAGGACTTTACGAACAAGAGAAGGCCAGATTAACCCTTTTTCAGCTTTAGTTGTATTGATATTATTTACACCAATAAGACAACTATCAGCACTTATTCCCATCAATCCAACACAACCTGTTACAGTCAAAATAAGTGATTTACTCGCATATTCAGTTTCAGGAATTTCTATTACACATAGATAATTCTTAGCGCTTGAATGCATATCCCAAGTTTGGCCACTTAGAATGTTTTTTTCATTCTGAACTTGAACAGTAGAGCACCCTTGTTCAAGTAATTCAATGTCTCTAAAATCAGTATAGTTATTTAGAATTACAATATCTGTAAGAGAGAGATTACTCCCTTTTGCAATACCTTCTATCTCTCTAGCAGATTCACCACAGTACTTAAGTGTTTCTTCGTACTGTGCAAGTGCCATAGGATCTAAATGATTAGAAAGAGCAGGGTTTCTTTTAAGCATTAGCTCTTTTCTTATATGAAATAGATCTTTTATCTGTTCTCTATATTCTTCACCATGAGAAATTCCCCATTCAAGGTAGCTTTTATTAGGCTCATACTTAAGGATTGGAAAACCAGAGTCTTTCATTATACATCTTCCTTAAGAAATTCTTTCATTGCTGAAAAGCTTGGATTCACAATATATTTATTACCTTCCATGATAAAGTATCTTTGAAGTTGTAATGAAATATTGCCAATAAAGTATCCACATCCATTTTCAATTTCCATTTCAGAAACTTGATATTGTTCTAAAATTGAAGTTAGTTTATTTGTAAAATCTAATCTTGTTTGAAAATATTGATCTAGATTTTCTGTCATGTTTTCAATGGCCTTAGTACTGTTTGCAAAAGAGAATTCATCTCCGTCCCATGTACTTATAAGCATTAAAGGTTTTGCAAGAAAGTTTTCCTCTTTCATGAAACATAGGCCTGCTTGACCACCAAGGAATGTAAGAGCTGCATCTGGAGTAAGACCTTTATCATTTGAAGTAAAAAAGTAGTCTCCTGAGTATCTAAAGAAGCTTGATGCTGTTTCATTAAAGATTACTTTAGTGTCAAATTTCTTTGCTACTTCCATAACTTTCTTTAGAACATCTTTTGAAACCTTCTGCATTGTATTTTGAAGAAGAGGTTCAATCCATACTGCCATAGTTTTTGTAGTACTTAATATCTCTTCTAGTTCTTTAGCTATCAGGTCTATGTTTTCCTCAGTTGGGTGATCTAAATGAGTTACATTGAAGAACTTATCATCACTAGAACTTAGGGATCTTGATAGAAAACTTCCTTCACCGAAATAGTGACCTTTGAAAGTAATCATATGATTAGTCTTTTCTTTTTGATTAAACCAAATACTCTTTGCAAGTTTATCAACACATTCTGATTGACCAGATGTTGTGTAGGCGTGTTGAAGAGATTCAGGTAATAAGTTTTTAAGTTTATCTAAGTCTTTAAGAAACCTTGGTGAAACAAAGTTAGATAAGCATACTTTATTAACTAGGTAGGGAAGTTGCTCAGAAATGAATTCACCTGTTAAATCTTTGCTACCAAGTGGAGAGTTTATAGCATCACTTAGTATTAGAGAATCTTTACTAAAAGTCGTAGGACAAGAATAGTAAAGAACATCTCTATACTTTTCAAAGTCTGGGTAGTCTTCAGTCATGTACATGATTTCATGAGCACCAAGAGATAAGTTTATATTCAACATACTTGCGGCCATACGGTCACGGTTTCTGCCGTTAATTCTCTCAATTCCGTCAATCATTGCAATTGCTGTAAGAGCATACTTTAAGTATCTGCCAACACCCTTGCCTTGTAATTCTTTTCCAACAGTTGAATCTACCATGTAGAGTGCATTTGGATTTTCAAAGTCAGGGTCGTTACGAACTCCTCTTTGCAAAGGATTGAGCTTTAATGGAGAACTGAAGCTCATTGCTAGTAATTTCTTATCTTCGACAACAGCTACGGCAACGCCTTTTTCATCAAGAGCACATTGCTCAAATTCTTCTATATCTGTCTGTCTTGTTGGCTCATAGATATTTAGTTGCATCTGATGAACTTCATCTTTCCACTGAGAGAAATTATCTTTATCAATCTGGATTAGGTTGTATCCTGATGTCTTTTTGAAGAGTTCTGAAACTGTTTCAAGAAAGTCGTCTTTAACTATTTTTTCTCCATTAAATAACTTTAGTTTCGTTAACAGTAGTAATTCTTGCCAGTCATATATTGATTTATTTGATCTATCTTTAGTTTCTATCGAAGTTATTTCTGTTGTTTTGTTATCGTTGAAAATTTCATCGGCCATAACATCAATTCTATTGAATAAATATTCAATATCTTCTTTTGTAAAACTCGTATTAAGCCTAAAACGAAGAGTTTTAGCTCCTGCAGGGTAGTAGAGTAGTCCATGATCAAATCTCTTACTTATGAACTCTGTTGTTGTTTCAGCATCTGGTAGTTCAAAAGCAAACGCCATCCCATTAGCTCTTGGGCGAGTGATCTTGTTAGGGTACTTAGTACATAGCTTTTTAAGAAGCTCTCTTGATACCGACTCTAGGTTATGAATAATGTCTTGTGACTGATCTAGTGCTACAGCATGAAGGTATCCTCTTATTACAGAAGACACTTGAAACTGCTCTTTTTTATTTTGATTCTTTTGTGAAAGAACTAATCCTACTTGTGCTTTCTTTGCGCAAACAACATAGTCTGGAGCTATCTGCTCTCCAATGTCATTTGTGAGGTTAAATTCTCTATGCCAGAAGAATTCTCTACCTAAGTGAAAACCTGTTTGTACTTCATCGTGAATAACTGGAACGTTAAAGCTATGTGCAAGAAGTATAAGTGCTTCATTAAATCTTGATGAAGAGTATCTGTCTCCACCTTCACACTGCATAGGCTCAACTAGGATAGCAAAGACTTCACCTTTTTGTAGGCTTTCTCTAACTTCTAGAAGAGAATTTACTTCCTTGTTTATTTGAGCGTCTTTTTTCCATTCTTCAGGGATATTAACTTCTGCAACACTAGCGCTTGCCCAAGTTGATTTCCACTGTTTTGGTGAAGAGGTCATTATTTGATCAGTATCTAGTTCTGGGAAAGTGCAATAAATTGTTTCGTGTCCAGGCCATTCAAACGGTTCTCTTTTAACTTTGTTCCACGTACTAGATAATGTAATCATCATTCTTCCGTGAAAGCTTCCTTCGAAGGCGAGTACTTTATTTGCACTTGGGTTAACTCTTTGCTTGTAGCAATATCCTAGCGCTATTTCATTTGCTTCTGCTCCAGAATTACAAATAGTCGTATCTAAGTTTTCCCAGTTTAGTTTTCTCTTAAGTGTTGAGTTGAATGCTCTTCTAATCGTTTTAAATTCGTTAGAGTTGGCATCATTAGTCCAGCTATCTAGAAATTGACCTGCCCCAAAGAAAACTGATGGTGAGAACCCAAGACCAAGTGTTGCGATCTGAGATGCAGCATCCATAAGGTACTTCGTTTCATTGTTCTCATCTGTTATAGCAAGGTAAGGCCCTGTAGAGCTCTTTAAGTCTGTAAGATAGTTTTTCTTTTCTGGTGGAATAAAGTCATTAGTATATGACTTCATTAATTGTTCTTTTGAGTGGCTCTCTGTGCTTTTGTTTATTATTGGAAGCTTCATTGTGTCCGCCTTAGATAAATTTTTCTATGTTGATTCTTCGATTATTGATTTTAGAAATAGTGAGAACTTAGTTCCATCGTTTTCCATCATTTTTGGAAACATTGAAATGGGAGTCATTCCTGGAAAAGTGTTGATTTCATTTAGATAAATATCACCTTGTGGTGTGTAGAAAAAGTCTATTCTCGATAAGTGTCTTAGTTTTAAACCTTTGAAGGCCTTTTTAGAAAACTCTCTTATCGATTTAATTGTATCTGGTGATAGATTTTTTGCTTCTATATCTGTTTGAGTTTTACTTTCTGATGAGTACTTTTGATCAAAGTCATAAAAGCCGTCAGGACAAATGATTTCCCCTGGTACAGTTACTTTTATTTCATTGTTATAGTTGTATGCGCTAACTTCTAGCTCTCTTGCAGTGATAGTTTTTTCAATCAAAACATAGTCTGAAAACTTAAAAGCATCTGTGATTACTTTAGTCACATCATCTTTATTTACTACATGGTAGCATCCTACTGATGAGCCCTGGCTCGCGGCCTTGACATATATGTCTTGGTGCTCATCAAAGAATGATAGGGCATTAGACATAGACTCTGAGCTTTCATCTGAAAGGTATATGTACGGTGTATTTGGTATTCCTAGAGTATCTAGCCAAAGTTTTGTTGTTACTTTATTAAAACATGTTTGGCTTGGCTCTGGAGTACAACCCAAGTAAGGAAGATGCATTAACTCAAATATAGATTGGATAATACCATTCTCTCCAGGAGGTCCATGAATGCAAGGTATAGCAAAGTCGAGAGTATGAGTCTTGTCTGTGCTAGGGTAGTAGAGTTCACCAGCTTTTCTAAGCTCACATAATAAACCGTTCTGATCTACTCTATCACCGTTATGCTTTATCTCTACTTTGAATACATTATATAACTTTAAGCTTTCTAGTTCATTATATATGTAATCAGCAGAGCGAAGTGAGATATCATGCTCACTTCCGCCACCGCCACAAAGAAGAAGAATATTCTTCATTACTTTTGTCTCAGACTTGCAGGAACAAACTCTGCATCAAGCTGAGTGAAAAGTGTTTTTAACTCGTCTATTGTCATAGACTCTGTTTTCTTTTCACCGTATTTTCTTAGTGAGACACTATTGTTTTCCATCTCTCTATCTCCAATTACTATCATAAATGGAGCTTTTGATTTTTGGATCTGTCTTGTTTTATAACCCATTGACTCATTTCTGTTATCAACTTTTACACGTAGACCCATATTGAAAAGTTCACGTTGAAGGTTGTTTGCAAAATCAAGGTGGAAGTCATTGTTTACTGGAACGATAACTGCTTGTTCTGGTGCTAACCAGAATGGGAATGCTCCAGCTACGTGTTCAAGGTATACTCCAAAGAATCTTTCTAATGACCCTAGTAGTGCTCTATGAATAACAACTGGTTTCTCTTCATTACCTTCGGCATTTGTATAGTGTAGTCCAAATCTTTCTGGAAGTTGGAAGTCTAGTTGAATAGTTCCTAGTTGATAATATCTACCAAGAGCATCTGCAATCTCTACATCAATCTTAGGTCCGTAGAATGCACCGTCACCTTCTTTAATGAAGTATTCGTGACCACTTTTCTTAAGAGCTTCTTCTAAAGCATTCTCTGCTTTATCCCATGTCGCATCGTCACCTGATTTCTTTGCAGGACGAGTTGAAAGGTTTACTTTTATTCCTGTGAATCCAAAATGCTCATAACAAGTAAAGAACATATCCATAAGTTGAGTGATCTCATTTTGAATACCGTCTATATCTATAAAGATATGTGCATCATCTTGGCAGAAAGTTCTAACTCTAGTTAGACCTGTTACAGCTCCAGCTTTTTCATATCTGTGTAGACGTCCAAAGTCTGCATATCTCATTGGTAAGTCTCTATAAGAGTACTTGTAGTGCTTAAACATAAGCATGTGACATGGACAGTTCATTGGCTTTACTGCGTATTCTCTTTCATCAATTTTAGAGAAATACATATTCTCTTTATAGTGCTCGTAGTGTCCACTAGTGTGCCAAAGATCAGAATCAAGGATTTGAGGAGTAATTACTTCTTGGTAATCATATACTCTGTATATCTCTCTCATAAATTCAATAAGCTTATTGTATACAAATGCACCTTTAGGCATAAAGAATGGAGATGCAGGTGCAACAGAGTTAAAGTGGAAAAGCTCTAGGTCTTTCCCAAGCTTTCTATGATCACGTTTTTTAGCTTCTTCAAGGAAGTTTAAGTGTGCTTTTAGAAGTTTTCTGTCATCAAAACATGCAGCATAAACTCTTTGAAGCATTTTATTATTTTCATCACCACGCCAATAGGCACCAGCAATACTTAGTAGCTTGAAATATTTTGGTAGCTGCCCAGTTCTCTCAACGTGTGGACCTCTACATAAGTCAATGAACTCACCTTGTTGGTAGCAAGATATTTCAGCGTCATCATCAAAGCTATTGATTAGATCTTGCTTAAGTTCATCTTTTTTATCTGCAAAGAAGCTTAGAGCTTCTGAACGTGTCATTACCTTTTTTTCAATATTTAGATTTTCTTTGATGAGTTTTTGCATTTCTGCTTCGATTTTTTCTAAATCTTCATCAACTAATCTATGATCCATATCGACATCATAGTAGAAACCATTCTCTATAACTGGACCAATACCAAATTGAATATGGGTGTCCGGAAACACTCTTGAGATGGCCTGGGCCATTAAGTGGGCTGTAGAGTGTCTAATTGTATCAAGTTCAAATTTGGCCATGAGTTAAAGCTCCGAAATTACTTTATATAAATGTTTTGTAATAATTGGACACTTTAGCAATGAGAATTCCATTAATCAATGAGTTAGAGATAGAAATATTACATGTTTTTCATCTAGCTTTTGACATGAAGCGCTAAATAGTGATATGAACTTGCAAGCTGACTTCTTAAGTGCTTGAATAGGCTGCGCAATTTACCAAGGTTATAACCATTTTCGGGGAATGAACTATGATGAACGACAATTTAGAGATGAGTACAAGGTCTGCAGAGGCTGACACATCCATCGCTTTTTATGAGTTCAATGATCAATATATGCCAACTGAAGATTCACTCTCTAAGAGAGAAGTTGGAAGAGCTTTCTACCAATTAGGTAAACTTCACTATGATAAATCAGATTTAGAAGCAGCAGAAGAGAACTTCCTTAAGTCTCTTAAGTGTGCTGAAAGACCAAGAGATATATTTTCTATTTTCAAAATTCTTGGTTTCTTAATTAGAATTTCTTCTGAAAAACTAGATGATGAGAAGGCTTCGGCTTACATCGCTCACGCTGAAGAACTTGTTGAAGATTTAACAAAAGTATTAGGAAGCCTAAACTCTGAGTACTTCTACAATGTAGGGATCGTTAAGAATTACGGTGGAAACTTCGAAGAAGCGTTTGAGAACTTTCAATTCGCATATAAAAAATCTAAAGAAGAGAATGAGCCAGATATCCTTGCTAAGACACTTCTTGCGCTATCTAATAATTGTTACAATAGAAAAGACTATAAAGGTGCACTTGATTATCTTGGGCAGCTTAACCAATTACTTGCAATCATCAAGAAAGATTATTTGAGTGGAGCAATGTTCTTGTTCTCTGCAAAGGTCTACTTAGAGGTTGAAGACTTCGAAAACTCTCTTAAATTCTTTAAGCTTGCTAATGAGACTCTTCAAACAAAGAAGTGTTGGAACCTTTTCGGTTACATTCTACTTGGTAAAGGGAATGTATATAAGAACATGGGTGACTTTGACAGGGCCCTTGAGTACTTCAACCTAGCTAATGAATCTATAGATCCTTCAGTGTTTAAGAGATTATCTAATCTTCTAAAGACTGAAATCGAAGAAGTGAATGACTCTAGTGTTGATTTATACTTAGATAGAAACAATAGAAAAATTAAAGAAAGAAGCCTCGGAACTATCGACTTTAAGCATCGTTTCGTTCTTCTAGAAATTTTATTTCTTCTTGCTAAGAACCCAGGTGAGTATTACGACAAGGAACAACTTGCAAAATCAATCTGGAAAGATGAGTACAACCCACTTATTCACGATAAATTAATTTACACTAGTGTATCTAGACTTAGAAAACTGATTGAGCCAAAAAGCACAAAAGGTGAGAAGAGAAAGTACATTATTCGTGGAAAAGATGGTTATACATTCAACCCGACTGCAAAGATTAGATTCCATATGGAAACTAGAAACGTTGACGATAAAACTATTGCTAACGTTGAGCTGAGTTCTCCTGTATAATAAACTTATGAAGTTTATTATATCATTTCTTATTTTATTCTTTGGGCCACTTACGTTGGCCCAAAAAGTTTCTGATACTGCTGTTTTCAAAATTGAAGAGCAGGTCTTTTATCTTACAGATATTAATAAATTCCTGGGGACACTCGAGACCTTTAGGTGTGTAGGTTCAAAAAGCTATCTAATACAAAGTTTAGAACTCTCTACTTCCGATTATGAAACTCTTCCAGATTTTGTATCAGACCATAGTGTTTTAAGTAGACGGCAAGACCAGTTACAGAAGATATTACTTCTAAATAAAATTCTCATATATTCATCATCTTTAAATGTTGAGGTTAAAGAGAAAGAGCTAATAGATATAGGCTTCAACAAATGTAACAAGTCTAAAAAATTAACAAATATAATGAAGCTCTTTATAAAGAGTGAGTTCTTACTTAGGGATCGTTTCTTACGTCAAAGGCGTGCTGTAGAGTTAGATGCTCACTTGCTTGAGAAAATGAAAATTTTCTACTCTGGTATCAATAGAAGAATCTCTTCTCAGGTTTATTTCTTGTGATTATAAAATCAAATCTATTGAAGGATATAAGTCCTACAGATCTAGACTTAATAAAAAAAATTGATAACGACCATTTTCCTTTCCCGTGGAAGGAGACTAATTGGCATAATTCTGCTGAAAATAGTAATTATTTATGTTTTTATGATCCTAAGTGTCGTGGTTTTGCGATATATCTTTTGAGTCCTTTAGAGAAATTAGCTCATCTATTAAAAGTGGTTACCTCTCCAGAATCCAGAGGTATGGGCATTGCAGCATCAATTCTTAATGCTTCATATAGTCATTTCAGGATGTTAGGTGTAGAGCGGTGTATGCTCGAGGTTGAGGTATCCAATACCTCCGCAATTGGCCTATATTTGAAGCAAGGCTATAATAAGATTCATTTACAGAAAAAATTCTATTCAAATGGAGCTGATGCTCATATAATGGAAAAGCACTTATAAAGGTTTCAAAATTTGCCAAATGCTTGGAATCCTGATATTAAGTAATTAGATTTCAATTGATATTTAAATAAATCTCGATTGTTAATCTATGGTTTCAATTTAATTTATGAAACTAGGGAAGATTTAATCTTCCCTTTTTTATTGCTGCAAGTTTATTTGCATATATATAGTGAGCAAAATGGTTTTAAAGTCAGAGAGTACAGGTGTTGAAAAGAAGTTCTACGAACTATGTTCGAAGCTTTGTGCTGAATTAAATTTAGAAATATATGATCTTGATTACTTAAAAGGGTCACATACTCTTAGAGTATTCATCATGGACCCTGCGACTAAAACAGCAGTTATAGAAGACTGTTCAAGGCTTGATAGAGCGTTAACTCCTTTCATTGAGGAAGAAGAGTGGATGCCTAGCGAGTTAACTCTTGAAGTTTCTTCGCCAGGAATGTTTAGACATTTATCTAGTGTTAAGCATTTTGAAATGTCTATTGATCAAGATATTCAATTTTCTGTAATGGCCAGATTAGTTAGTGAGAAATTTCCAGGTCTTCCTAAATCACTTCAGGGTGAGAGAAAGATCATTGGAAAGTTAAAGTCTGTAGACTCAGAGGGAATCTGTGTTATTGCAAACGATTTTGAATTAAATTTAAAGTACGAAGAAATAAAAAAAGCGAACTTAGAACCTGCTCTAGATTTAGAATAGGGCGCGTAAAGCAAAAGGAAGGTAAAAATGTTTTCTGAACTAGGTAGGGTAATTGAAACTCTCGGTAAAGAAAGAGGGATTGAAAAAGATATCGTTATAAAAGCGGTAGAACAAGCTTTCTTAGTTACTGCTAGAAAAAAGTACGGGATTCAAGGCGAATACGAAACAAGATATAACGATGGTGACGATGATATCGAAATCTATCAATATAAGAATGTTGTAGAAGAAGTGAGAGATACTATTGTTGAGATCACTTTAGCAGAAGCGAAAGAGTTAGATGAAGATGTAGAGATTGGTGACCAAATTGGTATCAAAATTGAAAATCCTAATTTCTCTAGAGTTGATGTTCAAACTGCACGTCAAATTATCTTTCAAAAAGTAAGAGATGCAGAGAGAGAGATTCTTTTTGCAGAGTTCAAGCACAAAGAGAACGAGCTTGTTACTGGTATTGCTAGAAGATACGAAAGAGGAAACATTGTAGTTGATCTTGGAAAGGCAGATGCTGTTCTTTCTAGAAGAGAAGTTATCCCAGGTGAGAATTTCAAGCCAGGTGATAGAATACAAGCTTTCTTAACTGAAGTTGTTATGACAAACAGAGGACCTGAGATTCGTTTATCAAGAACGTCTCCAATGTTCTTAGTTAAGTTATTTGAACTTGAAGTTCCAGAAATTCAAGACGGAACAATTGAAATCAAATCTGCTGCTAGAGAGCCAGGGCAAAGAGCAAAAATTGCTGTTATCTCTGTAGATAAAGATATTGATCCAGTTGGTGCTTGTGTTGGTATGAAAGGTTCAAGAGTTCAGAACGTTGTTAACGAGCTTCAAGGTGAAAAAATTGATATCGTTAAATGGTCTGACGATGTTGAGACATTTGCAAGAGCTGCTCTTGCTCCATCTGAAATTACAAATATTCAAATTGATCACTCTGACCACACTATGGATGTAGTTGTTGAAGAAGATCAGTTATCACTTGCTATTGGTAGAAGAGGACAAAACGTTCGTCTTGCTGCAATGTTAAGTGGATATAAAATTAATATCATTTCTAAAACTAAGCTTCAGGAAAGAATTCAAAAATCTGTTGCTAACCTTATTCAAATTGCATCAATTACTGATACACTTGCACAGGTTATGGTTCAAAATGGTATTCAAGCAATTGGTGATATTGCAGCGGCTGAAGCAAGTGACCTTGCTGAGCTTCTAGAAGTTGATGAAGCACAAGCTTCAACAATTATAGCTGATACAATCGCGGCAATTGATGCTGGTGAAATTCAATTCCAAGCTGATGAAGAAGAGGAGCTTGTTTCTGCTTCTGCTGTTCCGGCTTACCATGGAATTATTAATAAAGAACAATCTGATGATGAATCACAAGATAAGTTCTCTGATGCTGAAAGAAGACTCCGTGAAGAGTTAGCAGCATTTAAACTGAAGTAAGAAGAAACTGGATAGGGAGTCCACATAATGCCTATGAAAATATTTGAGTTGGCTAAAGAATTGAATAAAGGTCCTTTAGATTTAGTTGAAGAACTAAAAAACAAAGGCTTTTCTGTTCGTAACCATATGACAGCACTTTCAGATGATGAAGTGAAGCAGATTATGGCCGAATATGATTCTGCTAAAGATGAAAAGAAAGCCTCTGGCGCTAAGACTAAGAAGAAAGTTGTTAAGAAGAAAGCGGCTAAAAAAGCTGTTACTAAAAAGACTGTTGCTGCTAAAGCAGCGGGTGCTTCTGATGACACTTCAGCAGACGAAGGCGAGACTAAGAAAAAGACAGTTGTTCGAAAGAAGAGCGTTATTCGAAAAAAGAGTAGTGGTGAAGTTGTTGAACCTGAACCTACTCCAGTTGTTGTTGCTCCTGTTGAAGAAGAAGTAAAAGAGGAAGCACCTGTTGAAGTTACTGAGGAAAAGGTTGAGGCTCCTGTAGAGGAAGTTGTTGCTGCTAAAACTACTGAAAAAGTAGAGGAAGAAGTAAAACCTGCTCCTAAGAAGTCTGAATCATCTTTTGGTTTAAGAGTTGTTTCTACTGAGCATGTTAAATCGAAAGAGGAAATTGCTAAGGAAGAAGCTGCTAAGAAAGCTAAGGCCGAAGCGGATGCAGCAGCTAAAGCTAAAGCTAAGAAAGAAGCTGGAGATGCACCTCACAGATTTACTCCTGTTTATATCCCACCAGAGAAAAAAGCTGAAGAAGGCGCATCTGAAGATGAGAAAAAAGTTTCTAAAGGACGTATGGGAGCACTAGCTTCTCTAATGTCTGGAAAGAAAGTTGTAAATAAGGCACAGACTCTTACTCAAGAAAGAGCGGATAGTGAGCTTAAGAGTTACGCAGCTCTTGGTGGAGCTGGTCGTCCTGTATATTCTACAGTTAAGAGAAAGAGAACATACTCTGGGCCAACTAAGGATACAGAAATTACTGAAGTAAAAGAATCAAAGAGAGTTGTTAAGTTGCACGATGGGGCAACTTCAGACCAACTTGCAAGAAAGCTTAAGGTAAAACTTAAGGATATGATCGATGCATGTTTAGAGATTAACTTATTAGTTAAAACTGGCGACTTCATCGGTATGCACTTAGCTCAAGAGATAGCTAATCTATATGACTATAGAGTAGAAAACGTTGCCTTTGACGAAGATAAAGTTATGGGTAAAGAAGAAGTCTCTGAAGAAGTTAGAGCTAAATTACCTCTTCGTAACCCAATCATCGCGATTATGGGTCACGTTGATCATGGTAAGACAACTCTTCTAGACCATATTCGTAAGGCTAAGGTTGTAAACGATGAAGCTGGTGGAATCACTCAACATATTGGTGCTTACTCAGTTAAGGCCGGAAAAAGTACTCTAACTTTCTTAGATACTCCTGGTCACGCGGCGTTCGCTTCAATGAGACAACGTGGTGCTGATGTTACTGACTTAGTAGTTCTTGTAGTAGCTGCTGATGATGGTGTTATGCCACAAACTAGAGAATCAGTTAAATACTGTAGAAATGCTGGAGTACCAGTTATCGTTGCAGTAAATAAAATGGATAAAGAAGGAATCAATACTGACAGAATCAAGTCTGAGCTTGCTGATGTTGGAATTACTCCTGAGGAATGGGGTGGAGACACTCAATTTGTTCCAATATCTGCATTAAAAGGTGATGGAGTAGATGATTTATTAGAATCAATCGCACTTCAAACTGAAATGCTTGATTTAAGAGCGAGTGCAGAAGGTAATGTTGAAGGTGTTGTTATTGAATCTAAGATTGAGCATGGACGTGGTCCAGTTGCTACAATCCTTATTCAATCAGGAACACTTAAGAAAGGTGATTCACTAGTTGTTGGTGAAACATTTGGTAGAGCGAGAAGCTTAACTGATCACCTTGGTAAGCAGTTAACTAAAGCTGGTCCATCAACTCCTGTTCAAATTTTAGGTCTTGATGAAGCACCGTCTCCTGGAGCATCTGTTGATATTGTAAAAAATGAAAGAGAAGCTAAGAAGATCGTTGCAAATAGAATAGCTGAGAGAAAGAAACTTGAAGAAGCTCCAAAAGCAAAAGTTTCTCTTGAGGACTTCTTTGCAATGGCCGCTGATGATGGAAAAGAAACTAAGTCTCTTAACCTTATTATTAGATCTGACGTTCAAGGTTCATTTGAAGCAATTAAGCAAGCTGTACTAGCACTTTCAAATACTGAAGTTGAAGTTAAAGTTATTGCTGGTGGTGTTGGTGCAATTAATGACAGTGATGTTAACCTTGCAGACTCTGCTGGAGCCTTTATCTTAGGTTTCAACATGAGACCAAATACTACAGCGAGAAGATTAGCTGAAGAAAAAGCAATTGATATTAAAACATATTCAATTATATATGAGCTAATCAATGACGTAACTCTTGCAATCGAAGGGATGCTTGACCCAGATACTATCGAAGAATTTATCGGTAGAGCTGAAGTTAAAGATACTTTCGTAGTTCCAAAAATTGGAACAATTGCTGGTTCATCTGTTATTGATGGTAAGATCAAAGAAGGTTGTAATATTCGTCTTCTTAGAAATGGTAAGATCATGTTTGACGGAAAAATGTCATCTCTTAAGAGATTCAAAGATGATGTTAAAGAAGTTAAGAATGGTTTCGAATGTGGTATCGGACTTGATGGATATACTGATATTAAAGTTAACGATCAATTCGAAGCTTATATGCTAGTAGAAAAGAAGAGAACTCTTGATGACGTAGCTAAAGAAGAAAAATTAGCTGCAGAAGCTGCTGAGCTAGCTGCTCTTGAAGCAGAGTCAGAAGCAGCAGAAGCAAGGGATTAATCTTGGGCGCAAGTTCTGGAAAGAAAAATATTCTCTCTGAAAAAATATTAAATGCTTCAAATGCATTTATTAGAACATCAGTTTCGGACTCTAGTTTAACTTTTGTAAGTATAACTAGAGTCGAGCTTTCTGATGATCTTTCGAATTCGAAGCTTTATTGGGATACATTCGATGCTGCTAAAAGGGGAGACTCTAAGAAGGCCATCGAATCTATTACTGGTAAGCTTAGAACTCACCTTTCAAAACTTTTAAAAATGAGGCATGTCCCAACTATTACATTTGTCTATGATTCTCAATTTGATGCTGAAAAGAAAATTGATGATTTACTAGATGAGGAAGCAAAGAAGGGCAAAGGCATTTCATGAGTTCACGCTCAAATAGAAAGTCTAAGAACGCGGGGCCAGGATTTGGCCCTTTAGTTTTTAATGTCTATAAACCTGAGGGAATGACATCATCTGATGTCCTTAGACACTTTAAGTATCACCTTCCTAAGGGTTTTGGAAAAATCGGACATTTTGGAACATTAGACCCTTTTGCTGAAGGGGTTTTATTAGTTGCAATTGGACAAGCTCCTAGGTTCAATAATTACATTCATGATCAGTTTCCAAAGACTTATTTGGCAACTGGGGTTCTTGGTGTGGAGAGTCCAACGGGTGATCTGACTGCTAAAGAAGAGGATATTAAAGAAGTTTCTTGTCCAGATTTTACGCAGGAGCAATTAGTTGAAATAATGGATGGATTCTTAGGTGATTACGACCAATGTCCACCGGCCTTCTCTGCTACAAAGCATGAGGGAAGACCATTATATGAGTGGGCAAGGGAAGGCGTCATAATTGAAAAGCCTCCAGTTAAGAGATTTATTTCAAAAATTGAATTAGTAAAATTAGAAGGAAAAGTTGTTACTTTAAGGGTTACATCTAGTTCTGGAACTTATATTCGCGTCCTTTTTGAAGATATAGCAAAGAAACTTGGTACTCATGGAGCTTTAAGGAATCTTGTTAGAGAGTCTATTGGTCCAGCTCATATAGATAACGCCATTGTGAAAGAGAATTGGCCAGCTAGGGATGTTGATTACTCAATCAATGAGCATGCTACAAGGGTAGATAATTTCTTGAATTTCCCTAAAATTGAGCTTGAGGAGTTTGAGGCAATTAAGTTCTTTAATGGTCTTGCTATGCATAAAGAAGGTGAGAATGGCTACTGTTGGGGCCTTTATGAAGGACGATTACTAGGACTTGCAGAGTTTGAAGATAATTTATTGAGAGTAAGGGTAGGGTTTGGAATAGACCCTCGTGAAAAAAACTAATATAAGCCACCTAAAACAGGTTGGCTAAAGCCTTCAAAATGTTTATATTAGAAGTATATTAATATGAATTTAAAATAAAACGTTGGAATGTGTATATATTCCAAATTCTTAATACAGGGAGTGTTAAGTGAATACAACCTTCATTGCCATGGGAGTTGCTCTTTTAGCGGGTATCGGTCTAGTAGTTACAGTTGGAGTTTTCAGTCTATTATCTGGAGCATTTCATTTCTTATTTGCGAGACCTAAGTTTACAATTTTGAAGTCTAAGCAGGAATCTAACGGATTCGCATTTTCTCTTAAGTGGAATAGTTCACGTGAGCCTGCGAAGTTTGATTCGATCAGATTAAGACTTTTTAATCCATTTAGTAATCCAACACAGGTTGATGTAACTAGAACTTTTGATGCTGCAAGCTCAACTTTTGCAAGAGATCTTGATTTTGGTAAAAACCTAGGTGAGCTACTTGAAGCTTGTAATCATGAAAGTGCTTCTGTTGAAGTTGAAATGTCTGCAAGTAAAGATGCTCTTGTTCATCACTTTATGTTCAAAGCTGAAGCATTCAAGGCAATGGTTGAAGCAGCTACAGGTGATGCTGAGAAGTTTAATGAAGAGCATTCTTTAAACTATGCAAAGCCTCTATATCAAATTCCAAAGAGAACATTTATTGCTGAGCCATTACCAGCATCTAATAAAGCGTTAAAAATATCTTCTAACCCAGAATTTGCAGGTGCATTTGCTGGTGCAGCAGGTGATGCTCCGGCAGCAGAGAACTTTTCTATTAGTAAGGTTTGGATTGAGCCTGGTTGTATTGTTTGTGATGCTTGTGAAGCTATTTATCCTGAAGTTTTTGAAGTTACTGATGAAACTTGTTTAATCCGTCCAGGAGCGCCACTTGATAATGGTCTTCTTGTTGAAGAAGCTGCAGAAGCTTGTCCAGTAGAAGTTATCAAGTTTACTAAGTAATTAATTATTAAATTTATATATAGAAAAAGGCCCCAGAATTTGGGGCCTTTTTTTATGCGAAAATATAAGTGTTAAAAAGCAGCTAGGCTGCCTTGAGTGTTCTCTCAATACTTTCCTGAGCATCAATAGATAATTTTACCCATGGAATCTTCTCAAGTCTCTTCTTGCCTATGAGCTCTCCAGTTTCTTCACAGAGGCCGTAGCTTCCATCCTCAAACTTTGCAAGAGCTTCCTCTATCATGTGTAGTCTTGCTAGCTCACGGTCTCTTAAACCCATGCTCAGAGTCTGTGCCATGAGGACCTGGCTCTGATCTACATCCTCTACCATTTGATCCTTAGCCGGTGCTAATTCATCAATAGTATGAGTTTTCATATGGTTTAAAATACCGCTCTTCATTTCTAAAAGAGTAGTTTTTTGTTTACTAAGAAATTTTTCATCATAATATTCGTTCTTCATGTCTAACTCCAGACAATTTAGGAATAACAAAGACCTCTACGGTCAAAGATGAGACATATTAACACTAGATGTTAAATGAATTATCAAGAAATCGATGAATCTATTAGTTTCAGCTATTTAGGGGAGTATTTCGATCTTATTTAGGAAAGTTTTGCTTTTGAATTCTTGCAAGATATTTATGGCATGAATGAAAAATTAGGCCCTTAGCAATTACTAAGGGCCCTCTTTTATTTGATTAATCTACAAGTGGTAGAGACCAGATTGATTCAACTTCTTGAGCTAGAATCTCTTTTCTTCTCTCTTCTGATGAAGCTACAAACTCTAGGTCGTATAGGTCAACAGAAGCAAGCTTAGCATAACCTTCACCTTGTCTGATGAAGTTTGAATATGCAACTGCTGCTCTCATTGAAGCGTCAAAGTGAACAGCTCCAATTTCCGATCTAAGTTTTGCAATCTCTGCATCAATTCTTGCACGTGTTTCTTGAGAACCATCAGTCATCGTTGCGTATATAGCATTGATAGCATCTACATTCTTCTTGTTAAGTGCAATTCCTGTTTTAATAGAAATCAGTTCATAAAGCTTTGATCTTACTTCATTCGAAATTTCTACAATCTCTTCTTCTGCTTGAGTAACTTCTTCTTCAGTTGCTTCTTCTGCTTGTGCAACTGTTTCTTCAACTTGAGGAGCATCTACTTTAGATAACTCTGCTAATAGACCTTCAATCTGTGTTGCTCTATTAGTTGTTAAACCGTTGATACGTGCAATACTTTCTATCGCAAGAGTATTTCTTGGAGTCGCTCCGTATTGGTAATCATGTACGTTTGCCTTAATAACTACAGCTGAACCAAATTCAATGTTGCTACCAGCATTATCTCTTCTTCTTACTACAAGTGAATCGTAGAATTCTGATCTTGCAACATATTGGCTTACACCTTCTGAATCCTCTGGATTCTCTTTTGAGTTCATTGCAGCAGTCTTTAAAAGTACTGGAGCAATATCGAAGTCCTTAGTATCCGAGAACGGAATAAACTGCTTTAAGAAGTTCTTAATCGTTGGAACCTTTGTCTTAACGTGAAGGTCCGTCTTAAATGGCATTTGGTAAAGAATACCATTCTCTGTTTCTGCAGGTAGTGGTGAACTTAAAGTCTTATTCAAGGCCAAGTGCTCAAGAACGTTCTTAATCTCTGCTTTATACTTTGGTAGATCAGCAAATGATGTGTGAATGTTTTCACCAGCAGATGTTAATCTATCTCTGTTAGTAAGGATTTCCATCGCTAGTACTTTATCTAACCATATACCTCTTACTTCAATATCATCAGTCTCTAGTCTTTCGTCATCTCTTTCTGCTGCATCAATATCATTGTGAGGTTTACCAACCTGACCAATAACCTGTGCTCTAAGTCCTACGCCTTCAGTACATTCTGCTTCTGATAGTGTATTCACACAAGATGTTCTAACATCGTTGATAGTCTCAGGATCGTTAACAATGTCTTGCCATGCATTTGCATCAAAACAGCTTGTTGCTCTATATTCTCCGTCACCAGTTTCTAGAGGGTAAGACTTATAAAGTGTTGCTTCTGCAAAGTTTCTAGCTACTCTTTTGTTGTAAACATCTTCGTTAGTAGTAGTGTTAACAACAGAGTACTGAACATCACAAGTAAGATCTGGTGTTTTAACAACTTCTAGTAGTGTCTGTGTTGCTACGTCATTTGCTTCAACAACTTGATCAAGAGTTACACAGAAATCAGGCATTGATTTATGGTCTTCTTCTGTACACTTTGTTGTCATGATTCTTTCAAGATCATATTGCTTTAAGTAATCTTTGTAGAAAGTCCATGTTTCAAAAGCTTGTCTTAAATCAAGTAGAGTGTAGTACGTACCTAGGTAGTATCTCCACATTCCCATTGTATCGTTAAAGTTCTTAGATCTACCTTTCTTGTTACGCCACTGGTAGTACTCTTTGTACTTAGCTGCGTAGTGCTTAGTCATTTCTAAATCGTTTGAACCTTCATCAAATCTGTTACAGTTTGCGTACATGCTTACGTCTTCATCAGTACAAAACTTGTATGGTACTCTATTTGGAATTTCGTTTACGCTTTTCTCAACAACAGTTGTTCCGTCAATTGATTTTTGCTCTAAAGAAACAAGTGATACTTCTCCAGACTCAGCGCCTTGTACTTCTACTTGTCTATTATATCCAAATCTTAATGCTGCAATATCATACTTACCAAAAGTTGATAGTTCGTTAAGGCTTGAGTAAGAGTAATCCATGATTGATGAAAATACAGATCCATTCTTTAGACCAAGTGATTCTCTTTCTTTCTCATTGTAAAAGTTAGCAGCATCAAGTGATCCTCTAAAGTTGTGTCTTAGACCAAGGTTGTGTCCAATTTCATGAACAAGCGTTGGAATATAAGCGTGACGACCAAGGATCTGAATGATTGCTCTTTGTTGATCTTCATTCAGTTGGATCCAATCTTTTAGGTTTCCGTTTGCATCTCTAATTCCACTAACAGAGTTGATGTCATCAACAGATACTTTTCCTAGAGCTTGGTAGTTAAACATATCAGTTGTATAAACACTGTTTGAGTGAAGAAGCTCTTTAATTTCTAAGCTATCTTTCATTTCTCTAGTGAATTCATTTAACTGTCCATTAACTTTTGAAAGAACTAGTTCTTGGTAATTTGTAAGCTCTCTCTTTTCAACAGTCTTTTGGAACTCTTTGAAGTTTGAAGCAGCTGCATGTAGATCACCATTTCTTACATCAAGAGATAGGCTAAATTGTCCATTATCGTGATCGTGATCATGATCATGATTAAGAGCAGTGCTCTCTTGAGAATCTAATAAGCTCTTTACAGCTTCAGTAATACTTGGAGCTGTCTGAGCATTATTTTTAGAAGCTTCTAGTGATGCTTGGATTGCAGCACTATTCATTGCTTCTTTTTTCATTTGTTTTTCAAGGTGTACTATTGAGTCGTACGAGCTTGGCGCAATTGACTCAAGTGATCCCTTATACATGTTTACGTGACCTTTTAGGATTTCCCCTGTTCTAGGGTTCGCCACAGTTGGACCGTATCCAAGTAGACCAGATGCAAGGTCTTCAATAAGAACAACCATAGTGTTTCTTAAGTTACCTGGCTTCTTTCCAGAAGGCATGTGAAGCTTAAGTCTAAGGTTTACCTTATTGTTTTCAAGCATTTTATTCATTCTATTGAATGCAAAAATTGTTGCTTCTTTAAGGTATGCATTTTCTTTTTTATCAAACTCATCACTTAGGTGGTAATCAACTACTGACTTAGCAGGATTCCATCTGTTTAGCTTGTAAGTTCTTTCAGTTTGTCCAAAATCATTCTTAGTTCTTTCTTTTGTTTTAAAGAAACCAAAAGTGCTGTGTTCTGCAATTGGGTAATCAACTTCTTTATAGTTGTTAGAAGCAATAGTATCTAGTTTCGCAAATGAGAAGAATACTCTTGTGTTAAAAGCACCATTATCTTCTAGGCCTTCTAGGAACTTATCGTACTCACTTCCTGAGCTGTACCATAGTTGGTTAATACAAGCTGGAGTATTTGAAAATTTATAAGTCTTTTCAATTTCAAAGTTAACGTCAGTTTTAGAAACATTATAGTCAACTAGCTTTGTAGACTGTAGAGAATAACAAGGATCTTCGTTTTCTGGAAGTCCAATACTGTCAGCTTCAAGTACTTTTACGCTTTCAAACTTTGGAACAAAGTTATCTTTTTGAAACCATTCAAGTTCGTTATTTTCTTCTTCTCTATTTGTACATTCGTCATCAGCATTTTCAGCACATCTATAAGACTTGTACGTTACTGGAATAGTAAGAATTGGTTTGTTGTTTAGAGTGTTGTCTTGAAATGTTTCATTCTCTTCCATCTCGTAAGCAACAATTCCTTCTTCCTCAAATTTAAATTTGACGATTTTTTCTCTACCTTGAACAAAAGGTGCCATGGCCTTAGTAAATCTAGGAACACCCTGTGACGTTGGAACATAAAGGAATTCGGCTTCAGTATTGATCGCTGATTTGCTCTCAAGTTCTGGCGCCTTGTAAACTGTATCAAGTTCTCTTTCTTTTGCACAACTTGCAACAAGTCCTGCAATGATTAGAGAAGTTAATAGATAGTTTTTGTTTTTCATTCTTTCTCCTAGATTGCTTAGTAGCTGAAACTTATATTTAAAAAATATGATGATAAATCTTTGTCAAATAACGAAACGTTTGACTCTCTACCGTTAACAGCTAATGCTGATCCACCTGTAGAGTGACCTACACTAAGTCCAAAGTTTTCTGGAAGAGCAAAAGATAATGTCTCTTCAATTCCAAAGTAGTCTTTAGTGTGTCCTGTATAATCAAAGTTTCTATAGTACGATCCACTAACAGAAGCACTGATTGAATCAGTAATGCTATATGCTGCTGATAGTGAATTAGATAAAGTGTATTGTGTGTTCGAACTTCCACCTGTTGTAACTCTATACTCATGGAAGTTTGTAATTACAGCTGGAGAGTAAGAAAGAGATAATCCCTTTGTTACATGCTCCGAAGCATCATATGAAACTGAACCAGCTAAACTAACAGCAGTCTGTAGGCTAGTTGTAACTCTTGATACCTTACTTAGTGGTATTTTTACTGATGTTGAAGCTGCTGCTGAAAAGAATCTATTTAACTTTCCAAAGCTCTTAGATAACACAATTTTTGGATCTCTAATATAACCTTCACGATCATTCTTTAAATCTTTATCAAAGATAGTTGTAAGACTTAATCTCATGTCATCTTTAAGCTTATAGCTGATAGACATGGCCGTCGTATTACTCATATTCTTCTCTGCTGCATCTGGTGCTTTTACGTCAGTTGCAAAAGTATTAGACAGTGAGATCCCTACATTCTCTAGGGACAATCTGGCACTTTTGTCTAAACTTTGTACAGATGTACCAGTTGCTGACACTGTATTTGCCAATACTGTTGGCGATGTCATTAGTAATATCAATAATGTAGAGGTTGATCTCTTCATTAACACTTCCTTTGCTAAGTAATACTTGAGTATTTAACTGCAATTAGGGTGCCATAAATTGTGGAGTCATTTTGACCACGCCAGATAAGGCGTGGTTAGATTTTATTTACAGAAGGTCGCTTTGGAAAAGGGCCTTTAGGCCAGCTTCGTTCTCTTCCCAGATCTGCTTAAGGTTGTGATCATCACTTAGAACAGGACATTCAAATGTAAGAACTGGACTCTTGTAGACTTTAGGCCCTAGATCTCCAAGTGATCCTGGAGTTGGGTGACCTTCAATATCGTCACAAGTTACATATCCATTGTACTGATTTAAGAACTCTGCAACTTCTTTACAGTCACCATTATAATTAATCATTGGCTTCCAAGAGTGGAAACTTAGAATTATTTTAGGTGGAAATTTATCAAATAGATTTATTAAGTACTTATTTTCTGGCTCACTAAGCGGAGCACTACCCGGGTAGTACTTCTCTTCTCTTGCTTCGCTTGACCAAGTACCACTGTCATAGTTTCTATTTAGATCTACTCCATTGGCATTTACACGTGTAGCATTTCTATAACCATCTGGATTGAGGACAGGAAGAACTACCATCGCTAGATCAATATCTTCTTGAACTTTTAACCATTCAAATAATTGATTAACAACGTATACACCTTCAACTTCATCTCCATGAGTTCCGGCCATTAGATAGACGTACTTCTTTGCCTTGCCTTCAGTTTTGAAAGCTTTAATAGTTTCGCCTTCTACAGATTTACCAGGTTTTAAATCAATAAAGTTCATTATGCATATCCTCAAATATATTCATTTGTGTGTATTGACGGTTTTAACATGTTAACCAAAGATTTAAAATTAAAGATTGATCTCTTTTGTTATGTGTCATGAATCTCTCTTTATAATCATTTCCTAGAACGAGTAAACCATGTAAAATGTACTGTTCAAAAGTAATATAATCTATTGATAGGAATAAAATTGAAAAATAAAACATTATCTTTCTTTGATAAATTAAAGACAAAATTCTCTGACGATGAAAAGGCCCTCTCTTCTATTGATTACTTAAAGTCTCAAATAGAGAAGTGGGAAGATGAGGAAGTTACAGCTCCTGCAGCAGCTGGAGAGCTCCCTCTTCCTAAGGAGATTAAATCAGATAAAGCATATGCTCTCTTTAGTGATGGTGCATGTAGAGGAAACCCTGGACCAGGTTCTTGGGGAATGGTTGGTCAAGATCATCAAGGTGAAGTTCTATTTAAAGGCTCTGGCGTAGAGACAACGACAACTAATAATAGGATGGAGATGACTGGTGCTTTAGAGGCAATGAAGTATCTACTAAATGAAGGTGTAGATCCAGAAGTTGTAGAAGTTTATCTATATAGTGACTCAAAATATGTAGTAGACGGTCTTAAATCATGGGTAAAGGGCTGGAAGAGTAGAGGCTGGAAGAAAGCAGATAAGAAGACTCCAGAGAATGTTGATCTTTGGCAAGAGTTAGACAAAGTCTCGAGTTCATTTAAAAATATAAACTATCTTTGGGTTAAGGGTCATGCTGGACATCCACAAAACGAGTTGTGTGATCAATTAGCTAATGAAGCACTTGATGACAGTGGGTTTTAATTTAGGAGTTATTATGAAGAATTTAATACTAGGAATATGTTTATTAGCTGTTACTTCTTGTGGGCACATGGGTGAGACAAAGAAGGCGGAGTATACTGAAGGGGCGACTCTATGGGTGCAGAATGCAGCAGAGTTTAGAGCTCTAAGTTACCAAGCATTCAACTCAGCAAGACTTTACTTAGACCGTGCACTTCTAACAAAGAAAAATAGAAAGAAACCAGCTGTCGTTGTAGATATTGATGAAACAGTATTAGACAATAGTCCTTACCAGGCAGTTAATATTTTAAAGAATAGATCATTTGATAGAAAGTACTGGGATGAGTGGATTCAATTAGCTCAAGCTAAGGCCATTCCTGGAGCTATTGATTTCTTAAATTATTCACATAAAAAAGGCGTTGAAGTTATCTATATATCAAATAGAAAGATTAAGGGTTTAGACGCTACTTATAAGAATCTTTTAAACTTAGGTTTTCCAGTTAAAAGACAAAATATCTTTCTAAGAACTACGACAAGTAACAAGGAAGAGCGTAGACAAAATGTTTTAAAGAAATATGACATCGTTCTTTTGGCTGGTGATACATTGGCAGATTTCTCAGAAGTATTTAATGAGAAAGGAACAAATGATCGTAATATTTTAGTTGATAAAATGAGAGACGATTTTGGAAAGAAATTTATTATGCTACCAAATCCAATGTATGGAGATTGGGAAGGTGCAATGTATAACTATGAGTTCTCAACAAGCACAGAGAAGAAGAAAAAACTAAGAAAAGGGCATCTTTACCCACATAACTAGGCTTGATAAATTTAGAACACGCTAGTAAACTTTATAAAAATAGTAATTTAACGGAATTATATTTAATATTACAAAGGACGTAATTATGAAGAAAAGCCTAATCGTAGGTGTTATTGCAGCAACGGCATTAATGACTAGTTGTAATAAGCAAAAAGAAATCAAAGTAACTTCAGATGAAGACAAAACATTCTACTCAGTAGGATTTATGTTTGGTCAAAGAATGAAGGATCTTAAACTTAGCGAAGCTGAACTTGGAGCTATGACTCAAGGTCTTAGAGATGCTGCTAACGGAAAAGAGTCACAAGCTGACCTTAAAGTATACCAACCAAAAATTCGTGAAGAGTTCCAAAAAAGAATTCAATCTCACTCTCAAGTTGTTAAAGTTGAAGGTGAAAAATTCTTAGAGAAATTTGTAAAAGACGGAGCAACTAAAACAGCTTCTGGTCTAGCTTATAAGATTATTAAAGCTGGTGAAGGTGCTAAACCTGCAGCTACTGATACAGTTAAAGTTCACTACCATGGTACTTTAATTGATGGAACTGTATTCGATTCTTCTGTAGATAGAGGAAAAGAAGTAAGCTTCCCACTTAATAGAGTAATTAAGGGTTGGACTGAAGGTCTTCAACTTATTGGTAAGGGTGGAAAGATTAAATTAGTTATTCCTTCTGAACTTGCTTACGGTGACCACGGTGCACCTCCAAAGATTCCTGGTGGAGCAACTCTAATATTTGAAGTAGAGCTTTTTGAAATTCAAAAAGGTGCAGAAGCTGGACATAGTGCTGGTGATGGACATGACCACAGTCATGGTAAAGCTAAGAAATAATTTTTAAATAAAATTATATATAAAGAAGAGGCTCCTTAATTGGAGCCTTTTTTTATTCACTTTAAGTAAGTACCGATATTTACTTAGGTATACGCTGATCTCCTAGGGGTACATAGTTTTTACATTGTGCGTTGAATTTATTGACTGTGTGCGGCGAATATTGTTTATTCCCCTGTATTGAAATACAAATAGGGGGAAAAATGAAAATTACTTCAAGAGTTGCTGGTGCAGCATTATTGCTCGCAACAGTGATGGGAACACCACTACAGACACAATTAATTGAGAGTGCAAATGCTTCTTTCTTTGGAAGATCTACTCAATGGAAGAAAATACAGTTACCACAATCTGCAAATAATAAAGTCGTTGGAGTTAGAGTTGAAGATGTTGTTAAGCACCTTCCTTCTTTTGTTCCTGGGCTAAGTTATGTAAATGAAGAGATATTAAAGTCTAAAGATCAATACTTTGGTGATAAAGGAAAAGTAGACGATGTTCTAAACTTATTCTTTAGTGAACTTCCTAAGTGGGATGGTCAGAAGGTACTTCTAAATCTTACAGCACTTGTTAAGTATGGTGAGTATTCAATTGCCTTTAAAGAAGTTGAAGTTCAGTACAATTCAAATGACGTTAAATCTTTCACAGTAACTCCAAAGGCCTTCACTGACCTTTCTCAAACGAAGTTAGTGTTTGATGTTGGTTTAAAATCAAGAAAGGTGATTGTTAAGGATAAGAATAGTGACATCACTATGGTTTTTCCACTAGGTGTTGGAGCATTTGATGAAGCCGTTTTAAACGACGAAATCTCTCTTCTTACTCCAAGATTTAAGAATGGTTATCTAGATAAAACTAAGGCCATCAGAAATAGAAAAATGCCAAGATACTTTGCTAACTTGCCATTTGTTAGAATCCTTAAGGGAACAAACCCTACTGAAGACCACACAGGTATTGGTTTTCATGCTCAACCATTTCCAGATAAGAATACTTTTATCAGAGCATTCGATAGTCATGGTTGTATGAGAATGCAAACACCTGACCTTTGGTCTATGTACTTCTTAGTTGCTGCAGCACCAACTAAGCAAATGCCAATTACTGTTAACTACACTGCAACGAACTCTGAAGATCACCCTTATCCAAAAAGAGATAAGCCTTATAAGAGAGTCGCAAATGCTGGAACTAGAGCTAACCCTGTCTTCACTCTTGATAGAGATAACCTAGTACAAGTTTACAATAACTGGGACTCATCAGCTCCTGTAGATAGCTTAGTTGACTTAGAAGAAGATGATTATCATGGTATTTTTAACTACAGTACTTCTGAACTAGTTGAAGATAAGTGGGATGGTATTAGAGCGAAGTGTAAGGCGAGGACTTACGAAAATGAAAAGTATAAAGTTAAGTGGGAAGACTACGCTCCAAGTTACGATATCGATGATTCTGAGAAAAAGAGAGCTAAAAAGCTTAAGAAGGCAAAGAAGAAATACAATAAGGCCGTTAAAAAGATGAATAAGAAAGTAGAGAAGGCCTATGAAGATTGTATTGATGATCACAAGAGAGATACTTCAATTGGAGATAGACTCTACAGATGGTGGGTACACGGTTAATTAAATAAAATTCAATAGTTTATACACTAGGCCTCGATTGATTCGAGGCCTTTTTAATGTCTACGACTTACTCCAAATATAAATATTTCTTAACACTATTAAAGATTTTATATGGAATCTTTCTATAATATTAAAATATGGAGGGATTTATGTCTTTAGCAAGTCTTTCACCTATTCATGAGGATTTTCATATAAAAGCAATTTTCGAAGGAATTTCTGGAGACTTAATTGCGGAACCAAATAGAGTGTCTTTCTACGACGGTGATATGTTGATCCACCGAACACCTTACGAGCAATTAACAGATATCAAATTTAGGGAAATCGGAGAAAAGTCTTTCTTAGACCTCTGTATTGAAGGAGGCCATATTGCTTTCAACCTTGTTGAGAGTGAGGATGATAGTGAGTTCTTTTATTTGCACACTAAAGAAAAGATAATTAATCAGGAAAAAATTAATGAATTTCTAAAGGATAATATACGTGTAGAAGAAAATAGGGCCCTTCTTATGTTCGATCGAGAGTGTATTACTTGGATGATGGATCAAAGACCTTTTCTATTTTCTGATGAATATATAAAAGGAGCACTTATAGGAAGAGTTGCCCATGATTTTGCCCATCATGAGTTTGGTGTTCTTTATGTAACTAATAAGCGGTTATTTTTTAATGGTAGAAGGGGTGAGTTAATAGAATTGCCATTAGAGAGTGTCCATCACTGCCTACTCATTGATATAGATAAGAATTTTAGAGATGTTAAAAGTCGTAAGACTTATAGCCTGCAGTTTAATCAGGGAGAGTTAACTGTTGGGGTTCAAAGTGAGTTCTTTGGAAAAGTTGAGTCGTTCTTAAATACATTTGATGAAGCAATATTAGAAATTGAAAGGTTTTAAAGTAAGTACTATAACGCTGCTAAAAAAAAAGGGCCTTCGAATGAAGGCCCTCTTTTTATATATTCACGCGTTTTGTATTCTGTATTAGTTTGAAGGTTTGAACCAACATAGTGGTCTAATTCCTGAATCGTAACCATCAGCTCTTGCACAAGTTCCGATTTTGTAATCGTCATCACTTACGTCTGTATAAGCATCAACATCACAAAGAGAACCGTTCCAGTAAGTATCTAAACGACACTGTGGTTGTGGGTGATTGTGATCAGTAGTTGAAACAACTCTTGTATCTGGAGTATCAAACTGAAGTGGAGTCGTTAAGTTTCTTAGGTCTTTGAAAAGATCTGCAAGTGAAAGACCTGCCATTGCACCTCTTTTACACATAACGATATCGCTTTCGTTAGAAAATTGTTTCTCACAAGTTTCAACTACTACCGCTGGAATTTCCATATCAGCAACGATTGCATCGTTGTCATCATTTTCCATGAACTTTCTTAAACATTTTGAAGTTGCAAAGTAATCTGCTTGACCTTCATTTGATGCCCATGAAGAACCAAACCATGATTTCTTCTTAGGTTGTCCACCAATGTGGTGACCGATTTCGTGACAAACTACAGTTGCGAAACCGTCAGCAGTGATTGCAGCATGTCTTGCAAGACCACCAAACATAGAAACTTTCCAAGTGTTACCAGACTGTTGTGCATAAGCATTAACAGTTCCATCAGTCCACTTTCTTTCAATAACTAGTCTTTTTCCTCTTGCAGAAAAGATTGGTGCATAGATTGCTTCAACTTTATCAATAGTTTCGTTAAAACGTGCTTCGTCCATTGAATTAACAGATTTTGCTCCTACAGGGATATGAAGAGAGTTCTCTTCTACAATACCACCTTGACCGTGTTGGTCACAGGCAATTGTTTGTCCACCGAATACTAACATTGCAACTACTGTCGCTAGAATTCCTTTTCTCATTATGTTCCTCCATGAAAACATGATTTATTCATCTCTTTCTTTGTTTGTTATATTATTGTTAAGTTTTGGTTATGCTTTGTAAAATTTTTTAAAGACAATTGTTATAAATGTAAGAAACTGTTAGTTATACCTTTATAAGTATGGAGAATTTGTGAAAAAAATCGTCTTTTTTGTGCCTTTTGAGCACTCAAATTCAGTGAAAGAAGCACTATTTAGTGTGGGTGCAGGTAAGATTGGTAATTACGATAAATGTTGTTTTGAAACAAAAGGTATTGGCCAATTTAGGCCATTAGTGGGCTCTTCGGCCTTTCTTGGTGAAGTAGGGGAAATAGAAAAAGTTGATGAAGTTAAGATTGAAATGGTTTGTGAAAACAATTTAATTCGTAGCGTTGTTGCAAAACTTAAAGAGTCCCATCCTTATGAGACTCCTGCCTATGAAGTTTATACAATAGAAGAGTACTAGCGGTAACTTTAGCTAGTTCAATTGTCATTTCTCTTTAAAAATGGTTGTATGGCCCCAGTATTACTGGAGTTTACAATGAAATCAATATTCTTATTACTTCTTTTATCTATAAGCATTAGTGCTAGAGCTGTTGTCATTCAGATTCTACATACTAATGACCTTCACTCTTATTATGATCACACAATTATAGATTCAACTAGAGGTAGTTACGCTGCGCTAAAAGCTAAGATGGATGAGTTAGAAAATCTAGCAGACCTAGAAGGGATTAGAACTCTTAGATTTGATGCTGGTGATTTTCTTGATGGCAATATTTATTATATGGCCGACAGGGGAAGACGCGGCTTTCGAATGATGGAGAAGATGGGCTTTGATGCCATAGCTGTTGGTAACCACGATTGGCTTATGGGTGGTAAAGAGCTTAATGAAATGCTTAAAGAGCAACCTCCTGCGTTCAGTTACCTTGGAGCTAACTTTAAAGCAGTAAACCCTCTATATACTTCAATCAAAAAATATATCAAACCTTATAGTGCTTATAAAATTGATGACATTACTTTAGGAGTAATGGGTCTAACTACAAATGAGCTTTTTTATAAGTGGAGATTTACTGGTGGAAGTATTGAGAAGCCAACAAAGGTTGGAGCAAAAATATCTACAGAGATGAAAGAGAGACACGGACATGACTTTGTGATTGGGTTGTCTCATGTGGGTCTAAGTAAAGATAAGGAAATCATTAAAGAAACTCGTAATATTGATTTGATGATTGGCGGTCACTCTCATACCGCCATACTTCAGCCTCTCTATGTTAAAAATATAGATGGTCTTTATAGACCAATTGTTCAGACGGGGTCTCATGCAAGATTCTTAGGGCAAATGAAGGTTGAGTTAATTAAAGGAAAACCTTTAAAGATTTTGGACTACAAGCTTGTTCCAATATTTACAGGAGATAAGAGAGATCCAGTTGTTGATGAGTTTGCTCATGAGTCAAGAGTTATACTTAATCAAGATTACGGAGAAGATTATCTTCAAGAAGTTTTAGGTACAGCAGAGATTAAGCTTAGTAATAGTGAGTCTATTCTCACTCCGTGGACAAAGTTAATAACTGATGCCATCAAGGATTCAGTAGATGCAGACATCTCATTTCATTCTCCAGGATTTGGTGGGGCAAGCTTACCTCCTGGAAAGATTACTAGAGAGATGGTCTTTAACTCCTATCCTAGAGTGTTTGATTTAGATGATAAGTACGGTTGGCATATTTATAAAGTTAATATCCACGGAGTTATTCTAAAGTCACTTATAAGACTAATTTTAAAGGGACAGTTTCCTGTAACGTTCTCTGGGGTAACATTTGACTTAATTGATGATAAGAATGAAATCATAGATATTAATACTTCGATAATTCCTAGAAATGTTTCAAATATTGAGAGTAATCCTCTTGGGATGATTGGACAGTTCTTAGGAATTGATAGAGATTTTGATGTTGTAAATATTCGAGTAAATGGAAAAAAGATATCACCATTTAGACAATATAGAGTCGCTATGCCTGAAGGTATTGTTGCTGGTGGTTTAGGTATTACAGGTTCTCTTAGATATCTTCTTAGAAGAATTTCTAAAACTGAGACAAGTATTTGGGAAGCAGTTTCAAATAAAGTTAAAGAGGTTGGAGTTATTAATTATGAATACGGAATAGGACAGACTTATTACCGTACATCTATATTAAAGCGACCTATGAAAAAAGAGAAGATCCTTTTACCTTTGAGGCAGTAATGAATACAAATAAATTTGAAGAGATTTATTCTTATGCTCCGAAGTGGAGAGAGCTTGTAGACATAAGAACTAAAGAACTCCAAGATAAAGATACTAAACTAAGTCTAGACTCTATTTCTATTGATATTCATAATGCTACATGGTGCCCTGACTGCGAGAGAGAGACCGTAGAGCTTATGGCCCTTCTATCAATCAATTCAACGCCTGTAGAGATCAATATCTATTCATATGAAGACCTACAAGACTACAAAGAAAAAAAGAAGAATGGGGCACTACCAATTAAGTGTCTTCCAACATTCATCTTTAAAAGAGATAGCAAAGAACTAACTCGCATCGAAGAAGACTCTAGTAATAAGCTTTTAGATATTTTAAAAAATCTATAAATATATTTAAAACCTATATAGTCTCTTTTGGAGAGTTGTAGATGGCAGAGCTCATTTTCTTTAAAGACCAAAAAGAATTTTATGACTGGTTAGAAGTAAACTCTCACCAGGCAGAGCTTTGGGTTGGTTATTATAAAAAGAGTACAGGACGTCCAAGTCTTACATGGTCCACATCTGTAGATGTTGCTCTATGTTTTGGTTGGATTGATGGAATTAGAAAAACGATAGATTCTGAAAGTTATAAGATCCGCTTTACTCCTAGAAAGAAAAGTAGTGAGTGGAGTGCTGTAAATGTAAAGAAGGTGAGGGAGCTAATAAGTCTTGGCAAAATGAGACCTGAGGGGTTAGAGCTCTTTAATAAGAGAACTAATTTAGAAGGCTATTCTTCAAGCGATAGAAAGGTAGATTTAGATCCAATATATGAAAAAAAGATAAAGGCCAACAAGAAAGCTTGGAACTTCTTTAGTAGCTTAGCACCTTCATATAAGAGAGACTCTATCTGGTGGATAATGAGCGCAAAGAAAGAAGAGACAAGACAAAGAAGGCTCACCATCCTAATAGAATCATCACAAGAAAATCAAAAGATTCCAAGCCTCCGAAAGAAGTAGTAGCGATGGCAATTCCCGCCACCTCCACCATGTTAAAGTAAGTATCCGAAATTAAAGGGAAACTACGGTTCCCCTTATTTGATTGTGGCAGAAATGTGGCAAAATTAAGAAATACTTCGGGAGTTTTTTAATCTATGAAGCACTTCAAATAAATTATCTCTAACTGTTTCTAAAGGAATAGCAAAAAACTCATTTCCTGCTCTTGGGTGACCACTTCTAACGAGGTTTTTTATTAAATATGACTCTACTTTTTGTGCATGCTTTTTATTTTTCATCCAAATAATTGTTTTGGGAATATAGTTTATATTTGTATGATTTCTATGTTCTTTTACTCTTCTTTCGATATTGTTTGATATACCAAGTTTTATAGGTAGATAATCTCTATCCTTAGACTCTAAAATATATACACAGCATGAGTCTGTCCCCATATCACTTTTTGTACGAGTAAGAAAGTTTGCTCTTCTTTGCTTTCGTTCAGCTAATTCTCTCTGCCTTCTTTGTTCGGCCTCTAGTTGAGATCTTTTTAGTCTTTGCTCTTCTTTACGTTGAATTCTCTTGCTATTTATATCAAGATCAACTCTTCGGTTAAAGTCTTGCTTGTACTCTTGAATCAACTTGTTAAATGTTGAATCTATATGTTTTCGTTTTAACTCAATACTTCTTTTATAAAGAAGTCGAAGAATAATGACCAAGAAGGTTGCATAACAAATACCGAATAGAGAAGTTACACTGATAGAAGGTAATTTAAATACTAAGAAACTAACAATAGGGATAACTATAATACTAACTACTAGTAAATCGTTGTTGTATCGAGAGAGAAGTTCTGCTCTAGATATTGTTATATTTATTTTATGAAAATATTCTTTATATGAGTATTCTTCATTGATCGACTTGTTATAAGGTAGTGGCACACTTTTATTAAGCATTACTTTGTAGAGGTATGCGACAGGTTTTAACGTATACAGAATAATATTTTGAGTAAAGTTAATTGCTGATTTCTTTTTATTAAAATATGAAATGTATTTCTGGGAAAAAAGTATGCTATCTTCTAGCCTTAGCCAATTATCACAACTACAAGGTTTTACTAAAGTTGAAGGCGATAGTATTTTCTTTTTATATAGGTAAACGATCTCATTTATTGAGACTGCATATGAAGTAATTCCTGAATTTAACTTGTAGTCCCATGTCGAGTAATTTTTGTACATACTCTTAATTAACATAATTAAAAAAAAAATTACTATATTTGTAAATAATTCATAACCCTCCCTAATATGGGAGGGATATTTTAAAAAGATACAAATTTACAAGCTTTCTCCATAAACTCTTTATCTAAGTGTGCATAAATCATCGACGTTTCGATTTCTTTATGTCCAAGTAATTTTTGAAGCGTATAGATACTGCCTCCATTCATTACAAAATGACTGGCGTAAGTATGTCTTAAGTCGTGCGAATTATTTTATCTAAGCCTGCTTCATGCTGTGAAGGCCTAAAGCACCTTTGATTGATATGATCATAGGGAAGTGGACTTCCATCATGTTTGCAAAAAACAAATGGACCTCTAGATTTATTTCTAAAGAGTTTTAAGAGTACGGCCCTTGTCCTATCATTCATTGGAAGATACCTCGATTCTCCACCCTTTGTAGAGTCTCTAAGACCAGTTCGAGAAAGAGTACGTGCAATCACTATTTGATTAGCTTTGAAGTCAACTTTATCCCAACATAGACCACAAACCTCTCCAAGTCTTAGACCTGTATTGAGAGTGAGTACATATAAGTCATGTAACTCGTCATTGTATTCTGTGTAATCAAGAAAAGTTTTTACTTCTGCTTTATTCCAATATGTGAGGTCACGTCTTTTTTGTTTTAACTCTTTGTAGCCACGAACTTTATTCTTGAATGATTAAAGTCTAAAAAAATATTCTTATTATTACCAAGTAAAGCTAGGAAGTAATCAGTTGAGCTGCGTTGATGACCACATACAGGTTGGCGTAATTTTCTACCATTAAAATTGGTAATAGTATTATTAGGGAGTAGGTAAAGAAGATTAATATTAACTGGATAAAATATAGCTCTTTCCGTACTTACGATGTCTATATTAAACTTGGGTTAATACCAATTGTTAGCATAAAGAGGGAGGGAATGCTTCCCTCTCCTTTATTTAAGCTTTGATATCTTTTTTACTTAAGTAGTTTTTGTTCCTCTAAAAGGTAATTAATTCTTTCTGAAGTTGATGAGTATAATTCATTATTATCAAGGAATATGGCTTTAGAATTTACAGTTTTAGCTGTTTTATAATCACCTGTTAGGGCCAGCAGAATACTCTTGTTGTGCATAAATCTTGCTTGATTTGGAGCATCTATAGTATTTAATTTAGCTTCAAACTTTTTGAATTGTTGTAGCGCCGGAGCTGCTGTTTCTTCTTTAATGTTCTTAACTGTTTTAGAGAGGTTACCAAAGATCTCTGGATCTAAGTTTTCTAAGTAAAAGATTGTTGAGGTTTCATATTTCTTAAGGTTCTTTAGCCACTCTTTCGTAGCCATTTCTGAACTAACTTTGAAAAGTTGCTTTTCTATTTCTTTTGCTGCGTATTGTCCATTTGCTAAATGGTGAATACCAAAGTCTCTTCCAGTTGCCTCTGATTGGAATATAACTTTTCTAGTTTTTGCATCGATAAGCCTAAGTTTAAGTGTAGCAATGTTGATGATTTTGTTTGACTTGTTTGTAGTGTAAACTTCTCGATAATTATCTGAACGAATTGTTCCTTTTACAATTATATCAATTGTTTTAGGCATCTCATTAATGCTGATTTCTTTGTCTCTGTTTGACTTAAGTTCGATCACGTTGAAGTTTAGGTTCTTTGTAATTTCATCAACAAGTGTTTCTCGAACATAACCTGTTCTGTCTCCTTTTATATCTAATATTGTAAAATCTTTCTGGCGTTGGGAAAGTTTTATTTTTGGTGCGACTGTGTACTTATGACTTACGTAAGTTCTAGAACTGCAAGAAGTAAGTAGTAGAGGAATGATTATTGATAATAATATTCTGACATTCTTTAATGCTTTGATCATCGGTTAGTCCTTGGGGAATAAGATTGTTTTTATTTTTGAAGAAAGACTCTAATTTATTTGTTGTTCGTTGTTAATTATTTCTGCATTAAGATTTCTTTAGAAATGGTTTTTTGTAATAAATATTCCGTGAATGTTTTTTTGTATTTGATGTTTATTGTTTCTGTGTTGAGCTGTGTTATAAAAAAAATGTTCATTGGCATTACCTATAATTAAGAATGAGATATGTAATGGACCATTGGTTTCTTATCTCAAAAAACTTTATCTTTCCTGTCTGTATTGAGTTAAATCGTTCGCTGTATTCCTCCTTTGAAGAATTCTTGACTTTGTATAAGGATTTATTTTTTAAATGAAACAACTAATATTAAGAATCCTTGAGGATCTCTTTTCTATCTTTATTTTTTTTAAATTGAAGCCGAAGAGATGAGAAATCATATTAATGGAGGATTTAAATGTATAAAGTACCAAGCAAAGTTAGAAAGACAATCTCACAAGAGTTAAAAAGATTTCTTCCATTAATTAAAAATTTACAAGCTAGAGGTAAGCAGTCATCAGAAGATGATGCAAGAATTCTTTTGAATGATATTCTCTCCGATGTTCTTGGTTACGATAAATATAATGAACTTAGAACTGAAATGAGGGAGAAAAATAGTCGTTTTGATTATGTTGTTAAAATTACCGATGGCCCAACAAAGAGAAAGCCAAAGCAGTTTGATTTTGTAATAGAGGCAAAAGCAGCTCATGTTGCACTTAGAGAAGATCATGTTAATCAAACACTCACTTATTGTCTTCAGAAGGGAATGGATTATTTCTTCTTGACTAATTCAGTTCAATGGCAACTTTTTTCTGTTAAACACTCAAAGAAGAATCCTACTGCGAGATTAATACATGAGGTTGATTTTTCAACAAGTAATAGCGTAGATTCTCTAGCTGAAGAATTCTATCTTTTTAGTAAGCATTCTTACTTAAATGGTGATTGGAAGAGTGTAGTTAAACATGTAAAGGCAACAAAAGTTGAAGATGTTGTTGCTATTATACTTAGTGACAAGATCATAAAGTCCATTACTCGTGAGATTACATCCGTTTCTGGTGTAAAGGTTAATATAGATGTTGTTAAAGATATTGTTGAAAATAAAATCTTAAAATCAGAAATTTCAGAAGTTAATAAAAAACTTCTTAAAAGTCTAAATACTTCTGCTCCTAAAAAGAGAGTGAAGAAAGATTCTGTTTCTATTACAGTAAATGTTGATCCTACTTGTGATGATTCTAGGGATGTACATTTTGGAGTTGATGATGAGCAGGAAGTTGCATAGATCAATTCTGTACAGGCCATGATCATATATCAATATATCGTTGGGAGAATTTATAAAGTGGATATAAGAATATCAATAGCTTCATCATGTTTAGGCTTAGTTAAGTGATAAGAGAATTGCTATATAAAGTTGTTCATTCGCGAGAAACTTTTAAGGGAAGACTTTTTGATCTTGTTATTCAAGTTTATATTTTTCTCTCAATCATTATTCATTCATTGGAAACAATGCTTTCTTTGAAATGTTTAGATCAAGTATTTCAAATTTTAGATAGGTTTTTCTTAGTAAGCTTTACTTTTGAGTATACATTAAGAGTATATTCCGCAAAGAAGCGATTGAAGTTCATTTTAAGTTTCTTTGGATAAAATGACTTGTTAGCAATTCTTTCAGGTCATATAATTTTTAGAAATGTAGACTTACGGTTTTTAAGAATATTTCGACTGATTAGAGTTTTTCATGCCTTTAAATTATTAAGGTATTCTAAAGCTGTTGAGAGATTACGAGATGTATTTGAGTCTATAAAGTCAGAAATAATTTTATTTGGTTGTTTTTCAATTATTCTTTTATACGTATCCGCAACTGGGATATACTATTTTGAATCAATGGTTCAACCTGAGAAATTCTCCTCAATACCTGAATGCCTTTGGTAGTCAGTGTGTACTTTAACAACATTAGGTTATGGTGATGTTTATCCTATTTCTGCAGGAGGTAAGATATTTACTTCATTTATTTTATTTCTTGGCTTAAGTGTTATCGCTGTTCCTAGCTGCTTTCTTGCATCTGCATTTAATAAGAAATAGATAGTCTCAATGTTTGTAGTCTTTTGTGTTCCTTAAGATAAATTGAGCCATGATTTCACTCATCTATAGTATAATTACCACCTCAGATATTTTTTATAAGGGCTTTCCATTTTTTTAGATAAAGTAAATACAGAAGCAACATGGGCTACCATTTTACTTGGAAAGGGAATAGCTCCCATCAAGGTAATGGCAATGGGGGGCTGGAAAGACCTTAAGACTATGCAGTTCTATATTAGAAAGGCAGGGGGAAACATTTCAGGAATAACAGAGCACTTAGATCTCCATTCTCCACTGAGTGGTGGCAATGTTTTAAGTTTTAACCTGTAAATTCAGGAGGGCTATATAGGCCTCTTTTCTCAATAAATTTCGTTATTTTCCGATTAGAACGTAAACAATTAAGAGGGTAGTATGAATATCGGAAAATTTGAAAAAGTTGACCTGAGAGATATTTGGAAAAATGAAGCATCTGAGTTTACGACATGGCTCTATGAAAATTTAGAAGCTCTGTCAGATGCAGTAGAAATTAACTTATCTCAAATAGAGCAAGAAAGATCGGTTGATAACAGTAGGTTTTCGATTGATATTTTCGCAGAGACTGATAATGGCGATACCGTTATTATTGAAAATCAGTTGGAAAGAACTGATCATAAGCACTTGGGACAAATTCTTACATATTTAACGAATACATCTGATTGTGAAACTGCAATTTGGATAGCTAAAGACCCAAGGCCAGAGCATATAAATGCAATAACCTGGATCAATCAAAATACTCCTTTTAATATATTTCTAGTGAAGATTGAAGCCTACAAGATAGATAGTTCGTTACCTGCTCCAATGTTTAGTGTTATTTGTAAACCAACGGAGGAAGGAAAGCAGTTGGGGCAATTTAATCATGAGAGAAAAGAAAAAATAAAAGCTAAAAAAGCTAGGAGAGATCAGTGCGATACTCTACTGGTGCCAGCAAGAAAAGATGGGTTTGAGAAAGTATTTTTGGGTGAAGATAGGTGGTATGCGATTAGAATAAGAGCATCTCGTATTTCTCAACTGAAATACATTGCTGCTTACCAAGTAGCACCAATTAGTTCGGTTACTCATATTGCAGAAATCAAAGAAATTAGAGAATACAAAGATACTGGAAAGTACGAAGTGATTTTTAAAGAACCACCTAAAGAGTTTGGTCCATTACCTCTTGGAGATGACCCAAGCAGGTCTCCTCAAGGACCTCAGTACGCTGAAAGAGAAAAATTAGAGCGTTCTAAAACTCTTAAGGAAGCACTCTCGTACGATGAATATTTAATTGAAAAGAAAGCAGCATAAACAGGATAAAGATTATGGATATAAAAATGATTGATGACAAAGTAGCAATAAAAAGTTTGAAAAAGTTTATGGATGCTTACTTAGAAAGAGGACTTGGAGGATATTCAGGAAAGGAACTTGAACTATTAGTGTTGGAGCTAATGATAGATTTATATCCAGATTTTGAAGAGTTACCAGTGTTTGACAAGAGCCGATTATTAAAGGCATCAGATACAAAAATTAAAAATATGCTTTATGAAATTAAGTTAAGAAGAGATGATGATCACAAAGATTTAATTAAGCATATCGAAAGTAATATAGAGTCGGTTGAAATGCAGAAGGGAAAGCTCATAATTGAGCTAGATGATGTATATGCAATGAAAAAAATGAAATCAATGTTAAAGAAGTCGGGCTTTATTTCAGACTCTTCATTTAATAGTGATCTTATGAAAGTTCCATTTGCAGGGTTTGTGTCTGTTGTTGCTGAGTTATATCAAGACAAAGCAGGTCAGAAAAACTTTGAAGATCTTATGGCAGCTAAAGACTTAGCAGAAGCAAATAAGGCCATAATTGATACTTTGAAAATTCCAGGAACAGAATTTGGTGTAACAACTTTATGGGACTTAGCTACTAAAACTGGAAAAAGTGTTACTGCATTTATATCTAAGAAAAGTACTGAAGCTGAAAAGAAGGAGCAGGAGAAGATAGAAGAGAAGAACAAAAAAAAGTCAAAGTAGTTGATTGTAGTTAGCTCTTAGCTTTTTCCCCACATAACAAGTAGTTATAAGGCTGTCACCACCTCCACCAATACAATTTCTGTTGATCTGGAGTTAGCTCCAAATATCCAGTATGATTGTCTTATTGATAGTACATATAAAACTTAGGGAAATTTATGAGTGTAGATACATCATTTGCAAGAATCGAAACTGAAGTTTCTGATTACAGAAGTTCTACTAAAAAGAAAGAACAAGATATGTTTGGAAAGCTAGTAAAAAACTTATCAGAAGATAAAATGGAAATTGAACTTCTTACTTTTAAAGGGATAATTAATTGTACTTCCAAGATTAGTGGCCCAGATAAGTTAGATATTATAACTGTTTTGAATGATGAAAATGAAACGGTTATGAGTGAAACTAGAGCGTTGAATACAGAATATAAAGAGTCAGTTAGTAGAAGAGTTATTCCCGAAAATGGAGTATTCATAGATGCAGTTCAAGTTGAAATTGATGATAGAACTATGTCCTTAAAGATTGTTAAAGAGGAAAAGAGTGGAGATATTATGGCAGTCGTAAAAGAAATTCATATCCCAATTTCAGAAGAACAATATTTAGAACAAAAAAAGAAGTTCTTGTAGTACTCTAGTTCTTATGACTATTCTATCAATGAAATTATATATTTAAGTATCTATTCACCACCTTCGTCAAATTTCGTATGAAGCTTGGTGAGGTACACTCCCTTTCATAACCTAAACATTACAAATTATTCAATTTTGTTTCAATCAGGTTTTAATTAGTTAGTCTACTCACTCTTTGTTCAATGTGTCTGGATATTTTTTATTTTGCTGGCACGCAGATTCCCCGCACCTCTTTTTCGAGGTGCTTCGTCAAACCTGTAGTTTTAGTAATATTTACACGCACTCTATGTTTTTCAATGATAGAGGGTGGCGTCTGTGTTACTTCTGAGTTGAAAATCCAAAGGACTTAAAGGAGTCGTTATGAGAAAATTCATCAGTTTATCTGCAATATTGCTGTCATTCTCTTGTCTGTCAGCAGAAGTTCTAGAATGTGGTTTATTTAAAGGCTTTGCTGGGGGAACACCAATTAAAACAGTGAAAGCTAACTTAGAAAATGAGAATATCTATGCTTACGAAACAAACCAAGAAGAGAGAGCTTCAATTTCCATAGTTTCTCAAGAGGGTAATTTTGTAAGAGTTAGAATTTCTCAACCAGAAGACTATAACGAAGTAATACTTGATAAAGGAATGCTTTTATCAATGAAAGAAAGAGATTCTTTTGGCTTAGTTATTAATGGTGCCAAAGAGACAAAGATGAGCGCTATTTGCTATAAAGGCTCAGCCCCTTTTTAAAAGATTATTTTACTATTTTCATATAAATAAAAGAGCCCTTTTTCAGGGCTCTTTTATTGTTCAAGAAAACACTCTTTTAGCATTCTTCTTAATTCCAGTGAGAGATATACTTACAAGCTTTGCATAACTTTGAAGTTAGAGAGTGATTGGAATCAAGCGGAAATAGTTTCTAAAAAACATGCAGTAAGTTTTTTAATGTAAAAAAAAAATGTGTGCTGATGAAAGTATCGAGTCTACTTATGACGAATATTTAATTGAGCTTAAGAAGAATTAGTTTTATAGTATTAATACTCTTACACTCTACACTTAAAGATAGTGCAGGTGTTTAAGGAATTCTCGAGGGCCGTGGCTATTTTGGCTACAAAAAATAATTTCATGAATAAAAAAGTTAGGTTATAATTTCAGTGGCCCCTCCACCATTTCATTTACAGCATAAATTTATCTAGCTAGACTATAGATTTGATGGAATGAACAACTAAGATAATAGAGGTATACTATGTTATCGTTAAGATTACTTTCTTTAGATGATAGGGAGGCTTTTTATAAGGCCTTTAATGAGCCTTGGGAAAGTCATTTTGATTTCATACATTACTGGGAATCTTTAGCAGATATGAACTTTGATAAGTACGTCGCTATGTCTCCTGGTTTTTCACAAGGTCTACATATTCCAAAAGAGCATGTTCCAGCAATTTTACTTTTTGCATTTAATGAACTCGGGGAAATTGTAGGTCGTACATCTATAAGATATGAGCTTACTGAACAACTTTTAAAAGAGGGTGGGCATATTGGTTACGGAGTGTGTCCTAGTCATAGAAGAAAAGGATATGCCACAGAAATTTTAAAGCTAAGTTTGAATTGGGTAAAAAGTAACTTACCAAATATTAATAAAGTCCTTGTAACATGTGATGATGGGAATATTGGTTCTCAAAAAACAATAGAAAGTAATAATGGAGAACTTGAGAATATTATAGAAGTTGGAAAAGGACATCGAAAAATGCGATATTGGATTTCACTTCTCTAGTAATAACTTCGACCTGCTTTCGATATGATTTGAAGAAGCTCTATCATGCTATTCTTAAATTTTTTTTAAATTACAAACCTCTTTGTTCTTGATCGATTTTATTCTTCATGAACTTTTCTTGTATCATTCATACCTAAGGTGCAACTTTATTTCTGTAGTTCGTTATCTATTAATCTTTTTCCCTGCTTATCCAAAACGATGCGATTAAGCGATTGATTATCCTTCATAAAAAACTAAAGTACCAAAAACTACGATCATAAAAATCGTAGTTTTTTGTATGTTTGATTATTGATAAATTTATTCTAAGTAAGAATATGTCACCTTTTACTAAAATTTTCCTTTCTATGTTATAAAAAGCCTATATGCGTATTATGCTGTTTGAGAGTTAGAATTAGTATAACTTGTCTCTATATTTAAATTTTGTCTAAAGCGTCTTTTTTTCCATTCAAGCAATTGTTGATCAATTTCTTTTTCTAGAAGTTCATAGACTTGAAAAGGTGAATGGCCGACCTTTGTTGAATAGAAGTTTTCTGATATTGATCTAATAGATATTGTTCCAACTATAGAAGATTTACTATTTTCGAATAAAAGATCAAAAGAGCATTGCGCTGGAGCACGGTCTTTTAGAAGGTTTAACTTACTTTTGATTTTACAATAGTCTCTTTGGTCCATTGTAACACCGTAGGCATTTACATTTTTCTCTGGTGAATTGATGAAGTCCCTTTCTCTGAACATGTTTCCTCCTATTTCTTATGTGAAGAATTAAGCAGTAGTCTTTTCTCTATTTTCAAAAAGGTTTAATATTTTACAGTAGTTGAATCTCTATTTAATTAATCCAAATAAGCTTTACCTAAATATTTGAAAATAGATAGAATACCCACTGTTTATAAATATTTTGGTATGGAATTGATTGTCGTCAAGATCTAGTTAATTTTTTTTTTGATATTTTTTTCTTGTAGACCTTGACATTTTTTTTAGACAATCCATTATATTTTATAGAAGTAAAAAGTAGCTAAGAGAAAGAGAACATTCATGGAGGATTGTTAAGAAAATTTAAAAATATCAAAGATAAATACTGAACTTTTTTAATATTGATGGCCCCTGGCCTATATGACGGAGAGAAACTAAGTATAATTTTTGTAGGGTACTCTCTCTGTCCAGAGATTAGGAGTACACGTGATTTGCCCTCAACATAGCTTTTTTAAATTAAACGATAATATTTCTATATTCAATATAGAGTTAAGCACTTCAGACGAAGAAGAGCTTCTTAAACTTCTATCTCCTATTCAGGAGCTTTTAAATTCTCATAAGAAAAATTCAATCTATCTCTATATGAGTGGAGGACTATTTCACGCTGAAGGAATTATTCAGATTGGCGAAAAATATGCAAATGCTAATTCGGTCGGATGTAATTTAAGTGAAACAATTAAAAAATTAACTCCTAAGTTAATAGAGGCAACTAGCGCCAGTAACTTATATCCACGTAATAAACAATTATGTATGGGGGAAAGATATGAAGTCATTACAAAGTAGGATTTTATTTTTATTTGGTTCATTCTTGTTTGGAGGTTTAAGTACTTATTTAGCTATGGACTTTATGGATATGAAGAATAAATTGAGGCAACAAGATTTAACTGTCTCAGATAACCGCTCATTAAATACTATGAAACCTGCAACTTTGGTTAGAGATCAATTTTCTGATATAGATCAATTTCATAGAGCTATGAGACGCAATATGGAGAACGCTTTCAGTGGAGACATATTTGGAAGTAATTTCTTCAGCAGTAATATGTTTGATACTGACTTCTCTAATATGAATCTTTCAGGTGGATTCGAAGTGATAGAGAGAGAAGATGATGAATTTAAATATATTGAAGTTATAACTGATGTTGAGGATAAAGATTCGATTGATGTCAATGTATCAAATGGAGTCATTTCTATTTCCGGTGAATTTAGAAAAATAGATGATACACAAGGTATAAATAGTAGATCAATGTCTAGTTATATTTCACAGTCTAGCCGTACGTTAAACGTTCCATACGGAGTAATAGAGGAAGATGTAAAAATAGTTACAAATGATAATAAAATAATTCTCAAATTTCCTAAGGACAAAATATAAGGAGGTCTTTGTGCTTGAGGTGAGATCTATCTCGAAGAAGTTTGGAGATTTTCAGGCAGTAAGGGATGTTAGTTTTAAAGCTGACCAGGGAGAAGTCCTTGGTTTCCTTGGACCAAACGGTGCCGGAAAATCTACAACTATGAAAATGATTACGGGCTTTTTGGATGTTACAGGAGGTGACGCCAAAATTTGTGGAAAGTCTATTTTGAACGAAACATTGGCAGCGCAAAAAGAATTGGGATATGTTCCTGAGAATGCTCCTCTATACGAAGATATGTTTGTAAGAGAGTTTCTTGAGTTTATTGCAAATATGAGAAATGTAGAGCAAGAGCAAATTCCTAAGAGGGTAATTGAAGTCATCAATATGTGTGCTTTGAAAGATGTTGAGTTTCAAAAGCTAGAAACTCTATCTAAGGGATATAAGAGAAGAGTCTCATTAGCCCAAGCATTAATTCATGATCCAAGCGTTCTAATATTAGATGAACCAACTGATGGACTAGATCCCAATCAGAAACACGATGTAAGAGAATTAATAAAAGAACTATCAAAAGAGAAGTGTATTTTAATTTCGACTCATATCTTAGAGGAAGTAGAGGAGGTATGTGACCGTTGTATCATCATAGGTCAAGGTGAGAAGTTGTTCGAAGGAACTCCTGATGAACTGAAAGCAAAGTCTGATAAGGGACGTATTCAGGATGTATTTAGAGTGATAACTACTGATTGTAAACTACAAGGGGTAAATCTATGATGGATCGAACTGTGAAGCATCTCTTTATGAAAGAGTTTTCAAGCTACTTCAAAACACCATTAGGATACGTATTTTTGGTAATCTTTTTATTTGGAATAGGCTATTTAACATTTGAACCTGGCCGAGGAAGTTTCTTCTATATGCGTGAAGCCTCAATGAGCTCATTCTTTCGCTACATCCCGTGGATGTTTCTCTTTCTAATTCCTGCTGTTAGTATGAGGCTCTGGTCTGACGAGAGAAAGGCCGGAACAATTGAGCTTCTTCTGACAATGCCCGTAACTATTAGGCAAGCAGTGATTGCGAAGTTTTTAGCTTCATGGGCATTTATAGGTATTGCTTTAGCGGGAACCTTCCCAATGATTTTTACTATTGTATATTTAGGAAATCCTGACCTTGGTGTAGTCTTCCTTGGCTACCTAGCATCTTTCTTTATGGCCGGAGCACTTCTAGCTGTAGGAGGATTTTTCTCGGCCCTAACTAAGAATCAAGTTGTCAGTTTTATACTGACTGTTTGTGTAAGCTTTATGCTTATTATGGCGGGGTCACCTCCTATTTTAGACTTTATATCAACTTTTTTACCTAAGTTCTTTGTTGATCTTTTTGAATCCCTCAGTGTTTTAAATCACTTTGATTCTATTGAGAGAGGAGTGCTTAGCTTAAGTAATATATGGTTTTTTACAGTTATGATTACTTGTTGGTTGTATGGAAGCATGATTCTTTTAAATGAGAATAAGGCCAATTAATGGAGGTTCAAGTGGATAAAAATAAAGAAAACTATTTAAAAATCATTCTAGGTCTTCTCTCAATGACTTTTATGATTTATGTAGGATCAACTATCTTTAAGAAAGTTAGAGTCGATTTTACACAAGAGAATCTTTATACCTTATCTAAAGGTACAAAATCTATTTTGTCTAAATTAGATTCACCAATTAAATTAAAACTATATTATTCTAAGACTGCGGCCAATAAAGGAACTGAAGGTCTTAGAGCTTTTAATAATCATTTCCTATATGTTCAGGAACTATTGCGGCAATACGTAGGGAATTCTCGAAATAACTTATCTTTAACAATAATTGACCCTAGGCCTGATACTCCTGAAGAGGAAGATGCACTTGTTTATGGCCTTAAGAAATTTAATCTAACAGAAACTGAGAGATACTTTTTTGGTTTAGTTGCTGAAAATGAATCAGGTACTGAGAAGATAATTGAGTTTTTTGATCCAAATCAAAAAGATAAGCTCGAGTACCAGTTAACTAAACTTATCTATACAGTTTTAAATCCTCAGAAGAAAAACATAGGTATTATTTCTTCTTTAGAAGTTATGACAGAAGACTTAAGTCCGTATATGGCCCAGATTATGCGGATGCAGGGAAAGAATGTTGATGAATCATGGATGATTTCTAAAATGTTAGGAGAATTTTACAATGTTAAAAGTATAGATAAGGAAGCGGACGCAATTTCTGGTGTTGATACTCTTGTTATAATTCACCCAAAAGGTTTTCCTGAAAAAACATTATTTGCCATCGATCAATACTTAATGAAGGGCGGTAAATTACTTGTGTTTGTGGATCCTCTAGCAGTTAGCGACAGAAGTGGAAACACTGGCGCCATATCTAGTTCCCCTGATATTGGCTTTAAAAAATTGATGGATAAGTGGGGAGTTGAAGCTAAGGGAAATACATTTGCCGGAGATAAGTACTTGAGCGGTATCGGTAGATTCAACCCTAATATGCCTGCAGGTAGACTCCTTGCTCTCCTTGAGTGTAATGAGCAGTGTACAGATACTTATAAAGACAATATCACATCAGGTATTAACAAAACGACATTCGTCTATCCTGGGGTGTTAACTACTAAAGAAATTGATGGAGTAAAGCATTCTCCTATTATCTCTACTACAGATAAGGGAAATAGCTACATCGCACAAAACTATGAACTTAATAATCCTAGCGCATTATGGAATAAATTTTCTGAAGGAAGTGAACCTGTTGTTATTGGTTACCGTAGTGTTGGTAAGTTTAAAAGTGCCTTTCCTGATGGAATCAAAAAAGATGTAGACAAAGATAAGAAAGATCAAAAATCTAAAAAAGATGATGAGAAGAAAGCTGTGTTGAAGGAGTCATCAAAAGAGAGTGCTATCGTTGTTTTTTCTGATGTGGACTTCATAAGTGACCAATTCGCTTTCAAAGAAACATTCCTAGGTGCTGCTGTTGCAAATGATAATAGTACAGTCTTTCTAAATAGTGTAGAGGCCTTGACAGGCGATATTGATCTTATGAGTGTTAGATCTAAAGGACGTATAAATAGATCATTTGATGTCATCAATAAGATTGAGCTTGAGGCCGAGAAAAGAACAGCAGATAAAGTTAAGGAGATAAACGGAAGTATTGTTAGATTCCAAAATGAACTCAATCAACTTGGAAGAAAGGCCAATGATGGAAATATTGCAGTTCTTCAAAATGAAGGGGTTCGCAAAAAGAAAGAGTTGGCAAAGAAGATTGCTATTTTAAAAAAAGAGCTCCGTATGGTTAAAAGAGAAGGGCGAGAGAAGATTGAAGGTATTGGTAAGTTCTTCCAGTATCTGAATACGCTCTTTGTTCCGTTAATTATTGTCGGTTTTGGAATCTTCTATAGCAGAAAAAGAAGCCGACTCATGCAAGGAAGAAGAATTGTTAAAACTGAAGACTCTAATACAGAGAAACATTCTAATCGAATGACGGAGGTGAATATATGAAACTAAAAACTCTATCTGTTTTTACGGGAGCTCTTTTAGTCGCATCACTATTTGTATACTCAAATGAGAATAAGCGTGGAACAGATCTCTTGAGTGGTAGTGACTATGTTAAAGGACTCGATCTGAATAAGATTCAAAAAATATCACTAAGTTTTAATAAGAGTGAGAAGTTAACTCTTACAAGAGATTCTGATCAATTTGTCCTTGAGAATCACAAGTCTTATCCGGCTAAAACAGATGTGGTTAATGATTTAATCTACAAGATTGCGAGTATTCAAGTTAAGGAGAAGGTTACTTCTGTCGATGGTGAAGATGATTTAAAGAAGTATGGGCTGGATAAGAATAAGAGAAAGTATTTAATTGAATTGTTTGATAATAATGATAATAAAACTATTTCAATTAGGGTAGGCAATGCATACAAAGGAAAAGGTAATTATCTATATAAAGAAGGTGGTGAGGATGTATACCTTTCTCAGAAAACACTCTGGTTAAACTCTTCTTATAAAGACTTTATTAATACAGTTCTCCTTGAAGCTAATGACGCTGATATCGAGATGGTGACACTAAAGACTGATAAGACTTTAGAGATTGCTAGAGGAGACGAAGGATTCTCTGTTCTATCTCCTAAAAACTCAAAATATAAAAAAGATAAAGTTCAGGAGTATGTAAAAAACTTCTCATCAATATCTTTTGATGAATACTATTCTTTGACTGAGCCTCGTGTTCAAGGCCTTCATTTTGATAAAGATATTAAAATTAAATTAAAAAATAAACTGATCTATAAAATAAGTCTTGCTAAAGACAATGAAGATCACTTTGTTAAATTATCCGCCTTACTTGATGAAGTATCTAATAAATTTGTAGTGAAAAAAGATGATGGAAAAGAAGAATTACAAAAAATAGAAGACGTTATTAAAGCACAAGCGGACGCTCAAAAATTCAATATTGGTAGAGGAGCATGGGTATATAAGATTGATAAATCTATATATGAAAAACTTGCCAAGAAATCTAACTTCTTTATGTAATAAGCTAATGGGGGAGTTGTCCCCCATTAGTATCCCTATCTTGTAGTATTCTTTATGTTTAAATTTATTCCAAAGTAGGATGATATTTATCTTACTATTATGAGTAGCATTTTTGTTTTCAGATCTTTATATTGTATTTAATCGTAAGGTATATTTAAATTCGTATAGATGTGGAGATATTGTGTTAGCAAAAAATGATAAATCACTTGGTCTTTTAGAACTTATCGCAATCGCCCTTGGTGGTATGGTTGGCGGTGGTATTTTTACAATACTGGGAATCTCTGTTTCTATGATTGGCCCGTACACGCCCTTTGCTATAGCTATTGGAGGCGGAATTGCAGCCATGGCAGCATACTCATATATTAAGCTTGGAGTGTATTATAAAGATGAGGGAGCGACTTATTCTTTTTATAAAAGAACATTTCCTAAGTCTAATTTTAGAGCGTCCCTAATTGGTTGGTGGGTGATCTTTGGATATATTAGTACAATTGCACTATATGCTTATACCTTTTCCTCATATGCTTTAAGTAGTTCCGAATATGCTAATAGTGAGTTTGCTAGAAAAATTGTTGCAGGAGCTATTATCTTTATTTTTACTTCTATTAATATTTGGAGTGTGAAAGGAATGGGGAAGATAGAAGACATCATGGTTTATACAAAGTTAGTGATCCTTGTGGTTATTTCTTTCACATTGATGAACCATGGAAAAACTACTCTACCTGTTCTTTTTGAAAATAGTGGAGATGTAACATTTCTTTCTATATTGATTGTTTCTTCATTAACTTTTGTTGCCTATGAAGGATTTCAGCTTGTGATAAATGCTGTAAACGAAATGGAAAATCCTGAGAAGAACATTCCCCGAGCAATATATTCAGCGATCTCTCTGGCAATACTCATTTATATTGCTATTGCACTAGGGGCCATGCTCGCAATTCCTTTTGAAGAGATAATACAAAATAAAGAGTACGCCATGGCATCTGGTGCAGATAAAGTATTGGGGCATTTTGGTGGTGAGCTTGTGATTGTTGGGGCCCTACTCGCTACAAGTAGTGCCATAAGTGGAACAATCTTTGGTGCCTCAAGGCAAATGTCAGTCATCGCTAGTGATAAGTACTTCCCCCAATTTCTAGCAAAGAAAGTAAATAATATTCCTGTTTTTTCTATTCTTACAATGTCAATTCTTGCCTTTAGTCTTATTCTAATAGGTGACTTGCAGATGATACTTGAATTTGGGAGTGTGACATTCTTAATAGTCTCTGTATTAATGGCATTTGCTAATCATAAGATCAGACATAAAACTAACTCTTCTCCAGTTGTTACGACTTTATCAATATTGAGTTTAGTTTCAGGGACTTGTTTAATTTTATTTTATGATATTCAAAATCAAATTGAACAACTTTACTTTATTGTTGGAATTTATTGTGTACTTACAATTTGTGCATATATATTTTCAAGGAAGTCGAAGAGATTAAGTTAGCTATTAAATATGAGTAGTAGAGTAGTCCTTTATATATGATGTATATTTTTCCTAGAGCTTTGAGTTGGCTTAATTATTTAGCATCGTGTTCATTAAAGATAAGTCGAACATTTACTTAAAAGGCAGCTTCAATTCATCGACGATAAAATCTATAAATACTCTCGTTTTGCTTGCGATAAGATTTTTTTCTGGATAGACCAAATAAATATCGGGCTGATTTGATAGCTCATAGTCATCAAGTAGTGTTACAACTTTACTGCTCTTAATTTGATTGTGAATTAACCAAAGAGAAAGTATAGAAATGCCCATATCTGACTCAACTGCTTGTGCCAACATTTCTCCATAATTGATTCTAACATCACCTTTGACCTTTACGGTTTGTTCTTTGCGACCTTTTTGAAAGGTCCAATTACTGCTACCAAAGGTAATACAATTGTGGTTTCTTAAGTCAGAAGGGGTTTTAGGAACACCATGTTTTTTTACATATTCCTTACTTGCACAAATAACTAATCGTCCATCACCTATTCTTCTAGAAATAAGACTGGAGTCCTTGAGTGGAGCTATCCTAATAGCGACGTCTATTCCTTCCTTAATAATGTCGATCACTTGATCTGTTAAAATCATATCGACCTTTACTTTTGGATACTTTTTTACAAACTTTTTAATCACTGGCATTAAATAGAGTCGAGCAAAAGTGGTTGAGGTTGTAAACTTTATGACTCCTTCTGGTTCAGTTTGTGTTGTATTTTGTTCGAAGGAGTCAACCTTCTCTAGTATTTCAATACAGTAATTGTAGTATATCTCTCCATCTTCCGTAGGGCTAAGCTTGCGTGTGGAGCGATTAAATAGTCTTTTACCAAGCCTGTCTTCTATGGCCTTTAGCTTTTTACTCATAGTTGCTGGAGATATATTGAACTCTTCACTAGAGACTGTCAGGCTGAGTGTTCGGTATATACTTGAAATTATTCTAAAATCTTCAATTGAGTCTAACATATTATTTGTTCCAGTTTGGAATAAGTGATCTTCATTATACATCATTTATTCGTTTTTGGAAATGACGTAAAGTAGTCTTAAGAAGAATTAATCCAGAAGGAGATAATATGAAAACAACTGCAATGATTGTAAATGAGTATGGTGAGAATGCTAAGTTCACAAAGTCTGAGATTGAACTACCCGAATTAAATGAGAATCAAGTTTTAGTTGAGGTAAATGCAACGAGCATAAACGCAGTAGATAATAAAATTCTACGTGGGGTTCCTCTTGGGCCAGAGCTTCCTGCTCCACTTCATGGTGATGTTTCAGGTGTCATTGTTGAAGTAGGAAGCATGGTCAAAAGCTTTAAGGCGGGAGATCAAGTATTTGGTATTGCTGGAGGCCTTGTTGGTTACAATGGAGCTTCGTCAAATCATATGGTGGTAAATGAGGAGCTTATTTATCATAAACCAAAAACACTCTCTTTTAATGAGTCAGCAGCTTTGCCTTTGGTTTTTATTACTGCATATGAAGGGTTAGTTGAAAAGGCCAAGATTGAAAAAGGACAAAATATTTTAGTCATCGGTGGAACTGGCGGTGTTGGCCATCAAGTTGTTCAATTAGCAAAACTACTTGGTGCAAGAGTAACAGCAAGCGTATCAAGTGACGCTAAAGCTGAGATCGTTAAATCCTTAGGCGCTGATGTCGTTATCAATAGGAAAGAAGTTGAGCTGCAAGACTACACTAAGGAGGCCGGTGTCGAAGGTGGTTTTGATATTGTTTTTGATACAGTTGGTGGTGAGCATCTTGATAAAGTATGGGATCTTGTTCGAGCAAATGGTCAAGTGATAACGACAACTAGTATGGAGAAACATGACCTGACCCCTGTACATATGAAAGGTATTTCACTACATGTGGTATTTATGCTTTTACCAATGCTTACTGGACAGGATCAGAAAAGACACCAAGAGATATTAAAGTTTCTTTCTAAAAATGTAGAAAATGGAAATATTAAATCTTTAATTAATGAAAAAGTTTTTAATTTGGAAGAAATAAATGCAGCTCACGAAATATTTGAAAAGGGTGACTACATTGGGAAGGTTGTTATCGAGAATTCAAATAAGTTGAAATAGTAAAAAGTCTTTTACATTGCAATGCCAGGCGATAGAATAAGGATTTTCTTAATTCGTCGAAAGGAGTTTATTAGTGAGCTTAGAAAAAAATAAAGAAAGTGCAATTGCATTTTATAAAATGGCATATGAGGGGAACCCCAAAAAAGCAGTTGAACTCTACGTTGGGGATGAGTATATCCAACATAATCCAGTCGTAGGTGATGGAGCAGGGGCCTTTATAGAATACTTCACTCGTATGCATGAGGAATATACAGATAAGTCTATAGAGTTTGTTAGGGCGGTTGCAGAGGAAGATCTTGTAGCTCTTCACACTCATCAAACTTGGCCTGATAATGATGAATATGTGACAATGGATTTTTTTAGATTTAATAATCATGGAAAAATTGTTGAGCATTGGGATGCGATACAGCAGATCCCTGAAAGAAGTGAAAATAAAAATAAGATGTACTAGAGGATGTTATGAAAAAAATATTAATTACAGGTGCTACTGATGGGATTGGACTCGAGACAGCTCGAAAATTAAAATCTCTTGGACATGATTTAATTATACATGGGCGAAACTCTGACAAGCTAGCAAGAGTTGCTGCTGAATTAGGTGTAGACTCAATTAGAGCAGATTTATCCAATTTATCAGAAGTAAAAGAGATGGCCGACACTATCCTTTCAAAGTACAAAGAGATTGACGTGCTTATCAATAATGCGGGTGTTTTTAAGACATTGAATCCAAGAACAGAAGATGGATATGATGTTCGTTTTATGGTGAATACGTTTGCTCCTTATCTATTAACGCAAAATCTGTTACCTATTTTAAAAAGTGGTAGAGTTGTCAATCTTTCTTCGGCTGCGCAATCATCAGTTAATTTTGATGCGATGTCTGGTAAAACTGAATTGAGTGACTTTGAAGCTTATGCTCAAAGTAAGCTTGCAATTACTATGTGGTCTCGGCAGATGGCCAATACTTTAGGTAATGATGGACCAGTTATAATTGCTGTTAATCCAGCATCTTTACTTGGAACCAAAATGGTTAAAGAAGGATTTAATACTTCAGGAAATGATATTAACATTGGTGTGGATATTCTAATAAGCCTATCTCTAGATGCTGAACATGCTTCTCACTCTGGTGAATACTACGATAATGATAGCCAAAGGTATGCAGCTCCAGAAGCGGATGGACTTGACGATGAAAAAGCAAAAAAAATAATAGAATTTATAAAGGAATTAATATGAACAAACTGATACTTGCAATAATTACGAGTTCTATAATGGTGAGCTGTGCTCATAGTGATAGAAATAGTCAAAACGTTAAAATTCTACCTATATCAAAAGTTAACTGGGAAAAACTAAACCCTGCTCGTGGGGATAAAAGTCCTCAGGCAGGAACATTATGGGGAGATAGAAAGGGGAGTCCTGCAACAGGTTTTCTTGCTAAGTTTGTAGATGGCTTTTCATCACCTCCACATATTCATAATGTTTCATATAGAGCAATTGTAATTGAAGGATTGGTACATAATGACGATCCAGACGCTGAAAAAATGTGGATGCCTAAAGGGTCTTTCTGGACTCAGCCTGCAGGAGAGTCACATATAACATCTGCAAAAGGGAATAAAAATATTGCTCTAGTTGAGATTGATAATGGGCCATACTTGGTTAAGCCAATTAAGAAAAATTTTGATAATGGAGAGAAACCATACAATATTCACGCATCAAATATTATTTGGAAAGATAAAGGAAAATATAAAATTGTTGACCTTTGGCAGAACAAGAATGGTGTAGTCACAGGTTCAATGCTTAAGTTTGTAGGAAAAATGGGAATTGAAGCTACTAAGGCAAAATTGGTTGTTATTTCTGGAGAGATAAAAGCTAAGAATCAAGTTCTAGGAGCTGGAAGCTTAATTTCTGTAGATGATTCCGCTAAACTTGAAGTATCATGCAAGGTGGAGGAATGTATTTTATATTTAAAGTCTGTAAATGACTTTAGCACTTATTAAATTCTTCTTTATATAGTTTCATTACGTTAGTTATTATGTGCTAGCTTTTTTGATAAACCATTCTAGTGAACTAGGGCCATTATTAATTTAAATAATGGCCTTTTTATTTTAGTGCTTATCGGTTTTTGTAGATTTCTATAAAATCATTGTTTCAACGAGTACATATAGAGATAGGGAGTAAGAAGGACAGATAAATGGTGCCTCATGAATACATAAATGTATGTTCATTGATTCTAATAATTCCCTAAGAGAGTAGTTCTCTATAGTAAGAATAGATCTCGTTTGAAATTCGTGAGTACTTCGCATTCTTCTTATAGTGACACATGCTCTTTTGAAAGTATGATGTTTTCAACTTACAGCTTTTATCAAATAATTCTTCACTGTATTTAGGTATTTCATACCCACGGTCTTTACTGATGTAGATCGTCTCATACTGTTGTCCCTGGTGGACTATGAGCTCGCTTTTAATAAGTTTAAAGTTAAGGTCTCTAAGTGACTCTCTAAGCTCATATTGATGATAGTGAGTGCATAGAATGAGTTCAAAGTTATGAGAGTTTCCACTTACGAGATCGTCTACAATCTCTATTGCCATCTTTCCACCAATACCACAGATATAGATTAGGGTATTGTCGTTAGTTACTTTTATATTTCTGGCGTCTAGAGTGTTTAAGGTATATCTCTCACTTGGAACATTGTAGAGCTTTGTATTAAGCTTCTCTACGATATGTGGAACGATATCATTGAAGTGAATCATTGCATTTGGAAACTCACGAATAAGTTTATAACCAAGCTTTCCATGGTCACAACAAGTATCCCAGATATCAGAGTATTCTCTGTCTGGGATTTTTGAAATAATATCGAGTCTTTTTTCTGGTTGTTTCATGGCAAAAGATAAGCGTAGATAGAATCTCTATCTACGCTATTGATAATTGTTAAACTGACTCGTGTGCAGTTAAGATTTTCTTTGTAACCTCAGATGGAGACATTGCTGTAAGTTCTCCTGGCTCAATAATATTCTTAGCTAACACAGGAAGACTTGTTATTTTTTCAAATAGATCAAGGTTCTTGTTTGCACTTACTTCATCAACTTTCTTAATAGGTGTGAAGTGAGGAGTCGTTAAAAGAACTTGTGGGTGCTCATTAATTATAAGCTTAATCTCTTTAACAACAGCTACAAAGTCATCAAGCTCTTTTTTAGTGAAAGACTCTGTTGGCTCAACCATAAGTCCGTAAACTTCAGGGAAGGCAACAGTAGGAGCGTGTAGACCAAAGTCTAGGAATAGCTTACCAATTTTTGCAATGGCCGCTGACTTAACAGTTCCTGCATTTGCTATTTTAGCAAATTCATCATCTGTAAGAGTTAAGATAAACTCATGCATTCTAGGTGAGCTTTCTGATCTAGAAGGTAGAGTTGGGAAAGTTTCCTTAAGTTGGTGATAAAGATATTTTGCCGAAAGAACAGCTATCGCTGACATCTGCTTAACACCTTCACAACCTAGAGCTTTTATATATGTGTAACATCTAACTTTATGAGCAAAGTTTCCGTGGTGTCTGTGGAAGCTACCAATAGATTTTGGAGCTTTAAAAGTTTCAAACTTATCTCCATTCTTTCTTACTTGGATTCCTGGCATATAATCTAATAGTCTAGAACTTACTCCAACTATTGCATCTCCTGGACCCCCTCCACCATGTGGAATTGTCCAAGTCTTATGAAGATTATTGTGAACAGCATCTACGCCCATCTTATCTAGGTCTACCCAACCTGCGATAGCGTTCATATTTGCTCCATCCATATAAACTAGTCCGTCTACTGAATGGATAAGTTCTGCCATTTCTTTAAATTGAGTTTCAAAAATACCTGCAGTATTTGGGTTTGTTACCATAATACCAGCGATTCTTTCACCGTATTCTTCAACAACTGATTTTAATTGAGTAAAATCAATTTCTGCATTTTCATTTGCTTCAATTGTGATGATTCCGTATTGAACTCCACCAGCTTTCTTTGTTTCAAATCCGGCCATAGTTGCTGTTGCAGGATTTGTCCCGTGAGCACTTCTTGGAATTAGGATAATATCTTTCTTCTCAGCATTTCCTCTCTCACGGTGATAGGCCTGGAACATCTTAATTCCTACTAGCTCACCTTGCGCTCCAGCTACTGGTTGAGTCACAACTCCAGGTAGACCAGTTATAGCTTTAAACATCTCTTGAGTTTCAAAAAGAATTTCTAAGTTTGCCTGTGTATCAACTTCTGGTGCCTGTGGGTGAGTGTCTGTAAAACCTTTCAGTCCTGCAGCGTAGTCATTGATATATGGGTTGTACTTCATAGTACATGAACCTAGAGGATAAATATTATCATCTGGAGAAACGTTCATATTTCCAAGTTCGGTGTAGAAGCTCTTTACTTCTTCTGAACTAAACTCTGGTAGACCAACTGTATTTTCTCTTAATAGGTCTCCAGGAATATCTGGCATATCTATTTCTAGGTCTTCATCATTTAATTTTAAATTTTGATCTAAGAAATTAGTTAGTTTCTCTAAATCACCATCGTTTTGTAGATCAGAGAAACTCATTTTTAATTGATTTTCCTTTCCTAGTCTTGAACTAATATCTACACCAAGGTGAATTCCTGCTTCACTTGCTTTATTCATTAGTGCATTTAAGTCACCATTGTAAGTGAATACTATTTCATTAAAGAAAGGTGAGTATGGAAATGTTGGGTTTAACTCTTCATACTTTGAAAGTTCAATATAGATTTGAGTAGCAAGCTCTCTACCGGCCATCATCGACTCAGTCATTCCACTTTCACCACGACCTAAGATCCCTGCACCTGCAGCAGAAGCTAGAAACGACTGGTTAGAACAAATGTTACTTGTCGCTTTTTCTCTTCTTATATGTTGTTCACGAGTAGAGAGTACAATTGAAAGACAAGTTCTTCCTTCTCCGTCTTTGCCCTTTCCAATATATCTACCGGCAGTAGATCTTATCGCTGTTTTATTTTTTTCATTATATCTAATTCCAAAAATACCAAGTCCTGGTCCACCCCAGTTAGGACCAATCGCTAAGTGCTGTCCTTCACCAACGATCATGTCAGCACCTTGGTTATTACTTCCGTATTCTACAGGAGCTAATAAACCTTCAGTCGCTAGTAACATAGGATCGATGATTGCAATTGATTGAATCTGTGCTTCTGTACAAAGATCAGTAAGAGCATTTACATCTTCAATAAGACCAAGGTTATTTACCTGACAAAAAGCAAACCCTGATAGGTTTTCTTTTTCTTTCTCAATTAATGCTTTAGCAGCGTCAATATCTGTTAAACCTGTTTCTTTATCAATTGGTAGAGTTATGATTTCTAAGTTCGTTTCTTTTGCTTGAGTTCTTAGAACTTCTAAATCACCAGGATAAATACCTTCAGAGATAATAACCTTATTTGTTTTTCTTTTAATTCTTGTAGCAGTATTACAAGCTTCAAATAGACAAGTTGATCTATCGTAGAATGAAGCGTTGATTGCTTCAAAACCAGTTAGCATTGATAAAGTGCTTGAATACATCCATAGAGTCCAAAGAGTTCCTTGAGATCTTTCTGGTTGGTAAGGAGTATAGGCCGTTGTAAGTCCTCTGATGTCACAAACAAATGGAACTACTTCTGGAACTTTATATTGTTGAAGTCCATCACCGATAAATGATGTCTTTATATTATTCTTTGCTGCTAGATCTTCTACATGAGCAACTAGTTGTTCATACTCTAAATGCTTACCAAGCTCTTTAGGCCCTTGATCCATAAGTATGTCTTCAGGAATATGGGCGTATAATTCCTTAAGGCTCTTAACGCCAATTGTTTCCATCATTTCATTGATTTCAGTCTCAGTAGCACTGATGTAAAATGGAGTTAATTCTCTTTCAAGTTCTTTTGGGTTATATGGTAAGTTTTCAATTCGACTCATGGATCTTCTTCCTCTGTGCGTCTAGTATTAAATTTTTAGGCTAACTTAATATCATGTAATAAATGACTTTATCTACCTAAATTAACTGTTATAATCTAAGAATGCATACACTAAAAATCTTCACTGATAGTGATTTTAATCATGAAAAAATTTCATTTCTGTCTACGTATTATAACGTGGAGCGTGAAGATGACTCAACTCAGGCCAGTCTACACTTTATCAATGGGAAACTCTTTTATAAGTCTAAAGACCGTGGGGAGATTGAATTTGATTTTAATGATTTATGGCAGCAGCAGTCTAATAAGAAGTACTCACTAAATAAAGAACCATTGGCAAAGGCCCTTGGGATTAAGTCTCCAGGACAAAGTCACATATGGGACCTGACTTGTGGAAGTGGTAAGGACTCAATACTTCTTTTAAAATTTGGGGCACGTGTCACAGCTTTTGAAAGAAACCCTACCGTTGCAGCGCTTCTTCTACTCGCTAAGAGAAACTTTAATAGTTCTTCTCTCAATGTTGTTTTTGGAGAGGGATCAGATCACTTAGATCGTTTAGAAGAAGATATGCCTACAGCTATCTATTATGATCCAATGTATCCAGATGAAGGTAAGAAGAAGTCTGCTCTTCCAAGAAAAGAGATGCAGATATTTAGAGATCTTGTCGGAAAAGATAGTGATGAAGAAAGTGTCTATGAGTGGGTTAAAAAGAGTGGTGTTAAGAGGTTTGTAGTTAAGAGAGGTGTTAAATCTCCAACACTTAAGGCCAAACCAAGCGCTCAATACATAGGTAAGAGTGCTCGGTACGACCTTTATATCTTTGCTTAAGCTGTAAGCTGCTGGACATGATGTTTCTTTGCGGCCTTTGAAATCATTTTGATTATTTTTCTCATATAGATTTTTTCCCAGATATTTTCGTAGTCAAAAGCTATTCCAAATCCCTTTTCACCATCAAACTCATGCTGAGAGATAATATTTGCGTTCAAACAAATATTATCGCTAATAAAAGTAATATTTATGATCATTTTCTGACCACAGATTTCAGCTCCCTCTGGGAGAGTTAAGAATGCACCTGAATGAGATATATTGAGTATCTCAGCATCCTTTAATGTGTTATCAGTTACTAATGAGTATGAGCAAGGAATTCGAATCGTGTACCTTTCTCTGTGTTCCCACCATCTATCAGCTCTATTAAAGAATGGTTTTCTAATTTCTGGTAAGAGAAAGTAGAGGATTATGGCCACATTACAGCAGAGTATAACTAGACTAGGCCACTGAGGTGAACTACTCGCATATGGCCATGTAAAGGCCTCATAACTTAAGTGGCTGTATATAGAATAGAGCTGAACACTTACAAATACTGGATAACTCCATTTCTTAACTCCAAGAAGTGCAATACCTCCAATTGGAAAGAGAAACCAAAATTCAAATACGGCCCTTGTTGAGTTTAAATGAGATATATTTTCTACAATAGACAGAATAGGAAAGCTTGTCGTTGCCTTAAAATAAGCTATTTTAAGCAACGGCTCGATAAGGTGTAGTATTGCGAGAATCACAAATGGAAGTGGCCTATGTTTCATTTTCTTACCCTGTTTGAATGTCCCTAATCACCAGTATATAGAAATAAGAAAAAAAGAAAAATTCAAAGACTATGCCAAATATAGAAGCTAGATATCAGCTATTTACTCAGACCATGCCATGGCCAATTGGCAATGATTTGAGTAAGCTGATTATAATATAGTTATAACGGAGTATTATAAAGTGTTAGTGATCGTATCGCCTGCTAAGAAGTTAGATTTTGAGTCTAGTGCACCAATTTCAGATTATGTTGAACCAAAGTTCATTGAGAAATCTGAGGTACTTATAAAAGAGTTAAAGAAGTGTTCTCCTGCAGAAATTTCTAAAATGATGAAATTATCTGAAGCTTTGACTAACCTAAATGTTGGTAGATATAAGTCATTTAAAACTCCTTTTACTCCAGAAAATGCAAAACAAGCAATATTCTCATTTAAAGGTGATACATATGTTGGTCTTGATGCTGAGAGCTTAAATAAGACACAAATTAAGTATGCTCAAAACCACCTTAGAATACTTTCTGGGCTCTATGGAGTGTTATCTCCTCTGGAGCTAATTCAGCCTTATCGTTTAGAAATGGGTACAAAGTTTTCATGTAATGGAAGTAAGAATCTTTATGAATTCTGGAAAGAAGATCTTACGGCAGAATTAAATACTATTCTTAAAAAAGAAAAGATCTTAGTTAATTGTGCATCAGGTGAATACTCTGGTGCAGTAGACTTCAGTAGATTGAATGGTGAAGTTGTAACTCCTGTCTTTAAAGATAAGAAAAATGACCAATATAAGATCATAGGTCTCTTTGCAAAAAGAGCGCGTGGAATGATGGCCAGATTTATAATCGAAAATAAAGTTACAGAGATGGAGGCCTTAAAAGGCTTTGATAGTGACGGTTATAAGTTTAACCCTTCAATGTCTGAAGGGAATGAACTTGTCTTTACTCGTGGGTAATTAATTTCCCCACGGGTGTGGCCCATAGCCCATGTATGGAGCTAGATGTATTGCAAAATACATAATTAATAGCATTACTACTATATTTGGAATTAGAAATGTCCATTTAGGATCTAGATTTTTCTTTTCTAGGTACTTCGTCAGAACTAATTGTAACTTTATTCCAGTACCTATTAAGATAATGAATGCAACAAATCCAAAAGAAAGATTAAGTACAATATCCTTTATCTTCGGTGTCTCTGGAGTAGAGACAACTACAGGTGCAGTCATTGTTATTTGAGTTGTTTCTTCTACTTCTTCTTCTATTTTTTCATTTTTTTTTTTTACTTCATCTATAACTGATTTCTTAATATCTTTTGTTGGAAGAAAGAATCTTGAAAAGGCTGGCCTTACACCTTCTTGAAAAGCTTCAATTATTATTTTGATAGATACGTTATCCCCAAGTAGAACTCCACCCTTATCTAAAGTCTTATTCCAAGAGAGACCAAAATCCTTTCTATTAATAGTAGTGTCTGCTTCAAAGAATTGAGCTGTTTTATTATCATCCCACGGATCTTTAACGCTTCCTTTATACTTTAGATTAAACTTTACTGTTTTTGTTACATCTAAAAGTTTTAGATCGCCAATAACTTCTATAGGACTTCCATTTTTGTAAATAGTTTTAGTGGATTTGAATTCGATTTTTGGATACTTATTTACATTAAAGAAGTCTTTGTTCTTTATGTGATTATCTCTTTTCTTATTATTAGTATCAATACTTCTAGTACTTATAACGAATTCAATATTTTCTAGCTTTTTAGTAGCTTCATTAAAGTCAAAGGCTCCATCAAACTTAGTGAAAGCACCGGTAACTGTTGTTATTTCCATATATGGAATTTCAAAAGATACTTTTGAATGTTGCCAATTAACACGCCAGTTCTCAGCATGTGCAATTGAAGTGATAAATAATAGTAATAGTAGTGACTTTAAGATTGTTTTCATGGGGATAATATAGCCCAGACAAAGTGGCTGGGCCATACTATATTGTAAATTTACTTTTTTGTTGTAGCTTTTTTTGTAACTTTCTTTTTCGCAGTAGTTGCTTTCTTCGCTACTGTTTTCTTTGCTGCAGTTGCTTTCTTTGCAACAGTTTTCTTAGCTGCAGTTGTCTTCTTAGTAACCTTTTTCTTTTCTGTAGTGGCCTTCTTAGTCACTTTCTTTTTAGCTGTTGTAGCTTTCTTTGCAACTTTCTTCTTAGCAGTAGTTGCTTTTTTCGTTACTTTCTTCTTTGCTGCAGTAGCTTTCTTAGTAACTTTCTCTTTTTCTTCACTAATTACTTCTTCAGCAGCTTTTTCAACTTTTTTTACAGCATCAGTAACTTTTCTCTTAGTTGACTTAACGGCTTTATCAACCTTCTTTTCAATCTTTTCTTTTTGCTTTTTGACATCTTTAATAGTCGATTTAGCTCTCTTAACAACAGGAGTTGTAAAGATTGACTCACCGGCCTGTTCTTTCAATGCCTTTAGTTCATTCACTAATTGACCGTAGAATCCAAGTATCTTCTTCTTTTGAATATTTACTTTATCGTAGCGATCTTTGAATGTTTTAAGAAGTTCACTATGCTTATCTTCGTTGTAAGTTTTAATTTGCTCTAAAAGTTCTTCACATTTAGCTCTAAAGTCCTTCTTTTTAGACTTAGTTTTCTCAGCTAACTTTTCTTGTTTCTTTTTTAGAAAGTCTTGAATAGTCATATTTATTCCCTTTGGTATTAATAAATAACTCTATTTTAATCATGCCATCAGTGGCAAGTTCAGTAATTAATTGTAACTATTTGTAAATGTGTTGGCCATAGATTTTAAGTTATTGATTCTAAAACAAAAAATCATGACAAATTACTTGTATATAGGTAGTATTTTTCCAAATTTAAAAAAGGATTATTAATAATGAAGAAATATGATGTCTATGGAATTGGAAATGCTCTAGTTGATATTGAGTATGAAGTTGAACCTACTTTTCTAGAGAAAATGAATGTTGAAAAAGGTCTAATGACGCTGGTAGACCAAGATAGACAAGCTGAGTTATTAAATAATTTAGAAGGTATTTCTCACGCGAGAAGCTGTGGTGGGTCTGCTGCTAATACAATTATTGCAGTTAGTCAGTTTGGTGGTAAATCTTTCTATTCATGTAAAGTTGCTAACGATGAAACTGGAGAGTTCTACTATAAAGATATTGTAAGTAACGGTGTTACTACAAATATGGGAGAAGATAGAGAAGAAGGTCTTACTGGTAAGTGTATGGTTTTCATTACTCCTGACGCTGATAGAACTATGAACTCATACTTAGGTATAACTGAAACTTTTTCTACTAATGAAATTGTTGAGTCTGAGCTTCTTGCTTCAGAGTATCTTTATATTGAAGGTTATCTTGTGACTTCTCCTACAGGGAAAGCTGCAGCAATTAAAGCGAGAGAGTTAGCTCAAGCAAATGATGTAAAAGTAGCATTAACATTCTCTGATCCAGGAATTGTTGGTTTCTTTAAAGAAGGTTTTAAAGAAATCCTTGGAGACAAGAAGATAGACTTACTTTTCTGTAACGAGTCAGAAGCGATGAGCTTTACTGGTGCCGAAGATGTTGACACAGCAGTTAGCCAACTTAAGTCAGTTGCTAAAACATTCGCTGTTACTCTTGGTGAGAAAGGTGCAATTGTATATGACGGTGAAAGAGAAATTGCTATTGAGACTAAGCAAGTTGAGCCAAAAGATACTAACGGTGCAGGTGATCTATTCGCAGGTGCTTTCCTTTATGGAATAACTAATGGTTTAGAGTATACACAAGCAGCTAAGCTAGCTTGTCATAGTTCAAGTGAGCTTGTTACAAAGTTTGGTGCAAGACTTGATAAAGAAAAAGTAAATACAATTAAAGAAAGCCTTCTTTAATCTGTTGGAGTTGAAACGTGGAAAGAATTTTATTAAAGAAAATATTTAAAGATGAAATCGTTGATTGTGATGCCGTTGTAAAAGGGTGGATCAGAAGTATTAGAAAAGCTAAGAAGTTTTCTTTTGTGATGATCAATGATGGAAGTTGCCAGGGTGATTTACAGATTATTGTTGATGGATCTACTCCTAATTATGAAGAGATCTCTTCATTATTAATTGGATCATCTATCGCTGTTACAGGGGCACTTGTTCCTTCTGGTGGTAGAGGGCAGAAAGTAGAAATGCATGCCAAGTCTGTAGAGATTATTGGTAAGTGTGATGATACTTACCCTCTTCAAAAGAAAGCAACTTCACTTGAGTTCTTAAGAGAGCAGGCCCACTTAAGAGTTAGAACAAATACTTTTGGAGCTGTTTTTAGAATTAGACATGAGCTAGCACAAGCAACTCATAGATTTTTCTCTGACAATGGTTTCTTCTATCTTAATTCACCAATTATAACTTCTGTTGATGGTGAAGGTGCAGGAGAAATGTTTAGAGTTTCTAACTTAGACTCAAAAAATCCTCCATTAACTGATAAGGGAGATGTTGATTTTTCTCAAGATTACTTTGGTAAAGAAACTTCTCTTTGTGTGACTGGGCAATTAGAAGGTGAGTGTTATGCTTCTGGTTTAGGAGCGATCTATACATTTGGTCCTACTTTTAGAGCTGAAAACTCTAATACTCCTAGACACCTTTCTGAATTTTGGATGATTGAGCCTGAGCTTGCGTTTGCTGACCTTGATGATGTTGCAAAACTTGCTGGTGACTATATTCAATATATGATTTCTGAAGTGCTAACGAATTGTGCTGATGAGATGAACTTTTTAATAAATAGACATGGTGGAACTTTAGATGAATCTCACTTAGAGATGCTTAAGCTTGTAAGAGATACGCCATTTACTAAAATCACATACACTGAAGCAATTGATATTCTTAATGCCTCAGGTGAAAAGTTTGAATTCCCTACTGATTGGGGGAAAGAGCTACAGACAGAGCATGAGAGATTCCTTGCTGAAAAGCACTTTAAGGGACCTGTTATTGTAACTGATTACCCAGCTGACTGTAAGGCATTCTACATGAAGCAAAATGAAGACGGTAAAACTGTAAGAGCTATGGACGTTCTTGTTCCAGGTGTTGGTGAAATTATTGGTGGATCTCAAAGAGAAGAAGATCTAGAAAAGATTATCGCTAAGATGGATAAAGACGGTATGGAGAAAGAAGGGTACTGGTGGTACTTAGATCTTAGAAAATACGGAACTGTTCCTCATGCTGGATTTGGTTTAGGATTTGAGAGAGCTATTATGTATATTACTGGTATGGCAAATATCAGAGATGTAATCCCATTCCCAAGAAATCCAGGAAACTGCGACTTTTAAAATAAAATAATAAACTAGGTCTATTTCTATAGGCCTAGTTATATAAGTACTCTATCTTCGATTGCCCTTCGGCCGATTTATTTAAATTTATATTTGCAGGAATTCTAGAAGTTAGCTCTTTTATATGAGAGATAATTCCAATTTGTTTTCCTCTTGATCTAACAGACATTAGGGCACTGAAAGCGTCTTCAATACTATCAGCATCTAAGCTTCCAAAGCCTTCATCAATAAAGAAGCAGTCTATATCAACCTGACCTCTAGTCATTTCAGCTAATGTTAGGGCCATGGCCAAAGAGACTAGGAAAGTTTCTCCACCAGACAGTGTAGTCACTTTTCTCTCCATTGCTCCATTCCAGCGATCTGAAATAAAGAAGTCGTGTCCGTGAGTACTTTCTTTTTGAGTTAGGCCATATCTCCCGTCACATATCTTAGATAGCTCTTGATTCGTATTTTGAATTAATTGCTGTTCAATAAAGCCGAGTACAAAGTTTCTAAATTCATCTTTATTTCTTCCTAGAACATCAGCAAGATTATTGAGCCTATCAAATGAACCTGTAAGTTCTTTTAGTAATGCCTTATCTTTTGTCTGCTCAGCTTCTTTACTTCTATAAAGAGAAATTTTCTCTTCAGACTTAGAGATACTACTAACTAGAGAGTTTAGTCTCTCTTTGAATATATTTAGCTCCGTCAGTAGAAGTCTTTGACTTCCTTCTTTTAGACCTTGAATTGTTTCTTCGGTTTCAGGATATGTCTTAAGCGCCTTAACTTTTTCAAGGAATATTTTAGTCTCTTTGTTATCAGAGGCAAGATTATCAACTTGAAAATTGATTGTTGTAATATTTCCAAGAGCAGAAATTATTGAATTCTCTAATGAGTTAATTTGATCCTTAAGAGAGTCTAATGAAGTAAGGAGTCTCGTATACTCAGTTTCGAGTTGAGACTTCTTCTTTGATAGCTCTTTTAGTTCTGACTCCATACTTTCTCTTTGCTTTTCAAGCTCTGAGAGTGCATCGTCTATATTGCTGTCACCAGTTAGTTTTGTTAGTTCCTTTTCAAGTTCTTTTTTATCAAAACTAAGTTTCGTTATATTGAATTCACAGTCTTTCTTTTCGACTTCAAGTGAGTTTAGCTGTTTTTGGAGTGAATCATTTATGGTTTGAATATTTTCTATCTGACCAAGAACTTTATGGTATTCATTTGTTTGCTTTATACTCTTTTTGACATGATCAATTTTATCGACAGTAAAAGACTCATTGATTAGTTCAGATATTTTACTTCCAAGTTCTTTACTACTTTCTGTATTTTCTTGAATACGATTCTCTGACTGTTCTATTGATACTCTAATCTTTTTAAAATCTTCTCGTAGTGCATTTATTTTTTCTGTAGTTAGAATAACACTTTGATGAATCTCACGGCATAGGTTGTAGTTCTGCTGTAATTTCTTTTTCTCTTCTGTAGATTCTGTTTGCTGCTTTAGTTGTTTATCGAAATTTGTAATAGTTGTTTCTAGGTCTTTTATTTCGTTTGTTAGTGAATCTCTCTTTTCACTGAGTGTTTTAATATCATGCTCTAGGAGAGTATACTTAGATTGTTCTTGAGTGATCTGCTCTTGAACTTCTGATATATTGATTAGTCCCTGATTTTTATTCAATGTTTTTACTAGATCAGACTTAATGCTTTCCAGGAAGTTTATATCTACTTTTTGAGTACAGACTTTACATTCACTATCTTTAATTGATTGATCTAGAAGATCAATTAAGACTTCATTTTTCTTTTGCTCTTTCTCTTTTTCTTGAGATCTTTTGAGATCTAGTTCTAGAGCTTTTATTTTTGCATCTGCTTTTGTTAGAGTTTCTTTTTTAGTTTTAAGATCTATCGCCTTAAGTTCATCTTTTAATTTATTCTTTTTTTCTTGGGCCTGCTCTCGTAGAAGTAAGTCTTTATTTAGTTCATTAATTTTACTTTCAATTATAGAGAGATTTTCTTGGTAATGTTTTTCAAAATCTTTTGTTTTAAAAATATCGAATATATTACTTTGTTGAGTTTCCAGAATTGCAGCAAGCTTTTTACCTTCTACTTCTGTTTGAGATAGTTCATTCTTTCTACTTTCAATATTTTCTTTGTAAACAATATTACTATCTTCTATTGATTGTATCTTTGTAAGACAATCCTCAATACTTTCAGTTTGAATTGAATCTAAATGAGAGAGAATTCCTCTCTCTTCTAGGGAGACTTTATTAGCCTTTAAAGACTTTAGGTCTTCATCTTTCTTACTTCTTTCAAGTGAGATGTCTTTTGTTTTATTTTCTATACGTAGTTTACTATCGTTGAGAGAATTTAATGACTCCGATATATTCTCAACTTTTGAGCGCACAGAAATTGCTTTTTTTAATTTTTCTACTTTCTCTGTATATCCAACTTTGAATGTGTCGTAAGCTTTTGTCTTTTTTCTTATTAGGTCTATTTGCTTATTAACATCTTGATTTGCTTGTTCAAGTTGAATGTTTATGTCTTTAATTCTGTTTGAAAATTGAATTCTCTTACTACTAAATTCTAAGACATCTTTTAGTTGATTATGTATTTCTTGAAGACTATTAAAATTTTTCTCACGGTCATTTTTTTCATCTATTTGCTTTGGAAGTTCTTGTTCTGCTTCAAGAATTTCATCTTCTGTGTAGGGAAGGGATGAGTCTAGTTTGATAGAGAGCTTTTCAATTTCTTGCTTTTGAGTACTTAATGTTTCACGGAGTTTCTTGTTTATTTCAGATAACTCATTCTCAGAGTAAAGCCTTTCTAAAATCTTTCTTCTTTCTGAGAAGTTAGAAGTTAGGAATTTTGAAAATTGACCTTGATTTAAAACTACACTTCTAATGAATTGGTCAAATGTCAGTCCAATAATCTCTTCTGGCGAAGATTCTATGGCCACACCATCTTTAGTGACAATTCTCTGAGGTGAAGGCTTCTTTATTGGCTCACCATTTTTCTTTAATACTTTTAGTGACCAGCTCGCGCAGTATTGATTTCCCTTTGTGCTAAAATAGAGCTTTATATTTGCACTGGCCGTCCCAAGAGAGACAAAATCTTTACTATCTAAATTCTTCTTATAATTTTTTCCATAGAGCGCTAAACTTATTGCCGTAAGAATTGAACTCTTACCCGAGCCTGTTGGACCTGTAATAGCAAATAGCTCTCCTTCTTTAAGGATCTCTTCAAAGTCTATAAAGTGCTTACCCATTAGACTTGTAATGTTTTCTATCTCTAGTGAATTAAGCCTCATCTGTGGCCATCACAACTTCTAAGAGATTGTTGAAGTCTTGTTTTAGCTCAACAGGTATATCTTCACTCTCTGGATATTTCTTTTTATAGAAGAGATCAAAGAGCTCTTCCGTTCTTAAACTTTTTTCAAGAATATGTTCGTCTCTTTGCTCATGTTCTCCAACGACTATTGCTTGGAATGATAAGAGATGAATTCCCTTTGTTAGAAGTTCTGCTCTGAGCGTTTCCGCCATTGATGTTATAGGGGAGACTGTTTTAACTTTCATTTCTAGATAGACTTCTATGTCTTCTCTATTTCCCCAACTTGTAATTATTTGATCTTTGTATTCTTCAACTTCATCTTTAGTACAAGTTATTCTAAGTAATTTATCAAACTCTTTTATAGCTACGCGTTCAAAAGACAATTTATTATCCGTTATATCGACTACTGAAACTTCTTTTGTCGTCGTTTCACTAAAGCGAAATGCCATTGGGGATCCACTGTAGTGAACAATAGGGGATTCTTTTCTTACTGTTTGCGCCTTATGGATATGTCCAAGGGCGACGTAGTCAAAGTCATTAAGTATATTCGTTGGTATAGAATCTATGCCAGATAAGTTTAGTCCCTGCTCTGATCCAGCTTCTTCGTAACTTCCAAAGAGGTGGTGTGACATAAGGATTTTCTTACCAATACTTTTTGCAGTTAACTTTTCTAAAGCAACTTCAATGACTGGGAGTAAACCTTCTTCAATATCTATGTCCCAGCACTTTGCAAGATTAAATAACTCATGTGTCCTAAAATAAGGTAAAAGACAGATTGATACTTCTTCATCCCTAATATTAAGATTGTGTACATAAGGAGAAAAGTTATCTTTTGCTAGTTCATTTAAATTCCCAACAACATGAATATTATTAAGTTCTAGAAATGGTGCAGGGGCCTCTAAGAAGTTTGAACTATCGTGGTTACCGCCGATAATGAAAATTGGAATTTGTTTTTTTGCAGATAATGACTTTAAAAAATTAAAGTAGAGTTTAAGCGCTTCATTTGGAGGTGTTGGTACATCGAAAATGTCTCCACTTATTAAAAGAATATCTATCTCTTCAGTAATTATATATTCAGATAACCATGTGAGAAAGAGTTCTTGTTCCTTAATACGACTGACCTTATAGAGCTTTTTTCCTAAATGCCAGTCGCTTGTGTGAAGTATCTTCATATTCTTTATTCTGGTTTCTTAGCTTGTTTCTTTTTTCTTGGCCTGTATTTTTTCTTTTGAGCTGACTTAGGTTTATTACCATCTGCTGGTGCAGCTTGTTTCTCAGCATTTTGTTTTGAGTTATTTTTATTTCTGTTATGTGGTCTCTTATTGTGAGGCCTTTTATTTTTCTTTTCAGACTTAACTTGGATTTCACCTTCCAAGCTATTTAGCTCTTCTAGGCTATTGTCATCATCAGAATCATCTAGAAATACTTCTACAACACTTCCAGGGTTTTCTTCGCTGTACTTCTTTAGAAACTCTTCTGACTTTCTCTGTTCTTCATCTGTAAGACCGATAACAGTGCTTGTTTCATTTACAATATGTCTAAGGTCGTTTGGAAATTTCCAATCTTTTGGTGGTTTACAATCATCTTTTACAAATTGATTTACTGAGTAACGTCTAATTTGACCTTTCTCAGTAATCATATCAAATTGCTCAACAAGTAAATGTAGTTTTTGAACTCTACCGATATCGCCATTCTTTGCTTTTAAGAATATTCCTTCTTTAGGTAGAAGAGTTCTTTTTTGAGAGTAAACATCATCTTCATATTTAATACAACATTTTATCTGACCACAGATACCATTGATCTTACTTGGTATTAAAGCAAGGTTTTGATTCTTGGCCATTTTGATACTTACATTACCGTAGTTTTTTAAAAAACTTGAGCAACATGTTTGTAATCCACAAACACCAATTGCTCCAATCGCTGCGGCCCTATCTCTTACTGAGATTTGTCTTAGTTCAATTCTCATTTTTAAGTCAGCAACAAGGTCTTTAACAAGGTTTCTGAAGTCGACTCTCGCTGGGGCATTAAAGTAGAATACGGCCTTTTTACCAAATTGAATGAATTCAACGTGAGTCAGGTTCATATCTAACTTATGTTTTTCAATTAAATTTTTACAGAAATTTTCAGCTTCTTTCTCTTTTAAGTAGTAACTTCTTTGTTCACTCACGTCTTCGTCAGTGGCAACTTTACTAATACTTTTTAACGGAAGCATACTCTTATCAAAAGGCACTTCATAAGGAACAGAGTTGATATAACCAAGAGTCATACCACGGTCACTCATTGCCATAACCTTTTGTCCGTACATAAACTTTCTCTTTCCAATTAGGAATGGAAATGACTTCGCATTCCCAGGAAACCTTACTCGTACTAATTTTATTATTTCACCAGCCGTAAGCTTACTGTCATCAGTAGTGTTTGATGATTCTGTCTTTACTGTTTCTTGTGGAGTGCTTTCGTTTGACTCTAGAGATTCTGGTTGCTTTGTTTGTGAATTATCTTCTTCTGTATTTGAATTTGCATTTTCTTGCATTATATAAAATCCATTTTTATTATATTTAAACATATATATTCATGAATTTTCAGTGATTTGTCTAGGTACAAAGCAGCTTAATTGATGGTGAGCATCAAGCCTGTAAGCTTTTCTGGAGAATAGTTATTGAATACAGCAGCAGTTTCGTACCACTTGAGAGCTTTTGTAAATGATTCTAATTCCTTATAGCTGCAACCACGCTGATTGACGAATCGAGTCAGTGCATCGATAAACTCAATTTCAAGAGATTTCTTCCCTTTTAACGAGTCGTATAAAGGCATTATATTTGATCTATTACTCTCGATTTTCTTTATATTGAGAATAAAATCTTCTTTAAATCCATTTTCTTGTAAGAAATCTGACAATAACTCAATTGGTTTCGATTCTGTGTGAGTGATCTCAGCTGGAACACGTATATAAATGGCCCTTGAAGATATTGTTGGGAGTATTTTCTTGCGATATGGGTCGAGCATTAAGATTGTTGTATTTGCAGCAGGCTCCTCAAGAGTCTTTAGAAGCTTGTTACTTAATATCTTTGTAATAGAGTGAGCATCATCAATAACAACGAACCTCTGTTTCAGCTCTAATGGTTTATAGTTTTGAAATTTGAAAAACTCGTTGAAGCTTTCGTCATTTACACTATAGTTCTCATTCTCATCTTCTTTTAGAATTTGAAGAATATCACTATTTCCAAGATCTAGTTTATTTAGTGCATCTGCTTTAGAGATGGATTTTTCTTCTGATATAATCTTTCCAAGAAATTCTCTTGTCCAAGATCTTGTGAATTCACGTGGGTCTTCTTGTGTTGGGGATGGCTGTATAATATAGAAATGGGCCAACTTATCCTTGGCCCATAATGAGATTAGTTTTTCTAAAATTGTATTATTGCTCATCTTTCTTGAAAATAAGCTTATTCAATTCCTCTTTGATATCTTCAAAAACGAGCTCTAAGCTTTGATTACCATCTATGATGCTTATTCTTTCTGGGAATAGCTCACAACTCATATCATAACCTGCTATAAGGTTCTCGTAGAAATCCTTACCACGGCTTTCAAAGTAATCTTTAGGAGCATTTCTTACTCTCTGTCTACCAAGAGATGTCTCTGTTGATATCTTTAAGTAGAATGTCTTGTGTGGAATAAGATTTAATGGAAATACATTATGCATGTTTAGAACAGTATCTATTCCTAAACCTCTAGCAATTCCTTGGTAAGCTATTGATGAGTCTATGTAACGATCATATATAATGACTGTTCCAGGAGTATTTAATTCTTTTAAAGTAACTTCTGTTAGAAGTTGAGCTCTAGAAGAAGCAAATAAGTAAGCTTCAGAAATAGGCTCTAGCTCTGTCTTAGAGTTTAGAATTGCCTGTCTTAACTTTTCTCCAAATGGTGTTCCACCTGGCTCTCTTAGTATAAGAACACGAAAACCTTGAGACTCAAGGTAATCTTTTGCTGATATAATTTGTGTTGATTTTCCAGCGCCTTCAATTCCTTCAAAGCTTAGAAAGAATGAACCTGGGAAGGCCGGTGATCTGAAGTTATTTAAAATTTCTGTATTTTTTAGTTTCATAGAGTATTTTTATCATAAAAATACTCATGAAGTCACAGGAATTATTGATTTTCTAATTTAGTAATCAACTTCCTCGTTGAATACTTCTTCGGCCTGGTTTGACTCAATACTATCAACATCGCCTTCATATTCATCTACAAATTCTTCTTCTCTGAACTCATCTTCTCTGAACTCTGGATCAATTGTCTCTTTACTCAATGTACTTCTGATAGGGTCGAGCTCTACAGGATCAGTATTGTCGTCATAGTAAAAGTCATCATTGCTATCAGGTTTTCTTGCGTCATTTGTAAGCTTCTTTTTTGACGCTTGTCTAAATGCCTTACTTCTTCTAAATGAAGTAGGCCTTGAGTTTACTTTGGCATCATTATTTATTGTAGTTGGTCTACTTGTCTGTGTATTTGAACTCTCAATTTTTTTAATTGGCTTTAGTTTAATTGGCTCAATTTTCTTTGCATCAATTTTTCTGGTAGGAGTGATTGCTGGTTTTGGAGCAGGTTTTTGATTACTCCAAGTTACAAATACAGCAATAAGACCTATAGCCGAAAGCGCAAATAGACCTTGCCAAAGATAGTCTTGAAAACTTTTACTTTCGCTAGTCACTACAACTTCTTCTTGCTTCTCTATTTCCTCTTGATGAGATTTACTTAAAGCTTCCTTGGCCTTACCTGTTCTTAGGTTACCAATGTATGCAAGACCTGCAATTAGATTCGTTTTATCATCTGAATAGTGCTTAAGCTTTTTACTAACTTCTTTTTTAGATTGGTTGAATACGTTTTGCTTAGGAAGCATAGGTAATTCTTCATTTGATTTAAGTACTCTTCTATCAAATTCTTCTATATGGTATAGAGGTCCCCAGCTTGCGCCATCATCAATTGAAACTTCATCTGTGACGAGTATTTCTTTTTGTTCAAGCATTGAATTAACTTCAAATGCTGTATATGGGCCATACTTTTGACCATTCATGAACAGGTGATATTGAGTATCTTCTGTATCTAGTTCCTGATTAGAAATTAACTGTGGTCTTCTTCTTTGAAAAAGTGGGTGTTCAAATATATGTACCCATTCTTCTTTATCATATGATTTTATTTCAGTACCATCTTCAAATTGATTCGAAGATTGTAAGTACTCTCTTATGTCTTGTTGCCATATCGGTCCAACGACTTTGCCATCAAATCTAATATCGTAAACTTCATTTTGAGGATATTGACCTGAAGACATTTGTTCTTCAGTAAGAATTAAATCCTCAATCCCTTTGCTTATTTCTTTAAACTTCGCATTTGACATAAAAATCCTCTAATAAGTACTCAGTACTTAATCGGACTTTTTAAGAATTGTTTTAATTGGAAGTAAAAGAATCAGGATTTTTGGTAATATTTTCCAAAAAAAAGGCGACCTTATTAGTCGCCTTTTTGTATGTCTTTAATTTATTTAATCTATTAGAACCAGCTGTAGTAAAGAGTTGCACCAACTGATGAGTTTTTAACCCACTCATTTGAGAAACCATCTCTTCCATCTTTTGCAGCAGTCATTTCAGCTTCAAAGTAAGGACCTACAGATAAACCATTTTTGAAAGAGTAATCAGTGTAAATTCCAATTAGAGAGAATTCGTGGAAGTTATCTGAGTTATTGTAGTTATACTTGTACCAGTTTAGAGACCCATTTACTGAAAAGCTGTCAGTGATTGAGTAACCTGCACCTAGACCAATCATATTGAAGTGAGTCATGCTAGCGTTGTTTGCATTTCTGTTATAAACAACATTATCAGCAGTTAATGATAGTCTTAACTTTCCTAAAGACTTACCAGCACTGAAGATTGCTCTACCGTAACCGTCGCTTCCTGATTTTTGGTTGTTTTTTGAGTAGTGGTAATATCTTACCTGTGCACTAAGACTAACTCCATGATCTTTCTCATTTAGGATAGAGCTTCTGCTATATCTTAATTGAGTAGAGTGAAGTCTTGTCATATTTGGTCTATCACCATTTGCATCTTTAGAAATGTAGTCAGTAGTAAATGTAGGTATTACTGATAATCTGTCTTTAGCTGTTACCTTATAGTGAGCATATAGGTAGTGGTAAGACTTTACACCATCAATGTTGAATGAAGAGTAAGTATCATTAAGGTATGCCATTGAGAATGGAGAGGCCTTAATTTTGTTGTAAATACTTTTAATAGAACTTGTTGAAGTTGTTGTCGTGGCCGTTGTTTCTGCTGTGGCTGTTGCGTCTGCTGCATTGGCAGTCATAACAGAAAAGATTGCCATAAGAGCAAGCATTTTCGTAAGTTTCATTGAATTCTCTCCTTCATAAATATCAGTACATTTTTTTCAATGGTCATTTGTCCCAATTTTTTGTTGGATTATCAATAGATTTTTGTCAGAAGTACGTTTCTTACTTGTAAATGTAAGGAAAAGTTATATTCTGACAAGATTAGACAGGCATTAGATAGCTCGAAACTTAAATAATGACAGTTTGACACCATTTTGAGAATATTTTTCCATGATGTTAAACACTTATCTAACTTTTCAAAGAGTTATCCTACTTATTCATTATCTTATCTACCCGTTATCATTGGTATTGAGCCCAGTTTTCACCTTTGTAAAAAAGCGTAGACAGTTTGAAACAGCTTTAGCAGTTTCTTCCTTTAAGGGGAGTGGGAGGCATGCAAGCCATTGCTTTCATGTATCTAGTGAGGGAGAGCTTGAGCAGGCGCTACCACTAATTCAGTATTTCTTAGATCAGGGCAATTTAATAGAGCTCGTATACACATCAGACTCCGTCTCTAGAAAGTGTGATTTACTTTCAAAACAATATGAAAACTTAAACGTACTTAGAATGCCACTATTAAGCTTTCCTAGAATTAGCTTTAGAAGATGGGTGACAGCTAAGAAGCTCTTTATGTGTCGTTATGACTTCTTTAGTGAGCTGATGCTCTATGGTTCAAGAAAGGATGTCGAATTCACTCTCTTATCAGCTTCCTTAAAAGGGAAGAGATTAAGTGGTTTTAAGAAAGTTTTTACAAGAGACCTATATAGATGCTTTGACTATATTATTGCTGCTTCAGAAGTTGAGAAAGAGAACTTCCTTAATCTTTCTTCTGATTATAACGTTACCGCTTTTGAGTTTAGGCTTCTACAGATTGCTTCAAGGTTAGATGCTTCTGAAGATAAGTTTCTAGAGAAAGATTCTCTATATAACTTTTTTGAAATTTTAAAAAGTAGAGACGTTAAGACAAATCTAATAATTGGCTCTTCTTGGGAAGTAGAATTAAATATTTTCAAAGACCAACGCTTAGTTGAGAAAATTAGAGCAGGAGAGTTGTTAGTTGTAATTGCTCCACACTCACTATCAAAAGAATCGCTTCTAAGTTTAACAAAAGTTTTTAATGAACTCGCTCCATCTTTAAGTTTAGTAAATGCTAATGATGTTAGAGAATATAGAGAAGGAGAAGTATATTTAAATTCAACTCCTGGAGTTCTGCTTGAGAGTTATTCGCTCTTTGGACATGTTCTTGTCGGAGGAGGGCATGGACGAAGCATTCACTCTGTTCTTGAGCCATACCTTGCTGGGTCTAGAGTTTACTGCGGCCCTAAAGTATTTAGATCAACTGAATTTGACTTTATAAAGAAAGAATCACCTAATGATGTTGTGGTTATTGAGAATTTAGAAGAAATTTCTAGCTCAATAGCTGATTATAATAGAGAATTAGAATTAGAGAAGCGAAGTAGTTTAATTAATCTTTATAAGAGTCGCTTTACTGAAATTATGGAACGGTTTTAATGTTAGAAAAGAATGTAGATATGGCCTTAATAGGTCACAATTATTTATCTTACCTTTTAAGTTTTGATCTTCTGGCCAAGAATAAGAAAGTTCTCATGCTCGATGATGAAAGACTTAAGTATGGCGCATTATTTGGTCGCCAGGTTTGTGAACTGGAAAGATCATTTTTAAAAACGTGGGGCGAAGATAGTAAGGTTGAACCCTTTATAAACTTAGATAGATATTTAACTCAGACGACTCTTCACTTTCATGCGGATCAATCTATTGTACATTTAGGAAGAACTCCTTTTGATAATTTAATGGAACTTTGTAGAAAGTTCCCTCTCTTGTTTTTAAAAGCAAACGGTGAAGTTTCATTTGAAAATACTCCTGAATTTAAGGAGAAGGTTAATGGAGAATTTTTAAGTTTTTGTCACAGAGTAGGTCAGAACACATGTCGATTCAGCAGTCTCCAAAGTATATCTTTAGATACTTTCTTGAATCATTGTCCTGCAACGATCAAAGAACTATTTCTCTTATTTAAATCTAATGTTGAAGAACTCTATGTCCAGGAGAGTAAGTACTGGGAATACAAATCATTTCTCTATTCAGCAAAAGCCTTCTTCCAGAGTCGAATGTCTTTAAAGTCTAGTGAAATAGAATTATTTCATCTTTTCCACTCTATTCTTTCACCTTTTTATAAACTGAAAGAAGATAAAATAAATGCTGAATTAAAGAATATTTTTGAAGAGCGTGGTGGACAATTAAAAAGAACACACGTTCGTGAATGGAAGTTCTATAAAGAAAGTCCATGGAGTATTGAACTTGCAAGTTTTGAGGGGATCATACATCCTACTCGTGTATCTCTACTGGGAGGAATTCCTGAAAAACTTCCACTAAAAGTATTCCCAGATAATAAATGTTATAAAAATGTAACAAGCCAAATTACGATTTCTGAAAACTCTAACATTGAGGATGGTATCTATATCCTTAGTAAGAACAATCGTATTGGGACTAACTATTCTCTTATGGTCTTTGAAAAAAATGAATTTCACTGCCAAGTTGAACAATATGTTCTTAAAAAGAAAGGACAGAAAATATCTTTCTTCACTAAAGACTTAAACTCTTGGCTCAAGGACGACTTAACAGAATTAATTCCTGGGATTAGAAGTTTCTCTATGTCTTCTGACTTTGAGTTTGGCGATGAGGTTTTTGTGGCCGAAGGAAATGTTGGCAGAATAAAAAATGGTATACAGCTACCAAAAAGAGTTCGTATATACGATACATCTAATCCTATATTGAAAAGGAAGCTCAATAATGTGTATTATTTTGGGCCATATAAAGACTCTCACTTGGGACTCTTTACTACGCTTGCAGATATAAAGGAAACGCAACAATTTCTTTAGGTTAAAATTTCCTCATGAGTTGTTTCAAAATTGCTATATAATGATATTATGATTTCTTTAAAGTCCGCAAAAGGACAAACATCTGTTGAATATGTCATGTTGATCGCTGTTATGGTGACAATCATGGGTTCGGTACTGCAGATTGTTAAGTCCTCAATTTTAGGTGATGCTCAGAACTGTGCACCCAATTCAACAGCAATTGTCTGCTCTTTTCAGCGTAGTTTCAATGTTGAAGATCTGAGATACTTCACAATTAAACGCTAAAATACACCTTGTATCAGTACTTTACACCTCTCTCTTACCTCCTAATGTGTAATTAATACACAGGGAGAGCATTATCCTTCCCATTTTCCCTATATTTGATATAAACGTATTGATTATGACTTTATGCGTTATTTAAGAAATGTTTAGTGCACTTTGCACTAAAACTTAAGGAGAAAATTATGAAAACACGCCACACAAAGAAGACATTACTAATGTTGATGTTTTTCGGATTAACATCACAAGCCGTTATGGCACAAGGTGATCCACTATTAAGTGACACTGAATCAGTATTAAGTTCAGAGCAGATCGATATCGATGGATCATTCAATGCTCCAAAACAAGAGACTGCTGCCGATAGAATGGCCAAGCTTAGAAAGAAGCTCGAAGAAAGAAACGAGCAGATGGTTTCTAAGAAGATCGAAGATATGCGTCTTCAAGAAGAGCAAAGACTTGCTAAGAAGCTACACAAAGCTTTCAACGCACAGGCAATGGCGATGGACAGCGTTGGTACTCAACAAGCTGCACCAGTAAAGACTGTTGCTGCTCCAGCACCAACTCCAGCTCCTGTTGTTAAGAAAGAGAATAAGAATAAAGTAATTCCTACTGTTGGTCTTATGACTATTAGTGGAGATAATGGACTTGAGCTTGAATCAAGTGCAAATATAAATTTAACTGTAGAGAATCAAATCTCTAATAGATTTAGTGTAGGTTTATCTGTTGGATATGCTCAGATGGGAATCACTGATACTTCAAACTCGTATTCAGGTGTATCATCTTCGTATTATTACAATAACTCTACAACTTATAACCCTTACTATAACACTGGTTACTATAATACTTATGGGCAGGGAAGAGAGATGGATTACTCAAGATTAAATCTTGAAGTAAATTCTAAATTCTTTATGGCAACAGAAAGTACAATTAGACCATATATTGGTTTAGGACTAGGTTATAATAGACATAGTCTTGCATACGAAAATAATCAGCAATATAACTACGGTTCTGTAACATTAGGTAATGAGGAATTCTCTTCATCATATGTTTCAGGTTCAGCATTAGTTGGTTCTGAAATTAACTTTACTGACACAATTGGTGCAGTATTAGAGTTTAAATACCAAAAAGGTTTCGGAGATTCATTTAATACTCAAAGTGCATCTTCATCTTACTCAAACCCTGATCAAGTTAGACTTGAGAATGTTGGAACAGCTATCGAAGAAGCTCACAACATGAGTCTTAATGCAGGTTTACTAATTAAGTTTTAATTACAGATTCCGACTCTTTGAGTCGGTCTTTGTGAAAGTTTTCTTCTCTTAGAAGGGAGAGTGGTGTGGCGCCTCTCTCCCTTTTTTTTATGCTAATCACACCTTTACTTCTTCCCCTTTATTCAATTTTCATCTACACTTTTCTCTATAATTCTTAAATAATTTAAAATTAGAGGAGTAAAAATGGCCATGAAACCAGTTTACATTATTGATGGCAAACGCTCACCTCATGCGAAGGCAGGCACAGATTTAAAAGATGTGGATGCGCCTTTTTTGGGAGCGTACTTAGTAAGACACATGATGGACAACACTTCTATTCCGTACAACGAAGTAGATGAAGTAATTTTTGGAAACACAGGAACTCCTGCAAAGTATCCAAATATTTCTAGGGTAATTGCTCTCGAAGCAGGACTAGATAAGAAAACTTCAGCATACTCTGTACATAGAAATTGTGCTTCAGGTATGGAAGCAGTTTCACAGGCTTTTATGAAAATTGCATCGGGAAGATGTGATGTGATAATTGCTGGTGGTGTTGAATCAATGTCTCAGATGCCTCTTATTTATAATAAAGAAATGACTGAACTCTTCGTTAATGTAATGAAGTCGAGAACAGTTTCAGATAAGTTAAAAGCTGTAAGTAGCTTTAGACCTCCTTTCCTTTCTCCTATTATTGCAATTGAGCAAGGTCTTACAGATCCTTTTTGTGGACTTAACATGGGTCAAACAGCAGAAGTTCTTGCAAGAGAATTTGGACTTACTAGAGAGCAACAAGATGAGTATGCTAACAAGTCTCATCATAAGGCAATAGCCGCAACTGAAGCTGGAAAATTTGATGATGAAATACTTCCTCTTCTCTACGGAGAAAAGCTATCTAAGATTTTATCTAAGGACGTTGGGCCTAGAGGAAACTCTACAGTTGAAGGTCTAGGTAAAATGAAGCCTTACTTTGAAAAAAGATCAGGAACAGTGACTGTTGGTAACTCTTGTCCAATTACTGATGGTGGGTCTGCACTAATGTTTGCAAGTGAAGAAGCTGTTGAAAAATATAACTTAAAACCAATTGCAAAAATGATTGATTTCCACTTCCACGGACTAGAGCCTGAAAGAATGGGAATGGGGCCATTACTAGCTATGGACGGTGTTTTTAAAAGAACTGGACTTGGCGTAAATGATATGGACCTTTTCGAAATTAATGAAGCTTTTGCTGCTCAATTAATGGCCGTAACTGAAGCGTCAAATGATGCTGAGATTGCAAAAAGATTTGGGCTTGAGAGTGCATTAGGTGAAATCTCTGAAGAGAAGTTAAATGTTAATGGTGGAGCAATTGCTCTTGGTCATCCTGTAGGATCTACTGGATCAAGACTGATTGTAACTCTAATGCATGAGCTTAAGAGAAGAAAGGCTAAGTACGGAGTTGCTTCACTATGTATTGGTGGTGGGCAAGGTGGTGCTTGTATTATCGAAAATTTAATCAAGTAAGGTTTAATAATGGAATCAAAAAAAATAAGTTTTGAAATAGAAGAAAATATAGCTTATCTCGGTTTTGGTTATAACTGTGATAAGTCAATGACAACTCTAGATGAGGAAACTCTTCAAGAGCTATCTGATAGATTAGATGAACTTCACAAAGATAAATCTCTAAAGGGAGTTATCTTTTGGTCTCATAAAGACAGATGTTTCTTAGCGGGTGCAGATATTAATCTTATCTCGTCTATGAAAACAGAGAGTGACGGAGCGCACGGAGCTGAAGCAGGACAAACTATCTTTAATAAGATTGAAGATTTAAAAGTTCCTACAGTTGCTGCTGTTCATGGTGTTTGTCTTGGTGGTGGACTAGAGCTATCTCTAGCATGTAAGGCCATTGTCGCTTCTGATGACAAGGGGACAATGCTTGGGTTACCTGAAGTGAAATTAGGGCTTATTCCAGGTTTTGGAGGTACTTATAGACTTCCTCGTAAGATTGGTCTGCCAAAGTCTTTAGATGTAATTTTAACAGGTAAAATGTTAAAGCCTAAGAAAGCAAAGAGACTAGGTCTTGTTGCTGGAGTATATCCAAAAGAAAGAATAAAAAAGATGGCCATCTTTCACTTTAGCGGTGACGAGAAAAAAGGTGGAATAAAAGAATCTTTAGAGAGTATGGCAAGTGATAACTTCTTTGCTAAGAAAATTATTTTTCAAAAAGCTAGGGAAAGTGTTCTTAAGAAAACAAAAGGTTTTTATCAAGCTCCATTAAAAATATTAGATGTAATGGAAGCTGGAATAATGAAAGGAAGATCAAGTTATCTTTCTGCTGAATCTCAAGCATTTGGAGAGTTATGTGTAAGTGAGCAATCAAAGAACTTACAGCATATCTTCTTTATGACTGAAACAGCGAAGAAGTACAATGGACCAGAAAGTTCAGGGAATCTTCCTAAGCTTAAAAAAGGTGCAGCTCTTGGTGCTGGTACAATGGGTGGTGGAATTGCTTGGCTAATGGCAAGTAATAATATGTCTCCTATTATGAAAGACCTATCAACTGAAGCTCTTGAATTAGGTTTCAAACAGTCATCTTCAAACTTTATGGGTGCTGTTAAAAGAAAGAGAATGACTCGTGATGAGTTTGAAAGAAAGCAGAGATCTATTCAAGGTCAATTAGGATATGAAGGTTTTAAAAGAGTAGACCTTGTTATTGAAGCTATTGTTGAAAACATGAATATTAAAAAGAGTGTTTTTACTGAACTTGAAGGTGAGGTTAGAGATGATTGTTTAATCACTTCTAATACTTCTTCATTATCAGTTCAAGAGATGAGTACTGCTCTTACAAAACCAGAGAGATTTGCAGGACTTCATTTCTTTAATCCTGTTCATATGATGCCACTAGTAGAGATTATTACTCATGATAAAGTTGCTCCAGAAACTTTAGAGGCCCTTTACAACTGGTGTATGAAAGCAAAGAAAACTCCAGTAATCGTTAAAGATGGTCCTGGTTTTCTAGTAAATAGAATTTTAATGCCATTTATGAATGAAGCAGGATTCCTTCTAGAAGAAGGTGTTCCTATGAAAGACATTGATGATGCATGTTTAAACTTTGGTATGCCAATGGGTCCTTGTCGTCTTTTAGATGAAGTAGGAATTGATGTTGGTGAAAAGGTTGCTAAGATTATTCACGATGGACTTGGTGATAGAGTAAAAGGTTCACCTTTTTCTTCTAAGCTTGTTGAGAAGAATTTCTTAGGAAAGAAAAATGGAAAGGGATTCTATGTTTACGATAAGCGTGGAAAAGTAGAAGGCCCTAATGAAGAAGTTCAAGCTATGCTTCCAAAAGATAAAAAGAAAATGGATGAGACTGAAATTCAAATGAGAGTTTTTCTTCCAATGATCAACGAAGCTGCAACTGTACTTGCTGATGGTATTGTTAATAGTGCTGCTGAAGTTGATTTAGGACTTATCTTTGGTATTGGTTTCCCTCCATTTAGAGGTGGACTACTACGTTATGCAGACTCTGAAGGATTAGATCGTTTAGTTAAAGCAATGGAAGATAGAGCAACATCTGTTGATAAGGATAGATACACACCTTGTGAGTATTTAATGAACTTAGTAGCAGATAAGAAAAAGTTTTACGACGTTTAGTAAATGATCTTAAACTTTTGTAGATACTTTATTACATATATTTTTAAAGCAAAGACACGTCAGCGGTTGCTATTTTTAGCAATCGTTGGTCTTTTTATCTCTAGTTTTGCTCTACTTGTTTTACAGAGTACTATGGGTGGTCTTCAAAATAAACTGACGACACGCTCAATGAGTGTTGATGGTAGTGCTGTTATAGAAATTTATGATTTAAATAAAGATGAAGTAACTGCAATTTATAATGATCTTGTAAATAAACAATTTGATCCAAGTCTTGAGTATGAAATTGAATTATTACTAAGACAACTCAATTATATAACTCCTGTTATTTTACGAGGTATTGATACCCGTAAAAAGCTCCCTAACTTCTTACATAAAGTTGACCTAGATAGTGGAGCTGTCGTTGGAAGTGATTTAGCTTACAAAGTTTCATTAGTTGAAGGTGATGAGTTTTCCTTAATCTCTCCGTCACATGTTGATAGCTTAATGGACGATATTCCAAGACTCATTCAAGTTGAGGCCTCTAAGTTCATTAGAACAGATGTTCCTGAAAGTGATATGTTCAATGTATGGGTAAGATTACCGGTAGTTCAAAACCTGATTAGAAAACGCGCAGTAAATAGAATTAGAATCTATAAAGATTTAGACTTTGATTCTTTAAAAGAAGAGCTTAAAGAAAAGTATTCAGATCGTGTTCGACTTGTTACTTGGGCAGATAAGAATAAGAACCTAGTATGGGCACTTCAGCTAGAAAATAGAGTGATGTTATTCCTTTTTTCTGGAATGACTCTTCTTGTTTCCTTATGTATTACTTCTGGTCTCATGATTTTTCTTGGTAAAGTAAAAGGGGACTTAGTTTCTTTTTGGATCTTAGGCAGCTCTAAGAATAAGCTTGAAATTGCTATGAAGATCTTCTTAAACCTTACGACACTCTCAAGCATTATTGGGGGACTTTTATTTGGGTTTGCTTTTCTTGCTCTAATGAAAGTGTACGCGCCAAATATTATGCCTGATGTCTTTGTTGATAGACAGATACCTGTTTATATTACGTTAAAAGGGGTTCTAACCTCCTTTTTCATCCCTTATGTCATATCCATTGCCTTTAGTGCTCTGGCCTTCTTTCAGTTTAAAAAGGACGAGAGTACATACTTAGACTACGTGAGATCAATTGGTTAATAGAAAATAATTAGACTAATATTTAATTATCTAATAATTAGATGGATATCATTTTCTCAATATCATTTACGGATAGATTGTTTCTTACTATAAGTGTCCTCAATTAAACATTTGAAAAGGGATATTTATGAAACTTCTATTATCATTAGCGCTACTTTTAAGCTTTCAATCAGCTTTTGCTACGAACTTCTTAACAGAAGATCAAGAAAGTGAAACTCTTACTCAAATTGATAATATTTGTGGAGATACTTGGTGTGAAGGTGATTACGACTATTCATTTAATGAGCTTAAGTGTGACTCAGAAACAAATACTTGTGAGTTAACGTTTGAATTTATCCTTTATGTTCATGATGAAGAGGGTGCTCACCCTAGTTATGACATTATAGGTGAGCAGAGAGCTGAGGTTACATGTACTCTAGCTGGTGTTTCAAGCTATGAGCAAATGGTAGATACATCTCTTCGTTATGGTGGACTTATTCATGAATTCTACGAGACTGTTGGTGAGTGTATTGATGAGAACTATGACCAAGCTCCTGGCTTTTACTAAATCATAAAGGATAGATTCTACGAAAAGTATATTAGTTATTTTAGGTTTTGCATTATCTTTAAATAGTTTCTTAGTTCTAATGAGCGTTCAGAAATTTTAGAAGAACTATATAATGTATGTGGAGATACTTGGTGTGAGGGAGAATTCAATTTTTCTTTTGTAGAGCTTAGATGTTCTAAAGAAAATTCACAATGTACTCTTTTATTGAATATGTAAATGAGGTCTTTAGCGTTGACACTTACGAACTTATAAGAGAAGAAAGACAAGAAGCAAAAGTGTGTCTTTAATGGTATTGAGAAGTATGAAAATATGATTGATACTGAAAGAAGAGGCCTTTGCCTTGTTCAAGACTTTTATTTCAGTGTAGGTGACTGTCTTGAAGAGAATATAGACTTGGCCTACAATAACTTTGATATGGATTACTAGATGAGATTTCTTCTCTTATTTCTAATTTCTGGATTTGCCTACGCTGACTTTGACATTTCTTATGAAGTGTTAAATTGCAACTTGGGTGAAGATAGCTGTGAAGTAAGGGTAGAGTTTGCTGATTATCAAAGTGACTTTCTATATACAAACTCTTGCTACGATATAATCCCTAACTCTCGGAATATTCAATATTGTATTGAAGACTTAGAGGTTAGGGCCTATAGAGTTTATAATAATCGCTAAGTCTAGAGCCCCATTCTAAAAATATTTATAATGTAATCAGTCCCATCATAGAATAGTTTTTTCAGATATAAGTTTCCTTTAGCTGATATACCAAACTTACCTTGAGGCCATGAAGTACAACCTGTAGGACAAACTCCTTGTAGGTCTTTTATTGTGTCTTGGTCTGGATCATACTTATACAGCTTTGGTGTAGAACTATCATAAGATAGGATCATATATGTTTTACCATTGTAGGTGATACTGTCTTCAATAGTTGAGGTAGAGCTACCATTAGAGATAATAAATGTATTGAATGAACTGTCTACTCTCATAAGTTCCATATTAGTTCCTGTAGAGACATTGTAAATTAGATCACCATTCTCTAGCTTTGTAATAAATTGTGGTGAGCTAGAGTTTACTCCAGTATTAATATCAGAAATAAGAGTTTCATCATTTACTGTAATACCATCGTGTTTATAAAGTTCTATACCGTAGGTCGTCCCGTCATAATCTAGTGAGAATACTAGATGATTATTTAATATTTGAATCTCATTTATAAAGGTGGATGTATAAGGTATATTCGTTAACTTTATAAGAGATGACCCGTCGTATGAGTATAGCTCTGAATTGTCTATTCCATTGTCGGCTCTAAAATAAATTCTTCCATTATAATTAATAAGTCCTGCTGGCCATGAACCTGTACTACCTATGTTTATGTCTGCAACGAGTTCTATACTTTCAGAACTATTCATTCTATACAACTCACTTCCTGTTGTACCGTTATCTGCTACAAAATATAAGTTAGACCCTAATATAGTAAAGAATGGAGTAGATATCCCAGATGATGTTCCTGGATTTATATCAGACACAAGGTATGTTCCAGCAGCAGTCCCATCTGTTGTCCATATTTCGTATCCCTCTGTTGAAGAGCTAGCAGAGAAATAAACTTTTGAATTAAACATAAAGAAGTTACTTGGCCACGAAGATGATGGCCCGGTATTTATATCTTTTAGTAGAAATGTTCCAGGAATTGTTCCATCAGTCACCCATAACTCAGTTCCATTGGTTGAATCTTGTGAGTTAAAAAATAATTGGTTTCCAAGTTTTATAGTATGAGTAGTTGAATTATTTGATGGAAGGATTTCTGTAATTGAATTTGTTTGTTCATCTAAAGTAAAAATTGTCGACTGAGCAGTAGAGTTTGAACTAAGAAAGACCGTTTTATCTGATAAAGCCTGCATGTCAAAATACATATCGCATGTATCACCAATACTTGTACTTATCACGCTAAGTGTTTCATCACTTCTATCTGCAAAAAACATATAATTATTTGAGCTATCAGAATATTCTCTCGTCTCTAAATTTGTTGTTTTTCTAAATGTTTGAAGAGATCTCAATTCTCTGTAGTCTCCGCTACATGTAGTATTTCCATATGCATATACAATTGGATTGAAAAAACTATTAGTACTTCCTACAGGTACTTTCATATTTGTTGCTGTACCTGGTGTAATACAACTAGAAGCCATTGCTATAGTTGCATTATCTGAAGCTGTCTCTATGTTACTTATAGACCAACTAGGGTAGATAATTCTGTAAGAGTTCCCTGCTCCTTTTGACATAAGCTGACAAGTACTAGAAAAAGAGGTTACATCATTAAGGTTAGCGCAGCCTGTGAAAACAAATGGGTCCTGTGGGTTTAATGTAGATGGAAATATATTAGGGTTATTACAGTTTGTCTGACTAAGAGTTATATTGATCTCCATCGACTCGCCTTGGATTGTCTTAGTCGAATTATAACAAGAGAGATTTCCTTCAAATGGCTGAGATCCATCCCAGTATAAAGCATAAAAGGTCCAGTTTCCCTGAGTTAATTCCAGATCAATATTTGAATCACTTGGGAGAATTTTTTTAGCAAAGGTTTGATTAGTATCTAAGCTACCTCCGTAGAGCATTACAGAGTTACTAAATCCTGTGAGTGCACCTAAAAAGACTTTGGCCTGTGTGGTTGGTTCTGACCTACTTGGGCCACATGAAGTGAGTAATGTTGTAAATAAGGCCAAGATTATAATTTTAGTATAGTTTTTCATAAGCCTCTCTTCGGGTTATGAACAATCTTACTTTATAAACTTAGTTAATTTTTTTTTGATGTAATTTCAGGATGATAGGAGTTAGGGCAATTATAATTAAGACTAAATATGTAAAGAAAATTGGCCACTTTTTAGGTAAATATAGAAATTCTATTTTTTGTTGACCTTTATCTAATTGAATACCCATAGAGATATCATTAATTCTATATACTTGAAGTGCTCTATTTCCTGAGTATGCTTTCCATCCTGGTGAAAAATACCAAGGTATTAATAAGAAGCTTCCACAAGATGAATTTACTCTAGCTTCAAACTTTTGAGAATTATATGAAGGTTTAATATCAATTAATGCTTCCTCATAGCATCCTTCTTGAATTTTTATGGACACATTATCTTTGAGTCGACCATTATCTAAACTAAATTTTGAGTCAATTATATGTTCTTTCCAATCTATGGACGTATTCTTTTTGTACTCTTTTCCTTTAAATTTTAGGAAGGGCCTAATTTTAATATTATTTGTAACAATTGCTTTTAGTGGAGAAGCTATTTTATGTTTATATATATAAAACTGTCCTTCAGTCTCCTCAAGACTCCAGTTGGAATTATTAAGTATCTCTTTTTCTTTTTGAGTTAAATTCATAAATAGTAAATGGCTAACACCAAGACGTATCGCATTTTCATTTATAATGACATTTTTGCAATTGACCATTTTAAGAGCGGAAGAAGTTATATTTGATGTTGTATTCAAAGTCGCAACTCCAAATGCTCTAAGGTTTGGAACTTTATTTGGAGAGTAATTTCTTAGCCCGTTTGGACATATTTTAAAACGCGTTTGATTATTTTGATATTTTTTAAGCACTTTTCGATTAGTAATTAAATTTTCATCTATAAAACTAAAGTTGGGCCTGAAGATAAGGCCTTCCATTATTGAGATAAAAATTAGAACTGAGATAAACTTTATACTCTTTAGCTGTTTAGATTTAAAAAATGTAAAACTTAAAACAATTGCAAAGATATAAATAGTGAACTTTTCAGGATATCTAAGCTGATTTAATAATGGGGTTGATAATAATATTTCTTTGGATACAACAAAGTTTTCACCAAAAGAAAGTATAAGTGCCATGGTCATTAGAGAAAGTATCGCTAATGCAATTTTTTTCTTTGATTTCAATAGAGTGAAAAAAAATAAAAAACTAATTACTAGACCTAAAGATACTGACCTGAACCAAGTTATACCTGGTGATGGGCTAAGACCTGAGTTTGTAAATAATTCTAATACTCTTCTTGGTGTATTGCTAAACCTGAGGGCAATTTCCTCGGGCTGCCCATAATGCCTTGCCATTAAGGGTTGTATCTCTGAATAGAATACTAGAAAAGGTAGAGTTCCGACGAGAAAGGCCATGATTGTTAATGTGAATTCTTTGGTTGGTCTTTTTTCTAAAAGTAGATAGCAAAGGGTTGGAAGTAATATAAATAGAAAAGGGTCTCCATTTGAGAAAGTCCTTGAAAGAACTAATCCTGCTAGTAAGTAAATGAGTTTAGAGTTTGTGTTAATCGCCTTTGTAAATATATAGAGAAATGCAGGAATCCATATTGTAGACCAGAGAGATAAGCGTTGTGTGGTTGAAAGAAGTAGTGGGGTTGCTAAGAAAGCAAGAGGAAGAAGTGTTGCAATTTTTTTAGTTGTTCTTGAGATTAGCAACTTATATGAGAAGTAGTAAAAAATAGTAAACGCAAATATAAAATTTACTTTATAGGCCCATGGAGTACTGAGTATAAGGTAACTGATAGCTTTTAGAGATAAAAGTCCATTTGTTGGATTCGCCAATAGTGGCTCACCAAGAAGGTTTAAGGAATAAATCCAGCTAAAATTCATGTCTTTAAAAAAATAATCATTATGAGAGTATCCAACCTGAAGTGGTGTTATCCCTTGAAATAGTTTCCCTTCAAAAAATAGTGGATACAAAATAACCACACAAAGAATTGTAGGTAGCAATATATATAAATTGTTTTTCAATTTTGTCATTACTTAGATGGTAAGGACATGCTGAAAGATTATCAATAAAAAAAGGGAGCCTAGGCTCCCTCATTCAGTTTTATTTAAATTTGAAGCCTTTTAATCCAGCAAAGGCGTTGTTCTTAAGTGGAACATCTGGCTTTGGTGTAGATTGTCTTGAGTTAGATCTTCTTGGTGTTGATTCGTAGTTTGATTTAAATTCAGCATTTCCATCATCTTGCTTACAAGATAATGAGATACGTCCTCTATCTAGATCAACATCTTTAACTCTTACCTTAACTTCTTGACCAACTTTAAGTTCTTCAAGAGCATTTTCAACAAACTTATCAGCAATTTGTGAAACGTGAAGTAAACCATTCTCTTTAATTCCGATGTCAACAAATGCACCAAATTGCGTGATATTTGTAACGATACCTGGGTACCACTCATCAACCTGAAGATCTGATATCTTAGAGATATCTTTTCTAAACTCTGTTGTTTTGAATTCAGTACGTGGATCCTGCGATGGAGCTCTTAGTGACTTGATGATGTCATTATGAGTATATTCACCAACTTTTGTTTTAAAGTCTGTGTCTTTTTCCATTTTTAAAATATTTTCATTATTTTGAAGAAGGTCACTTATTGCAAGTCCATTTCCTTCGCACCAAGAGTTGATTGCTTCATAACTCTCTGGGTGAATGAAAGTAGAATCTAGTGGATTTACTCCTTCGTAAACTCTTAAGAATCCAGCGGCCTGTTGGAAAACTTTCTTTGAGAACCTTGAAACTTTAAGTAACTCTTCTCTGTTATTAAAGCCTTTATTGTCTTCTCTATACTTTACAACGTTCTTAGCAACACTTGGACCAATACCTGAAATAAATGAAAGTAGAGGAGCGGAAGCTGTATTGATATCAACTCCTACATAGTTCACACAACTTTCAACTACACCATCTAGTGACTTTTTAAGTCTCGTTTGATTAACATCATGTTGATATTGCCCAACACCGATAGACTTTGGATCGATCTTTACAAGCTCTGCTAATGGATCTTGAAATCTTCTTGCAATTGAGATTGCTCCTCTTACTGTAGGGTCTTTATCTGGAAATTCCTTTCTTGCAATATCAGAAGCTGAATAAATAGATGCTCCTGCTTCAGAGATCATTGTGGCTTTTACTTTTCCAGACTTTACTTGAGGAACATATTTTTCAACTATTGCTAGTGTTTCTCTACCGTAAGTACCATTACCAATAGCAATGTACTCAATACCAAATTGCTCTATCATTGCTTCAACAATTTTAGCCGATTCAACAACATGATTCTTTGGTGGGTGAGGGTATACTACTGTATCAACAAGAAACTTACCTGTGTTATCCACTACAGCAAGCTTTACACCTGTTCTAACTCCTGGGTCCATTCCTAGAACTGTCTTGGCCCCTAGGTATGGTTGAAGTAATAAGTTCTTAAGGTTTACACCAAAAACGTTGATTGCTGACTCATCAGATAGTTTTTTTAGATCAGTTTTCATTTCAAGGTCTAGTGAACCGTGAATATAGTTATTGAACGCTTTCTTTGAGCAGTCCATTAAAACGTTAACGAGCGTAAGAGCTTCGTCGTCGAAGAATTTCTTTTTAAGTAGCCCTGTTGCAACTTCTTCCGGAAAAGAAACTTCAACTTTTAGAACTTTTTGAGTCATCCCACGTCTCATTGCTAGGAATCTGTGTGATGCTTTTGGATCTTTTAGTTCAGAAACTTTTTGTTCGAATTCAAAGTAATCTTTATATTTTTCATAATCTTTGATTGTTTCGGCCTTATCTCTTTTTGAAGATTTTAAAATGGCCTCTTTCCAGTAATCAGCTCTTAGTTGCTCTTTGATTTCTGTATCATGAGCAAACTTTTCGATGATAATGTCACATGCACCTTTTACAGCATCTTCAAAGCTATTTACTTTCTTCTCAGCATTGATGAACTTTACAGCTTCTTTTGCAAGATCTTGCATTGTTCCTTTTGTCGATAAGATAAGTTCTGCGAAAGGAGCTAGACCGGCCTCTGTTGCCATCATTCCTTTTGTTTTCTTTTTTACTTTATAAGGAGCATAGATATCTTCTAGTTGATTGATTGTATCTGCTGCTAAAATCTTCTTTTCAAGTTCAGGAGTTAATTGCTCTTGTTTTTTGATTGTATCAAGAATGAATTGTCTTCTTTTTTCTCTCTCAAGGTATTCTTCATAAGAGTTTTGAATGTCTCTAATTTGAACTTCATCAAGTCCGCCAGTGGCCTCTTTTCTATATCTTGTAATAAAAGGTATAGTACATTCCTCATCAATTAACATTGTTAGTGCTGCAATTACTTGCTTAGCTGAAATTTCTGTATTTGTAGAAGCATATACAACTGCTGTTGAGTCAATCGCCATGATGTGAATCCCCTTGGAGTCTTTATTGGTCTCTTCTTGAAACCATGTGTTATTTACTGTATTTTAATAGCAATATACGATAAATAGACGACCTCAATTTGACAATGAGAAACCTACAAAATGACACAAGATATTCAAAAATTTGATTTATTAATACTAGGAAGCGGCATTTGTGCTCAATCTATCTTATTTGAACTTTCAAAAAGTGAGAGGTTCGATCTTGACAGTTTGAATATTGGGCAAGTCAGCAATGATCAATTAACTGCTCCTTGTAGCTTAAATTCTACTAGTGTCGTAAGTTTATCTGGAACGAGTAAAGGGATGAGCCCACTAGGTGACTTAATCGTAGATTCTTATCACTATACTGTTGATCAAATAAAAAAAGACTTTGAAGAGACCTTTCATCCAGCAACACAGTATTTTATCTATGATGAAAATAAGTGCAGGGCCCAATTTCTAAGACGCAATAAAGAGATCGTTGATCAGAAGATCTTTGATTTTGATTTTCAAGGAAACCGTGAAGATTGTTTTATTTTAGATAATGTTAGTCTTATGGAAAATATTTCTAAAAAGTTGAACTCACTTAATTTAACAAAGCTTCAAGATACAATTGTTGATGTAAGTAAAGAGCGTGTTGTTACTCTTATGAGCGGAGAGAGACTTTTTGCAAAGAAAATAATTTGTGGGCTTGGAGCCTATTCAAATCATTTCTTAAAAGAGATGGATCATGATCATTTAAATAAATCAAAAGTTGTTCCAGGTGATTATCTTGTATTTGAAGATGTGGACTTAGAGTCAGAATCAATTGTAATAACTATGGGTCACTTTAATTTGGTTTATAGAGCTTATTCAAAAACAATCTTAATTGGTGGAACTTCTCTTCGTGAGGAGTGGAATGCCGTTGATTACGTAGAGCTTCGTCCTCTATATGACTTCTTTAAAAAGATAATACCTAAGTTACCACCTTTTGAGTCTGGGCATATTAAAACTGGTTTAAGGCACAAGGGTAGAAGAAGAAGGCCATTCCTAGGTGAGATATCGGATTCTATCTATTCATTTCATGGTGTTTATAAGAACGGGTTTACTTTTTCATTTTGTATGGCGAATAACTTCGTAAATAATGACCTAATTCTTTAGGACGAAGTTATCTACATTCCCCATTTTCATAGCGAACGTTTCTACAGCTAGCGGTACAGGAATTACTATAAGTCCTTCCATCACTTCCACAGACTGGATTATATATTTCCATACAGATACATGAGTTTAATTCTGAATTTTTAGATTTTTTATCTTCTTTTACCGACGTTTGAGCACAAGAAGTTAGGATAAAGAATATTGGTATTAGGAGTAATAATTTCATAAAGACCTCTTAATGATTATACAATCATTAGAGGTCTTTTCAATAGTTTTATTCAATCGTTCCAGGAAGTGATCCTTCAACATTGTCGATAACTATTTCTACAACGTCACCTTTACTTTGAGATTCTGAATCGTCTACTAGGTGACTCCAGTTATTGTATACTTTGTTATCTGGTGTCTCAATTCCTGTTGTATCTACATATAGGTACTCTTTTGTTTCATCTCTTAGAGCATCTCTGAACTTTAAGTAGTTCTTGTACCCTCTGATTACTTTGATTAATTTAATCTCTGTTGGACCAAATGAATCTCTAAAGTAACTAGTTCCTGATGTAAATGACTGAAGGTAGTACCAGTTTTCTTCGATAGTATCTTCATATGGTCTTGAACACATGTATAAAGATTTACCTTCAAAAGTCTTAACTTTCTTACCTGAGTAGCTTCCACCATATCTATAAGAGTATGTTGTGTGGCCTGTTGCCTTATACTCTTTTGGAGTAATCATTAAGCAGTGGTTATAGTTTGCTGTAACGTCTACTGCAAATTTCTCAACACCGATTGACTTACTTTCAGAAACATCATCTCCAAAAGATTGATTTTCATTGTCACTATAGTTAATACCTTTAGAGATATCGAATAGTCTTACACCAAGTCCAAAGAATTCTCCAAATGGTATCTTAACAGCAGCATCAATTCCTGATCTGAAACTCGTATATTCAGATACGCTTGTTCCTTCGTAGATTGAGAATCTTGATCCAACTGAAAAGTTAAATCCATTTGAATACTTTGGTAGTACTTTCTCAACGCTATCAACATGTCTCTTTACTTCAAGATTCATGTAAGCAGAAGGGTTCTTTATACAGGCATTCATATCAACAGAGTTCTTCGTACCGTAAAGTAAAGACTCCTGCTTAGAGTTTTCTTCCCCAAGTGCCGCTAGACATAGTGACTTCTTGAAAGAGTTTCTTTCTTCTTCTGTTTTTCCGCTACTTAAAAGGTTTATCTTTCCAGTTTTGTTAAATTCTTTTGCGATATAAATTAATCTATTCTCTAGTTTTTCTGTCTTAAGCATTTTCTCAGCAGCATCAATACTTAAGTAGTTAAAGTTTTCTACAGTTGCTAACTTTTGCGAGATGTAGATATCTTTTGCACTCTGCTTAAACTTACTTGTAAATGCTCTCTTTTCAGTAAAGAGGTTAAGGTTATCGAATAGGTAATCAATATAGTTTTTAAATTGCTTTGCAGGTAGATCAGTTTCACTCTTTTCTACATCTGTCAGTCCTTCTACATCATAAAAGTCTGTAGCACTAATTTCACCTTCAAGAATACTGTTGTTTACTTTTCCAGTCGTTGTTTGATGACTCTCTGGAGTGTATCTAGAAGCAGGTGAGTCTGAATCATTAGAGTTTAATGCTTCATTACTCATTACGTTTGTCTTAATCCAAGGGATCTTTGCCTTAAAGAAACCTGTTACTACTCTTTCTCTTAGGCCGATATCTTTATTGATTGGCTCTAACTTAAATACTGAAACAGTTCTAAGTGCCATTCTCGGCATATCTGATACTTTAATTGGTAGGTCAATTAATGTGTTAATCGTACCGTTAACAACCTCAACTTCTTTTTCAGCTCCTGTGATATATGTGAAATCTTGAAAGTTGTTCTTATCAATTTCCATTTCTGCGTGATTTGGAGCAAGTATCATAAATTTAAGTTTATACTTTCCACCATGAACTTCTGAGAATCTTGGAGTGTTAAATCTATGTCCTCTATCAAGTCTTGGGTTAAGTACTACTTGGTAAGTTTTAGATACAGTTAAGTTTAAGTGCTCATTTACACTAAAGTTATTAACGTTGTTACCAATTAAGATATACATCACTCCATTAATTTGGAATCTGCTTTTTTCTTTAATTGGGTTTTCTTGACCCTTACCAAATCTTTCGTCAACTAAGTCATTATCCCAAGGATTAAGTAGAACACCTGTTGTAATAGCTTCTTCAGCTAGTGGTCCTTCTTGAACTTTCGCAGTAAAACGTCCATTCATCCAGTGAGAGTAATTGTGTTGCTCATACTTTGTATTTGTTCTGTATTTGAAACAACCTTTATGATTTGTTTGAACGTTGATTACATTTGCTTCTTCAATTTCTGGAACTTCAAATGTAATTTCAACAGATCTATTCTTAATTGGTGCTTCTGTACTCTTTGCATATAAACAAGAAGAGAACTCTAATTGGTATTCTTGGTATTTTGTATCACTTCTTTTTTCAAGAGTTGAGTTAGCTTTAATAAGTAACTTTACTTCATCTAATATCAGTTTCGACTCAATATCGTTCTTAGTAAGAGCAGAGTTCTCAGATGTTTGACACCCTTGAGCGCCAGACTTAGTTAAGTCTGTAAATGAAGACTTTGTTGGATCTACTGAGTACTTAAGTACTACGCTTGAACCTTCTGAAGGAATAGATAGTGTTCTAGTTTCTTCTGAACAGTTAACAATTTTTGAATAATCTACTTTCTTAACTTCTGACCAAGTTACACATCCACTTGCATCAGTAGATAGGGCATCTGTTATCCCAGAAATTGTAACGGCCTTAGCATTAAGGTTTCTAACCCCTGTAGGATCTTTTAAACAAGCTTTAAGAGTAAATCTAACATCTTCAATAGCTTGGTTTACGCTACTTGATGCAGAGATTAAGTTCTCAGTACTTACCTTTGAGAATGAACTCAACTGTAATCCACTTGTGTTTGAATTTTCTTCCTTATCTTTTACCCCGAACGAACAACTCGCCGCAAGAGTAGCAATAAGAATTAGAGAAGCAATTCTCTTAGAAAAGATCATAGAGTTTCCTTAAGCTTAGAATGAATATTGTTTCGTCTGCTTGATATAAATTATTCTTTATAACTTTGTTTTGGATAATCTCAGTTGAAGCTCCAAGCTTTGACTCGGTATTGTTAAAAGCTAGCTTCATCTTGTAACCTTGCTTATTTGCAAGTCCATAAGATGATGAGTTGTAGTATGCAATCGCAGCATCAGACTCAATCTTGAAATTTGCTAGTTCTACTGAGTAGTTTTTTTCATTCTTTGTATAGTTAAGACCAAGTGCTGCTATATAACCAGTGTTGTCAGTTTCAGCAGCAGTGTTACTTAAGTGATTAAATTTTGTATTTAGTTTAATATCTTCGTTAATATTTACAGAGTAACCTGCAGCAATATGCCAACCTTGATATTGATTAGTCAGTACACCATTTCCATTATCTATAGGAGAACCTGTGTTTCCAAGTAGGATAGACTCATAAGCTACTGCATTAGAAATATCAGTAAATGCAAAGTGAGTAATTCCTAAATCAAACTTACCAACAAATAGCTCTTGTTCGATCTTTAAAGTCTCTGTGAAAAATCTAGGATCACCATCTTCTTCAACGTCTATTCTCTGTGAAAGGTTTCTATTATTTGGTATTGCTTGCATTGCAAATACGCTTACTTTTGTATCTAGTACTTTATAGTTAAAACCTTCTTTTGCTGCAATAAATCCTTTGTTACCAACTAGAAGTGGTGCTTCTAGTACGCTTTGATTAATTACACCGGCCTGAAGGTCTAATACACTTAATGGTGTATATGTTAACTTTGCTTCTTTTAAGTAGTTACTATTTCCTGGCTTATAAATATTGTTATCTCTAGCAGTTGTACTTGAACCTGTTTGAACATTCATACCACCAGCGATATCAACCTCTAGTGAATCATTGATTTTATGATTTGCTTTAGCTCCAATATTTACACCCATAACAGATGCTTTATTAAGTGTACTATCTGCTTTAACTCCACCAAGCCCAAAGCTTAACTGAACAGAAGTGTTCTTTACTGCAGAAGTATTCGTTGAATCATTAGCAACAGCAGGCAGTGAAACTAATAAGATTCCCTGGGCCATCATTAATAACGTCTTCGAATAATTTGTCATACATTAACCTTCTCTAATACTTTGGATAAGATTTTCTAACACGATGCTCTTTTATGCGCAAGGCGTTGTATTTATTTCATATAGCTATATATAAGCAAGAATGATTCCAACTTTTACCTTAATGTATGGTCGTTAAGTATTTGAATATATTACTAGTTCTTCTGAACTCATTGTCTAGACTTTGGTTAGTGTCTAAGTTTTAGACATATACTTTGAGATATATGTAAATTGTTTAGACTTTAGTCATCCTGATGTTCAAATACAAAAGACTATAAAGATATTGGTCATACATAAATGAGCTTTGTCTTTACTCGTTTAATGATATGATTACAGTTGTTTACTAATAAGAACTTATTAATGGCCCGAATATGGACTCTGAAGAAGCTTTAAAGTTACTTTTAAAATTTGTTATTGGAATTACAATCGTTATTTCATGCTTGGGTGCCTACTACAAGTTAAGACCGATTGAAGCTCCTTATCAAAGTCTAGATAATTAATCTTCTACATTAACAATCATTCAATATTTTTAATTAACAAGAAAGTTTCTAATGAAGCTTCTTCTGATCATGAGGTTGAAGTCGCTTAGTTTTTCAAGGGTCTTTAGTTAGACCCTTTTTTATACATAGTTCTTAATTATTATAATTTTGAGTATTGCAGATTCTTGTTACTCATCCTTAGTTAAAGTTTAAACATATCCAGAGTGTAGCAATAAACATCTTCAGGCTTAGATTCACCAATTACTTTTCTAGAGCTTTGAATGGACTTTATTAGTATCTCCCTTATTGCTTGTGCATCTTCTTCTGTGACACTTATAACACCTGAGTAGTGCATATCCTCGAATGAGTGACCATCTTCTTCAGAGCTTGCGTCTAAACTAGAGATGGCCTTCATTCTCCAGTTAGTATGGTGCTTACTTATCATTGGACTATCACTTGATAGGTGAATATCTCTAGAGCCCAATTCAAATGAGTTTCCTTCTTTAATTATAATGGCCGCATTTAGAAGAAATTCAATTGTCTCTCTTGCTTTAGAGATAGGTATGTTTAGTTGCTGTGCAATCTCTTGTGGGGTGTGAAACTTCTTTGTACTTATGAGAGCATGTACCGCCATAAAGTGCCAGCTTGAGTAGTATATTTGTTGATCGACTTGATTGATCTCTCCCTTTGCTTCTAGTCTATTCTTGAGTTTTCTTTGTTCATCAACAAATGCATTCATTTGATTGATGAAGTATGACTCTAAATTCTTAGATCCTGCTCTTTCTTTTTGAACAAGTAATAGAAAATATTCTTTTTCACTATTAGTTAAATTGAGTAGAGAACTAAGTTCGATAGACTGTTCTAGAGTAAAATTTGCTGTCTTATTAAGGACTTGTGACACATAGGCAGTGTGTATTCTAAGTTCATTTGCTATTTTCGCCTTAAAGCCTCTACCTGAGTAGGGTAAATTTTTTATATAGTCTCTAATAAATTTCTTATAATCAATATAGTCATATAAATTCATAAAAATTAGCCGGTTATATTTGTATGTTAATTTCAGTATAGCATATAACCGTATTTATTAATTAAGTTTATGTATATCCGCGTCATATTTTCATATAAAACTCTCTCACTGAAACAAATAACCTTGGAGAAAATATGAAAAAGCTAATACTAGCACTACTACTAATTACTACTACTTCTTTTGCGGGAGTAATTGACTTAAAAGACGGATTCAATGGTCAGTCTAAGAGACACTTTCTTAAGACATTAAAAGATGGAAAGTCTGTTGTCGTTAATTTCGACAGACCAACATATGTTGAGTCTATTTTACTTTCTGCTACTGGAAAGCAAAGAGCATACTCATTTGGAAAAGTTTTCGCTGACGGAGACGAGATTGCAACTCTTGGTGTTCCAGGGAGAGATCCTATTTACCCAGTTATCGTAAAGGGACTTGTCTCTCAATTAACTGTTTATGCAACTGAAGGCTCAAAATTTAAAATAGACAGTTTTAAAATCTATACTGGAAATTCTGGTTACCGTTCATACCGTCCAGGATCTTTCAATCAATCTTCTAAGTTTAATATTTCTGTATGGGGAGAGGAAACTTTGGCAATCCTTTTTGAATTAGACCACCTTTACGATATTTCTTCATCTGCTGATAGTGAGATGTTTAAAGATATGAAGAAGGCCGCAATGATACTTGCAGCAAGTGAAAGAGTTAGAGAGGGACAATCTTTAAAGACTTTAAGAAAGGCAAAAAAACTTGTTGAGATTATTAATCAAGCAGAAGTCATCCTTTTAAATAACGATAACCTTATGTTTAGTTTCCAAGCAGATAGACTTCTGATTGATCTATTAACTGTTAAAGAAGACATCTTAGAAGAATATGACTTTGACTAGAATATAAAAACAAATATTAAAAAATAAATATAAACCTATAAAAATTAATTAATAAAAACGGAGATAACATGAAAAACTTACTACTAACAATTGCACTAACTCTTTTTACTCTAAATGCTTCGGCCAATGTTTTGGATCTAAGAAGTGAAGGTTACACAGGTAGATACTGTGTTGGAGATACTCTTTCATATAATTTAGATGGAGAGTTTGTAGAGAAAATTCTTGTAAGCGCAGAAGGGATTTCTAGAGACGGTTTCATTAAAGTTTATGCTGACGGAAACTTAATACATAATATCGGAGTTCCAGGTTACGATCCAGATTATACATTTCGTGTAAGACAGTCTGTTTCAAATATTACACTTAAATTTGAAGAAACTTGTTCACGAATTTTAGATATGAAAATATTTACTGAGGGGCATACTTCACAACGTGATAGCCATTCTTTTCGTGGATACGGCGTAGAAGGATGGGGAGCTGACGTTCAATCTATTGTTTCTGAAATGGTACAAAGATCACTTTTGTCTGGAGATAACCTTTGGAACAATTTCCTAAAGCCACTTCAAGTTCTAGCTATTAAGTATGATGCAGTAGCTGCTGTCTCAGGAGAAGGTGATATTAAAACAGCAGTTTATGCACTTAAATTAGCTAAAGTTATTGCTGATAAAGAAGATGAACTACTTGATAGCTCTAGTAGAAGACAAGATATGAGAAATGTAAGAGATCTTATGCAAATTAAAGAAGATATCCTTGAAGCATATGACGTAAAGTCTCGAAATCTTGAAGCAGAAATAGAAGAACTAAGTGTCTATTTGTAATACACCTTAGGAATACTTTACATAAATAACGATAAAAATAAGAAATGATATTAATATTTAATAATTATAATTTAGGAGTCACTATGAAATATTTAATAATGCTAGCGCTGTGTATGAGCTTTATACCAAAGAATTCTCAAGCAAGTGAGTTAAGCGAAAAAACTTTTATAGAATTTGTTAATCAAACAGAAAAAGGATTGGTGATCGATATAGTAGGTCTATGTTCTCATAGCCTCAAATGTGAAGAAGAAATAAATATTAAATACAGAGATATTTTAGATTTAAAGATCACGCGTACTAAACCACATTCGTATTACACTTTTGAAGTTTTTAAAGATACGATAGCCTTTTGCTATAAGTATGATTGTGGTGGAGAGGATTTAAATGGGTCAGTTTCTATTACATCTAACTTACCTATAGTTGAATATAATTCAGGTTATTCTACTTTTAAAATTAAGAATGGCAATACTTTAGACTTTAATCAACGAGGTGAGAAAGTACGAAGTATTAATAATAAAAAGAGATTAACTCTTATAGATGATGACTTAATATCTTTTAAGACAATTACTGTCTCTGGTGCAATGACAAGCTTTAACAGTTACTACCAGCATGCAAAGGCTCCTTTAAAGAATGCATTAAAAATGATCAAGAGAGAGACTCTTACATTTCAAAAAAGTATGTCAAAGTCTGATAGAAACGTTGATCATTTTGAGAGATTTTTAATAAGTCTAGATGATGCAATGTTAATACTAGAAGATAAGAAAGATTACTCTGTTCTTGATTGGAGAGTTCAAGAAGGGATGAGAAGAGTAGTTTCTTTTGGAATGATTATCTCAGATGTTCTCTGGGCATATGAAGATGTTCCAAGTGTCGTACAGAATATCGATAATATTAGAAAATTTAGAGATGAAGTTAGAACTGTATATGGTTGGAATGATACACTTGCTGGTAATGTTTCTAAAACAACTGGAGCAATCTTTGAGCTTCTTCACTATGAAATTAAGCAGATTATGCTTCTTAAGTTAGAAGTTGGATTTAATAACTACTCAACTTACAACGACCTATCTACTGAGATTAAAAAATTAATCGTTATGGTTAACGCAAATGACGGTGGTGATATGGTTGTTGCTCAAAATATCCATGGATTTATGAATAAGTGGAATGATTCTGCATGGCAGATAGAGCTTCAAAACCTAATGGAAGCTAAGTTAGACCTTAGAAACCTTGTAAGGCCAAAACTTAAATACATGTTAAATGCAGTAATGGCGCTAGAAGAGTTGATTGACCAAAGAAAAGTTTACTTTGAGATTGATGTACTTAGAGACGCACAAGCAGAATAAATCTAGCGAGGAATAAATGAATATTTCAAAAATAATTGTTATGACATTTTTTATTCTAAGCTCTTTAAGTAGCTTTGGTGATAACTCTATAGAGAATGACACTACTCTTACTTCTACCGAAAGTGAGAGTACAAACTCTGAGAGAAATCTTCTTTTGAATGAAGAAGAGTTATCTCTACCTGAGCAATTAGAACAAGGACAAAGAATAGAAACTTTTCAGGAACTTTTGCAAAACCCTCGCCTTAGGTCTGGTGGTGGATTCTCAAGTGGCGGAGGCGGCAACAGTGTTGTTTGCTACTCGAAGAACGGAAAGCTAACAGAAGTGTCACTACTCGATTATTATGAAGGTATTCGTAAAGATAACTCACTAGTGAAAGAAATAAATCTTCCTGGAGATAATGTTGAAGACAAAATTGTTAATGCATTATCAACTCTTGAGAAGGAATATCCACGTCTAATAACTAAATTAAAGAATAGAGCGCTTTGGCTACATTCTAATATTGATACTTACCTTATTGATTCAAAAGAGGGGAAGCTCTCGCCTGTGTACGATATGAACATTCCATTCGTACCACAGTTTAACGAAGAAGGTGATCAGTGTCAGATTGTTAGATTTGCTGTTCAATCAAAAGAACATGTTGAAGGTCAAAAGAAGTTCTTCTTCGTAAAAGACCTTTATAATCACCCTTTAACTAGTGACACAACTAGGGCAGGGATAATTCTTCATGAAATCATTTATGAAGAGGCCATTTTAAATAACTCTGTTAATAGTGACTTTGTTAGATGGTTAACTTATTTAATTAGTTCTAAAAAAATTAGTCAAATGACTTCTAATGAAATTCAAGGTCTTCAGTACCAACCTGGTGGAGAGTTTCTTGGATCACTTGGAGTTGAAGTTAATACTAGAAGAGTAATGTCATATGACTTTACAGATATTGGCACTAGAGAAAGAGTGTATGCATTAGACATTTATGATATTGCGACTCCTCACGGGAATATCTCTTGTCATAAATTAGGTATTTGTGAGCTATTTGATGGCGAATTCTTAGGTCGAAAAAGAGGTTCTTCAGACTTTCTACCTCGGTTTAATGTGATGATGAAAAATAATAATATCACACTACCTTTTAGTAAGAATCAGTTAGAAAAGAAAAGAGGTGAAAACCTAATTTTGAGCAATGATAATATCGCTAATCGTAAAGATAATATTTGTACTAAAGATGGTGCTTGCGTTGGAGATCTCGTGGGCGTTACTACAGAGAATCACAGAGTAAGTTTATCTTATACTGGTGTTATTTCTGGAATCTTTGGAGATGGAAACTTTGCAATTGAAGTTATCGACGGAAGATTTGATATTCTTGGAAATGATATTAACTTAAATGCACTATATGATTATAAGAAAAAAGTAGTTCTATATGCAAATAAGAGAGATGTATCTTTCTAATTAAACTTCTTTTATGACTGTATACTCCCACCATTTAAATATTATATCTAAATTTTAAAATATACTGAGAAAGACTCGAATGTGGAGCTTTCTCAGTATGAATTATCTCTTTTAAATTGAGTTCTTTAGTCCGTCTTATTCACAAGAAATATTAAGTAGTCTTATTTTTAAATTAGTCCGATAGAAAAAGTATATACGCAATAGTTAGGAGAGTTTCTTGAAAGTTATTTTTTTATCTTTAATCGTAGTAACTTTTCTATTTTCTTCAATGGCCGGAATATGGAAAGTTTTCTCGAAAGCAGGTATTCCTGGATATTTGGCATTCATTCCTATTGTAAATTTATTTTTCCTTTGTAAGGTTGCAAATAAAGAATGGTACACAGGCTTCTTATTTTTCATTCCTTTTATTAACTTATTATTTTGTTTTCTTATATTTTCAGAAATAGCAAAAAGTTACGGTAGAGGTTCTGGGTTTGCGTTGGGTATGGTTTTTCTCCCAATGTTCTTTATTCCTGTATTAGGATTTATGGCCGATCCCATGAAAGAGCTAGACCAAGTTTTAGAATCATTAAGTGATGTTGGTGAGGAAGTTGCTTAGTACCTTGCTTAGGTACTAGCAGTTGAAATTCTTCTCACCGTCTTCAGTTATCTGATGTTTTGCTTCTTTTTGAATTTCTTTAGACTTAATTTCAGCTTTCCTTGGATCATTTGAAAACACTTTTGTTGGCCCAAATTCACGTCTATAGCATTTCTTTTTTGCTGAATCACTTTGGTTTGTCATTCTAAATTGATCGTGGATTTCTGCTCTGTCTGCACATCTATTGCATATCCATTCTGCATCTATAGTAGGGTTCTTATGAGAAAATCTCTCAACGTCAGGTCCATATAAGAAATTTAAAACTAAAAGATTTCCAAATGCAATTATTACTTGTGATAAATTTCATGTCGTTAAACTTTTCAATCATGCTTTAAATAGAATAAGAATTGATGTGATGAAACATCCATATTTTTTGAAATCTAGGAATAGCCCTGTTCCAAGACTTTAGGTAAGCATCACTTTAGAAGAGATGGCACAAAGTGGAAGAAAGATTGTTCAATCCCTCCGAAAAACAGTAGTGAAATGGCGTCGAGAAATATTAAAATATTTTAGAACCATGCTCACTAATGGAGGGACAGAAGGGTATAATCGTCAGACCAAATTAATACAAAGAACGTCCTGCGGATATATAAATTTTGAAAACTATAGACTTCGTTTAATTTACGATTGTAGATAGTTTTATTTTTCTTATTTTTTTAAATTACGACTGAGATGTTAATAGTTATATTTTCTTACTTCTCTTTTGTATTAGTTGCTTGTTGATCTGAACTTGTTACTTCGATCACTTCTTTTTCTATAAAATCTATCTCTTCACATAAGCTTAGCATTTTACCTACTTGGCCTAGACTATCTGATAAATTACTTCTCATACCTCTAGCTAAATTATCAAATAAGCTAATGAATGTTCTTTTATATCTCACTGGTGCTGGGTGTAGTTTATCATATGAGTTTGCAAGAACGTTTATATTCTCTTTAGAAGTCTTTTCATCAGCATAATAATTCTTTGAAGCGGCGTCACGTAATTTAGTAGCAAAATCCATACATTGATTTTTCTTTGCTGTTGCCTCTTTAAATCCACCTTTGAAGTCATCTTGAATTCCTTGGCAGATTGATTTAGTTACAGTGAAGCATTTTCCCGCTAGTTTTTCATCTTGTGACCCTAATAGAGTCTCTAAATAATAACGTTTATGTCCCTTTTTATCCCTGACAACATTACTATCTGGACTCGACATTGCAGTGAAATCACATGCTGTTGCAGATACGGGTTTACCACCTTCAAAAGTTGCTGTTTGTAGTTTCGATCGACTCCAATGTGCGGAGTCCGCTCGTTCAGTATCTTGTGCACTTGTTACTCGAACAATTTCCTTGTTGGAATTGTCCTTGAACTCAATTTCAGTTCTTTCTGAAAGAGTACTATTTCCAAACTTTTCTTTTTTAGAATAGATTTTTGTTTTACCATCAGGTGTACTATTAATACTGTTGTAGCCTACATTTAGTAGCTTATTATTATTTTCAAACCCTGGTGGTAGGTGTGGGAAAAGGTTACTTAATGAGTTTGCCCCATAAGAATAATTACTGAGTAATACAAACGATACTAGAATAAATGATAATCTCATAATCTCCCCTAAAGTGTTCTGATTTGTTATCGGCAAGTTAGAGAAGAAACTTTATTTATTTAAGTACTTGATTATCACATTTGATTGCATCTCTTTGGTCTAAGAATTAAAAATAGGCAAGACATTTCAGTCACCTATAATTGAATTATGACAAATATATTATCGATAGTTGAATTTTATAAATTTGAGTGAGGAAGTTGCTTAGTACCTTGCTTTAGGTACTAGCAGTTGAAATTCTTCTCACCGTCTTCAGTTATTTGATGTTTTGCTTCTTTTTGAATTTCTTTAGACTTAATTCCAGCTTTCCTTGGATCATTTGAAAATACTTTTGTTGGCCCAAATTCACGTCTATAGCATTTCTTTTTTGCTGAATCACTTTGGTTTGTCATTCTAAATTGATCGTGGATTTCTGCTCTGTCTGCGCATCTATTGCATATCCATTCTGCATCTATAGTAGGGTTTTTATGAGCAAATCTCTCAACGTCGGGTTGTATAAGCTCACAGACCTCACAGAAGTTTCTTGTTGCTTGGTGAACTTCACTTTTCTTTATATCTTTCTTTGGCTTATATTCTCTCTCATTCTGAGATTTAGTTGGCTTAAGTCCAGCTTTCAATAATGCATCTTTTAAACTCATAAAAACTCCTGATTTTTAAATGATTATATAAACATGTGAGAATTTATTCAAGCTGTTACTCATTACATAATAGCTTAGATATAATTATTTTAATTAAGGTCTACTTTGTTAATGAATCAAATGAAATGATCTTGGGCGAAACTCGTTGACTCTAGCTTTCTTTTTTAGAATAGCTCTCAGAGGGAGGGCGGGATATCTATATATTAACTAATTCATCCTGAATTCTGGATGCAGGTGGATTCACTTTAGTTCAGGAAAGAACATGGGAGAAAAACGGCAAGCAAAAGTTTCAAATAATTCTTTAGTAGGTCATATGGTAAAACAACATTCTCTCCACACGAATATTTCTAAAAAAATAGGTTAAATGAAAGAAAAGCATTATCACTAAACTTTAGAGTATGATCCTTAAGTGGCTGTATTTAAGGAGATGTTAGCTGCCTGTAATTATAATGAAACATATTGTTAATATTTATTGGCTCACGTTTTGTGAGACATTTATTGACTGTTTTGTGAATTTTATTGTACAAGTTTTTCGCAACAAGGTTAGTTTAAGCACAGAAAAAAACTCATATCGAGTATTAACTAACTTTAGGGGAATAAAATGAAAGCACTTTTAATTCTAGTATCAACACTTTTAGTCACTGTATCCGCGTCTGCGTATACGCCATCTGTTTCTGATTCATGGGACACTATTCGTTCTAACTATGATGTTGAAGTTGATGAGCCTTCTGTAAGACTTGATGTTGGAGCACTCACAACTTCTGCATTTTTTGTTTGTAAAGATGATGATCAATTAAGAACTCTTAAGAAGTTTACTAGATGTCTTGAGTGGTCACATGATGATGACGAAGATCCAAGTAGTTTTTGCCTTGAAGAGCAAAAGTATTATGGAACTGCAGCTATAGAAGCAACAAGACAAAGATGTGTTAGCTGGAGAGATGTTGACTCAGGTGACAGTGTAGAATCAATCTGTACTCAATATGAGAACTATACTTATACTCAACCTCTTTCTTTTGACGTAGATGTTTATGCAGATTCTCAAGACGACTATAGAGGGCCTAAGCTTTTCACAAAAAAGTTAACAATAAAAGATTGCGAATAATATTGATGATAAGGGCCTTACTTCTACTTCTGTAAGGCCTTTTTTAGGTTAATAAATATTTTAAGCTTAGAGTGATATATGAAAGAATCTGTAGAAGAACCTAGAATTTCAATTTTTGATTTTGAGAACTATAGAGATTTTCTTATTAAGGCCGGATTGCCAGATGGTTTATATTCGCATACTTCAAATAATCTACAGACTTGGTCAAAACGACTAGGTTATAAGTCTTCCAGTTCATTGATAATGATTTTAAAGGGGCAGAGATCTCCTAGTTTTGAAATGCTAGGTGCCTTAGCTGAAGACTTGAAGATGAATGCTAAAGAAAAAGTGTATTTTGACCTTCTTATTCAATTAGAAAAAGTAATAAAAAAGAATAAAGATCCAAAAAAGATTTTGGAGAAATTGTCTAAGCTCAACGCTAATCAAATTACAACATCTCTTGGACTTAAAGAATTTTCAACAATTAGTGAATGGTATTTTTTCACAATCAAACAACTTATTTCTACTCCTTCGTTTATTGAGAATGAAGAGTGGATCTATAAAAGACTTAGGAAGAAAGTTACACCTTCTCAGATAAAAAATGCTTTATCTATTATGCTGGAGAAGAAGATCCTAAAGAGAGGCCGTAGAGGCGAATTGGTAGTTTTGAAAGAAGATTTGATCACATCAAATGATGTTCCTAGTTCTGCAATTAGAAGACATCATTTTGGAATGATCAATAGGGCCCTTGAAGCAATTGAAGAGCAAGATGTTAAAGATAGGCAAATTTCTTCTGTTACAATGAAGATCAAAGATGAAGACTTAGAATCTGCAAAGAAAAGTATTTTCGACTTTGTTAATGAGTTCAACTCAAAATATACGTCTAATGATGCAGATGAATTATTTCAAATGAATATGCAATTTTTTAAACACACAAAATGTGTCATTAATTAGTAGGAATTATATATGAAAATTCAATCTATTTTAATTTTACTTATTTTATCAAATATATCTTATGGTGCTGACTTTAGAGTAGTGGATAACTTGGAAAGGGGCAGACTTAATACTGAATTTAGTCTAAGTGTTCGTCCGATCATGGCACGCTTTGTTGATGGTGATGTCGTTGGTAATGGTGGAGGACTTCTTGAACAGAATTTCTTACATGCTTACTTTAGTCTTCAAACTGCAATAGAGAATTGTCTTACTGATGTAGAATGTTATACTTCCGAAACTCAAAAGAATACACTTATACAAATCAATCAAATCTTTATTAACAAAAGTGGTCTTAAAACACCCCTAGTTTTTATAAAAAACTCAGAAACCAATAATTTCTTTTTTGATGAGAATGATCAAACTGAGAGAATTGCGAAAACGGGATACTCGGAAGATTTTCCTATTTTTATTAATTTAGACGTTGCCTCTTCTATCGTTAATGATATCCCTGCCATGCTTGGAGTTATCGTTCATGAACTTGGCCACCAACTAGGTATACTTAATCATAATTATCTTGATCAGTTAGGTGCTAAAGTTAGAAGTATGTGGAATGCTAACTGGATTATTTCAAGTGTTCAAATTGGAGGAGAGGAACTTTCTCTTCGCTTATTTAGTAGTAAGTCCAGTTATATCAATTCAAGATTGAGTTATGTCTACAACGGTAAAGTGAAAACTCTGAATTCTTTAATTTATAAAAAAACTGAATGTACAGACGGTGGACGTGTATATGGAATAAGCCTTTCAAATGGATACTGGCAAAGACCAGTCGAATCAGAATTTGTCTCTACTGTAAGAAAAACATATTGGATAGATATCTATTGTGAAAATGAAGATGCCAATGGATACTTTATTAAACAAGATCTAGACCTTAGTTTCACTTTTAATAACTCTATAGGTAAAGCTCCTGTTTTATTCTCAGTTGAAGCGAGCATTCGATAGGTTAAGTTCATAGAAAATAATGAATATGCTTTTTATTCGCTATTCATTTTTCTTATCTAAAGAAAGATTGAGTCTTTATCGTCTAGAGACGGGGTAAGGACTCCTAGATTTCATAAATTAAAATGTAAGAGGGCTTAGCTCCCCTAAGAATTAGATTCATAAAAGTCTAAAATGAACAATTAGAAATACAATCTAAGCAGTTAGAAAGTTTAATAGACCTTGTTAACATATCGTTGTCAATTTTCATGTTATTATTAAATACTCTTCCTGATAAATCGAGATAACTTTTTATTAAGTTCGAAACGTTATTTATATTGATTTAATAAACTTTAAGATATTCCTGATTTTTTTTTAAGATCAGTTTTAAGTTTGATCTCCTATAATTGAAAGTGTCGCAAATTTGTGCGTTTCTAGAGGCTAGAGTTTAAGTGAGAAATATTGCTTATTCCCTCTCAGCTGAATTTCCTTATGCGAAATTTCTTTTTCCCTAGCCCCCTCTTTGACTATGTTCTTAAATAGAAACCCTTATAATGTTTTAGGGTCTATTTTTATCGTAAGTTAGGTTTCTATCCGCATGGGAAGTTGACACTAGCTCTAATATTGTCCAGTCATACTACATTTAACTGTTATGTAAATATTTCACGAGAGCATGTTTATGGTGCGTTGCTTTTTTTTGTGAGTTATTTTGAGGATATTGACTAAATAAATTTTCACTTAAGAGTTGTTTATGAAAGCATTACTTAGATGAATAGGAGAATTATTATGAAAAAGCTACTGATTGGATTAACACTTTTTTCTTCAATGTCATGGGTAAGTTATGCAAAAGATGCTTCAGACTATACTCAAGTTGTTCTCGCTACATGCACAAGTAGTGAAGGGGCTATAACTTTCTTTGCAAATGAAGGCGAATTTGAAACGGTAACTGTTTTAATGGGATCAATTGATAATAATCCTGCAAATGTATCATTAATGCTTGATGCAAAAATGACTTTCGTATCTAATAATGAGGTTAAGATTTCTCACCCTAAAGTTCAGGCGAATTTCGTTATAAACTATGAGACTGGGGCTGGTGAAATCACAAATATAAATTTTTCAAATGATGCTGACAAGTTAATGAAATGTGAAATTATAAATCTTTAGCTCAATGAAAAAAAATATAAAAGTTCGTAATATATAAGCGCTCTGCTAAATTTAGAGCGCTTTTTTTATTAAAATAATCCGCTAAATTTAGCTTAAATTTTATATTCTTAGTTTGACGGCCATTGAAGTCTCCTTGGTCCAATCATCAAGTAATGTTATTCTCTGGGATTTATTTACTGTCTTTTCTAGAAGCTTTAAAAGAATGCTCTTTCCTTGTTGGTCGTAAGCAGTTTATTTTTAGCTAAGAGTGATGTTATGAAATTAGTCTGTTGTGTTAATTACTCACATGTATAAAAGCAAAGAGTTAAATCATATCAGGTACAGATAATGTTGGTAATTTGGATCATCTTTTTTTATTCATTAGGACATTATCGCTTCAGAATTATATTTTATGATGTTTGATCAATGCTTGGCATGGTTATTGTGTATAAAGAATAATAGAGATCATCATAAGATTTTAACAACTTACTGAAAATTACACTTCGATTACTCTACAAAATTGGAAATATGTCCGTCCAAACTTTGGACAGTAGCTTTGTAGGAATTTCAAAGTGGTATTTTCGAGGTGAAAAATCACTTATCATTAACTCAATATAAATTATACGGTATTGGGCACGGGGTAATGTATAACACATCACTTTTTGGTCAATATTAGTTTTGAGACAATTTCAACAAGGAATTATTTTTATGAAAAAACTATTAATGGCCTTCATTCTTTTAACTTCAATTCCAACTTTTGCTGAAGCTGAAGTAATGTTAGTTCGCGGAGACTATTGGACTCCTGATTATGGTACCCACATCGTTCATAATGAAAGTGGGTTATATGTAAGGGGATTTAAAGTAAATCGTAAAAGCTCTTCGGATACAAGAGCTCCCATGGTAAGAGCTGAAAAGATAGGAACTAATAAATATAGAGTTAAAGATTTAATTCATATGCGTGACGGAGGGTTAACGATCACCTCTGCATATAGAGAGATTTGTTTAGATGAGGTTCAAATTGGTGCTGTTGATGAACCTTGCCGATACATTAATATAGTAATGGATGAATCAATCGCTGCTATTGGAGATCAGTTAGAAGTTAACCAGGTATTTCATCTTGATTCAGGACCTGAAAGCTTTCAAGTAACCTCAGAGCTGAGTATTTCTAGAGATGGTAAGGTAATTAAAAGAGTTAATGTTATAGATTATGACAAAGACGATAGAAACACTGGAAAGGCATATATAATAAATTAATAATTGAAAAATATTTGTAAAAGGTTAAGGCCTTCTTGTGAAAAGGAAGGCTTTTAACAAATATTCAGAATCAAACTAAATAAAATGCTTACTCACTGTACTTATATGATTTTAGCTGAGTTGGTTTCTCTCCTTAAGGATTTCGGCTTGCCTAGTTTAACGCTAGTTAGAAAGGCATGTTGCGAGATTATTTTTCGTTATTGTCGATGTATTTACTAAATTAAGAATTTAAAGAGAAAGCTATGTGTAAATTAAAGCCTCTTGCATACAAGTTTGATCACTGCATAGCTAAGTTTTGGTAGATGTGGTTTTTTTATATTAGGTGTTTGTAGGTGATAGTGTAAGACGAAAATGGTAGCCAGAGGCAGATTTGAACTGCCGACCTCCGGGTTATGAATCCGGCGCTCTCACCAACTGAGCTACCTGGCCACGATTTCATTTCGAATGAGGCAGATATTAATAGACCTAATTAGCACCGTCAACAGATAATTGTAGAAAATATCTCCTTTTTTCTATAAGTTATAAATATGGAACAACTAGATTCGGTGCATAGTAAATATGCAAGAGACATATTCAACCATGTATACCGCTTTATGAGCAGTGTTAATCACCTTAGAGAGAGTTCTATCTCTGTTGCCTTGTCTGGTGGTGTCGACTCTGTGGTTCTTCTTTATACTCTAAAATGGCTAGAGGTTAATTTTGATGGACCAAAGGTTTCTGCCCATCACATTAACCATGGAACGCGAGAAGGCTGCGAAATAGATGAGAAGTTCTGTGTTGATTTATGTAAATCACTCTCTGTAGAGCTAAAAGTATCTAAACTAAATTTAAGTATATCTACTAGTAACTTTGAAAATGAAGCTAGGATAAGACGATATACTGAATTCAAAAAATATTTAAAACCACAATCACTAATGGCCCTAGGTCAGCATATCGACGACTCATTTGAGTGGAGTATGATGCAAGGCCTTCGTAGCTCTAACTTAAAAGCAACACTAGGTGTCCCTGTTAATAATGGCGTATTTATCAGGCCTTTTATGTGCTTAACTAAGTCGCAGATTAGAGCTCTTGCTAAAGAGCTTAACCTCTCTTGGAATGAAGATAAGAGTAATAGTGATCTAAGATTTGATCGAAACTTTATTCGAAATATTGCTGAAGTTAAACTGAGTAAGCGATACCCGCAGATGCTAAAGCATTACGTTAATAAGTCTAATGAACTTGCACGTCTTTTAAATCTTAGTTCCATAAAGATGGAAGAGAGTAGTGATAAAGTTATGCGAAAGTCGTGGAAGGGGTTAGGTACTTGTTTTATCAATACTGATTATAAGTCAAAGTTTGCTCCATGCTTTAATCAGTTACATGAAGCTATTTGTACTCTTTCTACATCTAATAGGGGAGTACTGCATAAGCAGATTGATAAATTTATAAAGATGGGTGAGCGAGGATCGACTGGGCCGCTAGAGTTTTCAGGTGGAGTTTTTGGTTTCCATTCTAAAGGATGCCTATTTTTAGTAAATAAAGATGGTTTGAAAGAGTTTGAGCATTTAGATGAGCAAATTTTAAGTTCTCTTCAGTCAGGTAAGGTAGCTTCTCAGATTCCTGTAGGCGAGTTAAAAAATAGACTCTTTTATGAAACAAACACTTTTTGGCCGTTTTTGATGTTTGGTCCTTCTAAAAATGAAAACTTCATAAAATCCCTTCGCTCCATAAATCCATTAATGCCAAAGACAACAAAATATTGTCTTGATAATGGAATTTGGTTTCAAAACTTGAGCAAAATTCTTGATATTTCGCACAAAAAGATAAAATTTTACCTTTAATTTCCTAAATTCCTATGTTGCTTCGGTTTTATTTTGTTACACTATTGGTAATTATTCCCGTTTGTAATACTTGAATGATTGTAAATACATAACTAAAATAGTTAAGTTAAATACTAATGCTCATAAAAGAAGAGCAAATTTAAAAGCATTAAGGAAGATAATGAAACAACAACAAAAAACTTGGACACTTTGGATTTTTCTATTCTTGGCCATGGTCTTAATTTGGCAGGCCACGAACCAATCATTAAATAAAGAAAAAGTTGTCGACTACTCAACATTCCTTACTCAGGTTCAAGGGAAATTTGTTGATAATGTTACTTTTCTTGGTGACCTTACAATTAAAGGTCAATACAAAGAAGAATACGAAAACGGTTCTCACTTTACTGTAACGGCAAAGACTGATGAGTACACAAAGAAGTATCTATTAGATAACGGTGTAAACTTAAAATATAAGAAAGAACAATCTGGAAGTTTATTCACGACTCTACTAATACAATGGGCTCCAATGCTTATTTTATTTGTTCTGTTCTGGTTCTTCTTAAAGCAGCTTCAGTCTGGTGGCGGAAAAGCAATGAGCTTTGGTAAATCTAAAGCAAAGCTTTTAACGGCTCAAGATAAGAAAGTTACATTTGATGATGTATCTGGAGTTCAAGAAGCAAAAGAAGAACTTTTTGAAGTTGTAGATTTCTTAAAAGATCCAAAAAAATATACTGGCCTTGGTGGTAAAATCCCTAAGGGTTGTCTACTTGTAGGTCCTCCAGGTACTGGTAAGACTTTACTTGCTAGAGCTGTTGCTGGTGAAGCTGACGTTCCTTTCTTCTCAATTTCAGGTTCTGACTTTGTTGAGATGTTTGTTGGTGTTGGTGCTTCAAGAGTTAGGGACTTATTTGAACAAGGTAAGAAGCAAGCTCCATGTATCATCTTTATTGATGAGATCGATGCTGTTGGACGTCACCGTGGACACGGTATGGGTGGCGGACACGATGAAAGAGAGCAAACTCTTAACCAACTTCTAGTTGAAATGGATGGTTTCGAGTCAAATGAAGGCGTCATTATTATGGCCGCTACAAATAGATTAGATGTTCTTGATCCTGCACTTCTTCGTCCAGGTCGTTTTGATAGACGTGTAATGGTTGGACCACCTGATGTAAGAGGTCGTTTAGGTATTTTAAAAGTTCACGCTAGAAAAACTCCTTTAAATGAAGAAGTTGATTTAGAAGTAATTGCAAAAGGAACTCCTGGATTTACTGGGGCTGACCTTGCAAACTTAGTAAATGAAGCAGCTCTAACTGCAGCTCGTTTAGGTAAGAAGAAGCTTGAGATGGGAGATTTCGAATCTGCTAAAGATAAGGTTCTTATGGGGCCTGAGAGAAAATCAATGGTTATCTCTGACAAAGAAAAGCGTGTTACTGCATATCATGAAGCAGGTCACACTTTAGTTGGAATGCACCTTCCTCATACTGATCCAATTCATAAAGTATCTATCATGCCTAGAGGTGGAGCGCTTGGTGTTACACAAACACTACCAAGTGAAGATATGCATAACCTTACAAGATCTAAGTCTGAAAACTTAATTGCTTTCTTAATGGGTGGTCGTTGTGCTGAAGAGATTGCATTTAATGAAATCACTAACGGTGCTTCAAATGATATTGAAAGAGCTACTCAATTAGCTCACAGCATGGTTTGTTCATGGGGTATGTCTACTAAGATGGGTCCAAGAAACTTCTCTAAGCCAGGTGGTTCACCATTTGGTGGTCCAACTTCAGATGCTGTTGGATACTCAGAGCAAACTTCGAAAGAGATTGATGCTGAAGTTCATAAGTTTATTGATGATAACTACAAGCTTGCACTTAATATTCTTAATGAGAATAGAGATGCTCTAGATAGACTTTCTGAAGGCCTTATCCTTTGGGAAACTCTAGACCTTAAGCAGGTTGAAGCTCTTATTGCTGGTGAAGATATTGGTGTTCCAATTATCTCTGAAGTAAAAAAAGAAGAACCTAAAGAAGAAACACCTGAAGAAGTAAAGCCAGAAGCTGAAAGTAAAGATTCTTCTAAGGACGATGGAACTGTTCCAGTTTAATCAAAAAGAAAATTCAAATTTCAAAATGATGGGGGTGATTAATATCACCCCTGATTCATTCTCAGATGGTGGAAAATATACTTCACTGGATTCAATAAAAAACCAAATTGATCACTTTAGAAAATACAACTGTAAATGCTTTGACTTTGGTGCAGAGTCTACAGCTCCTTTTAATAGTGCAATTACTGAAAGTGAGGAGCAGAGTCGCTTAGAACCTTTATTTGACCTTATAAAGGCCAATGAGTTTAAGAACGATGAAATACTCTCTTTTGATACATATAAATTGTCTACATTTAGAAAGATCATCTCTCTTATTAGAGATCTTGGGCATAAGAATAGAATCATTTTTAATGATGTCTCAGGTTTCTTAGAAGAAGATCTCTTCTCCCTTATGAATGAGTATGAGTTTGATTACGTTTATTCGCACTCTCTAGTTCCAAGCAGAGAGAAGGCGAGTGATCATATGGACTACTTAAGTGATGAAGTTGATCTTGCTAGTTACTTCTTAGAAGCTAGGGCCGAGTTCGATAAACGAAATGTTTTGGATAGAGTTATCTTCGATCCTTGCTTTGGTTTTTCAAAAACTGCTAATCAAAATTTAGATTTGATAGAAAAGACAGGAGAGTGGATTGAAGTAGCTGATAAGTGGTTACTCGGTATATCTAGAAAGTCTTTTTTAAGGGCGTTATCTCCATCAGAAGATAAGGAAGAACAAGTCTTCTTTAGTGAGCTTATCCATGGGCAAGTTGTTGGTAATTGGATGCTCAATATTCATGATAAAGATATCTTTATTCGAGTTCATAACCCTTCGGTATTCTTAAGTGCTCAATTCGTGAAATAATTCCACTGTTTACTCTATAAATATAGTTGTATTTAGATTACTTCTTGCGACATGAAAATCATGACGGTAAAAGTCCTAATCAAAGTAATTAGGAGAATTTATGACGATGTCACCAAAGGTAATAATATCTGCATTATTGCTTACATCCGCAATCAACGTAAGTGCATACTTAGAAAAAGTCGTTTATGGCGATGATAACCGTGTACTTGCTCAGAATTCAGAAAATAGTGAATATAAGAAATGGGCAACAGCAACTGCGGCCATGATTTCTAACTCTGATATCAGATTCCCAAAAGAGGGAGATAAGTTCCCAGACACTGTGACAATTTATGATAACGAAAACCTTGGTTCAGAATACCGACTCTGTAAGGAAGAAAGGTTTAGAGATATAATTAATCCTGCTAACTGTAGTGGATTTCTTGTAGAAGAGAAAGGACAGCAATACCTAATTACTGCTGGTCACTGTATTGATTCAACAAGCTCTTGTACTGATTACTCATGGGTGTTTGGATTTACTTCAGATACGGCATCTGAAAAATATGGAAATAGAGCATTTCTTCCAAAGGAAAATGTTTATAAGTGTGCCGAAGTCGTTGAGCAAGTATTACAGTCTGGATCAGAAAATGATTACGCTGTAATTAAGCTTGATAGAGTAGTTGAAAATGTAACGCCTCTTTCATTTAGAAAAGAGGGAAAAGTTGATGCTGAGGCAGAGCTCGTTGTTATTGGTCACCCGTCAGGACTTCCAACAGTTATTGATGACAAAGGTTCTGTTAGAGATAATGATAATGAATTTTATATTGTAGCTGACCTCGATACTTTCGGTGGAAACTCTGGATCAGCAGTGATAAATGCTTCAACTGGAGAAGTTGAAGGTATCCTAGTTCGTGGTGAAACTGATTACCAATATGTAAGTCAGGACAGTGAGAACGGTAGCTGTAGAACAGTTAATGTTTGTGAAGATGGAGAGTGTCGTGGAGAAGACGTTACTCGAATTACAAATATAGAACTTCTAACTGGTGTTCCTGGACCTACTTATGATGCTCCAGTAGAGACTAATGGCTACGAAAGATATACTCCTTGGACTGATCCTGATCACTGGTATGGAGATAACTATGACTACTATAATGACTACGATGAATATGACTTTTTAGTTGATTAATATTTAAGGGCCTATGTTTGGGCCCTTTTTTTGTAGGCGCATGGCACTTCTTCCCTTAAAATAAAGTATGACTTTAAGAATAGGGCAAATAGCACTTCATTCAAAAGATAATAAAACTCTAGCTTCGTTTCTAAGTGAGCTCCTTGATATGGAAATTTCATTTAGTGGAGAAGCTGTAAGACTTTCTAACGAGAATTTCAACATTGTAATCATCGAAGATCAGAATATGAGCGGTAAGAATTCGATGGTAATCGACTTTTTCACTGATTCATTTGATGAATTGCAAGGACTTATACAAAAAGTTGAATTTATTAAATATCGATACCGTATAACATTTGTAACTGATGAGGGGAAAGTGCTGGATGATGTTAAGATCCATAATGTCGGGCACTTACATTACTTTTTTCTTTCAGATACTGATGGTAGACGCTGGAAATTCTCATACCGCGAAGCGAATACGCCCCTTGTCAACCCCTTTGTAAAATAAATGTAAGAAGTTGTAAGTGTACATAGAGTCTTTCACTCGGTTTAATGCTTCTACCCTTTAGAAAGCATGAATACATAAGGAAGGTTCGAATGACATTAAGGATGATTGCAACAACAGTTGCGCTAGCGTTTACGTCTCTTACAGTAAATGCATCGATGGACAAGGTAATATACGGCGATGATAATAGATTAGATATTTTCGAAACTGTAGATGCTACTCACTTAAAATTAGCGAAAGCTACTGCTGCACTTGTAAAGTCTTACAGTGTTGAAGCTATGAGAGGCGGAGTATCAAAACTTAGTGGTGGAAGCCTTAAGGTTTGTTCTGATGACAAGTTTAACGGTCAATTAACAGCAGCATTTTGTTCTGGTTTCCTAGTAAACCACGAAGGAAAGCAATACATGGTAACTGCTGGCCACTGTCTTTCAAGCCAATCAGCTTGTAAAGGTACAAAATTTGTATTTGATTATGCAGTAACAACTCCAGGTCAAACTGAGCACACTGTTCCAACTACAAGTGTTTACTCTTGTAAGAAGCTTGTTGAAAGAGAACTTAATAGCTCTAACAGCAATGATTACGCTGTAGTAGAACTAACTAAAGAAGTTACAGATAGAGAAGCTCTTACTTTTAGAACTTCAGGAAAGATTGCTAACGGTGATGAGATTCTAGTAATTGGTCACCCATCAGGTCTTCCAACTAAAGTTGCTGGTGATGCATTTGTTAGAGATAACAATGCTAAAAACTACTTCTCAACTAACCTTGATACTTTTGGTGGAAACTCAGGATCTGCAGTATTTAATGCAAGAACTGGTGAAGTTGAAGGGATCTTAGTTAGAGGTCACAACGATTACACAACTAGAAGAGGTCCAAACGGTAAGAGTTGTAAGACTCCAGTAAACTGTGAAATGGATAGCTGTAGAGGTGAAGATGTTACAAGAACAACTTCAATCGGATACTTCCAATAAGAAATAATTTTTTTTAACACTTATAAATTAAGGCCTATCTTCGGATAGGCCTTTTTTTTTGTTCTTAGTTTAAAGAGTTTATATATATTTTTTTGTATAGTGTCTCTTTACCTTCGTATCTAATGGAAATTTTTCCACTTACTGGTCCTGTTGCTTCATTAAGAGTTGTGCCTTTAGGGAATACTACCCAAACACTAATCCATTTATACTCTTCATTTTGAAGCTTATCGCAGTGTAGGCCGTTCACAGATTCAATAACCTCTGCGTCCATATCAAATGTTTCATCATCTACTGCAAGGCTGTATGACCCTTGGCATATTCCGTATTTCTTAGACTCAAAAGTCATAGTACCCATTTGAGCATATCTATCATGTGTTGATGATAATCTGTAAGGTGTAACATCTAGGGAAAATGATTTACTGAAAAAACCTTTAGTTTCTATAGAATATTCACCGGCAACTCGTTCATTTAGTGTGTCCCAGCTATCAGCCTGAGCTGTGATGCTAAGAAGAATTGAGAAAGTTAATAGTAATAATCTTTTCATGTTTAACCTCATTGTATGTATTTTTAGGATACTAACATAGCAGAGGTTTTTTTTAGGTATTATAGGTAATCTAAGTAATATTTATATAAATTTCGTTTGGTGAATGAGGTTTTATGACGGTAGCGTCAAATTTCCACCATCTATTGTGACACCAGAGCTATTTTAGATGCTTTATCTCATTGAAACTATGTTCATAAAATTGGCACCGATAATGCTTATATATAAGTAGCTTCTAGGATGGGAGCTGTGAGATAGAGATTAATATTCATCAAGGAAGATGATAGTGAGAAACTCAAAGGTTAAGTTAATTCTTGGCGTAATTGCCTGTTTAAGTGCAGTTGAAGTAAGCGCCAAGAATAGACTTATTATCAAGTACAAATCTTTTATTCAAACTGAAAATTTTAGATCAAGCCCTCGCTTCGTAAAGAAGAACTTTAACTCAAAGAAAGAAATGAACGAAGAGTATGAGGCATTAAAGAACTCATCTCTTGTTGAGTACGTTGAAGTCGATACTCTAATGAAGACACAACAAGTAGATATTTCTTCAACTTCTAATGACTCCAGACTATCTGAGCAATGGGCCTTAGGAAATAGTGATGGAGGTATTGAGGCCTTTGAAGCATGGGACTCTTTTAAAGGAAATAGTTCAACAGTTGTTGCTGTTGTTGATACTGGAATTGTAAGTCACAGTGATATTAATTCTAAAATTCTTCAAGGCTATGACATGGTTAGTGACAGCTCTATGGGGAATGATGGAGATGGAAGAGATAACGATCCTAGTGATCCAGGAGATTGGATTAGCTATGGAGATTCTTGTTACCAAGGAGTAACACAGAATTCATCGTGGCACGGAACTCATGTCGCAGGAATCATTGCAGCTCAAAGTAATAACTCTAAAGGGGTAGCAGGTGTTAATTGGAATGCTAAGATTCTACCAGTAAGAGCACTAGGTAAGTGTGGTGGTTATACTTCTGATATTGCAGATGCCGTGAAGTGGGCAGCTGGTGTCGCTGTTAGTGGGGCGCCTACAAATACTAATCCCGCCTCAGTTATCAACCTTTCTCTTGGTGGTTCTGGAGCGTGTAGTGCTTATATGCAAGATGCCATTAATCAAGCTAAAGCTAAGGGGGCTGTTGTTGTTGTCGCTGCTGGTAATAGTAATGCAAATTTAGATGTCTCACAATTTACTCCTGCTAATTGTCAGGGAGTTCTTGTCGTTGGATCTAGTACACAGAATGGTTATAAGAGTTCATTTTCAAACTACGGAAAAATTGTAGATGTATCTGCACCAGGTGGAGGAAATGGTTCTAGCGTAATCAGTCTAGGAAATACAGGAAGTACAACACCTTCAAATGAATCATATGTTTATCAAAGTGGGACAAGTATGTCGGCTCCTCATGTTGCGGGCATAGTTTCTTTAATGAAAGGTGTAAACCCAGCTCTATATCCAGATCAACTTATGGCGCTTGTTAAAGAGGCCGCAAAATCATTTCCATGGTCTAGTGGCTGTGAAGATGATGAGTGTGGAAGTGGGATAGCCTTAGCTTGGAGATCTGTTGAACTCGCTCAATCTGAGAGCCCTGACTCAACCTTTACAGATGAAGAGGAGGTTAGTTCTGGGACTGCTCCAATAAGTTCTGGTTCAACTATAACAACAAGTACTAACTCTGGTGGTCTATGTGGTAGCGTAGCTTACAAAGACGGAAGAGATGGCCCAAGTTCTGGTGGTGGTTCACTTTTTATGATTATAGGATTTGTGTTTATTATGATGAGAAGTCTAAAAAAGAAAATGGCAGGAGTTAGTTAGACTAACCCCTGTATTATAAATAATTATCTACACATTGATTCGTAAGTAACTACTCTGTGAGTGCTTACATTGTTTCCTTGAAATAGTCCTACAGACTCAGAAGTAGATGGCTCTAAAACTTTAAGTCTCATCGTAGTGTTCTTTGTTGAGTAATAGAATTCAACATCTCTGTGTCCATAAACAGTTACAGGCTCTCTAGAACAATGGTTTCTGCAAACTCTACGACCTCTATCATTTACATGACAAACTCTTCTACATCTATTTTCATATCTAGTGTAAGAGCAAGACTCTCTTTCACGTCTTGAATCACCTCTTGTAACTTCTGAGCTAATTCTTCCATCAAAATCATAAATTTGTTTTACAGTTGATCCTTGAATGAAGAACTCATCGTTGCTGTCGTTAACGTCTAAATCTTTTGGAAGGTTAATTTTAATTGTTTTACTGATTCCAGAAAGATCAATTTGTAAGTTACCAAATTTAGTGAAATCAAATACAGCGCTGTAGTTTTTTTGAGGAACTTTTACACTTACATACTTTCTAGAAAAGATGCTCTTCTTTGTTTTAAAAACTAGGTCTTGCTTTGCTTTGAAAGTACCTTCTAGGTTGTTACAAGCTCCAAGCCCTAAAGCTAATACTAATAGTAAAATATGTTTCATTCTATTCTCCCTGTGAATATGAAATTAGCGCCATCCTATGAAAGTTTTCACAGATAGAAAAGGGGGTAAATAGAATTTATCATGGCGGTGAAACGAGGAATCAGTTACTTATGCAATTTGGTCTAAGTATTGACAAGTAATTAAGATCTTTTCGTCTAAAATTTCACAATTATCGACGATACAATTGATGGGTTTTGATGTTTGTTTATACTTTTTGAGCTTTTCAGAGTTTATTTGTATGGTTGAATGAATAGGTAACTCCTCTCTTGAGTAGAGAGTTACAATATTTTCATCATACTTAACAATTTGAAAATCATGGATGACATTTGTTATTTCTAACAATGAAATAAACTCTTTGTTCTTATCTGGGGTAGGGTGACTTGTTATCTCCATAAATTCATAAATTTTCTCAACTAATATATCTATATTTTCAGACTTTAAGAAATATTCACTAGCTCCTAATTTAAAAGCAGTCTCTATTTCAAGAAGATCATTTTTCCCACTGAGTACACATATTTTAAAATTTGTTTTTAGCTTGTGATCTTTTAAAGTTGATAGGAACTCAAGGCCACTAAGGTTAGGCATCATTAAATCTATAATAATAAGATCTATCTCTGAGTAACTTCTTAGTACGAATTGAAAAGCTTCTTCTGATTGAAGAAAGGTTTTAACATTGAAGCCTTCTTTAGTTAATTTCGACTTCAGTAAGGCAGTATAGTCTTCACTATCATCTACTATTACAACACTTTTGCCATTCATACATACTCCCATTAGAGGTATTAGTACTATTTAAACGTATTATCCGTGCAAAAATATGAAGCAACAGTGAGTTTCTATTCATCATTTATGCCGCGGCAATAATCTTGTAACCCTCGCCGTAGACTGATTTAATTTGAAAGTTTGATCTTTTAATCTTTCTTCTTAACGCAGAAATATAGGTATCAATCATTCTATCATTCGCTGAAAAATTTCCAGGAGCAATGTGATTTAATATTTTTTCACGACTTAACACTCTGTTTGTATTCTTAAGTAAGAGGTGAATGATTTTAAATTCACTACTTGTGAAGTGAACTCTTTCTCCGATAACAACCACTTCTTGTGAAGGTATATTTAGTGTTATGTCTTCATAGTTTTGAATTTCATTCTGATCTGTTTTAGAGATATTAGTTAGGACAGAATTCAATACCTCTTTAAGTTCTTCTGCCTCAAAAGGTTTTTCAATATATTGAATAGCTCCAAGCTTATAACCTGTGACTCTACTATTGCTTCCAGTTTTTGAAGAAAGGAATATTATCGGGGTATTTTTGATTTCATCTCGAGACTTTATCTGGCTACAAATTTCATAGCCGCTTGTATCTGGCATCATTATGTCTAATAGAATTAAATCTGGTGAGAATTCAATAGCCTTCGTGAGTGCTTCTTCACTATTTTCGGCCATCTCAAGAATATACTTATCACCAAGAATTTTCTGGACTAAAATTCTGATTTCTTCACTATCATCAACGACAAGAATCTTAGATTTCATCATATTTGCCTCACTATTTATTGATATTAAATATATTTTATTCCTTATTTAGGAAAAGTGAACCTATAATTTATCTAAAGATTTTTTATTGGGTAAATGTCTGTATTTACGTAGAGTTGTCCTCTGTTAGCTAGTTCACACCAGCTTTTAATTCCTCTCCATTTAGTCCATTGAGTATATTTGTTGCCACTAATAGGCTCATTTCTTCTCTGGCAGTAATTGTTGCTGAGCCAATATGTGGGGTAATCGTAATGTTTGGAAGTTCAAGTATTTTTGATTTTGGGTTCATTGGCTCTGGATTTGTGACATCAAGACCTGCTCCCCAAATGATTTTCTCTCTAAGGGCAAGTTCTAGGTCTGCTTCATTATGAACTTGTCCTCTTGAGGTATTGATAAATATAGATGTCTCTTTCATTTTCTTGAAAGCTTCAATATCAAATAATTCTTTGGTTTCATTATTTAGGTCACAATGAACACTAATGACATCACTTTGATCTAGTAAGTCTTCAAAGCTCACTTTAGTTGCTTGAAAGTTATCCTTTTCAGTTCTTGCGCAGTAAATGACATTCATTCCAAAGGCGAGTCGACAAGTATTAGCAAAACATTGTCCAATACGCCCAGCTCCAAAAATCCCAAGTGTTTTTCCTCTTAAGCTCTGACCTAGAAAGCCTTTTGGTTCCCATCCTGTCCAATGTCCATCTTTTATTGATTGAAAAGACTCAGATGTTTTTCTTGATACGTCCATAAGAAGTGCTAGTGCCATATCTGCAGTGGCCTCAGTAAGAACATCAGGTGTGTTTCCAACCTTTATTCCATGCTCTGTTGCAGCTTCAACATCTATATTGTTAAAGCCTACAGCGTAGTTTGCAATTACCTTTAGATGGTTATTTTCTTTTATAAATTCTCTATCAATTTGATTGCTAAGCATTGTGATGAGCGCATCCGATGTTTTAGCTTTCTCGTATAAAGTCTCTTTTGAGATAGGAGTATTTTCTTCGTAAACTTCTACTGTATGTCCCTGCTCTTTTAAGAGAGTGATTCCACTTGGTAGTATTGATTTTGTAATAAAGATTTTCATTTAAACTCCTATTTTCTTAAGCACTAAGGGCCATAACTACAATACAATTTAAGCATTATATAAGAACTAGTCTAGTTCTAGATTTAGCTTGTTCAAGAGGTGGTAAATGACGTCGAAGTAATACTGGACGTAGAATAGGAGTTAGCTATGTATAAAATGTTCACTTTAAATGTCTTAAGTTGCCACAAGCATTGATGTCAAATACATATGTATCTTTGTATAAACTTCAATTAGGTTAAAATGTTTTATAAGCTCATATGCTCTCTTTCTTTTGTTTTCATCTTAAGTGCTTCGTACACACAAGCTTCTCAGTTTGCTCTATCAGAAGGTATTGTTGAAGGTCATAAAGAAGAAGTTATTGAATATACTCATAACTGGAAGAAAGTACGTAAACTATCTCCTGATGTTAGAAAAGTACTAGGCCTATCATTTTCCGATAGAAAACTAGATGTTCTAGAAGCACGCTTTGTCTTTTACATTCAGGGTGATGCATTTAAATATAATAATGACTTCTATTCTAGAAGAGCTACTCTTGAGGGTTTTTCTGGAATGAGACATTACCCAATTGCTTTTAATAAATATCTAGTTCAAGACTCCAATATGGGGATAGACCTCAGCGCAGAAGTTACACTCGAGTATGATTTAGATTACTCCTTACTAAAAAGTGCATTTAATTATAGGTCTAATAAAGAAGAATCATTTGTTGTTCACCAAAAAGGTAGAAAATTTAATAGAATCTTAAAAAGTACTGATATCATTTCTCATGTTCAACAAGATGGAGATTATGTGAAAGTGACTATAGATAGTTATGCTGTCCTCTTGAAAAAAGGAGCATCTCGCTACCTATCTTATGCCATAAAGAAGTTCATGGTTAAGAAAATGAAAAAGCAGATAGTGCAAGCTCCTCTTGTATATTTGAATTACTAGCTCGACTACACCTCCTAATATTAAATATATAGCTCTTTTTCTTAAAATATGGATCTAGATACTTTCCTGAATGTATAGAATTTACTTAAATTCGCTGTATTGGTTGTGACGCTACGCGAGGTAATGTACTTTATCACCTCACTATATAGAAATAGGATTTAAATGAACTATAGATCTCTACTTATGACTGCTTTATTGCTTTTATTAAGTGTCACTCATACTTATGCGTCCAATTACTCTCTGACTAAGAGAGATATAAGTAAATTTGATGAGAGAAAGATATCTTATTCATATGAATGGAATAAAGTTAAAAATATAGATCATAACTTAAAGGATATATTGAACCTGTCTTCAAAAGATAATCACCTTAGAATTCTTAGTGCACGCTTCGTTTTTTATATCCCTGGTAGTATTGAGAGTTTCGATTCTAGCTTTTATTTAAAAAAGAAAACTCTAGATGATCTTTCCGGAATGACTCACAAGAAGGTTGGAAATAATAAATATAAAGTTAAAGAATCAAAGATGGGAATTACAATTAATGCTGAAGTTGATTTAGTTTTCAATGTAGACTACGACCAGTACCAAAGAGAGTTCAATTATAATGAGACTTCTTTTGAAGGATTTATCTCTCATCAAAAGGCGAGAAGATTCAGTAATTACTTTCGAAGTACTGATATCGTTACTCACCTAGCCCAAGATGGTGACTTTGTGAAGGTAACAATGGACAGTTTTGCGACGCTTGGAACAAAGGCCAGTAAAGTGTTTTATTTCCACGCTATTAAAGGTCTCATAGTTAATGAGATAAAGTCCAAAGCGCTAGATGTACCACTGGTCTATTTAAGAAAGTAACATATTCACTCAAGTGCTGCACTCTGTTGGCCTTGATAAGACTCTCTTCCACATTCATATGACAGCAAATGAAAGTTTTTTTAACGAGACTCTAAGTCATTTATTTTTAATACTAATAAGGTTAAATTTGTTTATTAAAAAATTATCACGAATTTAGATAATTTCATGTTCCTACAAGGAGGTTCGCATGAAGAGATTGGCCCTAGGATTTGGTCTATTATTTTCTGCTACTACATTAGCATCAACTGTTGCCATTATTGATTCTGGTACAGATATGAAACACAAAGATATTGCTCCAAAAGCTTGGATCAATTCTGTTGAGATCCCTAATAATAACAGAGACGAAGATAGAAATGGTTATCAAGATGATATCTATGGTTGGAACTTTGCTGAAAGCAATAACCAAGTTATAGACTATAAGTATTTAGGTACTTTAAACGAAGACATTAGAAGATTCTTTGTTATTCAAGAAAAAAGTATGAGAGGAACAGCTACTGAAGAAGAAGTTCTTTGGGTAAGAAAAATGGTTCAAGATGAAGCTTTCATCAAGAGAATTTCTATCTATGGTAACTTCATGCACGGAACTCACGTAGCTGGGATCGCTGTTAAGAAGGCAGATGACGCTAAAGTTCTTGCTGTTAAATTAATTCCTACTGAAGTTAAGCTTCCAGGACAAGATAAGATTAATAAGAAAGATAGCTTTCCTCTTAAGATGTTTAAGAAAGGTCTAGAGCTTCTAGCTAAGCAACAAGCAACTATGATGGAAGAGATTGGTTACTACGTTGATGGACACAAAGCAGATGTTGCTAACGGTTCATTTGGAACTGGTTACCCTCAGGCGATGCAAATCACAGCTATGCTTTATAAGACTCTTTTTAGAAAAGATCCAACTCCAGAGTTGAATCATGATTTAAGTATTGTTTTTCTAGAAGCTGCAGTTAGAGAGAACGCAAGACTAGTTGAAGTTGCTCCAAACACTTTATTTGTATTTGCTGCAGGTAACGATGGACTTAACAATGATAAGTTCCCAACTTCTCCAACAAATATCAAAGGTGACAATGTAATTTCTGTTGCTGCAACTATGGGAAGATTAGCGATTGCTCCTTTTTCTAACTACGGTAAGGAAATGGTTGATGTAGCTGCTCCTGGTGTAGGAATCCTTTCAACTGCTCCAGGTGATGAGTATGTTAAGGTTTCTGGTACTTCTCAAGCTGCTCCATTTGTTGCAAATATCGCTGCTAGAGTTAAAGATGCTAACCCATCTCTTTCTCCCGGAGACATTAAGAAAATTATCATGGGAACAGTAGATTATAAGAACTACTTAACTGATAAAGTTCTAACTGGTGGACTTGTTAATACTGGTCGTGCTGTTCAAGCTGGTATTCTATCAAATACTAGAGGTGTAACAGAAGCAATTGAAACTTCTAGAGTTAACGTTGCTGACGTTGCTGTTGAAGGAAGCCTAAAGTCTCTTCCAATGATGGGACAGGAAAGCTTTGTTCTTCCACTACCATCAATGTTTAAATTCTAATTATTTGATTATAAGGGAGGAGGTCTTCCTCCCTTTTTCAGTAGGTTACCGCTTCTACTTCTCCATTTTTCACTTACTTGTCACAAATAGACCTAGTTTCTCGTAATGGTGAGTAGTACACCCCCTATACATAAAAGAGATTATTATATGTTGAAGTTTTTGATTCTTTCTTTATTTACCTCAAGTAGCTTTGCTGTGTCTTTTAATGAGGCAGTAGAAATTCTAACTAATCATAGTCGAGTTGAATCTATGCAAGGAGTTTCTAGGTCCGTTACAGACTCTGGAGGCTCAAAAGGATCATGGGGAGATCCAATGTTTAAACTCTCTGCTAAGAATTTCCCAAAGGATTCTTTAAAGAGAGATGAGACACCTATGACAGGTATTGAATTTGGAATTTCTCAAAAGACATCTCTAACTAATAAATATGGAAATATTCAAGAGTCTTTTAATAAACTCGCTAAGTCTTATGAGTATGAAGCTCAGGATGTAAAAAGAGAGCTTACAAAGTCTCTTTGGGAAATATTAATTTTAAAAAGAAAAATAAACGAAGAAGTAGATATTCTAAAAGAAAACTTAGTCTGGCTTTCTAAAATGCTCAAAGTGAGTAAGAAGCTATACGTAAACGGTAAAACATCTCAACAAGCAATATTAGATATTGAAATTAGAAAATCAGAAATAGAGATGGACCTAAATGGAAGAGAATCAGAATTACTAAAGATTAAAGATGGGCTTAAGTACCTTCTAGGTTCTAAGAATAGCATGATTGAAGAGGCGACTATACCTTGGAGCATATTAGATAAAAAATCTAAGAAGAAGAATGACTTTAAAGAACTTTCGCTTAAGAGTAAGGTTCAATCTAAAGACCTCGCACTGAAGGCAGCGAATAAAGACTATATTCCAGATATCACCTTTTCTCTTGGTTATACGAAGAGGTCTAATATAGATGGTAGAGGTGACTTTGTAGGTGCTTCATTGAGTTTTCCTCTCCCTTTTTCTGGTGATAAATATTCTAAAAAAGGTGTGGCGGTTCATGAAAAATATACGGCAAAGAAGAATTTAGAAAATTATAAGAGAGTTAGAGAGAGAGATAGGTCTATATTGTCTCATCAAATTGAAAGTGTTGAAAAAGACCTTCATATTATAAACTCTAAAACGATTAGATTCGCTAGAAATTCTAGATCTATTACTTCTAAGTCTTATGGGCTTGGTAATTCTAGTTATGTAGAGCTTCTACAGTCTGAGCTTAAACTACAAAGTATTCTTATGTTAAAGAGTCGCCTGCAAGCGATGAGGGACTCTTACAAAATTGCCCTTAAATATACATCCGGAGAGAACCTCAGTGAATAAGTTAATCTATATTCTATTTTTCATACTTGCAGTAGGTTGTACCAAGTCTTCCAATAGTCACACAGAACACTCTACTGAGAAGGCCGTAAAGACTGTGTATACCTGCTCAATGCACCCTAGTGTGAGAGAGGATAAACCAGGTAAGTGTCCAATTTGTCATATGAATCTCACTAAAATTGAAATTGATGAATCAGAGTCTGACCATGATCATTCAAGTAAGAATGACATGAAGACCGTCCTTTGGAGATGTAAAGATTACCCAGATGTGACTAGTGAAGTTGAAGAGGCATGTCCAATTGATGGATCGATGATGGTTAAAGCTGTAGACGCTACAGCTGCTGAAGTTGTTGCAAAAGTGAAACTAAGAAAAGCCCAGCTCAATCACTTTAGGCCATCATACTTTCCTGTAACGACTATGAAGATGTCTAAGAAGATACGTCTTCTTGGATCAGTACTTCAGTCAGAAGAGAAGGAGAGTAGTATCCCAGCGCGTGTTGGTGGTCGAGTTGAGAAGGTGTATGTGAAATCTACTGGAAGCTTTGTAAAGGTAGGTGATCCAGTAGTCGATATCTATAGCCCTAAGCTTATTACAGCAGGGGAAGAGTACTTATTAGCAAGAGAGAGTTCTAGGAAATCAAAAGATAAGGGCTTTAAAGAAATGCTTTCTCAGACTGTTGAAAAGTTAAAACTTTGGGGAATTAAATCATCTCAGTACGAACTCTGGTATAAGAATAAAAATGTGCCTAAGCAAATAACTATTTATTCAAATGCTACAGGTATTGTAAGAAAGAGAAATGCCTCTGTTGGAAGTTACTTCAAGGAAGGACAAAACTTTTTTGAATTATCAGACCTATCTGATGTATGGGTTGAGATGGATGTTTATGAAAGAGAGGCCACTCTTGTTGAAATTGGTCAAGAGGTTGTGCTTGAGTTTACATCTTTACCTGGAGAGTTTGTCACAGGTGTGGTGGACTTTATTAATCCAGTCTTAGATTCAAAATCTAGAACTCTAAAGGTTCGAACAACAATAAAGAATGTCTCTGGAAAACTAAAGCCGGGCATGATTGCTAATGCTGTTTTAAAAATTGAAATGAACGAAACACCACTAGTCGTTCCTAGGTCTGCAATTATAGATACTGGAAAGAGAAAGGTCGTGTGGACAAAGGTAAGCGATAAAGAATTTAAAGCTCGTGTTATTCACTCTGGCTTTGAGTCTGATGGATACGTAGAAGTTAAAAGTGGACTTAGTGAGGGTGATCAAGTTGTGATTGAGGGGAGCTTTCTTTTAGATGCTCAGGCCCAACTCTTTGGTGGTTATGAGGACATGCCTAATACTAACGATAAGAAAACTCACAATCACTAGGGAAGTTTATGATTCAGAATATAATAGAGTTTTCTATTCGAAAGAGACCATTTGTTGTGATCATCTTTCTCTTTGTTGCCCTTTTGTCTGTCTTTTCAATTAAGACTGCTAGAGTAGATGCAATTCCTGATATAGGAGAGAATCAGCAAATCGTTTTTACTGAATGGCCTGGAAGGTCTCCTAAAGATATTGAGCAGCAAATTACCTATCCTCTAAGTGTTATGATGCAAGGGCTACCAGGCGTTAAAAATATTAGAGGAACTTCTGCTTTTGGATTCTCTATCATTTATATTATCTTCAATGATGATGTAGATTTTTACTGGAGTCGGAGTCGAGTTCTTGAGAAACTATCTATCTCTACTAGAGAGTTACCTCCAGAAGTAACTCCTAAAATGGGTCCTGATGCCACGGGACTTGGACAAATATTTTGGTATACAATTGAAAATGAAATTGATTCAAAATCTCCGAAGTCCTTAGCCGAACTTAGATCTATTCAGGACTTCTATGTCCGCTATCTTCTTCAAAGTGTTGAGGGGGTAAGTGAGGTCGCTGGTATCGGTGGCTTTGTTAAAGAATATCAAATTGACGTAGATCCAAATAAATTAATTGCATATGACGTTCACTTTTCTACTCTCATTAAATCTATTCAAAATAGTAATATCGATGTGGGAGCAGAGGTCATTGAGGATGGTGATAGAGAGTTTATTGTTAGAGGAAAGGGATTTTTCAAATCTTTAAGTGATATAGAAAATGTTGTTGTCACTGTAAAAAACTCGACACCTGTCAGAGTGAGTGATTTATCTTCTGTTCAATACGGCCCAGGATTTAGAAGGGGAGCGTTAGATAAGAATGGAATTGAATCTGTTGGTGGTGTCGTTACTATGCGTTTTGGAGAAAATCCTAAAGAAGTAATTGATAACGTTAAAAAGAAAATTGAAACAATTAAAGGTGGATTGCCAAAGGGTGTGAAGTTAGTGCCTTTTTACGATCGTACTGAGGTCATTGAGCGAGCTATTGGAACTGTCTATAGTGCTTTATCCCAAGAAATTATCATAACTGTCGTTGTTATTTTACTATTTCTATTACACTTTAGATCTTCCCTTCTCGTAACTCTTACTCTTCCTTTTGGAGTAGGAATAAGTTTTATCTTTATGAAGATTTTAAATATAGACTCAAATGTTATGAGTTTATCTGGTCTTGTTATTGCGATTGGATCAATGGTGGATATGGGGATTATCATGACTGAGAATATCTACTCTCATCTTGCAAAAAATCCACTTGCAAATGCCAAAGAGAGAATTGAAGTCATCATAAAATCTGCTAGGGAAGTCGGTCCGGCCATACTCACTGCTGTGGCCACAACTATAGTTACTTTTCTACCTGTGTTCGCACTTGAAGGAAGTGAAGGAAAGCTCTTTGGGCCACTGGCTTGGGCAAAAACTCTTGCTATGTTTGGCTCTGTCATTGTTGCTATTATTTTAGTTCCGGCCCTTTCAGTATTCTTTCTAAATGGTAAGTTAAAACCTGTCTCTAAGAATAAAGTAAGTTCACTTATTGTGAATATTTATAGACCTATACTTAATTGGACACTTAATAATAGAAAATTATTCTTAGTAATCCCAAGTGTTATTTTTATTTTAGGTTGCTATTCATTCACTAAACTTGGCAAAGAATTTATGCCCTCTTTAAATGAAGGGGAAATTTTATATATGCCAGTTACAACACCTGATGTGAGTATGACTAAGGCAAGGGAGTTACTCTCATACACTGATAAAGTCTTGAAGTCCCACCCTCTTGTGGCAGATGCAATAGGGAAACTTGGTCGTGCTGATACTGCAATTGATCCCGCCCCAATTGGTATGTTTGAGACTGTAGTAAAGCTTATCCCAGAAGACCAATGGCCTAGTGGAACTTCTATCTATGATATTATGAATGATTTAGATTCTAAGATCCAAGTTCCTGGTCTAGTTAATGCATGGTTATTTCCAATCGAAAATAGAATTTCTATGATCTCTACAGGTATCAAGACTCAGATTGGTATTAAGATATTTGGAGATGATTTAAAAACACTAGAAAGTATTGGAAGCCAAGTTGGAGCTCTTGTTGAGAAAGTAGATGGTGGTTATGGTATTTACGCAGAAAAAATGACAGGTAAGCCTTATATTGAATTTGATATCGATAGAGTAGCTGCTAGTAGATATGGGATAAATACTGGAACTATAAATAAGATCCTTCAAACCGCTGTTGGTGGTATGACTATTGGGCAATTTTACGATGGACGTGCCCGTTACCCGATTCGCGTTAGATATAAAAAAGAATTAAGAAATAGAATTGATGAACTCAAAAAAGTTTTAGTTCCAAGTCCTCTTGGGCAACATATCCCCCTCGACCAATTAGCAGATATAAATATAGTCACAGGGCCTTCGGCCATACAGTCAGAAAATGGTATGCTTCGCTCACTTGTTCTATTAAATGTACAAGGACGAGATCTAATTGGTTTTGTTGAGGAAGCAAAGGAACTTCTTGAAAAGAATATTGATCTACCTAAGGGATATTCTATTTCATGGGCTGGGCAATATGAAAATCAAGTTCGATCAAATAAAAGACTGATGCTTCTTGTTCCATTTGCCCTACTCATAAATATATTTCTTATTTACCTTGGAATAAAGAATCTTAGAAATTCAGCTATTGTCTTTAGTGCTGTACCGATTGCATTTGCTGGCGGGCTTATTCTTCTTTGGATAGGAGGGTTTAACACTTCTGTCGCTGTTTGGGTTGGATTTATTGCTCTCTTTGGTATTGCTGTTGATGATGGTGTTGTAATGATGACTTATCTTCAAGCTGCCATTAGAGATAGTAAGCCTAAAGACTGGGACGAGCTTAAGGATTGTATTATGAGCGCTGGTTCTAGAAGGATTAGACCCCTTGTCATGACTACAACTACTACTGTTATGGCCTTACTTCCGATTATGTGGTCGACTAGTACTGGGAGTGAAGTAATGAAGCCAATGGCCATACCAACTCTTGGAGGGATGCTTGTGGCCTCAATAACAGTATTCATTGTGCCTGTTATCTTTTCATATTTTGAGCAAAGAAAGTTAGGAAGTGAGTAATTTGAAATACTCCCTTCCTTTTTTTCTGAATTTTGTATTTTCTCTAAGTTCTTGAAATATATGTTTCATGTCCAATTTTTTTACATATATTCTTTACGTGATTTAAACTAATCCAATTTATGAAATTTCATTTGATGGTACATTAGCCTATATCAAAAAAACATAGATTTTGTCTTTTGTGGACCTACTAATATGTTCTTTATTGGAGTTACTTTATGAAAAAAATTCTTTTTATTCTTACGTTACTTAGTTCAATCTCGTCATTTTCTTCAACCAGCTCGGATAAAATTATATCTATCAATAACGACATACTGAATAAAAGTAACATCTGCTTTTATCTTATAGGCAATGGGAACCGTGATGGGGAAGTTCGTTGTGGAGAAGAATTAGCCTTACATCTTGAAGCGCCTGGTAAGGGGTGGACAGCAACGCAGTCTTATAGAAAAAGGTCTGAGGGAATTGCTATTATTTTAGATATTATGTATAGAAATGGGTTTGAGATTTTAACAGGATCAAGCTTTGATGGTGACCTACTACATATGAAAACTTTAACTTTTGTTAAAAAGTAAATTTATATCTTTTTATTATTGTTAATAAATGATCAGATTTAAATAGGTCTGATCATTTATTTTATAAAATTGTTAAAGTAAGTCCTGTTGCACCTTGAGCGCATACGTAACTTCCTTTCCATTTACCACTGATTTCAGTACTGCCTTCTGTTGATATTCTCTGCAGTGTAAATTCCTTACATGTTTGAAATTCAATTCGTCCTCTAAAAGTTTTCTTACTAGAGCCAATTGTTCCTGAGAGTGGAATCATTTCATAATTTTTAGGTCTCTCTAACCAACCAACACCACCAAGCCTTAGCTTGCCTGTCTTTTGATCATAGCTTCCCTGCATGAGGTATTTACCCTGTGGAATAATTGGAGCTGAATCTACGCCGTAGAAATAGAACTGTGCTTCTAGTGGAATTGTCTTAAGAACAGGAGTCTTTGTTTTGGCCACTTCTTGCTTTACTGGACTCTTTACTTTTGGTGCCTCAGTTACTGGCTTTTGTTGTAGTAGAGAAACAAAGATCATTACAAATAGTAAGTCGAGCAGCGATGTGAGCTGCACAGTAGATTTCTTTGGTCTTCTATATGTTCTTTGTTGATGCACTATTTCTACCTTATTCAGTCATATTAATTCTAGTAACGATTTGCTTATAATTGAGACTCTCAGTGATGATTCTCTCAATCTTTGGTCCAAATGTACTTTCGATAACCATGAAAACAATAGAGAAAGTTATCCCTAGAATTGTTGTATCCATTGCTAGAACAAACGCACTTGATAATTGGCTTACATCAATTGCACCTTTTCCCATTGCTGTTTGAGCAATCGCCAGAATTGTTCCAAGAATACCTAGTAGAGGAAAAACTTGTACTAGGGTAGAGATAACACTCGCAAATATTTCAATCTTATAATGACGACTATAAAAAGGTCGTTGACTTATTTTGTCAGCATTCTTTGCGAATTGATGCTTGAATTCTTCATCAGTAGATATCTTATTATTAATGAAGTCTAGAGACGATTGAATCTGCTCATGAACATTTTGAGTAGAGTCATAATCAGGTGCGTCTTTAAAGCCTTTTGTAAGGTTATTACTTACATCGACTAAGACTTTCTCATGTTTTTTCATCATATAGTAAATTGAGACTATCAAGTAAATCTCAACAGCTGCAAAGACGTAGATAATTCCAAATATATTATTGGACATAAAATTAAATAAATTCTGCACAAGTGATGAATCCACTTAGCCTCCTAATAGTAACAATAAGTAATATTATTTTAAAACGAAGTTATACCCGTGTCTATATGTTGAATAATATGCACCTATAGAAAAGTCTTGTCTAAAAAAGTCGGTTGTTATGTATTGAGATCTAGATTCCACTACCTTCAACCTATTGAGGGATTAGTAAGTAGTTCATTTAAAAGTTCTTACTATGTTAAATTTAATAAAATTATAATAATGAAGCTAGATATGTCAGTTAATATAAATATATGATACGTTACATACAACTTAAAAAAATGATTATTAAATCGGAGTAAACAATGCCTTCTTTTGATCTTGTATCTTCACTCGATATTGGTGAAATGAAAAATGCTATTAAAATGGCCCAAAAAGTTATTAATGGTCGATATGACTTCAAAGGTTCAGATTGTGAAATTATTTTTAATGGCTCCGACAAAGTTGAGATAAAAGGCGAGACTGAATATCGACTTAAAGTTGCACTTAGTATCTTATATCAAAATATGGGCAAAAGAGGGCTAGGCCTTAAGTGCGTAGATGCAAAAGATGTCCTACCTTCTGGAAATAATAATTATAAACAAACAATACTCCTTAACTCTGGGATAGATAAAGAGAAGGGAGGTATTATTAATAAAATTATTAAAAAATCTGGATTAAAAGTTTCGTCACAATATTTAGATGAGAAGATTAGAATTACAGGAAAAAAAATTGATGATCTTCAATCTGTTTTCAAGATGCTACAAGGTCATAAAGATGTGGATATCGATCTTAGAATGGAGAATATGAAGTAATCTATTTCCTGATTCATTCGTTTAAGGTTTTACTTTAACTTTATTTTTTATACTGGCTTTAGATTCATTATGTCCTTTTAAGTACTTGAGAATAGGATGTTTGGACTGTCTATTAGTTTTACAGCTTTGTAGATCTTTCATTTATTTTAAATGATTAGAAGATGTGAACTATTATTTATTCATGAAAAAAATTATCTTATTTGCCTTATTTAGCTCTTCTGTTTCAGCGTCTCAAACTTGTATGCAGGATTTTTACAAGTTAACAAGAAATAATGGAGAAGTCAGTACATCATCATTAGAGAAACTTTATAAAGATTGCCCATCTTCTCAAAAGGAAAGCTTTAAATACGAGCTTCTTAGGTCCGGCAGAACAATGTATGGAGATGAGAAACTTACAGCACTTAAGGACTTTATTTCAATCAACTTTAGTCAAAGTGATTTAAAGACATTTGAAGTCTATACAAAGTATGAGAATTCATATGATATTCAATATAACCTTTCAAATATAGAGAGTATTGTCGAGTATGCGCCAGATGTTTTAGATTCTCTATATTTTGATATTTCATCAAGTGAACTTCTAGAGATCGCTCAAAAAGTAAGTAATCATCCTAATTTTGAAAATAAGCATTATATTCTCTCTCGATTACTCTCTTTTAGTCTTGATAAATCAATAGAATTTCAAGACAAGCTCATAGGGTATGGTGCAAGCTTTCTATATACGACGTCAGGGATTCAGAATTTATGTGACGCAGTTGATGAAACAATACAGTCAAGGGTTGAGTATTTATCTGATGATTATTATGAAGAAGGTTATGACTCCTTAATGAAAGAAGTGAATGAAGAAACGGATAGTTATTTTAAAAATATTTCTAAATATGTTTCTCTTGATGGTGTTTACTGTCATGGGGAGACTTTACGAGAAAAATATAATGATGTTAAAGACCCTGAGTTTTGGGGACTTGCGCATATGTATAGCGAAAATGACTATGATAACGAAGATACCATTGAGACTTTTTCTAGAAGTGATGACGAATACTTTTTCCTTAAAACAAAAGTAAGTTTTAAAGGTGATTCATTTTCTACTCAAGTTAAAATTTCTAAGAGTTGCTCTAGTAATATTCAAACTAAAAATAGACTTTATTCTGAACTTCACAATGAAATGCTTAGAATTCAAAGGTCCTTTAATGCAAAAAAAGGTGTTAGTTTCATATCCTACAAAGAATATGATGACTGCCTTATAGGGCTCGAATTATCAGTCACAAATGGACAAGGAAAGACTATTGATCAAGTTTTAGAACTTATTCAATAGTTTAGGAATAGTTCTTCAATATAATCTAATGAAGCATACCTACATGATAACCATAAATATCTATTTCTATTAAAAGTTAAGTATCAATTAAGTTATCTATAGTTTTTGTCGATAAAATGATGATGATAAAGTTTAGTGGAAATAGATTTAATTTGCAGCTGATAACATTGCTTATCTTTCTGTCCTCTTGCTCATTAGTTGAGAATAAAACTACAGATTTTGGAAGGACGCCTTCTAGTTTTTCTTTAAGTAGCTGTCGAGATAAAGTTAAGCATTTTTTTAGATCTAAAGAAGTTAGTGAAAAGAGTTACTTTTCACTTTTTCAAGATAAGGTAATTATCGCCCTGAAAGGAAAAGTATTTAAAAAAAGGTCAGAAGTTCTCAGAAGACGAAATCATCAGGCCCTATTTGAAACTTTTTTGCCAAAAGATGGACTAACGGAATACATAAGCGAAGAAGAACTATCTTTATTCAGTAACAAACTTTTTGACAAGTTTTCAAAGATAGAGTCTCTCAGATTATTACATCTAGTATTAGATGATCTTAATATGCTTGCAATTGGTAAATCCATTGATGTTTCTCATGAACAGAAATCTTTACAGAAGAAACTTGTCAAAGATGAGAAGAAGCGAATTCAAGACTTTATTGATAAGACAAATAATATTAGTTTTTTTAGAATGAAAAGAAATGAGAGAGAAGACTTTTTAACCTTACTGCAGCAATCTGAAGTCTCTTCTCGAAGGAAGTTAGCAAAGCAGATTAGAATGGTATATCTTGCAAGTATTTATGATTCACCATTAGGCAATAAAATTACAGGCTATAAAGCTCCTAAGAAAGTTGTAGATAATATCAGCAGGTATTTAGAGCTAAATACTCCTCACTTCAAACCAAGTAGGGTTAACTTTGATAAAGCAACTAATACACTAAGAGATAAAAATAATAAAAAATTTGATTATATTGTTGTTGGTTCTGGACCTGCTGGATCACTCATTGCAAGTGAGCTAAGGGCCAAGGGAAAGTCTGTCCTTTTAGTTGAACAAGGTTCATTTTTTGTTCCTGGTGCACTTGAGACAAGAAAGTATTCAAACTTTAGAGAGGCTAGCGGACAAAGATTTAGTGATGATGGTTCTATTATCTTTAGGAATGGCCAAGTTACTGGTGGTGGCTCGGCGGTAAATATTGACCTAGCTTTTTCTCCGGAACTAGGGGCCATTCAGAGTAAGATAAAGAAATGGAGGGATAATGGTCATATTGATAATGAACAATTTGAACTTGATAAAGTTAAGTCTGCTTACCAGTGGGTAAAAGATAAGGTCGGGACACGTACCCCTAGTAAGAACGAAATTAATAGAAATAATCAAGTTCTTTATCAAGGTGCGATTTTGAATGGTGATTCTCCAAAGCTTTATGATTTAAATACTTTTTCTCCTGAAGATGGTGAAGGAATGATAACTAGAAAGAAGAGCTCAGTGGAAGCATTCTTAATACCTGCGTTGAATGACCTAAAGAATCCTCTTGAATTTATACCTGATGCAACCGTCGAGAGAGTAGTATTTGCTAAAGATGGAACTAATGTAAATGGTATTGAGATGGTTGTAAAAAAGTCATGGCAACAGAGTGGAATAATCGCTGATCCAACTAATATGAATTTGCCACTTAATACAAAAATATTGGTAGAAGCTGAGAATGTAATTTTAAGTGCTGGGTCTATCGGAAGTCCGACTCTTTTAACTAAGTCTGGAGTGTCAAATGATAATATAGGTTCACATATCGTTGGTCATCCGTCGATTCCTCTTATAGGAGAGTTTGATAAAAATATTAATATTTCTAAAGGAACTCCATCAACTGTATTCCTAGATAAGCCAGGCTATATTTTAGAGTCTACCTCAGCTAGCCCAGCTTATGGCGCTGTTATGATTCCTGGATCAGGGCAAGATGTATTTGATAATCTGAAAAACTATCAGAAAATGGCAGGCTTTGGTGTCATGCTAGTAGACGATTCTAAAAGAGCGAATAGGGTATATTTAGATTCACATGGTAAACCTCAAATTAGTTATGAATTAACAAAAAGTGATAAGGAAAGGTTTAGAGCTGCTGTTGTAGATGCTGTTAGGATAATGTTCAAGGCAGGAGCTAAAAAAGTAATTATTCCAACTAATGAAAATATTCTTGGGCGTGGAGTTGGAAGTAAGGCATATATCACAAGTATAGAAGAGGCCGATAAAATTATTGATAATCTACACTTTGTTCCGAATAAAACTATTATTACTTCTGCTCACCTACAAAGTAGTGCTCGTATGGGGTCATCAGCTTCAAATAGCGTGGTTAATTATGATCAAAAAGTCTGGGGGAAAGAGGGGCTTTACGTCGCAGATAGTTCTATACACCCAACGTCAGTTGGAGCAAATCCTATGCAATCAATCTATACTTTTGCTAAACTATTTGTTGATAAGATTGAATAGTGTTTTTATTATATAAAAAGAAGAGATACTCTAAACACGGTTTAATTTAAAACTATTAGTTAGCATTTCTTGCAAGCACACACCTTAAAAAAATAGAAAATTTATCTTTAATAGTTTCTTTAAGCTTCACTCTAGACTATGTGGACTAACAGGATCTTAGTGAGAGTTCTTAACTATAGTGACAGGTATGTTGCTCCTTGTCAGGATGTACTTTCTAAATAGAAGGTATTAGTACATTAGTGAATGTACTGAGTCTCTCTTGAGTGTATGTTGCTGTGTAAATAGTATAAAGGTATTTTATTTTACATGCGACTTTCTAATTGTTGTCCTATAACCCTTTCTAGGTATTAAAAGTTATTCTCGGGGGGGAAATTATGAAGAATTTATTACTAGCTTTAACTCTTTTATCTTCAGTTGCTACGTTAGCAAAATCAAGTTTTAAAGTGGATGATCTTGTTGGAGCTTATTCAGTATCAGGTGTTGATGTTCCTTATAGTGCAACAGTAACTCTTTCTAAAAAAATGGGACTACCAGTTGTGGAGTTTGTAGAAGAAGGTGAAACAGACTTTAGTTGCAAGGGTGTTTACTCAGTTTCTTATGGAAACCAAGTTGATTTATCTATGTACTGTGGTGATTTAACATTTGCAGAAGCTTATCAAAAGCTGATGAATGATGTTGAGCCAGACTTTACTCAAAATATTAACTTAGAAAACGTAACAGCAGCTCAAGCTAATAGCTCTTTTGTAGCTCCTGTTAAGAGTTCACTATTTGATAATATTCCATTTAAGTTTAAGTTTACAAAAAAATAAAAAAAAGGGACCTTTACTAGGTCCCTTTTTCTTTCTAAACTTTTATAGTCTAATTATAATTTTCTTCTCAATCTATCTCTGAAAACTTCTAATTTATTATCTTTTTTTTCGTTCAATTTTAAGTAGTGGCGTACTCTCTTTCCAAGATTTAGAGATAGAAGATCAACCTTCCAATCTGGAATATCATCTTGATAGAGATTTTCGTAGAGAAAGGCCAGCGCCTGAACTCTTGCTTTATTTCCAATAATACCTTGAGTTAAATATCCCCAGAAATGGTATTGAAGGCCTGGAACATCTCTTCCTTCCACAAGCCTTTCGACTTTATAAGAAACAACTGAAGAGTTTCCTCTGTTTACTGTGAGTGCGTCCCCACTCATGATCCAAGGGATTACACCTAAAGCTACAATTGGATCCCCGTAAATTTCTATAGACTTTTCAAAAAGCCTTTCTGGTGTAACAGAGAAGTTGTCCTGCTCTAATAGCCACATAAAAAGTGGTGATGAGAAGTGATTATATCTTTGTGATTCATATACAAATCTTCGAAATGTTTTATGTTTTGGATTTCCGATAACTAGCTTGTAACGATTCTTCTCTTTTATATTTTTACCTTTTTGCTCTATAGGCATCCCGTCCTCATCAAGGTATGGGAATGTATAGTTTGCCACTGTAGGGAGATTCTCTTCAATTTGTTGACGTAGGTCGTCTTCTTCTCTTAATTGAAATTTTGGCGTGTCTCCATTTAAGTAGTCAACATGTCTCTTTCTTGCCAAGTGAATAAAGGAAGCAAAGTGGTTCTCTGTTGACTCTTTTAACTCCATCATTGGATTACCATATAGAATGAAAGCATTTTGAAGATAGTATTCTGATCTATCCATCGGAAAGCCAGGCATCCCTGTTACTCTCTCTATAAATCTTGGTAGAGAAACGCCTGCAGGAATTGGGTAGGCATCAACCCAAGGATTAATATCTTTTCTTAGAATATTCATTATTTCTTTTTTAAAGTCTGTTCTTGTCTTGTCTGGATAGGCCTCGATGATGGAAGTCGCAATTGTTTTAGCAAATGCATCCATTCTATCTTTTTTAAGATACACCTCTGTTGCATATGTCGATAGACCTGTCAGGAGCACTAGAGTAGAAATCGTTAATTTTTTTACAATGAACTTCTTTAAATACATAGCTTATCCCAATACATAGAGGTTGTAGTTTTTATTTATTGTTTCAATTCATTTAATTTTATCTGAAGTCTTCACTTGAAATAGTGATTTTGAATTTTTTACTATTGGTGTCTATTTTGTATACGTCTCTGTCGAATAAGAACCCCTTTTGATAAATTGAAACGTTTTTGTATTTTAAACTCAGTTAGAAGACATAAGTGGCTTAAATCAGTTTTCATAATATGTGGAATAGCTTAAAGTATTTGAATGTATAAATACATCTATTCACTATTCATACTTTTCATTTCTTATGAATGTTTTGGATTAGGATTGACTCATATGGTTAAACCTAATTCAAACTTTATTACTGTCTCAAGTCAAAACAGTTGTTCTACATTCAAGGGGATTGCTGGTTCTGTTCAGTGTAATCCAGCGTTGTTTCCTTTTATGGATTTGGCGACACTTCAGTTTCAAAGTATTGGGAAGGCCGAGGGGGACTCGGTTGATGCTGGTAGAAAGCTAATTTTTGATCCTATTAGTAAAGAATTCTTAGAATCTCTCTTTTCTGAAAATAGTCTTATTTCATTTAATTTTGATTCTAACATAAATTTTTATACTAATTACTTTCTAGTCACATATTCTCCTTACTACTTAATTGGAGATGTTTATATTCTGAATCCTGCTTTTCCTGAGATATCTATGTTTTTAAATAAACAATCCTCTTTAAAGATGACTTCAGGTTATGACCTTTCTGAATACACTCCATTTGAAGGAGACATATTTTCAGTAGGTATGAGTTTATTTCGTCGCAGTAGAGAGGTATTTGCAGGAAGTATATTACTTACTGATTTTGCCCAAGATGATGATGGTATTGTTGAGTTTGAAGACAAAAGTGAACTTGGAACTGATATTGGGTTCTTTTATGAGAGTTCTTCAAGTTTTCTATCTCCTAAGATATCTCTTCAGGCCAAGAATTTATTTACTTTAAGCAAGGTAAATAACTCAAGACTCGATTCAAGTTCTGACTTAGAAACATTTTTAATCTTTGAACCATACTCTCAATTAGGACTAGGTAGTTCTTATCTTTCTAGTTTTGGAGAGATATATGTAGGCATGGAGTTTCCGTTTGATGGAGTTTTTGAATCTATCTATATCGATTATATAAGTGGAAGTATTAACTATAGCCTTAACTCCTTTATGGGAACAATTGGTATTTCTAAATACTTTAAAACCTTGGGGTTATACTTTACTTCAGATCTAGGAAGTGTCGGTATTATTTACTCCAATGAGAATGAATTGGCCGGAAAAAATATTGATCACTTAGAAACTCAAAACTCGATTTATATACAACTTGATATAAAGCTATGAAAATAATTATACTGACTCTCTCTATTCTATTCTCACTAAATTCTTCTTTTGGAAAAGAGAAACTCAGGTCTTATAAGTTTTTTAAGAAGCATGCTCTCTCTGAGAAACCAAAGTATAGATATAATGAATATGAAGGTATTATTAGTGGTGCCTCAGCACTTCTTATTGGGAATGTTGGCTATTTTACAACTGACAGTAAGTCTATGAAGCTTACTTATAGTTTGGTTCAAACGATTGGTTTCTTAAATATTGGTAAAGGTGTCTATGACTTCTACCGACCTCAAGTATATGCTGAGCAATATAAGCTTTTAAGAGGCTATAAGAAGTCATCAAAAGCAAATACTGTTGAATACTTCTCTCACGGAATTATAAAAAATATTGCTCTCGAGGATCGTGCAAAAAGACTTTCTGTTTTATACACTTCCTCGTTACTTGCCGGTCAGTATCTTCTTAACATTATTGGAGATAAGCTTCGTGGTGATGAAAATTCTCAACTAAATAATATCTACTATTTCCTTGCTGGAGTTAATACTGTCGCTGCTGCGTACTCTTATTTTAGTAGAAGTATTTATGAGGAACATTATTATTCAGTCACTCCTGTCATTATCCCTTCATCTAAAATCATTGGCTTACAGGCTTCTTTCCAGTTCTAGTATATGGCATATATCTTGCTTCATTTAGTAGTACATTAGCTTTTAATTTTGTTCTACTAAGGGAATTCTTTCATGAAGTGTCTAAAAACTATACAGATGTTTACGATTGTACGTAATACAAAACTTGTACTTTTCTCTCTGTTTGTGCTTTTCTCGGTTGCTTGTAAGAAAAAGGAAGTTAATGCAGACGCATCCATAGAGACTCAAAATGATATTATTCAACTATTAAATAGTAAAGACTCTCAGTCAGCTCTTGTGGCCATCGATGAGGCCCTTATTGATAACCCTGATAACTCTGATCTATTATTTTATAAAGCTTCCGCACTTGCTATGGAATCTGGGATTGATTTACTCGCACTTTACCCAGTTCTTCAAATTAAGTTTTTTCATGAGTCTGTATACAATTGGGATAATTTAAAGAAGTACGAAAATCCATATAAGAAATTTTTTAATATTGGACAAGTAAATGTTCAGATCGATATCAATGAAAAACTAAAGAAGAAGATTAATGAATCTCTTGCAGAACTTAAAGAAGATTTTCAGAGTTTTGATTACGAAAATGTAGAGAACTATTTTCTTCTCTTTGAAGTCCTTAATAGTCGTATTCTTGATAATAAATTCGATATTGATCCTGCTTCGAAGGAATTAATTCTACAGTATATTGAAAATTTTGATAAATATAGAGAGCTTTATGCTCAGATTGAAAAGCGCCTTAGGACTAAATTGGCCTTAGCTAAAGAAGAGTTTAAAGACTATGAAGAAGAGTATAGAAGAAAAATAAGTGATGAATTTAACTCATCACTTATGCAAGCGAGTGAGATAAGTAATAACTCTTATGATTATGATCATTACGATAATGATATTGATTATATCTCTGCGACAAATGATGATACGGAACAATCAAACCAAAGCGATAGTGTTGAAAATGTTGAACAGTCTGCTAAGAGTGAAGTAAGTAGTTCTTTAGATGAAAATTCCATCGATAGTTTATTAGATGAAATGATTTACTTACAAGGAAAGGCATATCAGTCTAGTCACGCAATTAATACGGCCCTAAGTCAAAGTACTGGAGAGTCTCTAGAGGGGACTTCTGTTATTAACGATGAGGAATCAACTCAAGTTAATATTAGTCTTGATGTGATTAAAAAGAATGCGATGAAGTTTATCTGGGGAGTATATATAGGGCTGCCTCTAATGACATCACTTCCTGTTGTAGAAGATGATTCTTTTGATAACCTAGATGAAGCATTATCAATATTGAATAATATTAGATCTAAAAAAGATCATCTCTATAAGAAGTCGTCTAGTTACATGTCTTTTTTATCTGCAATCTCTTTTCTTTCAATTGTTAAGAAATCTCTTCTGGTTGAGCAGGTGATAGATCCATTGAGTTTTATTTGTAACTTCAATCAAGAACATATCTTTAATTCGTATCATAGAATTCATAGTTATATTAATTACTTCATGATGAGCTCTACGAATTATAAATTCTCGAATAAGTACTTTTCAGAATTTTCAAAATTCTCAAAAAGTATAGAGGACGGACAAGGTAATTTGTCTCTTGATGCTGTTAATGTCATTGATGAATCTGTAAATCGCGCCAAAAGTAATGTGTGTGATGTTTACTAGTTAAGTCGTCTTTTTGTTGTACTAGGTGAAGTTTAGAAGTTTTACTTTGAGTCTTCACTTCTGTTACTAACTTTATCTCCAAAGCTTGGGAGCTCATCCCAAGAAGTAGTATATCTTGGAGACTTAAAGGCCCTATTCATTCTCCAGGCATGGTCATCAACTCCACAGGCGGCAAGTTTTATGCTGGAATCACCCTCTAAAGAGTTTATTTTATCCATTGTATTCATAAGAGTAATATCTCTAAGTGTATCTGTTGGAGAGAAGAAGTCTATTTGAAGCTCATCACTACTGTGAAAGTTTGATAGCTTTACTCCGGCCTTCTTATACTCGTAGCCGTCTCTAAAACTTTCTTCTAGAAGCTCAAAAGCGACTCTTATAAGCTTTCTGGTATCTCCTGTAGGGTTATTTAGCTTATCTCTTTGATAGAGGTAGAACTGAGGAGAGTCTGTGTGAGGATTTGTTCTTGCAAATACTGCGATCTCTGTACACATGGAGTTTTGAGAACGTAGTTTTTCAGCAGCATCACTAATATAAGTAGCTATAGATTCTTTTAGAGTTTGGAGAGTGATCACGCTCTTTCCAAAAGTTCGTGAACACATAATCTCTTTCTTACTTTCCACATCAAAATCTAATGGAAAACAACTGATGCCCATAAGTTCATGCTTTATTTGAAGTCCTACTTTTGTAAATATCCTCTGAATCAATTTCTCATCTTTAAATATCTTAAAGTCATAGGCAGTCTTTATCCCTAGGTTTCTAAGCTTAAGTGCACTCGCACTTCCTACGCCCCAGATATTTTCCACAGGACTCATCTTCATTGCTACATCTTGCCATTTCGGATCTGTAAGATCGACAACACCGTTGGCCTTGATGGACTTTTTGGCAATTCCATTTGCTAGTTTCGCTAATACTTTAGTTGGAGCAATTCCCACTCCGACAGGAATCCCTACGTGCTCTAAGATGATACTCTTTAGATGGTGTCCATGTTTGAGCTTATCTTTTATTCCGGAGAAGTCTGCAAAGGCCTCATCAACTGAATAAACCTGAGTCTTTGGGCATTCTCTTATAATTGTATTCATGACTCTTTGAGAGATATTTGTATAGAGAGCAAAGTTACATGAGAAGACGGAAACATTATTCTTTTCACAGAACCTTTTGATTTTAAAATAGGGGTCTCCCATTTTTATTCCCAATGCCTTGGCCTCGGTAGTTCTCGCTATAGCACATCCATCATTATTGGAAAGAACAATTACAGGTTTGCCTTCTAATTCAGGGCGAAAGAGTCTCTCACATGAACAGTAAAAAGAGTTACAGTCTATAAGAGCAAAGGACTTCTCACTCATTTTCTAAAATCTCTCGCAACACCTATTATTACACCAAAGATTTGGAGATCATCATCTTCACCAATGAGGATGTCGGGGTAGTCTTTATTGAGAGATTGCAGTCGACATTCTTCACCTCTTTGGTAGAGCTTTTTACAAAGGGGGTTACCATTATAAAAGACTGCAATTAGAGATTGATCTAGCGCCTTATAAGATCTATCAACAATAAGAATATCGCCAGTCTTAATTTCTGGAAGCATAGAATCTCCACTGGCCCTCACAAAGAAGGTCGACTCTTTGTTTTTCATGAACTTTTCATCAAGGGATAGATGCGCCTCAACGAAGTCTTCACTAATACCAAAGAGTCCGCAGGAGAGATCTCCAGAATAAAGTGGGAGAGAGTTCTCTTCATCAATATTTTTAAGTTTAAAGACATGAGTTATGTTCATATAAGGTATTATACACGTGCGTAAGTTATGCGTAACTTCGTGACGCGTTAGGTAGATTTTTCCGTTAAAACAGTAGTTTAGGAGGTCTGTCGTAGATTTTATTTAGACTCATGAGTCGTTAGTATTTCAAGTATTTGGTCAACCATAGTGTGAGGATATGGAGTTTCTGAATAAACATCGGCTCCATGTTTATTACTTAATATGACAATCTTAATTCCAAGGTCTTTTATAACGCTAACAATGCTAAGGTAACCTGTTTCCATACCGTCATGCCATACTCTCTTATGGCCTTTCCACTTATCAACTACAAACCCATACCCGTAAGTAATATTGGGTTCAATTTTTGATTGAACTTTTGTCATCAAGTTTATTGAATCTTGTGACAGAACCTTAGAGTCATTGGAGAAGATATCTTCTAACCAAGTCATCAAGTCTGGCAAGTCAGAGTAAAGGCTATGGGAACCAATAAAGCTCGTGGCATCTAGGCAGCAGCGCTTATGCAACTTACCTGTACCGTCTGTAATGGCGTAACCTTCGGCCATATATTTAATGTTAAACATTCTGTGATATTGACCAATAGATTTCATCTTCAGAGGTTGGAAGAACTCTTTAGATAGATATTCGTGAAAATATTCACCGCTTACTTTTTCAACAAGAAGTGCGAGAAGCATATATCCAAAGTTAGAGTAGGCTCCTGTATCTTTTCTATTGTAGATAAAGATATCGTTACTGGTAAGCATATCGTTGACTACTGAACTTAGAATAGGAGAATACATTTCATTAGATGAATAAGGCCCGGCCTCAATATCTTTAACTATACCTGCAGTGTGATTGAGTAGTTCTCTTATTGTAAAGCTACTCCATTCCTTTTCTGAGTTAATACTTCTTTTCTTCCATGGGATATACTTTGAGTAGGAATCATCGAGAGATATCTTTTCATCTTCAACAAGTTTTAAAATTGCAGCCGCTGTAAATTGTTTACTAAGAGAAGCAATCATAAATCTAGATTTCATAGTATGTGGAACATCAAAAGAATCATTAGCAATTCCTATACTACCAGAGTAAATAACCTTATCCTTTTTTCTAACTTCAACATTACCGTTAAAGTTTTTCTTTTTATTAAAGTCTTTTACTATTGTTTGAATCTTCTCTCTGACAGAGGAAGAGATAGGTGTATAACTGCTCGCTGGAGTGCTTGGCATATATGTCAAAAGTAGAGACAAAATTAATAATTTAAAGCAGTATATTGAGCGCATTCCTCTCCCGTAATAAAAATATATGATTATATCTGCAACTTTGATGCCTATAAATAAAGGGGAATCTAATGACAAAACAGGAGGATAGAGTATTATTAATAGGTGTTTCTATGAAGACTGTATATGCTTTTGACAGTTTTAGCTCTTTAGGTAATCTCTCTTAGTCATTGTTTTTAAGGTGAAAAAAATAGATAATAGTATTTAACAGCAAAGGATTGCTCTATGTGTTTTAGCGTTCAAATTGATAAAAATATTAAGAATCTCGCCAAAAGATTTCATTCAGGAATTGATGTTAAGGCTTTTCATCACTTAAAAGATATGCGTAATTATGCTTCTTCTTTAGAGACAGAAGAGTTAAAAAATATAATGGGTCTAAAGAGAAAACCAAAAACAGAGCTTTTTAAAACTCCAGAAGAAGATGGAAGAGTCTACCCTGGATACTTTGCTCCAGTCATTACTTTAAGTAGAGAGGGAAGGTGTATCCTTCCTATGCGCTATAGGGTAAGGCCTAGCGGCTCTAGTGAAGAGATACCCTCTAAGTATAATGTTTTTAACGCTAGGATCGACTCTCTAGAAAAAAGGCAGACTTGGTCAAATCTCTTTATGAGTAATCATGGAATATTTCCTTTTATTAAATTCTTTGAATGGGTAGAGCATCGAGGGAGAAAGGAACTTATAAACTTTTCTCCTGATGAATATGAAGTTATGTGGGCCCCATGTTTGTGGGACTTTTGGAAAAGTAAGGATGAAAATATTTTCTTTCATTCTTTTGCTCTTATTACAGATGACCCTCCTAAGGAAATAGAGGAAAGAGGTCATGACCGCTGTCCTATATTTTTAAAAGAAGATCATATTGATTCATGGTTAAACCCAAAAGGAAAAAGTAGAGAAGAGGTTTACTCTCTACTTAAGAATATACACGATCCTCACTACAGCTATGAGTGGGCGAGTTAACAATGTTCGACAAAACTGAATTTAGTTTATTGTTACTTAAAAGTATCGTATAATTAATTTATGAAATTTACTGCAACAAGTATTATATTTTCTAGGAAAACAATCTCAGTCAATTAACTGATTAGGCCTTTCTGCGTCTAATCACCTTATTATCAGATACAAAATCAATTTAAAATTTATGGAGGCACTTATGAATGATGAAATCATCGTGACTGAAAAAGACTATTTACGCTTAAATAACCTATTTAAAGGGCTCAAAGAAGAGGAATATGAAAATCTAGAAGTTGAACTAGAGAGGGCAAAAATCGTTCTTGATAATGAACTTCCCGGTAATGTTGTGACAATGAATTCTAAATTAGAATATGTAGAGATAAAGAGTGGTCAGAAACAGGAAATTACTATCGTTTACCCAGAAGACTCAGACCCATCTACAAATAAGATCTCTATTCTTGCCCCTCTAGCATCTGCTCTCATTGGGCTTAGTGTTGGGCAAGAGATTAACTGGATGTTTCCATCAGGCGAAATAAAGAGGCTAAAAGTAACTTCTGTAAGCTACCAACCTGAGGCCGCGGGAGACTATAGTCTCTAGCTTTTACCAGAGTTGGTAAATATGTCATATTGCTGATGATGGGAGAGGACGTTTTTAGCGTTATTTTTTCACTGATAAAGAAATAGTGGGCTAGGATTAAAAAATGGTGGTGTATTTAAAATATGTAAAATACACCACTCGAAAAAATTAGAATTTTAAGTAATGTGCAACCATCACTCGGTGCTTGATTCCTTGTTCTAGGAGTCGTTTGCTTGTTATTTTCTTTTTTTCTTCATGAAGTAATTTGAACTCTTGTGAATAAGGTTTGTAAGCTTGTTCTATCTCATCTTTAGAAATACTAAACGGAGGCCCATGCGAATCATTTTCCAACGAGTGACCTGTTAGAAGAAGCATTTCTGTATCATCTGAACTTAATTCTTTGATCTTAGCGTAGTAGTTCTCTCTCATCTCAGGAGGAAGGGCGACATTAGATGCTCTATCGTAGATGAAATCTATTTCTGGAAGGTGAGTAGGTAAAAGTTTAAAAAGATCACCACAGAAAATAGTGATTCCCTTTGACTCAAATATTTTAAAATTTTCAGTTTGTTTCACTGAATACTCTAGACTATTTTCGTTGAAGAACTCTAGGACTGCTTTTTCTGCAAGCTCAACCCCATAGACTTCAAAGCCAAGGTCTCGCAGATATATAAGATCAAGTGTCTTTCCACAAAGAGTAACAAGTGCTGTCTTATTCTTTTGGATGACTTTATTATCAAAGGCCCACTTCAAAAATGTATTTGTTTCGCTCATGTGAAAACCAATATTTCTTTCATCCCAAGCTTTTTCCCAAAATTCTTTTTCCATGATTTCCTCGACTGTATTAAATTCCAGCTATTTAGCTGTATTAAGAATACTAACATACTATGAAATTACTTCACTGTAAGGCCCACATTCGAAGAGAAGAGATTATACTTACAATAATCAAAAACTATTGAAAGGTGCTACATGCAAAATATTAGCGTTTATTTAAACCAAAGAGCGAGCCATTCGAACTTTGGATATTGGAAGGAGCAAATTGATAAATCGCTCTTTCGAAGCGCTATTACATATAGAACACCAAAAGATCTAATTGAACTTCAAGAAAATTTAGAAAGAGATATCGATCAAGAGTGTGACGCTATTGTTTCAGTGGGCGGAGATGGAACAGTTAATACGTTGATTCAAAGTCTCGCAGGAAAAGAAGTCGGACTATTAGTTATGCCTGGTGGCACGGCCAATGACCTTGCTTCAGAATTAGGTCATAAGAAATCAGTAAAAAAAGTAACTCACTTTATTAGAAATAATGAATATAAATATATCGATCTAATTAAAGTAAATGGGAACTATATGGCCACTAATGGTGGTCTAGGTATGAATGCTAGTGTTGCTTCAAATATAAATAAGATAAGAAAGTCATTTCCTATATTTAAAAAACTAATGAAGTTTAGTGGAAAGTCTATTTACTCATTTTTCATTGTAAATGAATTAACATCAATGAAACTTCCAAGCTATAAATTCAAAGTAACATCTAAAGAATTTACTGGAGTTGTGGATTCACCACTTCTTATGATTAATAACCAACCTTGCTTAGCGAGTACTTTTAACGTCGCACCAGAAACTAGACACGATGATGGAAAGTTTAATGTGACGATATTAAAACATAAGTCTCATAAGAGCTTTATTCAATGTTGTTATAAAATGGCGATTGGAGAGTATCCATATGCCGATTCAGATATCATTTCTTTTGAAACAGACTCTATTACAATAGAGAATATGAACCCCGAAAAAGAAATTCCATTCTTTGGAGACGGAGAAGTCTTCGAAAATTCTAAAGAAAATACTCAGAAGTGGGAAGTCTCAATATGTCCTCGTTCACTAAAGGTTTACACTCAAGATGACGAAAAGTCGCTTGTAAGTCTTTGTAACGAGGTCAATTTATCATGAAGCTCTTCATCACTGGAGCTACTGGATTTCTAGGTAGCGAGCTTATCCCTAAATTAGCAGGGGATTGTGATCACCTGTATCTATTAACTAGAAAGAACTCCCTAGAAAAGGCCAAAGAAAAGTTCGCAGATTACTGTAATATCTCTTATATTATTGGGGATCTTACGAACCCCGATCTAATAGAAGGGGAGTTTGATGACTTACTTGATGAAGTCGATACAATTCTTCACATGGGTGCTTATTACGACCTTGAAGGAACACATAAGGCTTGTTTTCAACAAAATATTCAGGGAACACTTAATCTATTATTCTTTGCAGGTCTTTGTAAAAACTTAAAGGCCCTACACTATATAAGTACTGTTGCAGTAAGTGGAACATTTGAAGGAGAATTTTTAGAAGATAACTTCTTTCATAAAGAAGAATTTACGAATGAGTACTCAAAAACGAAATGGGAAGCAGAAAGACTTGTAAGAGTTTGGAAGGGAAAAGCAAAGGTTAGAATATATAGACCTGGTATTATAATTGGAAACTCTGAGACTGGTAAATTTGATAAAGTTGATGGTCCATATTATTTTTGGAAAACGCTATCAAATATGAAGTTGATTGCTCCTATAATATCAAAACTGCCATTTCTTCCAATGCCTATAGATAAAAATGCAACTCTTCCAATTATAAGTGTAGACAATGCAGCAAGATTAATAAGAAATGGAATCTTTCTTGAAAATGATCTCGATTTAATGACCTTTCACTTAGTGGAGCACTCCTGTCCAAATGTATTTGATTTGATAAAAGAGAGCCTAGAAGAGTTTGCTATTAGTGCAGAAATAAAAGTTATTAAAACTCATCCATTAATAGATAAGACATTTAAGACTCTAGGACTTCCAAAAGAAATTATTCACTATATGATCATTCCTGTTGATTACTCGGTAAAGAACTCTTTAATGTTTCTTGGGCTTAATGATCAACGAGGGTTTGAAAACTATAAAAGTATTATCTTTAAGAAAGCGAAAGAAGTATTTGGGGCGAAGAAATGAAACAAGTAGTCTCAATTGCATTTGCTCAAGAAAATAAGAACTATGATGAAATAGTAGAGTTTAATGGTGAGACAGTTAGACTAACTCAATATTCTGTTGGTTTTGATTTTGAACTTACTGAATCATTAATCAAGAAGTATGATGGTATCTGTGATGTTATTTGTATAAGTGGAGTACCTCCAAGAATTAAAACAAAGAATGGTATTCTTGAGCATCCAGGGTCACAGCGTCTGAAATCTCTGACTAAGGTTACACCTTTAGTTGATGGACAACTTCTTAAAGATACCTATATACCATGGGCATTTAGGCAGTATTACCTTACTCATAAAAATCCATTAAAAAATAAAAAAGTCGGAATGTACACTGGCTCACTTCAGAAAGTATTAGTTGAAATTATCGAAGAACTAGAAGGTAATCTGTGTTTAGCAGATCCATATTTCTTTCTAAGACTTCCTTATAATCTTCATTCTAATGAAGGACTTGAAAAATTTCTTAAGACTCTATTTCCTATTATGGGAAGAATGAAATTTAAACAATCTTCTTTAGCTTCATTTAAGATGGAAGATCAAAAAGTTTATAAGTGTCTTAAAGAGTTTTTTAAAAGTGATGTATTTGTAGGCAATGAGGGAACTATACAGATTATTGATAAAGAACACTTAAGGGATAAGACAATTGTTTTAGACTTTATGGGATCTTTAATGAAGAGAAAGCTTGTTCAAGCAGGTGTAAGAGACTGCATTTCATGTATGCCAAAAGTTGTTAAGGGTAGATATGTAAATTTCTCTGTTTTAGAAGCGCTAATGCAGGCATTTCAAGAAGACAGCCTATCTGCTGAGGATATATTGTGGTGGGTTGATGAGCTAGACTTAAAGGTTGAGCATCATCAACTAAGTGTAAAAAAGCAGAATGTTGAAGATGTATCTAAGTTTGCTTTTATTATTCATCCTCTTAGTAAGGATTACTTATTTAAACATCCACTGCTTAAAAAACTATCTCCAACTAAGAAACACTTAGGACCTATATTAGAAAAGGCCCTAACATATACGCCAGGTTTCTATTACGGAAATATAAAAGGTATTAAGTCTGAATCTAATGGCAAATCTGTTGAGGGATTAATCTATACTGTATCTGATACTCCGAAGATGTTATTAGAACAGTCTCCAGAGAAAGTTTATAAGAAGCTTGTAGACTTATGTAAAGATGCTCATAAAGAACAGGCCGGGATAATTGGACTAGGTGCTTTTACTAAAATTGTAGGTGATGCAGGGATTAGTGTTGAACAGAGATCGCCTATTCCTGTTACGACAGGAAATTCACTTTCTGCCTGCTCTACACTTTGGGCAGCAAAGTTTGCAGTAGATAAACTTGGTCTCGTTAAAAAGAAGAGTAATATTTGGCAAGGAAAAGTAATGGTCATTGGTGCTACAGGAGCGATAGGTTCTGTAAGTGCTAAGGTCCTTGCTTCACGGTGGAAAGAGTTAGTTCTTGTCGCTCCAAGGGCCTATAAGCTTTTAGAGCTCAAAGATGAAATATTAGAGTTAGCTCCAGATTGCAAGATCACTGTAGCAACAAACCCAGATAAAGAAATTACTGATTGTGATTTAGTTATTACTACCACTTCAGCTAGAGGGAAGAGGATATTGGATATTGCTCTTGTAAAGCCTGGTTGTGTGATATGTGATGTTTCAAGGCCATTTGATATAAGTGAAGAAGACGCTAGCACCAGACCTGATGTTATGGTCATTGCAAGTGGTGAGGTTCAACTTCCAGGAGTTGTTAAGTCAAATGTAGACTTAGGACTTGAAGGGAATATTGTTTACGCCTGTTTAGCAGAAACAGCACTACTCGCAATGGATGGAAAGCTTGAAAGCTTTACACTAGGTAGAAATATAAGTTTTGAAAAAGTTTTAGAAATTGATCGCATGGCGAAAGAGCATGGAGTTAGACTTTCTGCAATTATGGGCCATAATGGATTTATAAGTGATGATGAATTTTCACTCTGTAGAACACACGCATTAAGTAAGAGGAAAGAAGATGGTTAAGAAGTATTTTTCAGATTTAAACTATACACTTGGAAATGAAGATACAACCTTAGAGTATGAGCTAATCAATCAGCTAAGACCTAAGAATATTCTCTCTATCGCTGGTTCAGGATCACGAGTAGTTCCACTTATTCATAAAGAAGCAGAGAATATTTACTGTGTAGATGTATCTAGGCCTCAATTATTTATCACTGAGTTAAGAAAAGTAACAATTGAAACACTTTGTTTTCAGGATTACTTGGCGTTTTGGGGATTTCCTCCATACGCTGCATATGATTATGCAATTAAGCGTAGAGAAATATTTAAAAATCTTGAACTCTCTTTTGAATGTAAAGACTACTTTTTAAAAGTCTTTGGTGAAATGCAGTGGGAGTCAATTCTTTATATGGGTAAATGGGAGAGAACATTTGCAGTTTTTGCAAAAGTAGTACAAAAGTTCTTTGGAAAAGAATTTGATCAGCTTTTTAAATTTCATAATCTTTCGGATCAGATTCATTATTATAACAATCAATTCCCTATGAAGAAGTGGAAAACGTTACTCTTTATTTTAGGAAATAAGAGCGTTTTCAATGCACTACTTTATAAGGGTGATTTCATAAAAAAGAATCAGCCTGGAACTCATTTTAATTATTACTTCAATGCTTATGAAAGTTTAATCACACACTCTTTAGCGAGAGAGAGTTTCTTTATGAATCTATGCTTTTTTGGAAAGCTTGGGCATGAGGATTCAAATACAATTGAAGCTAAAGAAGAATGTTTCAATCAGATGAAAGAAGGTATTGCTAAGGGAGCAAATATCTCTTATGTGAACTCTGATCTTCTAACTGCAGCAAAGTCTGTACCAGAGGGAAGCTTAGACTTTATCAGCTTAAGTGATGTTCCAAGTTACTTTGGTGGAGACCTTGAGAGAGACTATATGCAAGATTTAAGGCCTTCCTTAAAGAAAGGTGCGATTGTTGTTCTTAGAAGTTACTTAAGAGTGCCTGAAAGTAATCTTGAGGGTTTTGTAGATATCACACCTAAGTACGGTGAAATCATAGCAAAAGAAAAAGTTCAAATGTATATGGTTCAGGTCTTTGAATACGTTGGTGAATAGTTATGAAATACTAACACTTTAAAGTGTTTTCTTAGATGCTCTTCTTTTAATATATTAATTAGGAGAGCTTCATATGAAAGTATTATTACTTAGTCTTTTATTTTCTTTTTCTACTTTTTCTCAGGGTATCTATTCTGATTTTGGAATTGCAAGAATTTACTGCTTTGCTGAGAATGGTGACGTTGAAGTAGAGTTAATGCAAAGAGATAACATCTTTCATTCTCTTAAAACTCTCGGAAAAGATATCTATAATATTAATATTTTGGCAAAAGTAGATGTGATTCCAAATGGAGTTACACTGTATCTTGAAAATGTCGAGAGATCCCCAGTATCATTTATAGTAGACAATGAAGACAACGTTGTAATTGAGGGACTATCTGTCTTAATGGATACAGGAGCAAATTTTAACTTCTATTGTGAAGTCGAATAAGTTCGAATATTAAACGTAGACGTTCTCCATCACCTGAATAAGCTCTGCTCCACTTTGAACTGAACTACTAGGGTAGTGATTGATAAGCACACCATCAGCAAGGGCCTTTACTTCAAATTTTACAGGTTCATTTCTAAATAAATTTTCAAAGTTAATTCCAATTGCTAAAACATCACCCTTTTTAAAATGCTGACCGGGACTTACTTGATAGTCGTAGAGAGCTCCTCTTGGTGCGTAGTAAGTCTTGTAGTCACTAAGCTTACACTTTACATGCGTTGATGTATTAACTGCTGCTGGGGCCTCTTTAATCATTCCTCTGTGATGTAGGTAATTTAAGATATGTAAGAGGTCTTCCTCTGCTTCTCTTAGAGAAATTACTTCTTCAGAACCTAGCTCAACAGTGTAGGATTCAAATGGAATTTCATAGTCACGCCCAAGTTTTTTTAACTCGGCCTGTAAGTTTACCCAAGGCATGAAGGTTGCTTCATCCATGGCCCCACCGAATTCGTTTGGAATAATAAGTCTGTGCGGGAAGTATAGGTCATCTGATTTCTTCTCTAGGTACTCTGGAACGTAGAGATATCTTGTCGCTATAGGTCCTGTATGTAAGTCAAGAACGTAGTCAGAGTCTGTTGCAAGCTCTTGGAGAGTTAAGTTTAGAAGACCATTATACTTTGGTCCATACGCCGTATGTTCGGCTTTTTTATTTAGAATAAGTTTCTTTAGTAGCTTCTTATATTCCTTGCCGATAACTTTATCATCTTCATCAATATGAATTTTAGCAAAATCAGAAATTTCAGTAGAGCTTTTAGTGAAGTCGAAATACAGTCTATTCCAATTATCACCAGTATTAGCATTGAATCGTCCAAAAGTGTAAGTCCCAACTTTTGTATCAAGTGCTAGGGGATTTGCCATTGGCAAAATTGTAATCTTACCAATTATAGGATTAGTCTCTAGATACTCTAATAGCTTATAAATAACTGCATTGCCCTGGTGTTCAGCTCCGTGAACTGAAGCTTGAATATAACAATGTGGACCTTCAAATGATCCATCAACTTCAATCACTTTTAGTGAAAGTTCACTGCCACTTGGTTGTTCCCTAAGAGGTATTTTTCTTTTATTAATTATATTAGTCATTAAATTAACCAGTCTGATGATGATTTAATAGTTCTTGGAGTCATGAGATCTCCATTATAGAGAATTACTTCTGCAGGTAAGTTATGGCATAAGAAAAATGGCATCGCTTCCGTAAAGCCGTAGGCCCCTGCTTGAGAAAATACTAACCAATCACCTTCGTTAATATCATTTGGTAGCTGGAAAGTTCCTAGTTTATCAAGGGCCGTACATAGTGGTCCATGAACAGTGAACTCTGAAGTTTCAGCATTACTTTCTCTAAACATTTCACAAGGGAAAGTTTGGTTCGTAAGAGCAGGCCTTGCAATATGGTTTATACCACCATCTAGAACAAGAAGCTCTTTACCTCTTACTGTTTTTCTATCTATTACTTGACTTAAATAGTGCCCATATGGACCAGTACAAAACCTTCCAAGTTCCATCCAGATCGTTTGAAGATTATGCTCTTTTTTTAGTTTTTTTAGTAACGAATTTACATCTTTAAAATCAATTTCTTTTTCACCCTCGGCATATGGAATACCAAGACCGCCACCAAGGTCTATGACCTTCATTTCAATATCCATATTTTTTGAAAGCTCTTGCAGAGAAAGAATTGTCTTTGTCCAAATTTTTTCAAGCTGACTTAATTCAAGAATATTTCCCCATTGAAAAACATGGAATCCTTGAAAGTCTAAGTTTGTACATTTGGATTTATCGAGCTTCATCCATTCTTTTGCATCTAAACCAAAAGGTGTAATATCATCTCCACCAAGTACAGATTTACCTTCATCCCAATCTAATTGAGCACGAAGAAGAACCTTAGGCCTAGCTGATAATTCTGCGGCAATTTCGTCAAGCCAGTAGGCCTGATTCAAACTTTCAAGAACTACAACATTAACTTCATTGATAATCATTGAACGTAGATACTTTCTAGACTTACTTGGACCTGTTGAGAGAATATCTTCAGGAAGAATACCCGAGCTAAGTACTTGCTCTAATTCTCCCTGAGAAGCAACATCAAGACCAAAGTCTAAGTTACGAAATATCTTTAAAATTGCAGACATTGGATTGGCCTTACAGGCGTACCAGAGCTTTATAGAGTCATCACGATTTTCTCGCATATAAGTTAAGTGTCCCTTCAGTCCATCTAGATCGTAGAAATAGAAAGAAGAGTCCAGTCTCTTGATGACTCGTTTTAATTGATCTTTGTGTTCGCTCTTTAGCTTCAAGTAAGGCCCCTATTGATTATCTTAAAAATTGTTCTAGTTCTAGAGATGCATCACTTTTCTCATCTCTAAATTTAACAATAAGTGCACAGTTCATATTTAGACCCATGTCTTTTGCCCAAGAAAGCTTTGAGTTAACAGGTCTTGTCCCTGGAACAACAATAGCGTTCTCTGGGATTGGTTCACCTTTATCAAGCATTCTTTCGTTTACACAGTCATAAACTGGAACACCTTTTGAAAGAATTACACCTGGAGCAATAACTGCGCCTTTTAGGACTTGAATACCTTCAACTATTACAGCACCTGCTCCAATAAATGCGTTGTCTTCTATAATCACTGGAGCAAGACCAACAGGCTCTAGTACACCACCAATTTGAACTCCAGCAGAAAGGTGAACATTTTTTCCAATTTGAGCACAAGATCCTACAAGAGCATGTGAATCAATCATTGTTCCTTCGTCTACATAAGCTCCAACATTTACGTATGCTGGTGGCATAAGGATTACACCCTTAGCAATATATGATCCTCTTCTTACAGCAGTTCCACCAGGAACCATTCTCACTCCTTGCTCAGGAGTAAACTTTTGAGGAGGTAAGTTATGCTTATCTACGAAACCATGAAAGTGCTCATGAGAGAATTCTACAAGGTCACCATTTTTAAAAGACGATAGGATTGCTTGCTTAACTTCTACGTTTGCAACCCATTTTCCATCTACTTTATTTGCTGACCTGATTTCACCTTTTTCTAAAAGGTCTAGTGCTTCTTTCCAATTTAATTCTGACATATTATTTCCTTTTTTATTAATTCCATTCATTGATTTTAGAGTGTGATGTTCTTAGAATTGAATCATCTTCAATTTCTTTATGAGTAAGTGGTGCTCTAAGAGTGTCCGATGTAATTTGACCATCAATTTTCATAAGTCTCTTCACAGGAATTGGGTTAGAGGCCATAAAAAGAGAGTTTGAGCACTCATTCCAAAGTGACTTCTCATTTTCATTTAACTTATTTTCTAATGCCTTTTGTACATATGAGTTTGTCTTCTTTGCCCAAACATTAGATGCAACAGAGACAAGACCTTTTGCTCCAAGAGGTGTGTACTCTGGCAGCATGGCATCGTCGCCACTATAAACTAGAGCGTTAGGTGCTGTTTCAACATACTTCTTAAAGTCTTCAGTAGACCCACTTGCTTCTTTTATTGCCCAGAAGTTAGGATGATCTTTAAGCATATCGATGGCCTCAAATGACATCTTAACTCCAGTTCTTCCTGGAACATTGTAGAGCATACAAGGTCTTGTACTTGAGTCTAGTAGGCTTTTAAACCATTCGTATTGACCCACTTTTCCTGGCTTTGCGTAAAGAGGAGTAACAAGAAGATAAGAGTGAACTGCTAGAGTCTCTAGGTAATCAACCCAACGTCTTGTTTGATTAAGGTTTATACCTCCAACCCCAACCATTATTGGTGTTGTAAGCCCTAGGGATAAAGTATGCTCTAGGATTTTAATTTTTTCATCTTCATCTAAATTTAATGATTCACCAGTACTTCCAAGAATAAGAATTCCATTCCCAGCACTTTCTTGATCTTTAAGAACTTTCGTCAAGTCTTCGTAGTGAACAGAACCATCTTCTTTCATAGGAGTGATAACTGCCGTCCATAACTTATAGTCGTTTAGATTCATCGTAATTTCCTTATTTTAACAATTTATTTAGTGTTAAGTCTTCGAAGTCGTAGAGACCAAAATCTAAGTCATTAAAGTATTCGCAGGCCTTAATAGCACCTGAGGCAAAAATACTTCTATCTGTAGCTTGATGTCTTAGTGAGATAATTTCATTTGGTGTCTTAAGCTCTATAGTATGGTCTCCGACAACATCACCAATTCTTTCATGAGTGATTTCAGCATCAGTTTTGGCCCACTCTTTCCACTTTAAAGCAGTTCCACTTGGCGCGTCTAGCTTCTTAGTGTGATGCACTTCATGCAGGCTCATTTCATAATCTTTAAATAATAGGTTGGCCTTAACTAAGCAGTCAGAGATCATTTTATGAACTAAGTTCATTCCGATTGAAAAGTTAGATGCTTTAATCCACTTACAATTTGATTCTCTAACTCTAGTTGAAAGCTCACTTGTCCACTCAAGACCTGTAGCACCTGTTACAAGGTTTATCTTTGATTCTAAGAGCGTATCGATAAGAGATTCAAATACAGGTCCATTTACAAAACAGATAGCTACATCAAACTTTGAGAGCTTCTCTTTTGTCGCTAAATTCTTAGAGTCAAAAATCTCAAAGCTTGAGTTAGATTCTTTTAAGAGTTTGGCAACGTGTGAACCTGTTTTTCCATTTCCTATAATTGCGTAATTCAATTTACTCTCCAATAAAATGAGTATGTAGTTTTTGTACAGCTTCATGTGCTCTAGAGGCATCAACGAGAAAGCAAAAATTATGCTTAGATGCACCTAAACAAATCATTCGTACATTGATATCACCAAGTGCGTTGAAGATTTGTCCCGCGAGACCTGCTGTGTGGTTAATATTGTTACCTATAAGAGACACTAAGCAAAGATTTTCTTCTACTTTTACAGTGGCAAGAGTCTCTAGTTCGGTAATTAATTTCTTGTTTAGGAGAGTAGAATCCTCAACTGTTAGAGAGACTGATATTTCTGAAGTCGTAATACTGTCGACACTAACCTTATATTGATTAAATATTTTAAAGATTTCATATAGGAACCCATGAGAATGAAGCATTTTTGGAGTACTTAAAGTAAGTAGACTCTGCTCTTTCTTTATCGCCATTGCTCTAATAAGTGGAGCGTCACTACATTCTCCCTTAATCCATGTTCCTGTAGCATGAGGCTCATAGCTTGATCCTACATAAACAGAGATGCCTTCGCGTAGTGCGGGAGTTAACGTTGTTGGGTGGAGGATTTTTGCCCCAAATGTAGCAAGTTCCGCTGCTTCTGAGAAAGTGATCTCACTCATAAGCTTCGCCTCAGGAACAATTCTAGGGTCAGTGGTTGCTATCCCAGCTACATCTGTCCAAATCTGTAGAATATCAGCTCCAAGTCCTTCAGCAATTAGTGCTGCACTATAATCGCTTCCACCACGCCCAAGAGTAGTCGTGTGACCATCTTCACTTTGTCCTATAAAGCCTTGAGTGACATAAATCTCTTCGCCTGTCTTACACTTACTAAGGTGTTCGTTACATAGGCTTCTAATTTCTTTAATTATTGGTTGAGCTTTACCAAATTGGTCATCTGTTCTAAGTACTTTTCTTATATCAAAATTTGAAACGGTCTTATTACCTTCCCAGGCAAGCTCTAGAGCTCTTGTGAATAATAGGGAAGACATACGTTCACCTAGAGACTGGATAGCATCAAATGCCTTAGCAGAGCAGTCTCTTAGGAGGTTAATACCTTTAGATATTGTTTTAACTTCACTTAGTAGTTTATCTAACTCTGTAAGGTCAGTAAGTCCTAAGTCGCTAGCTATAGAGTGATGCTTTTCTATGATTTCATTTACGATAACTTCACAAGCTTCCCAGTCAGAGGTAAGAGCGGTCTTACTCAACTTGATAAGGTTGTTAGTTGTTCCATAAGTTGCTGATACGGTCACGAGATTGGCCTTATGCTCTAGGGCAACATTAGCAGATCTTCTCATTGCAACAGCATCTGCCATTGAGCTTCCACCAAATTTAGCAACAATAATTTTTGTCATTTACTTCTCCAAAGTAATTCTTCATAGATATAAATAGGCAAGGGATAGCAGATAGAAAGTATTTCTCTAGAAGTTCTCCACATAGCCTGTGACAGTCCTAGGGATTCAGCCCCAGTGACCAATGAGAAAACTTTTTGGGACTTTACTCATTTCGGCAAATCTTCCCTCGCTCACAATCACTAGATCCAAAAATCTTCTTGCAAGTTACCTAAGATATGCGCCTCTTCAATATGAAAATGCTAACTAAAAGTGCTCAATTGTTCAACTAAGATTTACAAAAAGATAAAAAAGCTTCAATATTATTGCCAGTATTAAGCGTTTTTAATTTTTTAAGGATAAAAAGTATGAAGAAAGTCGGATTTATTGGTTGGAGAGGAATGGTTGGTTCAGTCCTAATGGATAGAATGAACGAATTAAAAGACTTTGATCAAATGGAATCATATTTCTTTTCGACTTCTCAAGTCGGACAAGAGGCTCCGGCCTACTCTAGTGAAAAGCTTCTAAAAGACGCTAATAGCATAGATGAACTTAGAGCAATGGACGTTATTGTTACTTGCCAAGGTGGAGATTATACAAAATCTATTCATCCTAGTCTTAGAGAGAGCGGATGGAATGGCTACTGGGTCGATGCTGCAAGTACTTTAAGAATGAAAGACTCAAGTATCATCGTATTAGATCCAGTAAATAGAGATGTAATAGATAAGGGATTAAATAACGGAGTTAAAGATTTCGTTGGTGGTAATTGCACAGTATCTCTCATGATGATGTCTCTTGGTGGCCTATTTAAGCATGATGCTATTGAGTGGCTTACATCAATGACTTATCAAGCTGCCTCTGGTGGTGGCGCTAGACATATGAAAGAGCTTCTCACGCAGATGAATACAATAGGCTCTAATTTTGTAAATATGGATAAAGATCTGGCCCGCAATATTACTGAAGTTGATAGATTAGTTACAAATACTTTTAGAGACGGATCTCTTGATACAAGTTGCTTTGGAGCACCTCTAGCAGGAAACCTTATTCCTTGGATTGATTCAGCTGTAGAGGCCGGGCAAACTAGAGAGGAATGGAAAGGTATTTCTGAAACAAATAAAATTCTTGGACGAACTGACAATATCATACCAATTGATGGAACATGTGTTCGTATAGGAACGATGAGATGTCATTCTCAGGCCTTCACTATTAAGCTTAAGAAAGATATTCCAATGGATGAGATTACTCAGATGATCGGCTCTCATAATGACTGGGTAAAGGTTATTGATAACTCTCCTGAAGAAACAAGAGCTAGTCTTACTCCAGCTGCGGTAAGCGGAACAATGGATATTCCAATTGGACGCCTTAGGAAAATGAATATTGGCGGAGAGTATTTAAACGCTTTCACTTGTGGTGACCAATTACTTTGGGGTGCAGCAGAGCCAGTAAGAAGAATGTTAAACATCCTTCTTGAAAGTGGAAAATAGCACTAAGAAAAAAGTTGTCGTTTACAGTATTGCAGCACTTGTTTTTATTTCGATATTTCTTGCAAGTTACTTTGATAAAGATAATAACTTGCGAGATGAGGCCATAAAAATGGGTGATACATACTACTGTGAAAAAATCCAAACAGGTTTCATCAAAAAGAAGTGCTTTGAAGTTGTAGAAAGAAAACTACAACTTCTAAAGCAATGTCAGAGTAAGCATGGGAAGTTTTCTAAAGAATGTAATAATCTGGCTTACTAACTAAGAATCTACTATAGGACATTTTCTTTCTATTTATCATTTAAAATTTTAATATATGGAATTGCATTAATTTTAAGTACATCTTCTGTTTCTATTTTTTCACTAGGGTAGTTACTTGTCCTATACCAGGTACGACACAGATCATCTGAGTCAAAATCTGTATCAAAGTCAGAACCTCCACGAACAAGAATTCCTTCTAACTCATAAGTGTTGTTATTAAATACTGGTGCCCCTGAGTTTCCAACCATTGCGTCTAGATCAGTTGGAAATATTAGTTTATTACCATTTGTATCTAGGACTTTTGCGTCTGTGGAGATCACTGTAGGGATACCTACAGGGTGTCCAATCATAAATAAAGGATCATCTTTAGACAGTGAGTTTGATTTATTATAAGAGACGGGTAGTCTATCTAGTACGTCTCTATCTAGTTCAATGACTGCGTAATCAAGGTGTGTAAGATAGTTCTTTTCTCTGGCGAGAAGGCTCTTACATGTATAGATTTGATTATCTTTAAACTCTCCAATAAGTGAATGATCTGTGTAGTTGAAAGAAATGACCATGTTTTTACAGTCGTTCTCAGTGATTACACAATGACCTGCGGTTAAGACCTTATTTTTGTCGATCAGCACGCCAGAGCAACCAAATTTACTAGGGGAGTTTGCGAATCTCTCATAGTGACACATCCCTTTTAGATCGATTAAAGATGATGTTTGGAGAGTTAAAGTATTATTTGATTTTGTATTTTTCTTCGTTATAAAAGCTGTTGATCTAGCTAATTCTCTGATTTTTTTATTAGTGATTTCATCTAATTTATAGCGATCATCGCTTGGCCCATGGATCGACCCATAGCTCAAACTCGATACAAGCATTAATGTTAAATAAAATGAAATAGATCTCATAAGATATATTGTTCAATAGTCATGCCAACTTTTTAGGCCTAAGTACTTAAGTTTATATTTAAGAGTTTGTATTGATGTCTACTAATTTGACAGCTGTACTGTATGTCGTTTTTTTCATTTGAAGCATGTACCCGACTTTAACATTATCGTCAGGTATATAGAAAGAATGTTTAATCTTTAAGCACCCATTGAACTTATTTCAAGTTTCTACTTTATATTCAGTATGCACACTAAGATATGACCATATCTAATTTTAAATTTAAATTAACTGGAGATTAAAATGAAAAAAATTATCCTTTGTATTTTACTGTGTTTTTCTGGGCAGATATTAGCTGGTGGTACTTGTGGTGAGAAATTAAGTAATGTTGAAACAAGTATGGGCGAACATCAAGCGTATGCTAAATATGCTGATATATTAAGATCTGGAGCTAGTGAAAAGGAAGAATTAAATGACAGCTTCTTTGGTGATTTTCTAGTAAATGATTCTGAACTTAGAGATAGACTTGCGGAGGTTCAAAGAGTTGAAAATCTTGTCAGTTTAAAGGAAGCTATATTTAAAGCTAACTTAGGAATGTATAAATCATGCTTACTTCGAATTCATGAAATGTATCTATCTGAAGAAGATCTGTTATCTGATGTAGATGACTTTCAAGTGATACTGGTTAAGCGTGAAACGCTTATGAGGATTCTAGAAGGTTTATAGGTACAAAATTTCCGGCTGATTTTCCACGGAGAGTCAGCTAAAATACTATAAATAGGCTAGAATAACTCCCCCAAATGCTACCCCATATAATGGTAATTATATGGGGTAGAGATAGAAATTTTTAAATCCCCTCCTAAATTCATCTAAATTAGAACATTAAAATGAGTCAAAATTAGTACACGTATTGATGCTTATTTTTTGTCGAGTTACGTATATAAAAACCTAACCTGTAATTGATTGCAATTTTTTTTGATATACATTTGTAATATATCTCTGATTCTGTTGCTTGCTATTTCAATTCACATAAACCCATATGCATCCTGATCACATTCATAAAGTAAGTATGCATTTGTTCGAGGTAGTTTTGTCGTGTTTCATCTCTGTATGGATTCATTCTGCCATCAGTTAATGGCGTTTCGCTGTGGGGTATGTATGCCCTACTATTGCTATCTATATGATGTGTAATTTACTAGAGGGGTTGTATCTTGATTCTTTGAGGGTCATAGGAAATAGTCTTTATAAAGGAGAGAATTGTATGATTTATGATAAAAAAAAGACCTAGATTAACTAGGCCTTAACTCTATATTCTTATTTCACACAGTAGTAATTAAACATTCTGCTATTGATTTCACTAACTCTTCGAACTGGTGATGGATTTCTTAATCCTGGGTGATAAACCATTGGAGTTGATCCTTGGCCTATGGCCCAGACTGCAGAGCCAATACTAACACCACCGTTCCAATCACCGTATGAGGAGATCATCTCTAGCTCCATATCATTTGGAAGTCTTCCTCCCATATAACGGCAGGCCCTAGCAGCGTTAGAAGGGCTGAATGTCTCACCTATTGATCCATTTGAAGTTCCTATAATAGTTAAGTTTCGGCCACCAATGTTTAGAGTTGAAGGAAATTGAGTTCTCTCAAACTCTGTAAAAATAGCAGAAGCAATCTGTGACATAACCACTGATGGTTGTCCGAGACCGCTGTAGTTCTTAGTTGAGCCATCTTTTCCCACAAGAGAGATTGTAACTTGAATATTACCCTTACAATTTGGTGCCAATGAGTATGATCCGTAGCCAATATAATCAACAACAGAGTAAGAGTCTGCCGGAATATTCCCTATTCTTTGGCCATTATTTACAGCTCTAGTAATAGAGCGGATATCATTTAATTGTTTAAAGTAAACTTTTCTTTCACTTACTGGCTGACTTCTATAGTAAGAATCAAGGTAAGACTTAAGTGTGTTCTCTAGCGTCACATCCATATACTTATACTGTGTAGCTAGTCTTAAATTTTTATCGTAGAGAGAGTCGAATTTCTCAAGCATTTCAAGTGCTTCACTCCCCTTTGCTCCAAATTCCATTAGCTGACTCGCCATATCTGTCATGTCGTGCATGTACTCACTTCTAGTTTGCGAGTAGGCCTGCTTATACTGACATAAGTCCGCACCTCTTATAAATGGGATTGATGACCAGATATTTGCAGTCTTTCCCATTGTCATTGATGGCATAGATATAAGCATTAATAGTAATACGGATTTGAGCTTCATATTGTCCTCGATCTAAGTGATTTCGTTTTATCTTATAGAAATACAGAACTCTCATCATTAATTACGAAAGAATTACATATACCTGTCTAAAATATTGCCAATCTGTTCTACGTAATATCTGATAGATATCTAGGTTTAATAGATTAATCACCACTACTAATTAGTTATGAAGGCAAAGTAATAATGGCAAGAGATAAGATTTTAAAAGTTTCATCGTATATGATTGCGCCCATTATTTTTATAATTCTGGCCTTTGCTCCATTGGATCTATTACTTAATCAGAAGATTTTCTTAGCAATATTCTCCTTTGTTATTTCTCTATGGCTATTTACTGATTTACCACTATTTATCTCTGGAATACTGGGCGTGTGTTTAAGTGTTATTTTTGGTGTTGTTAGTCTTCAGGATGGATTTGCTCCGTTTTCTAACCCCATTATCTTTCTCTTTCTTGGAGGTTTTCTTCTCGCTAAGGCGTTAGAGATTACTAAACTTGATGAGACTATTGCAGCTATTACATTGAATATTCCCTGGGCAAGAAAGAGCGCTAAGAGAACAGTCTTTATTTTTCTTTCTTTATCATTTGTTCTATCAATGTGGATTTCAAATACGGCAGCAGTTGCAATGCTTTTACCAATAGGCATAGGTTTAATAAAGAGATTAGAGGTAAACTTTGGTATAACTGATAGTAGTTTTAAAGAAGTCCTCCTTATCTCTCTTGCCTATAGTGCAACGATTGGTGGTATTGTTACTCCTATTGGTTCGCCTCCAAATGTGATTGCCATTGGACTTTTAAATAACCTTACGGGGCAGAATATCTCCTTTCTAGGCTGGATGCTTATAACAGCTCCAATAGCTCTTATCCTATTTTCTATTGTTTATTATCTTTGTATTAAGAGATTGCCTTCAGAGAAGCTTGATGTTGATAAGAATGAGATAGATATGAGGATGTTTGATTTTCATACATTTTCGGTAAATCAAAAGTATGTCATTACTGTATTTCTACTAACTGTTTTCTTTTGGATAAGTCCTTCTATTGTTGAGCTATTTGTTGAAGAAGGCTCAAGCATGTCAGTAGTTCTTAAGAATAATTTCTCTTCAGCAGTTGTTGGTTTATTCTTTGCCTCAACACTTTTTTTATTTCCTCTAAAGAGTGCTGATAAGATCCTAAATTCAAGACATATCTCACAAATCGATTGGCCGTCACTGCTTCTATTTGGTTCTGGTCTCTCACTAGGTCAAATTCTTTTTAATACTGGCCTTGCTCAAATAATGGCAGATTCAATTACAAGTCTTTCAGGAGATACAAATATCTACTTTGTGCTCTCTCTACTTATTATATTCACAATCTTCTTCACAGAACTTGCCTCAAATACGGCCTCTGCAAATATATTGATTCCCATCATGATTGCCATAGGTGTGAAGAACGAATTGAACACAATCCTTATAGCTTTAATCTTTGCTCTGTCATGTAATAGTGCATTTATGTTACCGGTCGCAACACCGCCAAATGCGATTGTCTATGGAACAAATTTAATTAGAAAGGGTACTTTGATTAGAAGAGGATTCTTGATTAATATAATGAGTTGGGTAATATTCTCAATTGTAATTGCTCTTGCCCTAAAGTTGTAGAAATCTATTGTTCTACAACTTCAGCTAAAACAGATATACCTTTACTCTCAAAGACATCTCTCGCCTCTTGTGTAACACCTCTAAGGAATGCCACAGTAGGAAAGAAGGTGTCTTCTAATCCTAAAAAGTGAAGTATTTCTATCGTTTCTAACTGCTGATCAAGAATAGTTTTCTTATTACCGTTACTTTCAGATGCCTCTCTAAGACCTATGGCGTGCTTATAGTTTTTAACTTCTACTAGTGAGTACTTATTATGCTTTTTTACGACAAGGTCGAACTCTTTAGTTTTTAGAAAGATATGAGCTCTCTTGATTACTTCTTCTGCATCAAGTTCGTCATTTTCCTTAAAGATATGAGGAAACTTTTCTTTAAACTCTTCTAAGTTCTCTAATGTTACTTGCGATATTTTTTCTTCTAGTTTACTTGAGAAGATATCATTAATTGTCTGTGACTTTGGATCTAGTAATTCGGCCCTTGAAAGATAGACTCCCTGTGCCTGTAGATTTTCAAGTCTAAGTAAAACATCTAACTCTCCAAGGTGACCCTTATAGTTAGTCCAACCTAGAGAGTCTAGGAATCCTCTAGAGTCAGAGCTTCTGGCATCAAATGCTTTTTTCATCATTTCTGTATACTCTGGATCTACTTTATAATTTGCTACTTTTTCAAGCTTGCTTGGAGATAGTTCAATTTCAGCTGCACTAAACTCTAAGAAGAAATCTAAGCGCTCATCTATGCCCTTAGCACTCCTAATATGAGTTGCTAGTCTGTCTGAGTAATCAGTGTAGAAGTCTAGAACTTCTAAGTTTGTTGGAATGGCACCATTGTGAGTGTCTTTATAGTTTTTTACAAAATTGTCTATGGAAGGTCTCTTAGAGAGCATTTGATCTCTAAATTCATCAAAGTTTGGAATCTTACTGGCTAAAGAGTTTACCCCTGTAATAATAGGGCCACTCTTAGTCGGGTTTGTTCTCATGAATCCATTGATTGAATCTACACAATTTCTACTATCGTGGATTGAAGCAATTGATCTTTCACTGACCTGATTTGTGCTACAAGAAGAGGCAAAGGCCAGAGAAACAGTGAGAATTAAGATTTTATACATTAGACCTACTTATTGTTAATTAGCTAACCTATCGGCAAACTAATAGCAGAAGTGAAGTTTTGATTTAATTAAGAAAAAATAGGCCTATTTTAATAATTAATAGTCTATAATTTACGCTATGAAGTGGTTATTACTCATTCAATTCATATTATTCTCGATGTTTTCAATTGTTCCAATTGACCGAGAAGACCTATCAAATAGCCTTACATATTTAGAAAGAGTAGACGTCAACGCCCCAGCAGTTGATAAGAATCCACTTAAACCTATTAAAGATATTTCATTTAAATATCTTGTCTTAAACCCTCTTATTCTTCTCGCTAAAAATGAGAAGTTAACTCACCAGTTTGAAACTAGAGAAATATTTAATAGTCATCTTATAAGCACTCAGCTTGCCAGAAGCCCTCCGTCTCCAATTAGTTAATTTAATACATTTAAAATTTAATTAATTCATTTGGAGTTTTTATGGAAAACGATAACAAAGAAGTATCTACGGATACTAACGAATCTACTGAATACACAGGCAATGACTGGGGTCTCTATGGAATATTACTATTTAGCTTTGCAGTGCTACTAGCAATGCTTATTAGTGCTTACCTAGATCACTTCTAAACAACTAATGAAGTGGGCCCTACTGTGGGTCTGCTTCTTTTTTTAATATCTCATCTAATTGTTCAAGGCTTACAATACCACTTCTTGAATAGTACATTCTATCTGTAATTACTTTAAATACATCTAAAAGAGAATTTCTAATCTCTTCCCCTTCACAGATTCCCATAGCGATAGCAATGGCCTCGTAAGTGCAAACTGCACCTTCGGCCGGAGATTTTCTAAGTCTATAATTGGATTTAATACCTGCGGGAAGTTTTACAGATCTAATATTAGAAAGAGCTGACTCTCTCTTTTTGAATTTTTTAGCCTGAGACCATGAGCCATCAGGGACAACTAGAAGCGGGGGCTTCTCAAGAGTCTGTAGAAACTCTGTATTTAGCTCCACTGCAGAATCATCTGGAAAGAGATAGAGAGGAGTATATTGCTCTAAATCAATTGCTTCTTCTACATCTAAAGGAGTGTCTTTAACACCACGGAGGTGGATACTGCTATCTTTTAGAACTTTCTCACAGAAAAATGCTGTATTAGTCGTCAGACCTAGCTCTGCCTTGTGCATGACTATCCTGACTGGAGTTCTATGATCTCTCTTAACAAGTAAGTTGCAGAAACATAGAGGCGTAAAAATTCTACAATTCTCACACCTCTTATCTATATTTGAAAATCTTGACGTCATATCTCTAATTACTACTTGTAAATGTAAGAATGTCTATTACCATAATAAGAAACTACTTGTTAATCAAAAACAGAGGAACACTATGATGCTTAACGCTGGATTATTTATTTTAAGACTATTTGTAGGGCTTACGATGCTTATTAGCCACGGTTGGGGAAAATTATCAAACTTTGGTGCAATGTCGACAAAATTCCCAGATGTAATAGGTCTTGGTTCACAGGTAAGTTTATCTCTGGCTGTATTTAGTGAAGTATTTTGTTCTGCTTTCATCATTTTAGGACTACTTACTCGTTGGGTTTCAATTCCATTATTAATTACTATGGCCGTAGCATTCTTTGTTGTTCATGGAAATGATCCATTTAAGTCAAAAGAATTAGCATTTATGTATATGGGAATTTACGGAACACTAGTTTTCACTGGTGCAGGTGAATACTCAGTAGATAGATTTATTAAAAAATAAGCAATGAAGGGGGAGTCTATCTCCCCTATTCAACTTTCTCGTAGACTTCTAGTCCTTCATTAAAATTCAAAATTTGTTTAAAATAAATATTCTTCATTGGAGTAGCTGTAGCTTCTGTAATCTCTTTTGATTTTCCCATATAGATATAGTGGATATAATTATATCTATTTTCAGGAGTAATGTCAGGATGAGAGCTTTCCTTGGCCTTTAGTTCTTCTAGCGCTTCAGCTAGGTAGCCCATAGTTGCTACTGCGGCCTTCTTTGGGTCTGTTAAGTCTTCTTTTTCTACATCATATTTTTCAGCAATTTTTTTAGGAATTGTTTTAATTTGTGTAGGTCCTCTAGAATTTCTTGAAGTATCTATTCCATTACCTTTTATAAGTGCAACTACCCATGGTAGAGCTTCCTTAATGTAGTACTTCTTAGATTGTCCAAATTGAGACTCATTACCTAAAATCCCAAAAGCAAGTTTTGAGAGTTCATTATATTCAGAGTCTGTGATCTTATAGAGTTTGATAATTTCCTCTTTCTTATCATCAATTTCTGACATGAAAGATACAGCGGTCTTAGTCTGGTATTCCTTCTTAGTAATTACAGACTTAATCTCATTTACATCTTTGTCTTTTTTAGAAAAATTAAATGGTAAGTAGTCGCTCTTTTTCCCTTCAACAGTAAAGTGTATCTTTCCACCTTTAATCTTAAAGTGGTGTTCTTCAGAGTTTGGAAGAATATAGAAGCTTGTTCCGGCCTTGAGGCCTTCAAATTCTACTCCTTCGTATGGTCTAACTTCACCGCGCTCATCTTGAATATAGAGCACACCATTTTTATAGCTATGAACAAAATAGGTTCCAGCTCCACCAAGTTGCTTCTTATCATCAAGAAGACCACTAAGATTAAGAGGAACTCGCTTAATTAATTTGCCAGACTTATCAAAGTACTCAAGAACTTGGTTTTCTTTATCTAGTATGACGTAATTTTCACTGTGAGTGTGTTGCTGAAAAGCTTTGATCTTTTCTTTATCAGATAAAATATTGAGACGATCTTCTAATTTAAGAATTTCTTCTCTATTAATCCAATAATCATCATGGATACGAATATCCGCAACTGTTTTGTAGTCTAATTTTGGAGGAATAATACTAAGGGGTTGCTCCCTTGAGTACTCTTTCTGTGAAGGTAGCCCTAAGAGGCTTAATTTGAATTTACCTTTTTGTGACAAGATAGAATTCTCTAACGATTCTATTTTATTTTTCTTCAACTCTCCAGTTAAATCCATTAAAGATTGAGATAAGAGTAGATTGCCCATCTCGTCTGTATAGTTACATGAACCTGCAAATATTCCGTTATCGAAACACTCTGGACCAAGCTCAACGACTAATTCTTGGTGAAGCTTAGTCATCGTTTTATTAATATCTTTTTCTAACTCTGTAATAGCTTTTTCAATTTCACTATCTGTTAGCGATCTTTTCTCAGCATATGCGCCTGTGAAGTTTGCTAACCTAGAAGAGAGATTCGTTAGGTTTGCACTGGCACTTGTCGCTCCCATTTTTGAGGCCGCAGTGTCACTCACGTAACTCATAAACCAAGTTATAGCAGCGTCTCTTTCAGTAAGCCCAAGGTCAGAGTCAACTTCCTTAGCAAGTAGTATAAATGCACTTACGTCATCGTTGTAAAAGCGAGTTGATCTATCCCAGTAGCTTGCTGTTCTCATTGAATCTAACACAGACTCAAGATCGTTCTCATAGCCGTAATCTTTATACAACTGATCTATTTTTTTCAACTTTGGATCATTTGGATCTATTGAATTTGAAAGCTTTTTAATCTTGTCTTCAAGTGAAGGTCTACTATCAGCAATACTCATTCGAGCAAGCTTCAAGGTCGTAAGTTGGAATTGCCTTCCAAGGATATTGGTTTTATCTTCAGCAATGACATCTTGATAGTACTCAATCGCCTTGTCTTCACAGATGGAATAGTCTTGTTCCTGGGCGAAAAGGTTTAAACTTAACGCCATCAGTAAAAGTAGTTTCAATATTCTCACGTATCTCTCCTAGTCTTCTTAACGGAATGCTTGAGATAAATAGTTAAGTTTAATAGTAAAAAGCTCCAAAAAACAGATACTTATCCTGAGGGAGAGAAGCTTTGCGCAATGACGTATATCAAAAAATTTTCTAGAGTGCCTCCTCACACACAGGAGATCTAATGTTCACATTAAAACTACTAGCTACTTATTTAATTACTTTTACAACTCTAGCCGCTGTCTGGACTGCTGATAATCAGTGGAGCGAAGAATACGAGGCCAAATATTCTGAGTGGATGACAACGAGTCAAGTTCACGCTGATCTATTCGTAGATAAGAAATCACCTTACTATGGGCTAAGAGCAGACTGTGCTGATGCTGTTTATGCACTCAGAGCAATCTTCAGTTTTGAAAACTCTCTTCCTTTTGCCATTAATAACCCTTCAGGTGGAAGAACAAGCAAATACCTTACTAATGACTCTACTGCTTTTGATAAGTATAGCGATCCACACGAGCGTGTAATTGCTTTCTTAAATAACCTTGGTGAAAGTGTTGGAACAGAGAACCTTTCTAGAATGGATACTTACCCAATTAAACTATCTAGCATAAACCCAGGGACACTATTCACTTATAAGATTAAAGGTAGATTCAGAAGAGTTATCCGCCATGCATATACAATTAAAGATATTCAATCGACAGGGAGTTTTGATTTAATTTACTCCACTCAAGCGATCAAAAAAGAAAAGCTTCCTATGAATTACAGATTGGGAAAAGAACTTGTTAACTTACCACAAACTGTTTGGGGATTTAGAAAGTTCAAATGGCCTTCAAAATTATATGTGGCAAACTCTTCACTTCCTGAAAGTTTTGCATATAGCGAAGAGCAATACTCTCTAGCAAAAGAGCTTGGGCAAAATAAGTTCTTCACTTATGTTAAAAACCTTTTAAAAACTGAAGATGAAACTCCAAATAAAATGATCACTAGAGTCCTAAAAAATATCTGCCAAGAAGCTACTGCAAGAATTGGTTATGTTGATCAGGGTGTTGCGTATAACAACTCTAGAAGCGGTCGTTGCATGGATTATACTGATTATGACATCTACTCTACACCTGCTAGAGATAAGGCCCTAAAAGCAGCTTACGAGGCGCTAGTATACAACTGGTCTGAAGTTGGCGAAATAGTAACAGATAACAACCTCGCTATTGTTGTTGAGAGTATTCTTAATAATACTCAACAAGATAGAGCACTGGTTCAAGACTATTGCCCAATCACTGTAGAAGGGCTTGGAACTTACGACTTAGCTCAAATATGGAATAGAATCCAAGAGGGAACTCTATCTTCACATCCAAATGACACTCTCTCAGCTCGCTGGGGAGAGCCTGGAAAACGTACAAGATGTAAAGTTTGGTACTAATTATAGGCACTTTCAAGATACATTAATTTTTATTTAGGGGGCCTAATCTATTGATTATATGTCCCCTAACCTCCTTCCCACTAAAAGACTCAAGTTTATTGCCTAAATAGGCGATAATATTACTATGAGTAAGACAATTTTAAGCATTCTATTTATATCAGTATCACTAGGGATCAATGCTCAAGAAGCACAAACAATTGATGCCCCTGAATATCAAAACTTTGAGCAGACAAATGATCAAAGTGATCAACTTGAGAAGCTTCTCAAGATACCTGAAGTCAGCGCTATCTACGATCAGTGTAGTCAACTAAAGTCAGCAGGACAAAATATAGAGATCTCTGACTGCTTATGGAATGGCTCTTCTGATGGCACTATAGAAGGCGTAGCCAATAAAGAAGAATTAAGAGACAAGATTGCTTCTAAGCTCAACAATCTAGACGAAGATAAAATAAAAAAATATGAATCTGTAAATGTTCTTCCTCTTGCAAAAGAGACTTCAGAAGCACAAAAAAAGCTAGAGGAATATTACTACGAAAGTATGAAGCAACAAATCTTTGGTGACTCGGAAAATGGTAAGAATGGCGATGGTACATTTCAAGTTATAGACCATTCTAAATTTAACACAATTTATCACAACCAATTAACTAAGAACGTTCTAACTGCGATTAGTTCTTTTTGTATTGAGGCCGAGATTGTTGGATCTGGAGAAAGTGCATTCCCTCTACTCTCTGAATCGTTAGAAGAAAGAAATAAACAACGAAAAACCAATGTGACTAATCTTTCAAAAACAGCTGTAGCCTCAGGAGATTCCGAAATCTCAGGAGCACAAATGCAGTCTAACAATTGGCAGAATTGTTTTATTAATGCTCAATACGTTTGTCACGGTGGAACTAAGTCTTGGAAAAGTCCTACTTCAGGAGATTTAGAAAAAACAACCGCTAAAGAAACCTTTGGTGTAAAAGAAACGTGTGAGAAAGATGATGATAAATGTGAACAACTTAAAGATGACTACGCCTATACAAAGACAAGAGCATGTGAATTAACAAACTACCTAAAGGTCGCAAAACAAAACTTAAAAGCAGTTGAGACAATTTCAAGTGGATATGAGCAACTTCAAAAGACTGGTGGTATTCAAGCTATTGCAACAGGTGAAAAGCCTACTGAGTCCGGCAACTTAATTAAGCAAGTAAACTTAGATAATAAAGTAGATGACATTACTTCTGTAACTTCAAATGAATTTGTTAATGAATCAGGCTTCTCTGATGGTGTTAATAGCGACATAGCTGAACTTGAAAAGTGTATTTATAAAGACCCAGAGACTAAGGAGTACACCTTTGCACCTGGTGCAGAGGAAAGCTGTAAGAAATACTTAAATACAGATAAAGAACAAGTTGAGAGCTTAAAAGCAGAGTATGCGTTAAGACTTAGAGGACTTTCTGAAAAAGTTAAAACAATTGATGCATCAACAGAAGACACTGGTGCTGTAGAAGGATTTTTAAAAGACCAAGGTTATACGGATGAAGAGATAGGTCAAACTATTGAGGCCAGTACTGATATAAAAGTACTCAAAGAACAGATTATTGCTCGTTATGAAAATGAAAAACTAGAGCTTATAAAAAGTATGAATGAAAAGATGGATAGTCAGTCTTCAGCAAGCAATGGTGTAATTGATATAGCGAGTGCTGGACGCGGAAGCGACAAAGAAAAACTTGAAAAAATTCATGAAGAACTCTCTTCTAAAACAGAGCAGTACGCTCAACTTATTCATTTCAATAATGTTGTTTCTGGTTTTCTAGATGTCGACCAGGAAGGAAAAGAATCAAGAAAGAATACAGCGTCTATCCAGCGTGAGATCGCCAATAGTGCATTCAGTGAAGAAAACCTAGCAAATACTCCAGGTCTTGCTACTAAGTACGCAAATCAAACCGAAGATCTTGAAAAATCACTCGAGGCCAATAACATTAAACTTTCAGACGATGACAAAATTGACGACGAAGGTGCGACTCTAGGGGTAGATAAGATCAACAATGTTATCCTTAACTATGATGTTGACGCCAGTAGATAAGTTAATATAACTAACTAATCTTGTCTCATATTTGTCACTCTCGCCCACTTGGAAACTTTAACCTTTTGAAGTAAAATTTTCTATTATCCCCGTAATAAAAGGAATTATTATGAATTACTACATTGATGAAAAAGATTGGCAATGGCTCTTTCGCAACGGGATTGATTGGGACAAAATTATTCCTCTGTATTATCCTACATTTCCTACAGAAGATGGTTTCAATTCAAAAAAAGAAGTCATTGATTTTTTCGAGGAAATTTTACAAAACACTGGAGAGTGGACAGGAACATCTGTTGCTGAGCGTGCTCCTCAATTAGACAAAGAAGGTGCTGGAAAAGTTATTGAAGGTCGCACAATCCCTGGCGAAGCTCTTCAGGCGCTTTACAAAGAAGCTACAGAACTCGACTCTATTGGACTACCGTTTCCAACAGAGTTAGGCGGTCTTGGTGCTCCTTCAACAATTACTCTCGTTCTACTTGCTCAACTTTCGAGAGCATGTCTAGCAAGTTCAACTCAAATGGCCTTCTTCACTTCTATTGGAGAAATGATTCATCGCTTTTGTGATGAAGACACTGCTCATAGACTTGTTCCAAGAATAGCTAGAGGTGAACTTTCAGGTTCGATGTGTCTGACTGAGCCAGGTTGTGGTTCTGATCTTGGTATGATCAAAACATCAGCAACACCAACTGACGATGGGAAATATTTATTAAATGGATCTAAAATTTTTATCACTAATGGTGGTGGTGGACTTGGATTTGTTCTCGCTAGAATTAAGGGTGACAAAGAAGGACTAGACGGAATATCTCTCTTTCTCTGTGAGCAAGAAATAGAAGGACAAGACAAGCTAAATTATATTGTCGCTAAAAATGAAGACAAGATGGGAATGCACGGATCATTTACGACTGAAGTTGTTTATGAGAACTCTGTAGCGACTCTTGTTGGAGACTCTGGAAAAGGCTTTAAGTATATGCTTCACCTTATGAATGAAGCTCGTATAGCTGTTGGAATGCAGGCCCTTGGAACAATAGAAGGTTCTATTGGTTATGCTATCAAATATGCACAAGAGAGAGAACAATTTGGTAAACCACTAACTGAGCTACCTCTAATGAGAAGAAACCTTGAAGACTTCACTACTGAAAGAGATGCTATTAGAGCTTTACTTGTAGACACTGTTTCTCATTATGATATTTTTCAAAAGCTAGATTTAAAGAAACAATTATCGAATGACTTAACTAAAGAAGAAGAAGACCTTTTTAAAGAAGCTTCACTTTGGACAAGAAAGAGAACTCCTCTTGTTAAATACTATGCTTGTGAACAAGCGACATTACTTTCTCAAAGAGCAATTCAAGTTCTTGGTGGGTATGGCTTCATGGAAGAGTATCCGGTAGAGCGTTATCATAGAGATAGCTTTGGTCCTCTACTATATGAAGGAACATCTCAAATTCAAGCTCTTATGGCGCTTAAAGATATTATGAAATATGCAATGAAAGACCCTAAGAGGTTTTTCAGTAATGTCCTATTTAAGCACCCTACTAAAGAACTTCTTAACGGTTCTAAAGAGTGGGAAAAGTCATTTAGCTCATCTCATTACAAGTTTAAAAAGAATATGGTTAAGCTACTTGTTAAGTGTCTTAGACCTGAAATTGGAGAGCTTTTCAATGTAAAATCATGGGCAAGTGATGAAAATATTTCTGAACTAATGGAACATGCTGAAACTCTTTGTCAGGCATTAAGCTATATGGAAACTGCAAGAGTTCTCTGTGAACATGCTAATAAAGACGAAGAAAGAAAAGATTTATTTTTTAGATATCAGAAATTGATTCTACCTAGACTTGAAGCAATTTATACTGATTGGTCAATCAGATAAATAAATAATGAAGGGAGGTTTACGCCTCCCTTTTAATATCCTTATTTACAAGAATCGATTGCTTTATCAATTGCAAATTTAGGCGAATAAGATCTACTTAAAGTTCTATATGTAACCTCTAAACAATCCATAGAGTCACTTTGTAACAGCTTAACTTTCTCTAGAGACTTATCAATTGCAAATTTATTTGTATAACTCTGCTTGTAGATAGAATAGATAAATTCTAATTCATCGCTCTTTCCAAAGAAGTTATGACCTTCAGTTTTATCTATAGATCTCTCTAGTGCGAACACTTCAGTGTAACTTTGAAGATAGATTTCATACACAAATCTAACAAGTGAAACATCGTCGATCATTTCACAAGCTGCTTTTGCTCTAGATAGTGCCATTGGCCCAGAGTATGTTCTTTCGTAAATATCAAGAGTAAAGTCTAAACATTTATGATCCATCTGGTTACTTAACTTATTTAATAATGTCTTTAATCCATTCTGTACAACACGGAGCTCCTGGTCTGAAACGTTTGTATCAAGAACCTTAAGTTGAATACGAGAAGATAATCTAGAAATATTATCAATAATCTGACCTCTTGAATTCGCAAAACTGCTTGTAGAAATAAGTAATAATCCGGCTAAAATTAATTTACGCATGAAAGTCTCCCTTGTTTATAGATTAACTATTGCAAGGAAAGTAAACAACGTAAAGATAGTGTAAGGAGATTAAAGAATTGATTTTAGTTTTTGAACTAGAGTTGAGCTTCTGTTCTCTTCGCCACATGACTCACCCACACTTAATTCGGAAACAGTTCCCAAGTATGTAGAGTCAGAACTTGCAGTTACAATATCGTAGCTCATATATTTATAAACGACGTAACCACTTACTTCTTGTTGATCGTTTGAATTCACTTCAGCGTACTTAAGAATAAGACGATCTGTGTTAGAATCTATTTTTGAAAATTGTGTATAAACTCTATCGCTGTTTTGAGTGTAGAACTCAAGAGGATTATCTCCTGAAAAAATAAGAGGACATACCGTCGATAAAGGCCCATGAGACTCTGTTACGACTTCTTTATAATAGGTCTCAGTACTTAGGGAATCAAAGACAATTGGGCTAGACATCAGAGTTGCTGCAATTGTTGTTTCTAATTCAAAATTTTCTGATTGGTTAGAACAGTTCTTAGTCTCTACTGAAAAGTTAGCTTTCTTCCCTATAATTGGAGCTGAATGCCAATAACTACGCTTTGAACGTAGAGCATTACAGATTCTTAGAGCTATCAACTCTGAATTAGCATCTAATAGGTTCATTTCTGTACCAAACTCTTCTCCTACACTGGCCAAAGTTCTGCTATTTCCACTATGATTCTGACCACAGCTTGTAAGTATTAGAAGGACACATAGAATATTGAATTTAGTTTTAGTAAAGCTAATCATCTCTACTCTTATCGGACGTATCTAGTCAGAGTTTATATTTTTTATAAAAATTAAGTTACACAAAGGTTGATCTTATAAGTACTAGAAATAACGATACATTTAATGGAAAACTTGGAAAGTATTGCAAGGTTGTGACTGCTGATAATAGTACAACACTCTATAGCGAGTACTTTGATGAGAACTGTCACTCTACTTCTGGAGCAAATGCAGAGACTGACTTTAATTATGTTGAGGGGTGTGAAGTCATCCCTAAACTGGAGCAAGATAGAGAAGCTACAATTTTTGAAGTTGGATATGGGCTTGGAATTGGTGCTCTAAGAACATATGAGTTAACCAAGAAAGTAGAAGGTAAAGTCCATTTTATTAGCTGTGAACTAGATGAAGGCCTTATTCAATGGACAATTGAAAACGACTCACACCCATTATTAAAGGGGCTTACTGCGAGAAGTTCTCACGGTACTCATTACTACGAGAACTCAATTGAAGACTTTAATTTAAAGATAATTGTAGGTGACATTAGAGAGACAATTATAAATGCAAAGAAAGACCTCTCTCTTCCTAACTTCAATGCTATCTATCAAGATGCATTCTCACCTAAGAAGAACCCAGCGCTTTGGACTACTGAGTGGTTTATGGATCTAAAGTCCTTATCTGCCACAGATTGTGTGCTTAGTACCTACTCTGCGGCCATGCCGATAAGAAAGAGTTTATTGGCCGCTGGATGGTCAGTTTTTAAGAGAGAAGGATATGGAGAAAAGCGCTCAACTACTATTGGTAGAATAGAAAAAGAGATGAATCCTGAGTTTTTACGCAATATTGAGAATTCTCCAGAACAGACTCTCAATGATAAGTTACTGAAAAAATAACACTTTATTCTAGAATTATTTATGATTCACTTGTAAAATAGTACTAATGTACCTAACTAGGAGATAAAGTGTCTCAAGTAATTCTCATTGAAGAAAATGAAAATTTAAGAGATCTTCTTGCCATCAATCTTAAGACTTACGTTGGAAGTGAAGTCATACCGAGATCATCAGCTAATGAAGCTATAGACCTCTTAAACATACTTCCAAATGTAGACCTTATCATTACTCAAGAAAAAGTTGGAGATGAGAGTACAGCGAGTATTCTTCTCCAATATATTAGAGATAATGAATCTGATGTTTCGATGATTGTAAATGGCCCCTTCGAGCATACAGATGAAGAGAAACTGATAGTCATTAAAGAAGAAAAGGATTGGGAAACAATCATTAGTACTTCTGCGAAGATCTTGGGAGTAAATATAGAAACTCTTGAAAAAAGAGTTCTACCAGAATTTATTCCTATAGAGATTCATTACTTCCTTCCACTCGACTCATCTTGCTGTGATGTATTTATTCGTATTAAGAAAACTGCTACTGAATATCAATTTGTAAAAAGAATTCATGCAGGAGATCAGTACTCTCGTCAATTGATAGATAAGTACAGAGATCAGGGGTTAGTATACTTCTATATACCAAAAGAATTTCAACATAACTTCACTAACTATGTTTCAGATCATCTCTCTCAAAAGCTAGAAGAAGATGACTTTAAAAGTATAGATCAGAAGATTGAAGTTATAGCTCAAAGTTATGATATCGCACTAAAAGAAATTAAAAACCTTGGTTTTAATAGTGCTACTATCCAGCTTACTGACAGTATCGTAAAAAGTATGATCTCTGCAGCAAAAGACTTACCAGAAGTTAATGGGGTCTTACATAAGGTTATTAATTCAAAGACTGGCTATCTATATCAGCACGGTCATATGACTTCAATCGTAGCAAGTGAGATTGCTAAGAATTTAAGTATAGATGATGATGCCGTGATTCTTCGCTTGGCCTATGCAAGTTTCTTTAAGGATATTGCTTTTGTAGATAACGAGGATCTAGCAAAAATATCTACTTTCGAAAAACTTGAGTCTAGTAAAATAAGTGAAGAAGACTGGGACCTCGTATTTAATCACGCTCTCGAGGGAGCTCTTCTAATAAGAAAGCATCCTGAAGCACCTATTGATGTAGATACAATTATAAAAAATCACCATGGAACAACTAATGGTAAAGGCTTTTCAACAAGTGATATGTCCAAGCTACCTCTAGAGTCTCAGGTATTTATTATTGCTTGTGAATTTGTAAGAGAATTACTAGACTTCAAAGAAAGAGGTGGTAAACCATCTCCTATTGTAGATCAACTCTATAAGAACTACTCTAGCCCAGAGATGATCAAAGTGATTAAGGCCCTTGAAAAAACTCTTAGAAGTAAAGTTGAAAAGAAATGATTGAATCACCTTTTAAAAATAAAAAAATAACTGAGTTATTTGGCATAGAATACCCTATTATCCAGGCCGGTATGGTCTGGGTCTCAGGTGCGAAGTTAGCTGCAGCTTCAGCTAATGCTGGATGCTTAGGAATAATTGGTGCAGGAAGTATGCGTCCAGATCTACTTAAAGAGCATATTCTTAAAGCGAAATCTCTTACAGATAAACCTCTTGCAGTAAATATTCCTCTACTTTACAAGTATGCAAGTGAGCATATTGAAACTGCTCTAGAAAACGGAATAAAGATTTTTTTTACTAGTGCAGGAAGCCCTAAAAAGTATACGAGTTACCTAAAAGAAAAAGGCTGTATAGTTGTCCATGTTACAAGCTCTCCAGAGCTTGCAAAAAAATGTGAAGATGCAGGTGTCGACGCAATCGTCGCTGAAGGATTTGAAGCTGGCGGACACAATGGCAGAGATGAAATAACAACTATGAGCTTAATTCCTCAAGTAGTTAAAGCAGTTAAAATACCCGTGATTGCCGCAGGTGGAATTGCAAGTGGACAATCTATATTAGCGGCAATGGCCCTAGGCGCAGATGGTGTACAAATTGGTTCAAGGTTTGCCTGTACAGAGGAATCTTCAGCACATCAAAACTTTAAGGAGGCAATAATTAAGGCACAGTCTGGAGATACTTGTTTATCTATGAAGGAAGTAGTTCCAGTAAGATTACTTAAAAATGATTTTTACGATAAAGTTGTTGAGCTTGAAAAGAAATGTGCCGGAAAGGAAGCCCTAGTAGAACTACTAGGAAAAGGTAGAGCAAAACTAGGCATGCTTGATGGTAACCTATCAGAAGGTGAACTTGAGATAGGACAAGTGAGTGCTTTAATAAATGATATTCCTACTGTATCTACACTAGTTGAAAGTCTTATTCACGAATACAAATCGACTCTCTCTAATCTGTAGTTAGAAATATACCTCTAAATAGATGCATCAAATCGTTGCGGTCTTAATTTATTCATGACTTTTTAATTCTGAGTTCATACTATGTCAGGATTAGGAGAGCGTTATGATCAAGATTTTAAAATTATTATTTTTGTTTTCATTAACTACTATGGCATTAGCTCATAGTACTGGTGGAGATAGTGCCGATGAGTATAGTATTCCCGATACTGGCTCTTCTATGTTTCACTTACCTATTCAGATAGGTTTCGACGGTAATATTAATTTTGGTTACAAGATGGACATGAGTCACGACATGAGTGGAATGGATCATAGCGACATGGACCACGACATGAGTGGAATGGATCATAGCGACATGGACCACGACATGGGTGGAATGGATCATAGCGACATGGACCACGACATGGGTGGAATGGATCAAGGTGATATGAATCAAGGAGACATGAATAACGACATGGGAGAGATGGACCATGGCGATATGAATAGCTCAGATGATTCATCAAGTGATTCTCATAGCAGTGCCCATTCAGGTATACACTGGCACCTAATGCCAATGATTAACTTAGGTCTTGATAAAATAAATAGAAAAATAAAGATCGATGATTCATCTTTTAAATTAATAAGAGCTCAAAAAATTGAAGCTGGAGCAGGTCTAATGGTTATGGGGCATTTAATGGATCTCCCATGGTCAACAATGATAACTGCAGGTTTAATGCCTTACAAAGGTGAATATAAATATATGGAGCGATCTCTAGATAATGGTGATGAAGATAATACATTTTTAAGAACACCTTCAACAATCAATGAACTTCAAGAATGGCGTATTGGAGACAAGCTATCTTTTAGTACTCATGGTGGTGTAATGGCCCACGGAGGTATTACTTTTGGTCATATTCTAGATATTTCTGCGAACTATATGTTTCAAGGGAAATGGAGAATTGCCATGGAGAAAGTTTCTGATTCAAAGTTAAAAGTTACTTTTACAAATGAAGAAATGAAACACTACTCTTCAAGCATCGGAAATATGGGGTTATCAATAAATAGTGGAAAGATGGATATGGAAGGAAAGTCTGAAACATTCACTTTTGATATGTCATCTCAAACAGGAGTATCTGCTTATGTCTCTGCCCTATCAGGAGACTTAACTACAGCTCAAGAAATAGATGGATTAAACTCTCCAGTGTATAGAGATTCATTCTCAAAGAGTACTATGGTTGCATTTCAAAAAATGCGATCTCTACAAATACCTGTTCTCTTTATGAGAAATAGCTCTACTTCTAAAATGTATAGCCTATCTGATTCAACTGATAACTTCTTTGGAATGCAAACTGAAACAAACATGGCAATGACAGTTGACTCTAAAACAACGTCAGGGATCCTTTCTAAACATAAAAGTAGAAATGAATTCTTTATGGCAATGGCAATGAAGGTTAATCAAAACAATAAGAAACACGTAAACTACGCTTCTTCTTGGAAAAGACTCTTTGAAAGAGATACTGTTAAGAAATATCAATTTGAAAAAGAGTTAGCCTACCTTTCTACAAAGACTGGATTTGACTTAGCAGAAGTTAAAGTTCCCTCTCAAGAAAACTATGGTTACTTTAGATCAGAATTTGAAGTTAACTTTACTCAGGGTGCAACTGATAAGTTAATGAATCTTCCTGAAAAAATCACAAGGTTAGATTTAATCCAGAAATCATATGACATCATCAATGATAGCTTTAAAGAGAATAAAAATAAGATGAAGAAATTATGCAAGATCAATATTGTGAAGTCTTGTCATAAGTCGTTTATCAAATCATCATCAACTCTTATTGTTGAAATGTGGGATAGCTTAAAGACGATGAAGTCAGCAAGAGATAGTAAAGACTGGAAGAAGTTCTCTACTGCATATAATAAATTTGGAAGCTTCATGATGGATAATCAATTCGTTTTTAAGGCCATACTTAGTAACCTGTCTAAGGCCGACTATAGAGTAAGCCTAAAAACAATTGGTGAAAAACAAATAGAGTCAGTTTTAGCTCTATAAACGCAATTTGGTGCACTTAAATAGATATTTAGTGCACCTTTTTAAAGATTTTCTATATAAAATATAATCTCATTTACTAGTTTTCTATGTTTCTGCTATAAACTCTCATGACAAATTTTATAGAAATTGGACAACACAGACATATCAACGGTGACTCTACTGTAGGTAAAAACTTTGATGCAGTAATGAAGGGCGAGAAAGCAAAAATGCTCTACGCCGATCCTCCATATTGCCTACTTGTACGTAGAAATAAGAAAACTGGCTCACTTAGAGATCCTAAGAAGGCCAAGATTAACCATGAAGCAGTAACTCGTTATGAGAATGTTAAGTCTTACAGATTTTTCACTGAGAAATGGTTAGGAGAGGCCGTTAAGCACATCTCTGACGACGGTGTTCTAGTTATCTGGACAAACTATCTTGGGATAAAGCCAATTAAAGACACTGCTCTAAAACTTGGCTATGAACACTTCTATGGTGAATTCCTATGGGGAAAACTTGCTAAAGAAACAAATAGTGGAAATGAGACTAACGTCAGGCTTTATGAAGTTGCATTAGTATTCTCAAAAGTCCCTATGAAGAAACTCACAAGCGCTGACTTACCTCTTCAATGGTCTATTATAACAAAGTATGATGAAGAAGGTGAGGCCTCAAAATGGGAAAATCACCCAAATCATAAACCTTTCTCATGCCTAGAGCCTCTAATTAGAAACTTCACATCTCCTGGAGAGCGTATCCTAGATCCTTTTACAGGAAGTGGATCAACTCCAGCAGCTGCTATTCAATTGGATAGAGTAATTTCAGGGATTGAGCTTAGAGAAAACTGGGCAAGCATCTCACAAAAGAGAATTAAGGAGCTAGCAAAGAGCTAGCCCCAAGATTTAATTAGTAGTTACCTTGTTGTAAGGCCTTAATTCTTGTCTCCAGTGGAGGGTGAGAACGAAATAGGAATGCAAGATTAGACTTACTTGAAATCTTCATACTTGCGTAGGCCTTATCACTCCCCTCAACATCTGCTACTTCAATTGTTCTTTGAAGTGCTTGAAGAGCTGAAATCATTTTATGTTTACCTGCTAATTGAGCACCACCAGCGTCTGCTCTAAATTCTCTCCATCTAGAGAACCAAGCTACGATAGGAGCTGCGGCAATACCAAATACGATATCTAAGACAATAGTTACAGCGACTCTTGCAAAGAATCCAAGACCACCACGACCCTCTTCATCTCTCATAGCATTGTCTATTGCAAATGCCACAATACGAGAAAAGAACATAACAAATGCGTTCACAATCCCTTGCACTAGAGACATTGTAATCATGTCACCGTTTGCTACGTGAGCAATCTCATGAGCAAGAACACCTTCTACTTCATCATCACTCATCTGACGTAATAGACCTGTAGATACAGCTACTAGAGAATTATTTCGACTTGGACCAGTGGCAAAAGCATTAACTTCTGGGCTTTCGTATATACCAACTTCTGGCATCTTTGTGATATTTGCTTTCTTCGCTAGTCTATGAACAGTTCTAACTAGATCTGCGTGCTGACCATTTTCTTCGACAATCTTAACTCCCATGGCCATCTTCGCCATGAACTTAGACATCATAAGGGATATTAGTGATCCAACAGAACCCCATACCAGACAGAATATCAGTAGAGACTGATAATTTAGTCCTGTTCCTTGTAAATATGGCTGAACATTAAAAACACTTAAAACTATATTAACCATGAAAACGACTAATAAGTTAGTGATAATAAATAAACCAATTCTTAACATAAATTCCTCTCTTAATAGTTTTACTCTTACATTTTGGTTCTTTATTGATCGTTGTCAAGATTAACCGGTTCGAGTTTGCCATAACTTGACAATTCAGTGCTTAAAAACACCTAACTATTTAAAATTATTTTAGAAATATCAGATGACAATTCAATTTAATCATAAATTTATGCTTAAACTTTGAAGAGTATATCCACTTCTATAAGTAAGTATTACAAGCAGCATACTTAATGGTTTGTCGTATTGTTGCCACGTGTTAAAAAAACTACTCAAATATCTTATATCGATTGTATTAATGACCTTAAGAAGGATTAAGAATGAAGAAAGTGTTAAAGATTATAGTTTTGGCATCTATTTTATCAAGTACTTACGCTGCAGAGTCAGAAGTTAGATGTAATGTTCTTCCAGACTTTGATGCTCCAAATTCATATAGTGTAATTGCTGGTGATGACGTGCTTAGTTTTGGATTGGATTTTGACTTTGCTATGAGGCTTGCTTGTTTGATGCAAAAGAGTGGTGAATGTTTCTTCACTGAAGAATGTGTTGATATTTAATAGGATACTACTTTAATTATAAGGTTCTTTAATTAAAGTAATTATGAATCATTCCGATAAAAATAGAGCGAAACAACCTCTATCAATAAGAAGTTAATGATTCATTTACACAAATCTAAATTGAGCGCTAATGAGTTAATCTGGAATGGATTAATATTTCTTGCAGTATTTGTAACTGCTCTCGAAGCTCCGTTTAGTTTCACCTACAAGACAAATATTCAAATTTGGCAATTGTGGTCTGACTCAATCATCTCTCTTATTTTCATATCTGATGTTATCTATCAAATTAGAGAGCGCTACTTCAAAGTTCAAAGACACAGTCAAAAAGCAAAAAGTAATGGTACTCTTTGGTGGTCAATGATCATTATAGATGTCATGGCCTCTGTGCCTTATGATGTAATTACCTATAGTTTCGATCTTCATGGTTATCAAATATTTGGTCTATTCAGATTATTAAGACTTGCACGTGTAGCAAGACTTTACGCTTTAATGAGTAACCTTGCTCTTGTTCCAAAGTTTGTAAGAGTTACGATGTTATTTTGTGTTTCAATAATGGTAATTCACTGGATTGCCTGTGGGTGGTCTATGATTCATCCAGACTCTCTAAAAGATATTACAACTCATTATATAAAGTCTCTGTACTGGACTGTTACAACTCTAACAACAATTGGTTATGGTGATATTACTCCGACAACAACTATTGGTAGGCTTTATACAATGCCAATTATGATCTTAGGCGTTGGTGTTTACGGTTTTGTTATTGCCAATGTAACTCGCCTCTTCACTACAGCTGATCGCTACAAAGAAAAATCAAAAGAAAGATTAAATGATGTTGCTACTTTTATGAAGTACTACAATATCCCTGACAGATTACAAGGCCAAGTATTTGGATACTATAATCACCTAATCAACAAAAGACTTACAGAGAATGATACAACGATAATTGCAGACTTACCTCTAGCGCTACAGCAAGAGCTACAAACTTATATGAATATGAGATTGATTCGAACAGTTCCTCTCTTTAAGAATTGTTCTCACTCTTGTTTAAAAGATGTGGCAAGTGCTCTTGAGCAAAAGTCATATTCACCTGGTAAGAATATTATCAGAATTGGTGAATCTGGAAATGAGATGTTTATGATTGGTCATGGTACAGTCGACATCATCTTCAGTGATGGAACTGTTGTTGCCACACTACACGAAGGTCAAATATTTGGAGAGGCCGCTCTTCTTAAAGAGACTATGAGAAATGCTGATGTTAGGGCCCAAAATTACTGTGACTTATATATTCTAAAGAAAGAAGATTTCACTAAAATTATTGAGAAACACCCCGACTTATTAGAAAGTATGCAACAAATCACTTCTAGACGCTCGACAGATAGACGAAAAGCAGCATAATTCCTCAATCTAACACTATATGACTAACAATGTTCTCCTATAAACGGTACAATAAGTTGCGTTTTAAAGGAGATTAAATGTTAAACACACAAATTGCTAATGATGTCATAGCTTACGGTATTTCACTCGGTGCAGACTTTGCAGAAATTTTCGTAGAAAAACATAATTCAACTAATATTAGTGTTCTAAGCTCTAAGGTTCATGAAATTAAATCAGGAATTGATTTCGGTATCGGAATTAGACTGATTTACGGAACTAAGGTTCTTTATGGATATACAAATAAAACTGATAAAGATGAACTCTTAAGAATTACAAGGGCCCTAGCAGCTCAAGATAAAAGAGATCCTATTGCAACAAGTACAGCTTTAAACTTTATGAAGACTGTAGATCATCACCGTGCTTCTAAAGGTCTTTCACAAGATGAAATAAGCATGGATGAAAAGATTCAATATCTTCTTAAAATTGATGCAGCAGCTAGAAAGGAATCAGACAAAATATCTCAGGTAACTTGTGGAGTTCTTCAAAGACTACAGGACATTGAAATATTCAACTCTGAAGGTCTTCATGTTACCGATACAAGAAACTACACACGCCTTATGGCCAATGCTGTCGCTACTGATGGTAGTGAGCAGAGTACAGGTTACGATGCTCCTGGAGCACTATCAGGTTGGGAACTAGTAGATAAGATAAACCCAGTTGAAATGGGAGAACTTGTTTCAAAGCAAGCTCTAGTTAAACTTACTGCTGACGACTGTCCTGCAGGGAAAATGCCAGTAGTTATTGATAACGGATTTGGAGGAGTTATCTTCCACGAAGCATGTGGTCACCTACTGGAGACAACGTCTGTACAAAAGAAAGCTTCAGTATTCTGGGACAAGATGGAAGAAGATATCGCCCACTCTGCAGTAAGTGCTGTAGATGATGGAACGATGGAAAACCTATGGGGATCTATCAATATTGATGATGAAGGCATGGAGACTAAGAAGACTCAACTTATAAAAGACGGTAAGCTAACAAGCTTTCTTGTAGATAAAGTTGGATCAATGAGAACAGGTTACGACAGAACAGGTTCTGGACGTAGACAAAGTTATAAGTATGCTCCTGCCTCTAGAATGAGAAATACATACATTGAAGCTGGAGATCATTCTCTAGATGATATTTTAGCTACTATTGATAATGGTATCTATTGCAAGAAAATGGGTGGTGGATCAGTTAAGCCAGGTACTGGTGAGTTCAACTTTTCTGCTCAAGAAAGTTACTTAATTAAGAACGGTAAAATTGATCGTCCATTAAAGGGAGCTACTCTTATTGGAACAGGACCTGAAGTGCTTAAGAAAATTAGTATGGTCGGTAACAATTTAGCGCTTGCTGCTGGTATGTGTGGATCTGTTTCAGGTTCTATTCCAACATCTGTTGGACAAGCGGCTTTAAAAGTAGATGAGATTCTCGTTGGGGGGAAAGCATAATGGAAATGCAGGTATTAGAAAAAATAATTGATGTTGCTCTAAAGAATGGTGCTGATCAAGCGGATATAGTTGTTGATTCAGGAGAAAGTATAACAGTTAAGGCCGAGCAAGGAGAAGTATCTTCTTACGAGGTTTCTGGATCGCAAGTTCTAGGGTTAAGAGTTATCAAAGATGATAAGATTGGAAGTTCTTACTGTGAAGCTACTGATGATGACACTATTCAAACTCTAGTTAAACAGGCCCTAGAAAATGCCAAGTACTCTAAGCAAGAAGAACTAGAAAAAATTGAAGTACAAAGATCTGAACTTATCAACGGAACTAAGAACTTTAAATATGACGACGAACGTGCCGATCCTGAAAAGTTAATTGAGATGGCACTAATGATCGAAAAAGACCTTATGAGTAAGGATAAAGACCTTAAAACTCCTCCATATAATGGTGTTGGTGAGTATATTGATCAAAGCCTTTATTTAAATCATTTAGGAACAAAGTGTATTGAAAAGAGTAAGGCATACGCTTGTTACACTGCTGCACTTCTAGAGAAAAGTGGTAAGCAAAGTATGCATGTTCACCAATCACTTACTAGAAAGTTTAATGAATTAAATCCAAATGAGTGTATTGATGTATCTTATGAGCACGCTCTAGGTCTTCTAGAAGGTTCAGCTATTAAGACTGGTCATTATGACATTGTGTTTTCAACTGACAAGCTGGCTCAATTTTTCAACGTATTCTCTGGGCTATTTTCAGCAAAAGCTGCAATAAATGACATGAACCCTTGGAAGAATAAAGTTGATACAGAAGTGGCTTCTTCAATGCTTACGATGGTTGACTCTCCTCTATTAGAGAGCGGATTTGCATACTCTATGTTTGACGGAGAAGGAAATATGATGTCAGAAACACCTCTTATTAAAGACGGTGTTTTAAGCGGATTTTTTCATAACTCTTACACTGCTAAAAAACTAGGTCATGCTAATAGCTTTAATGCTACAAGATCTCCAAAGTCATCACTAGGTGTTGGTGGAACTAATAAAGTTATCTCTTCAGTAGAAAGCGATGACACTAGCTTTGATAAGGGAACTTATTTTGAGATTATCTCAGAACAAGGAATGTACTCTGGATCAGATGCTATTAGTGGAGACTTCTCTTTTGCTGCAAGTGGCTACTTAGTAGAGAATGGAAAAAGAGTAAGACCTGTAAAAGGTGTTACTGTCTCTGGAAACTTCTATAAAACAATTAAAGAGATCTCTAACATTGGTCATCTCGTACATAGTAATACGAGTGCGACATTCTTTTCGCCAAAGATTAGATTTGCAGGACTTAGTGTAGCTGGAGAATAGTTAAGACCTCCTCTATCTTGGACTGATAGAGGAATCTCTATAACAAGACTATATTCTAACCAAAAAAAAGAGAGGCAATGCCTCTCTCTTTTTTTGTAATTACTTTTGATTTTTTACGACTTCAAGGGCCTTATCAATCATCTCTTGTCTCTTCACAGGATCTTTCCATCTTGCTTGAGCTTCTGGAGATAATTTGTGAATTGGATCGAAGTAAGTAAACAACTGTCCAGGCTTCACGTGTGGAGCTTTCCATACAGAAATTCCATTCTCTTCATCATAGTACTCATATGAAGCTACGTGCCTCTTACCACCACCACCAGGTAGATCACAAACAAATGTAGGAGTATTAAATCCAGCAGTTGTTCCTCTTACGGCCTTCTCAAGTTCAACAGCTTCTTTAAGAGTTGTTCTAAAGTGCTCACATCCTGGAACCATATCGTGCATGTAAACATAGTAAGGCTGGATGTTTAGGTAACCTACTTGTCTTGTTAGAAGAACCATTTCATCAACGTGGTTATTTACACCTTCTTGAAGTACAGCTTGGTTTCTTACTACGATTCCAGCTTGGAATAATCTATCCATCGCCATCTGAGTCCATTTTGTAATCTCTCTAGCGCATGAAAAGTGAGTATGAATAACAACTTGCTTACCAAAAGATCTACCTAAAGCATGAATCTCCTGAACTGCTTCAAACCAATCATCATCAGTTAAAACTTTTTGAGGAAAGATTGCCACACCTTTTGTAGCTAGACGAATACGTCTGATATGAGGAATCTTTAAAAGATTCTCTCCGATGTAGCGGATTTGTTTTGGAGTAAGCATAAATGCATCTCCACCAGAAACAACAACATCTTCAATTCTTGGGTGATTTGTTAAGTATTCAAATACATCGTCCCATTTCTTTTGATTTGCACCATAAGTCTCTTTCTCCATAGACTCTGTTGATCCACCAATAATTCTTGAACGCGTACAGTAAGAACAGTACACAGGACAGATTGTAGTTGGAAGGAAAAGTACCTTATCAGGGTATCTGTGAGTTAACATTGGAACTGGAGAATCATCGTCTTCACCAAGTGAATCTGACTTATAATAAGGGTGATCTTCTAAGAATTGACTTCCCATTGGTAAGAATTGCTTTCTTAATGGACAATTAAGTGGATCTTCCCAGTTAATTAGAGCGAAGATATATGGAGTAATTCTAATATTCATAGGAGTGATCTTTTGACCCGCTCTTATGTCATCCATATGCTCTTTAGAGATCTTTGCCCCAAGAAACCTTTCTACTTGGTCTACTTTTCTAACTGAGTTCTTTAGCTGCCACTTATGATCAGCAAACTCCCCTCTAGAGACACTTGCCCATTCTGGTATTTCTTTCCAGAAGTCATCATTTCTAAAATTTCTATGTTCTAACTCTCTAATTTTCGAGTGATCAACATTCGACATACAGCATCCTCTTTTTTCAATTTTCTAATAAGTAGTGATTATCGTTAAATTATCCCCTTAGTAAACACCTGATACAATAGAAAATAATTTCTTACATCTGTCTTTGAAGCCTAAAAAGTAGCCCAATATGTTTTAAATTGAATTGAGTAAAATACTTACATTACTAGAAAAGTTTTAACTATCTATCAATACATAGGCCTCACCTCTATTTACTCAAGCTAAAGTTGAATATGTCGATATGTTGCTATGGCAAAAGGAAGCGATGCAAAAAACATTCAGTACCTAGAAGTTGATCAGCAGAGATTACACGCCTCAAATAATGGAGTGAATGGATCAAGTGATTTATATGGTAGCTACCTATCTAAAAATATTTCTATATTCGGAAAGTTATTTATTGGATTTATGATCTGTATTTTTGTGTTTTCATTTATTTTTCTAGTCTTTAGTTACACTCCATACGGGGTCGACTTTTTAAGAGATATGAAAATTCATATTATCTAACCCTAACCATACCCTAAACGCTTAGAATCGATATTTCGTATTATCAGCTATTTACATTCTAAATAATTCATATAATATAAATTATACGAACTATTTTATAGTAAATTTATTTTAACGCGTAAAGAATATGAAAATTAATAAAAAAAACCAAGGATGGTTACAGCAATACCTAGATAATTGTTCTAAGCAAAATAAGTCTGTCCATACGATAAAAAATTATAGAAGTGATCTTGAAAAATACCTGAGCTGGTATGAGCTTACCTACGCCTCGCCAATCAGCGCAAAACATAGAAATACAATCGAACATTATAAAGACTTTCTTTTAAATGGTGGAACTATCGTTAAAAGGCCCTCATTTTTTGAGAAAATACTCTTTTTTAGAAAGGTAAAGAAAGTCAGCCTAACTCAAAGGCCATTATCCAATAACTCAGCAAAGAGACATCTTAGTTCGCTTAAGAATTTCTATGAATATCTGAAACAAACACATGAAGATCATTCAAATCTCTTTCTCATTAATCCTGTAAAAGAAAAGATACACGGCATAAAGCTAAAAGATACTGATGTTGAGCACACTCCTATTATTCCATACGAGCAATGGAGAAATCTTATTGAGTCCACCTACAGGACACGAGAAAGGCTGATCCTTTTGCTCCTATATTGGGGAGGCTTAAGGCTTAGTGAATTAACACAGCTTCGATATTCTAGTTTTGATGAAAAAAGAAAGACGATAAAGTTCATTAGAAAAGGTGGCTATATTCACGAGTTTAGCCCACAGAGATTTGATGAGATTATTAAAAATGTCAGTTTTTTAATGAAAGATGCAAAATCTGACTTCATTTTTACAAATTACTTAGGAAATTGTCTGAGTACCAGAAGCATGTACAGTCTAATAAAGAAATTACTGAAGTCTAGTAGATGTGATGAAAGGTTAGGGCCACACAGCTTTAGAAAGGCCTGTGCTACTAACCTATATAAGAAAACAAAAGATCTTTTACTTGTTCGCGACTATTTAAATCACCACGATGCAAAAGTAACACAAACATATATAGAAATTGATCAAACACCAATGCACTAGAAGAAGCTTTTAATGTTATCTCTGCAGCTAGTGGCCGGTTTTAACAATTCATCTGCTCTTGCGAGAATTTCTCTTGATCTATAGTTGATAAGACCAAAATCGTCTTTTAGAGTCGTAATCATTTTCAATACTGAGGCTTCATGTACTGAATTTGAAATTATTCTTTCCAAGTGCTTAGCTATAGCTAATGAAATGTCATCTTCAAACTCTTCATCTAATCCAATTTTATTCATCATATTATAGAGGTACATAAAAGCCTCAAGTCCATCTATTGATTCAATAATTTTCTCTGCAAATTGTGAAAAGTAAAACGGAGTAAATTTTCCAAATTTAGAAAAGATTATTTCCAATTCTTCAGTGTTAACTGAACCACGTGGGAACTTTTGAAGGTGATTATTGATAAAATCTCTTTGTAAAAGAGTGAAAAATGAGCCCATATGAATATTATCTAACTCTGAATATACTTTTAATACTTTCTTGTAGTCAGTTATTTCTGCTAGTCTTGATTTTATTCTTTCAAGCTCTAGAGCATCACTTGCGGAAATAATTGATCTTTCATTCTCGATAATTTCTCTAAGCTCATCAAAAGTATTTTTTTCGAAATCTGTAATCGGTCTATGAACAGCTACGTTTTTTCCATTTGAATTTTCTACACGCAGTAACTCTCCATTTTCTTTCATCATAAAGTTATTTCGCATGAGATGTTCTTCTTTGAATATTATTTCTGAACCTGTAATTCGTGCTAACTTATGTGGGGACGCCCAATCGAGAAGTGTCCATTTATCATTCTTTATTGAATATACTAATTGTTCAAAGTGAAAGTCTCCTATTGTTTCGAAGATAGATACTTTCTTAGCGAATTCTTTTAAACTTTCTACGGCCTTCATCTTTAGATCTAAATCAATATATTCATTTCGAGCAAAAAAAGTCTGCATCGTAAAGTCATGATCAACCATATCTACCACCATATATGAGCCTTTATGATAGGAATGGATTTTGGGGATAGGTAATTCAGAGTCTAATAACTCTTGATATCCTTCGTAGCTATAATTTAGGTATCTCTTACCGTCCATAATGTCATAGTTCATTTTTTCATTACCGTGCGGTAGTCTTAGAGCATACTCTTTCTTCTTTTCATTATCATAAACTTTTAAAATAAGAGTCGTGTTTCCCTTCCCGAGAACTTCTTTAAATATAACTTCTTTGTCAGATAGATAAATCTTCTCATCTGGTTTTAAATCTCCAGAAAGTATTGATTTAGAAAAGTAGTCGTCTAGCTTTCCATTTTGATTAAAAAGATAGAGATCAGCTGACCAGCTGTTAATACTAAATAAGAAAGCAAGAGTTATAAGTTTTATCATTCCATTCTAAAAGCAATTACTATGCCAAGATTAGTAAATATTTTCGCCTACTTAGATTACGGGAGCTGTCTTATCTTTATTCGCATGTAAAAAAGAAGTCAGATGCAATAAAGTTTTGGCAGGTCAAGTTGACCGGAACTATGTGATTTCGGCTACATGCTATATAATAATCAAAGTATTAAAGGCTTAGCCCAACTTTCTATATAATTTAGGTAATAAGGATTTATCTATGAAAATCATGCTTCACACTATTTTTGCCACCCTCTGCTTACTTATGACTAGCGCATCATTTGCAGATGACTTTGAAGCAGAAAAAGAAGCTTGTGTTAGTGATACAACTAAGAATTGGGACAGTAACCTCAACCGTTGTATGACAAAAAAACAGGTTAAGAATGACTTGGACGCTTATCAAAACTGTACACTTTTTGAAACTAAACATGAGCGCGATAAGTGTATGAGAGATCTAGTTATTGAAGTTAGTGGTAATGTTAAGCTAGATGACGCCAACTGGGACGCTGTAATTATGGACACTGTCTCTACAGGTATTTCAGTTACAAACCTATTTGCAAGAACTAAGAATAAGTCTCCATGTATCTCACTAAAGATAGCCTCTGGTTGTGGACTTTCAGCACTAGCTAAGGACGCCTATATCATTTTAGAAGCTAAGAAGGTGATCAAAGAAAACCTTGCGAGCTTCCAAGAAAAAGTTAAGGATAACGACAATTACGATACTCAGCTTATTGCCTACCAATCTCAAATAGATCAACTTAATTCTCTTTCAGATTTTTACTATAAAAAAGAGAAGCTTCATAAACTAGTTGCCGCATGTTACACCGTATCTGCTGTTGCAACTTATGCTGATGAAGTGGAGATGAAAATTAGTTGTCTAGACGCATCTGAAGATAATGTAAAGGCCGGAACAGAAGAATATGATACAGCAGGACTTGATGGTGGAGCATCTGTAGTAAAAATAGCAGAAGCGCTTTTTAAAGATTTAAAATACTATGCAGGAACACCTGCCGGTGTAGCGACACTTGCTCTTATGAATACTGGTTGGAACCTTTTAAAGGCTAAAAAACTAAGAGAACAAGGTGACAAAGCAGATCTTCTCGCCAAAAGAGCAAAAGTTGCAAAAGATCAATTTATCACTTCAATGGAAAAATACTGTCCAGATGGACATGACGATAAAAGTGATCTGATGTGCTACTGCTACGTAGATGGTGAAAAGAATCCTAGTAGAACAAACTCTGACTCTTGTCAGAATCTATGGGCACAAAGTGATAGAAACTTATTTGTAGAAAGTTCAGATAAAACAGCTGCTAGTAGTGCTGATACTACTAAGCTAGGTTGTATTACAAATGTTGGGGAATTTGATCCAACTTGTCAGTGTAAAAAATTTAAAGACACGCAAGGTAATAACGCATGTAAAAAATCAAGTTTCTCCTCTATCCAGTTAGGCGGCCTAGGTCAAACTATGGATATAAATCAACTTGAGACAGACTTAAATAATATCGCTTCAGGCATCACATCTGCACAAGGTTTTGATCTAACATCTGCTCAAAGTAATGCTCTAGGTGGAACAGTCAGAGACAGTATCTTAAAGCAAATTAAACTCGAAGATAAGAATGGTGTTAAACAGGCAACTCCTAATGACTTGGCCCTTGCTCAAAAAGCTTTATTAAAGAAAGTTAGCACTCAACTAGCTTCAAATCCACTGCAAGCAAGCCCTTTAGAAAATAGTTTTAGCAGTATTCAAGAAGAACTAACTAAGCCCGACACTAAAGAAAGTGAAGCTTCAGGAATAAAGAAATTAAAATTAACTGGTGGAAATGGATCACTAACAACAAGTAAGAAAAAGCAATTTGCGTTAAACGTAGGCAGAGGTTCAAGTAAAGTTGAAAAATACCCAAGCTATATGGACAAAACTTATAAAACAAAAAATGCTGATGTTGTTACAAACAAAGATGTATCAATATTTAAAGTTCTATCAAATAGATACTATAAATCTGGGTTCAAGCGTCTTTTTGAAGAGTAAAATTCATTAAATCTGACTAGACTTCTAATATGCTCTCAAGTAACCTATTTTCTTAAAACTGAGAGCATATGATACTTAAAATAACGCGCTTCATTCTATCTGTAATTCTTCTCGCTATAGTGGGTATAGTTGGTACTTTTATAAGTGCCTTTAGACCTTTTCACCCTAGCAATGTCTACACTATAGCTCGACTAGTAAGCTTAGGTACAAAAATACTAGGGATTGAAGTTGTTTTAAGAAATGTTGATAAACTAAAAGAGAACACTCCAGGACTCTTTATCTCTAATCACCAACATAATATTGATGTCTTTATCGCGAGTACAGTTCTACCTGATAGAACTGTATCCCTTGGAAAGAAGAGTTTAAAATGGGTTCCTCTTTTTGGACAATTTTATTGGCTAAGTGGAAATATTTTAATTGATAGAAAAAATAAAAGAAAGGCCCATGGAACGATGGATGAAGTCGGTGAGGCCATCAAGAAAAAGAATATGAATATCTGGATGATGCCTGAGGGGACGAGAAGTCACGGAAGAGGTGTTTTACCATTTAAAAAAGGTGCATTTTTCACAGCAATTAATGCTCAAGTAGCTATCTCTCCTATCTGTATTAGTTCTTACGATGCTGGTCTAGATTTTTCAAAATGGAAGTCTGGAAAAGTAATTGTTGAAGTTCTAGATCCAATCCCTACAGAAGGTCTTACTAAAAGAGATGTTGGAACACTCTGTGAATCAACTTACCTGCTAGTTAAGAATAAAGTCCAAGAGCTTGACAACGAGTTGAGCTAAGATAAGCTATTACTCTGTCCCAGGAGTATTAGTTTGAAGAAAATCACGAAAAAATCTCAAGAACTATTTTACGGAACTAAAAAAATCACATTAAAGAGAAGAAAAAGTGGAATCACTGAGGTCAATAGTACTTCTAAAGATTCCATGGCCTATGCTCAAGCACTTTGCCATTGTGAAGATCGATTCATGCAAATCTTTCTTCTTAGAATTATTGGTAAAGGCAGAATTTGTGAGCTTCTAGATGATAGTGAAGAGAGCTTAAAAATAGATATTTTCATGCGACAGATGAATTTTCACAATTCAACTCAAGAGGATTTAAACGAGCTTCCACTAGATGTGAAGTCCTATTTCCAGGCCTACGCAGACGGTGTTAATCACTACTTAGAAAATAGAGGAAAGACTTGGGAATTTAAGCTTCTCAGTGTTCATCTAGAGCCCTGGACCATACAGGACTCCTTAATGGTCGTTAAAGTCATGTCATATATAGGTCTAGCTCAAACACAGCAGGATGCAGAAAAATTTATTATTCAAAGTCTTCGAGAAGAAATAGATTTAGAGAAATTAAAATCGCTCTTTCTTCCTCATTTAAATAATATTAGCGAAGAGATCATTCAAGACTTAAAAGAGTTGAAATACTTTGAAGGACTAATTCCTAAAGAAGTTAAATTCTCTAATTACTTGCCAAAGATGATGGCCTCAAATAATTGGATAGTATCACCTAAGAAGAGTTCTTCAGATTCAGTTATACAATGTAATGACCCTCACCTAGAAATAAACCGTCTCCCTGGAATATGGTATGAACAAGTGCTACACCTTGGAGATAGAAACTTTCAAGGTGTTTCAATGCCTGGTTTACCCGGAATAATAATGGGAAGAAGCGATAGAGTTAGCTTTGGATTCACCTATGGTTTTATGGACATGGTGGATTACTTTATAGAAGATATAAGTAATGAACACTGCTTGCGAGATGGAAAATATGTAAATTTATCAACTCGAGAAGAAGTGATTCTTCGAAAGAAAGAAAAGCCATTTAGATTTAAAATTTTTGAAAATGATTGTGGAACTATAGAAACTGACCCAAACAAAACACAGCTTGAAGATGGGAAATATTTAAATAGAGCTTGGTCGGCTAAAAAGCTCGGTGCAAAAGGTTCGGCCATTGCATTGTATGAAATGTTGGAATGTGATGATATTCATTCTTTAAAAAACGCCCTATCTAAAATTTCAATATCATGCAATTGGCTACTTGGTGATAGCGAAGGAAATATCGCGTACCAACAGTCAGGAATGGCGCCCAAAAGAGCAGACAGCGGACTTTTTCCACTTCGTGCAGCTGATCCTCTTTCACGTTGGAGCGGAATCATTGAACCGTCAGAGCTTAGTTGTGTTGTAAATCCAGAAGAAGGATACTTAGCGACAGCTAATAATGATTTAATAAGCTATCTTGACCCATCAGCTCCTACTACAATTAACTTACCTATGGGGCCGTACAGAATAGATCGAATAGATCAAATCCTTAGGTCGAAAGAGAAGTTCTCGGTTAATGACTTTAAAGAGATGCAAAGTGATCTCTACAGTATTCAAGCACATCACTATATGAATGAGTTAACACCATTACTGGCAAATGATCACATTAGTGAAATCCTTAAAGCGTGGGACCTTTGCTATGATAAAAACTCTAAGGGCGCAGTAGTCTTTGAAGACTTCTACCACAACTTACTAGAAGAAGTTTTTACTGATGACTTTTACGCTACAGAAGCTTGGAGCTACATACAAAATAAATCATCAATTCTTGTAGACTTTTATTATTTCTTCGACAAAGTAATTATTGAGAATAATGAACTATGGTTTAAGAAGCATTCAAAAATGGAATGTTTTAAGAGAGCACTCGCAAAAACTCAAAAGAAGTTCATAAAGAAGAAAGTTCCTACATGGGGACAAAAACGAAGAGTCAAAATGACTAATATTCTATTCGATGGAAAGCTTCCAAGTTTTCTTGGATTTGATTACGGACCAATATCAATTGAAGGATCTAGGGCAACTATAGTTCAAGGCGCACTATACGAATCTCATGGTAGAATATCTACATTCTGCCCTTCGATGAGATTCATTACAGACTTATCTGAGCGAAGAAGTTTTACAATTCTCGCTGGTGGTGTAAGTGATAGAAGGTTTAGTAGCTTATACAAAAGTGAAATTAAAGATTGGTTAAATTATAAATATAAAGAAGAACAGCTAGATTAACTTTCGTCAAAAAGAGGCAAATTGAAAACATTATTACTTACACTTCTATTACTTTCTATAAATTCCTACTCTAAAGAAGTAAATACTGTTCGTATCTATAAACAATGGCATCTCTTGGCCAAAAATAATACTCTTGATATAGAAAAATCTAAAGCACTCCCACAGTATAAAAATCAAAAGTTTATCTATAACTCACTAAATAAGCTTATATCTAAAAAGACAGTAAAAGCTGTAATAAGTGAAGGATGTGAAGGAGAAATTAATAAGAACTTTCTTAGCACATACAATGGATGGAATTATAAGAATCTAGAATCAGAAAAAGATACGAAGAGATTTATTGATATCTTAACTCTTGTGCCTTTAAAGCTTGAAGTGAAATATAAAGAGAATCTTTTAACTATATGTGGAGACAATTTAGACTTAATAGAAAAGAATGGATTGGCTTCGAGCGATTTAAACGCTTTTACTGGTTACTACTCAAGACTAAAACAATTTAAAAATACAGATGCTCGAAAATACAAACTGTACAAAGATTCATTACTCGAAGGATTGACTGAAGAAGTAAAGAATCCAGTTGAGTACTCTCGTCTAAAGGCCAAAGAGTCTCTGAATTCATTTAAAAAGTATGTACAAATTAGAAACGACCATTTTGTTAAAGCAATAATAGAAAATATTGATAAAAACCCTGCAGTAATTATAGGAGGAGTTCATCTTCCGGACCTAAAAAAGAAGTTAACTGATAAGAAAGTTAAATTTAAGGTTATGGAAGTTGAAGGCTATCCAGAAAACTCTGATAAAATTTTTGACGAAATAGAAAAAGTTCTAAACTAAATAGAACAATAAGTTATTCCACCAGGACAGATTGCCTTAAGCCTAAAGCCTACTTGAAATTTATTTTGAAGATAATTAGCGACATCGTAATCTGACTGGCTTAGACCACCAAGAGATATTACTTCATGACCATCTTCTTTTTCAATATAACAACCTGTTGGGTGCGTATGGATGATCTCAAAATAATCAAGATCAAATGAATTCTTACGTATTTTAAAGTCTAGGTCGTAAATTTCTTGCTCAATACTTTGTATATTTTTAAAAGAGCTAAACTCACCTTTTAAAATTTTAGAATCTATAACTAGGCCTTGTCTGGTCTTTGCTCTGATCACTACGAGCTCTCTAAATGAAAATAAGGTCTTACTCTTTTCAAATAAATTCAACTCAAACCTATCAGATGACTTAAGAATCTGCTTACTCCAGATATTCTTTTGAACTAAAAAAGGTCCATCGGCATTAACTAATGAGCTTTTGGCACTTATATTCTTAAGTTCATTGTAATTTAAAATAGATTTTTTCCGTTTTATAAGATCCATAAAAACCTATCGTTTTTTTTAAATCTAAACTTAGGATTTAGGCTGATCTTTATTTAAGAGGAAAATATAAACACACAAGTAATCTGCGTAGTTAATGGCAAAAGAGTAATCACTATATATTAGAACACAAATAGCCGATAATAAGTCATGGGCGAAAAGAAACTCGAGCAAATAGCTCACCCTTTTACTATTTACCAAGAATTCTTTGATAATTTCAATTCTAGGCATACTCGTTCTAGTTACGAGATAGATATCAGACACTTCTTAACTTGGGCCCATGAAGAGCTGAATTTAGCTTCATATGACGATCTAGAGCGTTCACATATTATTAAGTATAGAAACTGGTTACAGGAAGCAGGAGGCCGTAGCGGTCAACCTTGTGCTCCTAAGACTGTTGCACGTAAACTAGCTGCCCTATCTAGCTATAGTGACTTCCTAGTAGAAACGAGTGTCCTTGAGTTTAATCCAGTTTCTTCGATAAAAAGACCTAGAAGAGATGTCGTATCCCCTACTAATGCCCTCTCTGGAGAGCAAGTACGAGAGCTACTCCTTGCAATACCTATGGATACTCCTGCAGGAATCCTTCACAGAGCCCTTCTTATGATGTTCTTTACGACAGGTCTGAGAAAGAGTGAAATATTAAATTTAAAATATAAAGACTACCGAGAAATTAATGAATACCGCGTACTTGAATTTGTGGGAAAAGGTGGAAAAATTGGTCAAAAGGTTTTACATCCAGAGTGTATAGAAACTCTAGACTTGTATATAGAAAATATGGAAAAGCTCTCTAGAAAGTTAGATAGAGAAGATTGGCTCTTTCAACCATCACACAACCCTACTAATCCTGATCGTCTAAATAAGCCTCTCAATCCAAAAACAATTAACGAGATCATTGATAATTATGCACGAAAAATTGGTCTAAACTTCAAAGTCACACCACACTCGGCGAGAGCTACGTTTATTGGTGAGCTACTCGAGCAAGGTGTAGACATCTACGCAGTGGCCCGAGAAGTAAATCACTCATCAGTTAAAACAACACAAGAATATGATAAGAGAAAAAAGAAGTTAAGCGATAGCCCAGTTTTCAAGCTTAAATTTTAATAGAGACTACTTCTTTCTATTATAGTCATCAACGGAACCAATACTTTTAAAGAATTCCTTATCTTCATTTGATGTTTTTACTTTTCCAATATTATCACTGCGTCTTTTAAAGTACATGAGAACAAGTGAGTAAAACATAAATAGAGGGATTGCCATATCTGCAATAGTTGAAAAGATGGAACTCTTATCTTCTGGAGCTAGTATATTTTTATATGCTAGAGAGTAAACTATCAAAGCAATGAACAATGCACTTATTATAACCTTTAATTTACTCATATCTTAATAACCTTATATATTAGCTTTAATAATTAATTACTTTTTTCTTCAATTTCTTTGAGTATCTCATCCGCTTCAAAAGAGAGTTTACTGTAGAGATCAATATTACCATTTCTTTGAGCTTCTACGGCCTTTGTCATCAAGTCAGCATATTTCTTTTCTAACTTCTTCGTTGTGTTCTTTTTAAATAATCCAAACATTTACTTTCTCCATCATCGCCAACTTAAGATACGTCTAGAAGCCTCATAATAGCACATTAGGCCTTTTACTCATAGAAAACATACCTATACAAGAGCACTATAGAGCTAAACTCCACGTAGAATTAAAGATATTTTAAAATAATGAAACTAGTTCTACTTACTTGTCTAATTCACCTTAAGTTTACTTACACAAATCTACTTCAAGACTTTTAACTTGATTCTAATTTGATATACTAGCTTCTATGACATTATTGATTACATTTATTTTTATCTCTGTATTTGTTTCTTTTCTTTGCTCTATCCTAGAAGCCGTCGTGCTATCAATTACGCCTAGCTTTTTGGCCTCCATTGAAGATGAAGATCCCGCGCTACATAAGAACATCTCTCTGCTATTAAGTAATATAGAGAGACCTCTCGCTGCAATCTTAAGTTTAAATACATTTGCTCACACTATTGGAGCAACGGGAGCTGGTGCTCAAGTACAGAAGCTATACGGAGAGAGTCACCTTACTCTTTTTTCAATAATATTAACGTTTGCAATCCTCGTATTCTCAGAAATTATCCCAAAGTCAATTGGTGCTAGACATTGGAAAAAACTTATTCCATTTGTAGGCTTTATTTTACCAACGTTTATATTTTTCACTTACCCCTTAGTGCTTTTAAGTCAATTCATCTCTAAATCATTAAACAGTGATGACGAAGATAAACTGACTAGGGCCGAGATTCATGCCGTTGCAGAGATAGGAGTTAAGGACGGGGCCATCTTCCCTGAAGAATATAACGCTTTTAAAAGTATGCTCTCTTTTCCAAAAAAACCTATTAAGAATATTACACGCGACCTTACAGAGGTCTTTACCTTACCTATAACAACTCCGTCTAAGTCCTTAGTAACAGTTTTTAGAGATACTAAGTTTTCAAGGATCCCAATATATGGCGAGTTTGAGTATGACATCAGAGGTTACATCCTACGCTCAGAAGTCCTAGAGTCCCTTGCACTTGAAGATAAGAACGAACTTAAGTCTCTCGTAAAGCCAATGCTACAAGTATCAGAGGACACGAAGATCAGAGATGTATTTAGAAAACTCATTGAAAGAAAAGAGCATATTGCCAGTGTTCATGCAAATAGCGGCGACCTATATGGAATAGTGACTTTAGAAGACATTATTGAAGAGATATTAGGTTTAGATATAAAAGATGAGACTGATGAGTAGTAAAACTTATTCTAAAATCACACTATATAGTCCAACTAATTAACCAACCTCACTACATATTGTGCCAACACGACGTGTTATTCTATATTTATTGTATAGAAGCACTGTTTCAATGTAGAAATGTAAGAATGTTTTAGAAAAAAAAGTACGTTGCTGCAGGGGGTTTGAGACGGCCCAACCCTTCGATTGCTATTGGAGCTTTGAATTCGTCTAGTAGTTTTTGCAGTGAATATCAAAAAAAACCACAATAATTTGTAAAATACAGCTTGATAATTTGCTCAAAATTGCTACTCTTTTAACAGGGACATAAAACACAATATCCAACAATCAAAGACACACACACCCTTTGGTAATGGTATATTCGACAAATTAGCTCAAATTGGCGTAGTCAATTAAAGGGTTCAATGCGCTCAGTTTTTTGCTTCTACATTTAATTAATAAAACACTATATATAGGGATCAAAGAAATTTGTCCCGTATAGAAACTACTTGTAACAACCGCATACACAATTAAGGAGGCATTGTGGATCCTATTCTCGCACCAAACGAAGACCGTTTTGTACTATTTCCACTGAAGTATCACTCAATTTTTGAGATGTATAAAAACCATATGGCCGTATTCTGGACTGCCGATGAGCTAGACTTTGCGTCTGACATCACAGACTGGGAAAAGCTTAACAACGATGAGCAACACTTCATCAAGCACATTCTAGCTTTCTTTGCAGCTAGTGATGGTATTGTTAATGAAAACCTTGCTCTAAGATTCTACAACGATGTTCAAATTCCTGAAGCAAGATGTTTTTATGGTTTCCAAATCGCAATGGAAAACATTCACTCAGAAACTTACTCTCTTCTAATTGATACATACGTAAAAGATGCAAAAGAAAAAGATGAGCTTTTCCATGCAGTAACTCACTTCCCATTTGTTGAAAAGAAAGCAGCATGGGCAATGAAGTGGATGCAGTCTAAGAGATCATTTGCAGAAAGACTTATCGCATTCGCAGCGATTGAAGGTATCTTCTTCTCAGGTTCTTTCTGTTCAATCTACTGGCTTAAGAAAAGAGGGCTTATGCCTGGCCTATGTACTTCTAATGAATTCATTAGTCGTGATGAAGGACTTCACTGTGAATTCGCTTGTCACCTTCACGAGTTACTAACTCCAGAAGAGCAATTAAGCAAAGAGACAATTTCTCAAATTATTACAGAAGCTGTAGAAATCGAAAAAGAATTTATTACAGAAGCTATCCCAGTTTCATTAATTGGAATGAACGCTGATATGATGTCTCGTTACATTGAATTTGTAGCTGACTACTGGCTTAACAGACTTGGTTGTGAAAAATCTTACAACACAGAAAACCCATTTGACTGGATGGAATTAATCTCTTTAGAAGGAAAAACTAACTTCTTCGAAAAGAGAGTATCTGAATATCAAAAATCTGGGGTTCTAGGAGACAGAACTCAGAACACATTCACATTAGACGCGGAGTTTTAGAAATGTATGTCATCACAAGAAGTGGCGAGAGAGAGCCTATCAAATTCGATAAGATCACGGAAAGAATTGAAAGATTAGCTTTTGATTTAGATCAGCAATTCGTAGATCCTTCATTAATTACGAGTAAAGTAATCGAAGGTATTTTCGATGGTATTACAACTCCAGAGTTAGATAAGCTAGCTGGTGAAACTGCCGCTTACCTATCTACTCAACATCCAGACTACTCAAAACTAGCTGGTAGAATTGCAGTATCAAACTTACATAAAGAAACACGTGGTTGTTTCTCAGAAAATATTAAAGAAATGTTCAACTTTGTTGATCCAGCAACTGGTTCTAAAGCTCCTCTAGTTTCTAAAGAACTTTATGACACAGTAATGGCAAATGCAGAAATGCTTGATACTGCAGTTGATGACAAAAGAGACTTCAACTACGACTACTTTGGTTTTAAAACTCTAGAGAGATCTTACCTTTTAAAAATGAACGGTAAAATTACAGAGAGACCAGGTCAAATGTTAATGAGAGTTTCTGTTGGTATCCATATGAATGATATGGAAGCAGCAATTAACACTTATAACTTAATGAGTGAAAAATACTTTACTCACGCGTCTCCTACTCTTTTTAACTCAGGAACGTCTAAGCCACAACTTTCAAGCTGTTTCTTACTAACAATGAAAGATGATAGTATTGATGGAATTTACGACACTTTAAAGCAAAGTGCTCTAATCTCTCAATCTGCAGGTGGAATTGGTCTTTCAATTCACAACATTAGAGCAAAAGGTTCTTTCATTAAAGGTACTAACGGTACTTCAAATGGAATCGTTCCAATGCTTAAAGTATTTAACGATACTGCAAGATACGTTGACCAAGGTGGTGGAAAGAGAAAAGGTGCTTTCGCAATCTATCTTGAGCCATGGCATGCAGATATCTTTGATTTCTTAGAAATGAAAAAGAACACTGGTAAAGATGAAAACAGAGCAAGAGATTTATTCTACGCACTTTGGATTTCAGATTTATTCATGAAAAGAGTTGAAGCTGATGGAATGTGGTCACTATTTTGCCCACACGAATGTCCAGGTATGGCAGAAACTTACGGTGCTGAATTCGAAGCTCTATACACTAAGTATGAAGCAGAAGGTAAAGCTAAGAAAGTTGTTAGAGCTCAAGACCTATGGTTTGCAGTTCTTGAATCACAAATTGAAACTGGTTCACCATACATGCTTTACAAAGATTCTATTAACGAGAAATCAAACCAAAAGAATCTTGGAACAATTAAGTCTTCAAACCTTTGTACAGAAATCATGGAATACACAGCTCCTGATGAAGTAGCTGTTTGTAACCTAGCTTCTGTTGCACTAAATATGTTTGTTGATGAAGCAACAAGAACTTACGATCACAAGAAGCTTTATGACGTAGTTTATACAGCGACAAAGAACTTAAATAGAATTATCGACATCAACTACTACCCAGTAATTGAAGCGAGAAACTCTAACATGAGACACAGACCAATTGGTCTAGGTGTTCAAGGTCTAGCGGATGCATTCTTCAAGATGAGATATGACTTTGAAAGTCCAGAAGCTCTTGAGTTAAATAACCAAATTTTTGAAACTATTTACTACGCGGCACTTACTGCTTCGAAGGATCTAGCAGCGAAAGATGGTGCTTACCAAACTTATGAAGGTTCTCCAATCTCAAAAGGACAATTCCAATTTGATATGTGGGGAGTTAAGCCTACAGGTAAGAACTGGGACTGGGCAGCGCTTAAGAAAGAAGTTGCTGAGCATGGTGTAAGAAACTCTTTACTAGTAGCTCCAATGCCTACAGCATCTACTTCTCAAATCCTTGGAAACAACGAGTGTTTTGAGCCAATTACTTCAAACATCTACGTAAGACGTGTTCTTTCTGGTGAGTTTGCAGTTGTTAATAAGTATCTTGTAAACGACTTAATCAGAGTTGGTCTATGGGATGATAAGATGAGAAATGAAATCATCGCTAACAATGGTTCAGTTCAAGCAATTGAAAGAATTCCAGAAGAATTAAAAGGTCTTTATAAAACTGTATGGGAAATTAGCCAGAAGACAGTAATCAATATGTCAGCAGGACGTGCTCCATATATTGATCAGGGTCAATCGTTAAATATCCACATGCAAGAGCCAAACTTTGGGAAGCTAAGTTCAATGCACTTTTACGCATGGAAGTCAGGACTTAAAACTGGAATGTACTACTTAAGAGCAAGAGCAGCAGTAAATGCGGTTCAGTTCACAGTTAAGAACGATTCTCCAGTAGCTACAAAAGAAGATGCACAAGCAGCAATGGTATGTTCAATTGAGAACCCAGATGATTGCGTAATGTGTGGATCTTAAAATAAAATTTTAAAGAGTTCTTTCTAACGGTTGCGAGCCGTAAGAAAAAAGTTACAAGTAGGGGCCCAGTTAGAAATAGCTGGGCCTTTTCTTTTTACCACTTCAGCTGTTTTGAAAAAGCATTTATCACGTTTGCTGGTAGATCTAGAACTTCACCAATCTGGTTACCATAACGGCCACCAAGTCCACCCCACTGATGCTTCTTGATTATTTTTGAATCCTTGAGATCAACAGAGTTTTGAAATTGTACTTTACCATCAAAAACAATGATCTCTGTTTCACCTAGTAGAGAGTTTGCAATTAATAGATAATCAGTACCTCTAACTCCGATACTTGCTTGCCTTGTATGTATTACTCCAGAAGATTTCATTCCTTTATCTGTAAACCAACGAACACGTCCTTTTATAAAGTTAAACTGCTTACCAGACTTATTCCCATTATCGCTAAGGTCGAGATTAATTTCTCCATTAGGACCAAGCACAATACTATTTTTCCATTCAGCTATTTCTAGTTTTACAAAACTTTTAGATTTCGTTTTTAGGATTCCACTTGAGTTTATAGAGTCCCCCTTACTTAGAGCGATACCATTGAGAGTAACGTCACCTCTCATTTTTAAAACTTTAGCTGTCGGCACAGCAAAAGCAAGATTTGAAAACAAAAAAATAACGCTAAGAATTAACAGTTTCATACACTCTCCATAAATATTTTTTAAAGTATAATCCTAAACAAAAAATTAAACAAACATTGACTATCGATGCTCTAAAAGAAACAATTATAAGACACACAAAAAAGAGAGTAATTATGAGAATTTTAATCTATCTAGGTACACTAGCGATCATGTTAATGGCCTTTGAAGTAAAGGCTTCGTGGCAAGAATTTGAACAAGCACAAATTGATGTTTCACCATGGTTATATGAAGACAAAGCAGAGTTTAGCGAATGGGCTGACTACATAAGTCTAGGAACGGCCAGAACACAAACGATACTTGTGCAAGAGAAGTCTCTTACTCACAATGACAAGGTTGTTGCGGTTACTCAAAGAATAACAAATATGTCATCAACTCCATATTGCTTAATAGCAAAACTAAAGAACTCGACAAATACAATTAATACTTACCTACGTGGTGGAAGAACAATTGTCTCTCCAAATGAAACAGCAATTATTGGTGGGTATAGAGCGAAGGTTATTGGAAAAACATGGAAAGTCATTTGGACATTTCAGGCCACTAAAAGATTAGAACTCTGTAGATAACATATCTAAGCGGCTCGGTCTTCATCATCGGGCTGCTCTAATTCAGTGTTGTCGTAGTTCTCTGGGTGGACATCTTGCTCACCTAAAGATTGCTTAATAAGACCAATAGTAAAAACTATTGGAATTAAAAACCACACTGCGGTTATCAATACTTCTAAAGTTTCCTCTGCCATATTGTCCCCCAATAGTTTATTATATCACAAATAACATAAAGATAATCTCAAGACGAAAGGCTAACTCATGGAAATCATACTTGCATCGACATCTCCTTATAGAAAAGAACAACTAGAGCGACTTACAAAAAGCTTCAAAGCACATGCTCCAGAAGTTGATGAGGATATCTATAAGCAGAGAATATCAAACCCAGTAGAGCTGGCCGAAACACTTTCTAAACTAAAGGCACAAAGCGTGCAAAAGGAATACTTAAATGACTTCATCATTGGTGGAGATCAGGTCTTGAGTATTGGTGGGGAAATACTCGGAAAACCAAAAACTGTTGAAAAGGCCATTGATCAATTATCCATGTTAAGTGGTAAAACGCATGAGCTTATTACTTCAACAACCTATCTGAGTGAGAGTTACATACAAACGAAGACTATAATTGCAAAGATGAAAATGAGAGAGCTTACCTCTTCACAAATAGAGAACTACATTAAATCAGAGTCTCCACTCAATTGTTGTGGATCCTATATGTTAGAGAATCAAGGAATAGCACTCTTTGAAGAAATTAACTGCAGTGACTACACTGCAATTATTGGCCTTCCTCTTATGAGTACCGCTTCGATATTAATTGAAAATGGTTTTTCTATTTTCTAGAATATTCGACAAATTTCCATGCTGGTGTCTTCTCACCAGCATCATGAGATATAACCTGACCTTCAGTCCAGCCACTGTAATCAACGTCAGGAAAAAAAGTATCAGCTTCACCAGAGAAATCAACAAAACTCAAAAACATCTTATTAACTTTTGGTAAGTAGAGGTTATAGATTTCTCCACCACCAACAACTGCCGCTTCTGTTTTCCCTGTCTCTTTTAAATGCTTTTCAATTTCCTCAACAGAGTGAAGAACAGTACAGCCTTCTTGAGAATAGCCCTTATCACGAGTCAGTATAATAGTTTCTCTTTTAGGAAGAGGACGTCCAATTGATTCGAAGGTTTTTCGACCCATAATCATAGACTTCCCAATTGTAAGCGCCTTAAAGTTTTTAAGGTCTTCAGGAAGTCTCCAAAGAAGTTCATTACTAAGACCTAATTCTCGATTATTTCCAAGTCCTGCTACGATAAAGTAATTAATCATTAGACCGCCACAGGTGCTTTGATATGTGGGTGTGGCTCATAACCAACTAATTCAAAGTCTTCAAACTTGAATTCGAATATATCTTTAACTTCTGGGTTAATTTTCATTTGAGGAAGAGCTCTTGGCTCTCTACTTAACTGAAGTTCAGTCTGATCAAGGTGATTAGAATAAAGGTGAGCATCCCCTAGTGTATGAATAAACTCTCCTACTTCAAGACCTGTCACTTGTGCCATCATCATAGTAAGTAAAGCATAGCTTGCAATATTAAAAGGAACGCCTAAAAAGATATCAGCAGATCTTTGATAGAGCTGGCAAGATAACTTCCCATTAGCAACAAAGAATTGAAAGAAAGCATGACATGGAGGTAGTGCCATTTGGTCAACTACACCTGGATTCCATGCAGAAACAATAAGTCTTCTAGAGTCAGGATTATTTTTTATTTGTTCTACAAGGTTTGAAATTTGATCAACATGAGTTCCGTCTGGACGCATCCACTTTCTCCACTGAGCACCGTAGACTGGGCCAAGATTACCATCTTCATCTGCCCACTCATCCCAGATAGAAACTTTATTTTCTTTAAGATATGAAATATTAGTATCACCTTTTAAAAACCAAAGTAGTTCATGAATAATAGAACGAAGGTGACACTTCTTAGTTGTCACAAGTGGAAAGCCTTCACTTAAATCATAACGTGATTGATAACCAAAACAAGAAATCGTTCCCGTTCCTGTTCTGTCTGATTTTTCTACGCCATTATCACGAACGTGTCTCATTAGATCTAAGTATTGTTTCATGTGCTCTCCCTTGCTGTGTATAGAATCATTTTCGTAGATTGGCAGCTCATTGGCCATAAAAAGAGCATCTTTTTTTTAGACACATTCCAATAAAATAATCCTTTAAAAACATATTTATATTAGTTACCATTTTCTATTAATATATTGGAGATAAAATGGTTACAAATGGAATTGAACAACTCTCTAGCGAGATGCATCTAAATAAACTTAAAGGGAATATTGCCCTTTTATGTCACAGCGCTTCGGTAGATAAAAACTTTAATCATAGCGTGCTCATACTAAAAAATCTTATTGGAAAAAGACTTATAAAGATTTTTGGGCCACAGCATGGTTTTGTTACTGACGTCCAAGACAATATGATTGAAACAGAAGATTTCATTCACCCCTACTTTAAAATACCTGTTCATAGCCTATATGGAGAAACAAGAATTCCAACCGACCATATGCTTCAAGGCGTAGACACTTTAGTTGTGGATCTTCAGGACGTTGGGACTAGGGTATATACCTATATATCTACACTTACACTTGCTATGGAGAAATGTGCCAAACTCGGAATAAAGATTGTTGTACTGGATAGACCTAATCCTGTTGGCGGAGAAGTTATTGAGGGAACAATACTTGAAGAGAAGTTTAAATCTTTTGTTGGTCGTTACCCAATGCCACAACGCCATGCCATGACTATGGGAGAAGTGGGACATTTCGCAAAAAACAACTTCAATATAGATGTTGAATATGAAGTCATCCCAATGCTTAACTGGAAAAGAGATATGATGTGGAATGAATGCGGCCTTCCTTGGGTCAATCCATCCCCTAATCTACCCACTCCAGTTGGTGCGCTAACATTTGTGGGAACTGTTCTATTTGAAGGTACAAAGCTATCTGAAGGCAGAGGAACAACTCGAAGCTTAGAAGTTATTGGTCATCCAGATATTGAGCCTTTTGAGTTTGTAGAATATTTAAATACTAAAATTGCTAAAGATGACTCATATGTGTTTAGGCCTGTTACATTTCACCCTATGTTTCAAAAACATGGTGGAACAACTTGTGGTGGAGTTCATATCCATCCACAAGATTGGAAAAGCTTTAGACCTTGGCGTGTTTCTCAACTCCTTTGTAGAGAGTTTAGAAACTTTCTTGGAGATAAATTTGAATGGCAAGATGCAGCGTATGAATATGAGTACGATAAGCTAGCAATTGATCTTATAAATGGAACGAGTACTGTTCGTGAATGGATAGAGTCCAACGGGAGTTTGGAAGATTTACTAAGTTTAGAAAGTAAAGATTATGACGCATATCAAAGCATGCGAGATAACGCGCTTCTTTATTAAGTATTAACCGAATGCTCTAGATTATGCCTTTACATATCAGAGTGCTTTGCTACACTTTTATGACAATAAAATTCATACACAACAAAAATCAGGGAGAGATACAAGTGATTAACAAATCTCAATTAAAGAAAGTTTTAACTATAGGTGCTCTTGCAGCTTCTTTAACGCCGCTTAGTATAGCTGCTAAACGTGAAGTTAAAGTTGGAGCAGTTTTTCCAATGACTGGAGCTGTTGCAACATATGGTCAAGAATCTGTTAACGGAATTAAACTGGCCCTAAAGAAAATCAATGCAGAAGGTAAAGTACATATTAACCTAAAGATTGAAGATAATAAAAGTGAGCCTCAAGAGTCTGCTAACGCTGTTACAAAATTGATTACATCAGATAATGTTGATGCAATCATTGGTTCTGTTGCATCATCAAACACACTTGCTGGAGCTCCTATTGCTCAAACAAATAAAATCCCTTTGCTAACACCAGCTTCTACGAATGAGAAAGTTACAATGACTGGGGACTTTATCTCTAGAACTTGTTTCACTGATGCTTTCCAAGGTGTTGTGATGGCAAAGTTTGCGTATGAGAAACTAAACAAGAAAAAAATGGCAGTTATTATTGATAACTCATCTGATTACTCAAAAGGACTTTCTAAAGTTTTTAAAGCAAAGTTCAAAGAGCTAGGTGGAAAATTAGTATCAGAAGAAGATTTCGCGTATATCCAAAAAGATACTGACTTTAGATCGCTTCTTAGAAAGATTAAGAGAACAAAACCAGATGCAATCTTTCTTCCTGGTTACTACACTGAAGTTGGTCTTATCTTAAAGCAAGCACGTCAAATGGGAATGAACATGCCTTTCCTAGGTGGAGACGGATGGGATTCACCTACTCTTCAAAAACTAGCGGGAAAAGCAGTTAGTGGAAACTACATAAGTTCGCACTTTGCTCCAGATGATAAGGATGAAAGAGTTCAAGAATTTGTTAAGGAATACAAAGCAGAGTACGGTCAAAACCCAGGAGCGATGGCAGCACTTGGTTATGATGGAATTCTTGTAATGGCAGATGCTATTGCTAAAGCAAAATCTACAAAAAACACTGATATCCAAGCTGCGATTCTTGCGACTAAAGAATTTGTAGGGGTAACAGGATCTATAACTATTGATGAAAATAGAAATGCAAAGAAAAGTGCAGTTGTTCTAGAAACAACTCCAGCTGGAAATATTTTCAATTCAAAGGTTAACCCTTAATCACATTTAAATTATTCAATGGGCCCAATGATTGGGCCTTTTATTTTATAAAGGTTTATTATGAGTGAAGATACAATGTATTTTTTCTGGGACCTTGGACAGTACCTCTTAAATGGTCTAACCCAAGGTAGTATTTATGCCCTTATAGCTCTTGGCTATACGATGGTATACGGAATTATCAAACTAATTAATTTTGCACACGGTGAGTTCTACATGATTGGTGGCTTCATAGGCTACTACTGTATCATGGGAGGAATGCCTCTTTATATGGCGTTCCCTGTTGCGATGTTAGGATCAGGAGTTATTGCAGTTATTGTAGAGAAAATTGTTTACCGCCCTATTAGATCTGCAGGAAGAATTCCGGCCCTTATTACAGCGCTTGGAACATCTCTATTTTTTCAATATACGGGACAGTTAATAATTGGTGCCGATTCAAAAGCATTCCCTACTGCAATTGAGCAAAAGATGTGGTTTTTTGGAGAGATAATGATCTCTAATATCCAAGTAATTATTCTTGTTACTACATTCATCTTAATGATCTTTCTATGGTGGCTTGTTAACAGAACTAGAATCGGTAAAGCGATGAAGGCCACAAGTTATAATCACGATGCTGCGGAATTAATGGGTATCGACACAAATAAGATAATCTCATTCACATTCTTTGTTGGGGCATCTATGGCCGGAGCAGCGGGTGTACTTGTTGGTATGTACTACAGTACTGTTGAACCTATGATGGGACTAATCCCAGGACTGAAGGCATTCATTGCAGCAGTACTAGGTGGTATTGGAATTATACCAGGAGCAGTGATTGGTGGACTTACACTTGGTGTAGCTGAGAACCTCGTTGTTGGTTTCTGGGAATCAACATACAGAGATGGTATCGCCTTCTTAATCCTTATTTTAATCTTACTAGTAAAGCCTGCTGGAATACTTGGTAAAAACAGAAAGGAGAAAGTGTAATGTTAGAACTACTACTACACCTTACTATCCTTAGTGGAATAAATATCATTTTAGCAGTATCGCTAAACCTTATAAATGGAATCTGTGGGCAGTTTAGTTTAGGACATGCTGGTTTTTGGGCAGTTGGAGCTTACTCAGCTGCGGCATTTACAGTTTATGCTCAACTTCCTGTACCACCAGAAGTAAACCTAATCATCGGTTGCTTTATAGGTTTTATTGCTGCTTCAGTTGCAGGTCTAATTATTGGAGTACCTTGTCTTAGACTTAGAGGAGATTACTTAGCAATTGCAACACTTGGTTTTGGTGAAATTATAAGAATTATCATCATGAATACTGATTCTATTGGTGGACCAAGAGGATTTAGTGGAATCCCTAAGATTTCAAATATCTTTTGGGTTTATCTATTTGTAGCTATTACTATTATAATCATTGCTAACATTATGAGAGGAACTCACGGTAGGGCCATCATTAGTATTAGAGAAGATGAGATAGCAGCAGATTCAATGGGAATCTATACATTCAAGTATAAGACAATGGCATTTGTAATTGGAGCTGGTTTTGCTGGAACAGCAGGATCTCTCTATGCTCATTACACACAATTTCTACACCCAAATGGTTTCACATTTATGATGTCTGTAATTATCCTCCTAATGGTTATTCTTGGGGGACTAGGATCAATTACAGGTTCAATTGTTGGAGCTATTATCCTAACACTACTACCTGAAGTGTTAAGGCTTATGGGAGAAACAATAAGTGAGTGGAGAATGGTTATTTACTCTGTTCTACTAATTACTTTAATGCTTCTTAGACCTGGAGGAATTTTTGGTAAACATGAATTCAATCCTCTTAAATACTTTAAAAAGAAAGGAGAAGTAGCGTGAGTACTCCTATTTTAGAAGTTAAAGCAATCACAATGCGCTTTGGTGGTTTAACTGCTGTAGATAATTTCAATCTATCTATTAATAAGTCTGACCTTGTTGGAGTTATTGGACCAAACGGTGCCGGTAAAACAACAATATTCAATATGATTACTGGAATATATGAACCAACAGAGGGTGATATTCACTTAAATGGTAAAAGTATTTCAGGAGAAAGACCTGCATTCATTACACAACAGGGAATTGCTAGAACATTCCAAAACATACGTCTCTTTAAAGACCTAAGTGTTTTAGATAATATTCGCCTAGCAGGTCACTTCCGTGCAGACTACGGTCTTTTCGCAAGTATCTTTAGAACAAAGAAATATCATAGTGAAGAAAAGAGAATAAAAGAAGAGTCAATTGAATTTTTAAAGATCTTTGGACTTCAAGATAAGCAAGAATTATTAGCAAAGAACTTACCTTATGGTGAGCAAAGACGTTTAGAAATTGCAAGAGCTCTAGCAACTAAGCCAGATGTTCTTCTTCTTGATGAACCAGCTGCTGGTATGAATCCAAACGAGACAAAAGAACTTACTGAGCTCATCAGATGGGTACGAGATAAGTTTCAAATTGCAATTCTTTTAATTGAACACGATATGAGACTAGTCATGGATGTCTGTGAAGAGATCTATGTAGTCGATCATGGAGAATTAATTGCTCAAGGTCAGCCAAAAGAGATCCAAAACGATCCAAAAGTTATCGAGGCTTATCTAGGAACTGAACAAGCATAAGGGTTAAAAAATGAGTAAAGAAGTACTATTAGAAGTAAAAGATATGCATGTTCACTACGGTGCAATTCATGCAATTCATGGAATAAATTTAAAAGTTCATAAAGGTGAGATTGTAACTATTCTTGGTTCAAACGGTGCCGGTAAAACAACAAGCTTACACACAATTTCAGGCCTATTAAGTCCAAGTAAGGGAGAAATTCTCTACCGCGGAAATAGAATTGATGGTGTTAAGGCCAATAAAATAGTTGGCCTTGGTGTTGCTCACTCTCCAGAAGGAAGAATGGTTTTCCCAGACTTAACAGTTAAAGAAAACTTAGAAATGGGCGCTTATCTTAGAAGAGATACAGAAAAAATAAAATCTGATTATGAATATATGTATAATCTCTTTCCAAAATTAAAAGAGAGATCTACTCAGCTTGCGGGAACACTTTCAGGTGGAGAGCAACAGATGCTTGCAATTGCAAGAGCGTATATGTCAGCACCAGATCTACTCCTATTAGATGAGCCGTCTCTTGGTATTGCACCAATTTTAGTTCAAGCAATCTTTGATGCCATTGTAGATCTAAATAAGCACGGTATGACGATTCTATTAGTTGAGCAGAATGCATATGCATCCCTAAAAATCGCTGACAGAGGCTATGTTTTAGCAACTGGAGAGATTTTCATGGAAGGTCCAGCTAGTGAGCTCATCACAAATGAAGAGATTCAAAAGGCCTACCTAGGTCACTAGATAGCATTTAAAATATCAAGGGCCCTAGTTAGGGTCTCTTGATCTTTTGCAAAGCAAATCCTTACAATCTTTTGATCAACTGGAGCATTTTCATAGAATACAGAAATTGGAATCGTAGCAATCCCATGTTCTTCAATAAGCTTTAAACAAAAATCCACATCATTAAGTTTTGAAATATTACTATAATCTAAGAGACAAAAATATGTACTACTAGGCTTTAGTACTTTGAATCTAGATTCCTTTAGGCCATCAACAAGAAAATCTCTCTTCTCTTTATAAAAATCTCCCAAGTTGAGAAAATTATCAACCTTCTCACTTAGGTAATCAGCAAGTGCCATCTGGGCCGCTGTAAAAGTAGAAAAAGTTATATACTGGTGTAACTTTCTAACCTCTAAAGTTAGTCCAGGGTTGGCCACAAGATAGCCAACTTTCCATCCAGTCATATGACAGGACTTTCCAAAGCTATAAACACTTATCAACCTATCAGCTAGAGAGGCCAAGTTCCTAGGATTGAAGTGGTACTCTTCATCAAAGCAAATTCCTTCATAGACCTCATCACTTAAGAGAATAATATTCTTATTCTCAACTAACTTAGCTAGCTTGACCCAGTCAGCTTTCGTAAGTCTCGCTCCAGTAGGGTTATGAGGAGAATTAATAATGATCATTTTAGTTTTATCATTAATAGATTCTTCAATCTTTGAAAATGGTAGAGAGAAACCCTCACCGACTAGATTTAATCGCTTAGCGCTCCCTCCAGCAAGATCAATTGCCGGAACATAACTATCGTAACAAGGGTCAAAGACAAGAACTTCATCACCCTCTTTAACAAAGGCAAGTATACTTGCAGTAAGGGCCTCTGTAGCGCCTGAAGTTATTGTTATTTCTGTATCGGGATTAATATTGTGCTTGTATTTAATATTGAAGTATTTAGCAATACTATCTCTTAATTCTTTCACACCAGTCATAGGAGCATATTGATTGAATCCTTCTTCGATATAGTGACAGACTCTTTCTTTTAAAAATTTGTCACCATCAAAGTCTGGAAAACCTTGACCTAGGTTCAGAGCACCTGAAGCATTTGCTCTAGCTGATATAGTAGTAAAAATAGTTTGACCAACATTTGGGAGTTTTGAATTAAATTTTATCATTCATAGATTATAATGATTAAAATCTTAAGTGCAAATTGCTCAAAAAAAGGCCCTCAAAGAGGGCCCTTATATTATTCTTTTTTCTTTTTCTCTAACAGTACTGGATAAGCAGACTTGATATAACGTTTAGTAACTCTATCAAATAAGCTGTCAGTCTCATTCGGCTCATATTTCTTGTCATCAATATTATCTAAGATTTCGTTATTATTTACACCATAACTAGATCCATAAGATGATCCATAGTTCCCACCAGAATTTGAGCCAGATCCATTATTGTAGTTAGAGCTGCCACTAGATCTGTTAAATCCACCATAACCACTTCCTGATGATGATCCTGAACCTGATCCCCAGTTAATTCCTGAGTTAGCATCTACTTTACTGTCACCCTCGCCATCTCTAGCAGATTTCCCAAGAGCTGAGTTAGCTCCACTTGAAGTGCTAAGACCACTCTTCCCACTTAGACTAGGAGAATATGAAGCGAAAGCATTTGCTTTATTTTTTAACTGATCTCCAAAAGCACTATCTAAAGATGCTTGATAGTCAGCAAGGGCCGTATCTTTCTTATATTTAATTCTCTTATTAATAAGCTTAGAAACTCTATCTGCTTCAGCTTTTTTGATTGCACTTAAGCTACTTCCAGTATTCGAGTCATTTAGGCTTGCACTTGAACTATCAGAACTTTTTCCAAAAAGGTTATCCATAAAAGAACCAGAAGAAGCTGATCCATACTTACTAGACATAACACCTAGTAATGATCCACTAACATTCTTAATGAAACCTGCTTCTTCACCTTCAACATCGTTTAGAGAGTTAGAGTTTCCAATAAGTCTTGATTCAAGACCTAAGTTTACATCTAAATCTGCAACATTTTTATCATGAGAAGCATTTACATCAACTAAACAACTCTCATTCTTTTCATAAACAGATGCAACTAAATCAAAGTACGCCTTAGCGACACCAGTAACTTGTAACATTCGAAGAGGCTCTATGGCCTTGCCAATAGGAACACGTACTTCATACTCATCTTGCTTCTCACAGTATTGCGGTAATCCGCCAGCAAGAGTTCCTTCTTTTGATTTTGAAAGGTAGTCATTATTAGAAATTAAACTATTTTCTCTAAGCGGAACTTCATGAGAATACTTTCTAAATAAGTCTAGAGTCATGTAATATTCAGCTGGAGTTTTATTACTTGTACCTACAAGGGAAGAAGAAGAAGTATTCTTAATCATACTATTATCTACATCTCCTCCTGATCTATAATCAAAGTACTTAGAGTAAAGATCAAATTTATCTAGTCCTTTATTGTCTCCATTGCTTTCAAACTTTGCATAAGTACTATTCTCAAGAAGCAACTTATTTACCTTAGCAAGCTTAGGTAGCATCTTTCCTCTAATCGTCAATGCTTTAAACGGATAAGAAGGATCATGTAAGAAATCGACTACTTCATCTTTTTTAATGTCTCTTACAAGCCAGTTATTCTCTGAACAGTTTTCATTGTGAGCACAGTACCAAACAGCGTTCTGACCTGCATGAGCAGCCTTACTAAGTTCAGCTTCATACTCTGCCGTCATATCCTTAATTGTTTTAATGTATGCGATTTGAAAATTCTTAGTTAGGTTTTGATTTTTAAACGCAGCTGATTGAATATCTAGGCCAAGAAACATATTCTTCTCTACGGCCTTATCATCTTCAGGTGTATTTTCTTTCTTATCAACTTTTTGTAAGTAAGCGATATAGGCCTTGTACTCACCTGCTGTATAATCCTCAGCAGTCTTAAATTGAGCATAAGCCTCTTTATAATCTGTTCTATATCTAACAACTGTATCGTGTAAAAGCTTCGTCAAATCATATGTTGAAGAATTAGGCTCAACACTACTAGAACCAGAGTTTGCTCCCTGTTGATCTTCCTCTGCATCTTCAGTATTTACCTCAATTGAACTTACAGCATCACTCTTACCATCAATTAGAGTAAATAAGTTTTCATAGTTACCTAGCTCAAGGAAGTATTTATCAACTAAAGCATTAACTTCATCAGGAATTGTAGGGTTACAATTTGCTCCTGCACGAATTCCATCGGCCATACTAGCAAGCTTAATCTCATCATCTAAAGCTGGTGGATCAAAAGGTGGAACATTACATGTCTTATCTTTTGGATCAAAGTAAAGACCATTACAACAAGTGTCTTGTGAAGTTGTCTTTTGCCCAGCAAGTGTACAAAGCTTTCTCTTCCAATTTACAGAAACTTCAAATAACCCGTGACAGAAGTTTTGAGTTTCAATTCCCCAGCCTCCATCAAGACCTTTATCTCTAGAATTATAATCAATCGCACTAGCGTTTCCACCAGGATTACACTTAGCCGGACCGATCTTCTTAACTAATTTTAAGTCTTTTATATATGTAACTTCTTTTTGAGGATCAGGTTCATCAGTTAACTTTCCAGATTTATCTACTTTAAAAGGAGTTACAGCACAAAATTGCTTTCCACCACTTTCATTCTCTTCACCATTACAAACAACCTCTAATTTCTGTGTACCACTTTCTGCAATATAGTCAGTCATATGAGGTTTTGGATTACATGTAGGTCTAAATCCACACTTAGGGTCTTTATACTGAATTGCAAAGTCACCATGACAAGAGTTGGTAACCCAAATAGTATTATCGTCATTTATACCGTAAGTACTTCCCTTTACACATGAAGACCTAGATTTCTTTTTTAATAAATAAACATTACCAATTTTTCTATTCTTGAAATCCTCTTGAGTAACATCACACTCATTTCTTATATAGCAGTATGATCTACATTCTAATTTAATATTTTTAGTCTGGTCATCGTAATCACATCTATTAAGAATTGGGTTTGATTTTTCTGAGAACTCATGTGGCTGTGTCATATATTGGTAACATTGATATCTAAAGTCATTAACACATGAGTCAGTCATATTTGTCTTACAACTACTATCCGATAACTTAAGTCTATCAACACATTGATCCATAGTATAAAGGAGTAAATCTTTCTCAGCAGGAGCAGCATTATTACATTGTCCCTTTACGTTAGACTCTTTCTCCCAAGTATAACCATCTTGGATACACTTACACTTTGTTTCGATAAGGTTTTCATATGATTCAATCTCAGCAGGACTCATCGAGTCCTCTCCTGTTTGCCCCATCTCATTTTGAATAGTGAACATTACACATCGTTCAACGAGAACTTGTTTTTGATCACCATTGAGTTTTTCGAGTTGAGTTTTATAGTCGATATTTGTCGCAGGATCGATATAGTTATCTAATGGATCTATCGCCCCACCAGAACTCTGCGCCACACTTCCAAGAGAAGTTAGAAATAGAAGTAAAATCAGAAATTGCTTTTTCATAAAAACCACCCAAAAGGCATTAAACTATTAAAATATATAGTTAAATTTTAACATTAGATTAAATTTGTTGAAACTTCTTACAAACTATAGATAGATTTTTCCTCATTTCTCCAATATTAACAATAGGTTATATTTACCATATGATAAAAAAAACCAAACAAAACCTGTCCTTAAAAGTTGGCATTCAATTTATTTTACTGAGTGCCTTATCCTTCAATACTCAAGCCAAAGATCAGACGATTCACTTTACTTGTGAAAATACACAGGTAAAGAATGGTGTCATAAACTCTTTTCAAAAAGATCAGTACATAAGCATCTCATCTCCTGGTCTTTTTAAAGAATTCTACTCTCAAGATAGTGATTCGCTCTATCACTACAAAAATGGAGTATGGAAATGGAAAGAAGATGACAGAAGCTATTATATAGATCTTTCTAAATTAAAATCTGACTTAAAACTAAACGAACATACTTATAAGCTTCGATACCTTACGGAAGAAAATTTAACAAAGTTGGAATTCTCCCCTGTTCTTCAAAAACAGATTACTACTGAAATTAAATTTCCATATATTTCAATTGAAACGATTGACCCAAGACTTCCTATTCACAGGACATGGAGACTACCAAAAAATATAAGAGCAATTACAAGTGCAAACTACTATATCGAATATAATGATAAGTACTCGTTACTTACAAGAATTATACAAAGCCTAAATAGTGCATTTTTAAAAAACACTATAAGCTGCAAAAGATTAGAGACAAATGCTCCAACACTTAGAAAGTTTGACAAGGCAATTGATTTAACTAGTACCCCACAAAAATGGCCAAAGAGCTTAGTACCACTCAGAGAAAGTATTCAACAGATAATCATTGATTCTTACCTAGGTGGAGAACTTACAGACAATCAATTTAAAGATAAGTTAGACTATTTTGATAATGTTCATTTATCAAAAAGATTAATTTTTACATCAGTTAAACTTGAGAAATTTTCATCTAACGAAAGAAAGATTAAAATTGAAAACTTACAAAATTTAATTGGAGAAAAGATTTCTCTTCCAAAAGATTCAAGAGTAAAAAGAATTTTCAATAACGAATCAAGAAAGGGAAAGGAAGTATTAGATATTCCAATAGATACTTCTAAATTTGCAGATGAAAGAGATGCTTTTAAACCAAATAAATATTTAGACATGTCTATTCTCTCTCGCGTTGCACTCTACCAAAAAGATGATAATTACTTCTTTTACTTCTATAACACAAAAGACTCCGCGCAAATTGAAGTGGGACCTTTCTCATTTAAAAGTCTCTATTGGAAAACGTTTAAAAATAAGCTCTCAAAATGTACAGACAGAGTAATGAAGTACTTTAATGAATATGAGAGAAAATCATTTGTCTTCTCTAGATCTAAATCACTCCCTGTATCAGATGAACTTATTTCCTACGAAAGAAATCATAAGAAATATCCTCTTAATGAAATAATCATCACTAATAACTGTAGAGGACCTGGAAATATCGAATTTGAATGGCCAGGAATAATGAAAACATACTTTCAACTACCTATGACGGTTATGAACAAAGTGTACAAAGAAATGACTGGCAGTGATGAGACATTCTATGATCTAGGAATTGAAAGTAGAAACTCTTCTTTTTATTCAAATCTATATAAAGATTTAAACTACTCTCCAGGAATCAAAAACAAAGTTGTTTCACTATGGTCGAAATTTTTTGAAAAAGACTACAGATGGTATGCGGCCAACGACTTTAAGAAGGCAGTTAATAGTTGTTCAATCTCAGACATAGAAAAAGACTTACAAAACAAAGAAAAAGATTTTAAAGAAATACAATTTAAGTATGAAATGGGAAGAATAGAATACGACCAATTCCCTGTTGAAACGAGAATGAAGTCAGGCTACAACAAAATTAAAACACCATTAGTCTATGTAAAGACACCATGTAACGATAGTGACCTTAAACAAGCACCACCAAAACACTTCTATCCACCTAAGCCTCTCTACCTTACGAACAGCTTAGAATACTGGAAGAATAAGACATGTTCATTCGCTCCAATTAACTTCTTTCACTACAAAGATCTATTAGAATATGAAGTTCATTTATCTATGTTTGAGGTAGATGGGGTTTACACAGGTCAAAACTGGGAGACAAGTCTGCAAGAGACAAATGATCATGACCTATCTCTTTTAAAAGATGACAAGGTAAGAGTAAAATTCGATTTCAAAAATGCTTATAGTTTCAAAAAAATGAAGATTTCAAAAGATGAAAGACTCTTAACTATTAAGTTATCTGGAGATAGAAACTTCAATTTAACACTTGGTAATATTGATTTAAGTAAACTTACACAAAGCTCGACAAAAGAAGTTTTTAAAAGTGATTTTCGTCCATGGGCAACTGATAAAGTAAAAGGAATATATAAATTGATAGGAATCAATACATTTGATCTAAGCTCTTACTACTCAGACAAACCAAGTAATAAAGTTGAAACATTCTCTCTTTTTCATAAAGATAATGGAGATCTACTCAATCATCATCTTCCAACAATTGGTATTGAGCAGTGGTTCTTAAGACTTAGAGGAAATCAATTAATCTTAGACTTAATATCTCATGAGAGAATTACTCCCGTTGCGAGAATAATAGCAGAGATACCGTCTAATTTTCTTCTTTGACAACCTTATATTCGGCTTCAAAAATATCTGCAGACGAAGCCGAATGTTTAGTTCTACGCTCCTGATGAGTATTATTTCCTGTATTTTGAGAGTATGCTCCGGCCATGGCCTTCTTTTGAAGATAGCCACGCAGGATCGATCTCATAAATGTATAGAGAAAGTAGAAGAATATTAATTTAAGTAAAAATTGAATAATCATATTGATCCTTTTAAGTATTTAAACAACGCGCCTACCAATTAGTCAAATGACTTAGAATAATTCGTTAAACTACGTAATTTTCAACAATTAGTATCTTTTCGCCTTGTGTGTAAGATGGTAATGTTTTGAGCAATGTCAATGGATCAAATATATTAAATGAGGAAATTACGCGATGAGTGATGATAATCAAAAAAAACTTATTCACTGGGCCGATTTTACGGCAGATAGAATTATCAGACAAAGAGGCGATAAGGAAGAATACACTGTAGCAAGTGGAATCACTCCTTCTGGGGTTGTTCACTTTGGAAACTTCCGTGAGGTTATAACAGTAGACTTTGTTGCTAGAGCACTTAGAGATCGTGGAAAGAAAGTTAGATTTATTTTTAGCTGGGATGATTACGATACATTTAGAAAGGTTCCTCTAAATCTTCCAAAGCAAGAAGAGCTTAAAGAATACCTGTTTAGACCTATTGTCGACACACCAGATCCATTCGAAGAAGCTGACTCTTATGCTGCTCACCATGAGCAAAGCTTTGAATCACAACTTGAGAGCGTTGGAGTTGAAGTTCAGCCAATCTACCAAGCGAAGAAATATAGAGGCGGAGATTATAAATCACAAATTAAGAAAGCACTTGAGATGAAAGGTGATATCGCGGCTATTCTTAATGAGTACAGATCTACTCCATATGGTGATGAGTATTACCCTATTTCAGTTTACTGTGAAAAATACCTTACAGATGAAACAGAAGTAATTGGTTGGGATGGAAATAATACAATCACTTATAAGCATAAAGTTCATGACTATACAGGGACAATAGACCTAGATACGACAGATAAAGTTAAGCTACCATGGCGTGTAGATTGGCCTATGCGTTGGGTTTATGAAGATGTTGATTTTGAGCCAGGTGGAAAAGATCACTCTTCACAAGGTGGGTCTTATACAACAGCGAAAGAGATTGTTAAGCTCTACGGTGGTGAAGCTCCAGTTTATCTTCAGTACGACTTTGTATCTATTAAAGGTGCAGGTGGAAAGATGTCATCTTCAAAGGGTAATTTAATTACTGTTAGAGATGTTCTTAAAGTTTATGAGCCAGAGATGGTTAGATGGATCTTTGCTAGCTATAAGTCTAATGTAGACTTCTCTGTAAGCTTTGATTTAGATGTACTAAAAATCTACGAAGACTTTGATAGACAAGAGAGACTTGCTTTTGGTGTAGAAACTGGAAATGAGAAGAAAGTGAATATGGCCAAGAGAGTTTATGAACTTTCTCAAATTGGTGAAGCTCCAAAAGAGTGTCCTTTCCAACCATCATTTAGACACCTTTGTAATGTTCTTCAAATCAACGATGGAAATATTGATCAAGCTAAGACTTATTATGCTAAAGATCTTAAAAATGAAAGAGATGAAAGAAGATTCAATGAAAGAAGTAACTGTGCTCTTCATTGGTTAGAGAATTATGCTCCAGAAGAGTTTAAATTTAAAATCAATACAGAAGCAACAGATACACAATGTGGTGAAAAGCAAAAAGAATTTCTAGCGAAGTTCTCAGAGTTCATCTCAAATGAATGGGATTCAATAACTACAGATAAAGAGCTTCATGAAAAGATGTATGAGATCATTCACGCCGTTGAAGTTCAACCAAATGATGTATTCCCTGTTATGTACGATAGACTTATCAGTAAAGAGAAAGGTCCAAAGCTAGCAGGATTTATCAGAACAATAGGTAAAGAAAGAGTTTTAAAGCTATTTAAATAAGAAAAAGGGGAGCTAATAGCTCCCCTTCTTTATTAAACTTTTTCTGCGTTATGAACATGTAGAAAATGAAAATGCTTCTCGTACTGAGTGATAACATCTGCAATAATCTGCTCTTTTGAGTATCCATAGATATCGTAATGCTGACCACCAGAGAATAGAAATACTTCCGCTCTCCAATATGACTTTTGACTTTCATCAACATACTCAGGAACAAAGAACTCTCTAAGTCTGATTTCGTATTGAAAATCTTCAACATTTAAATTCTTGATAACGAGATTTACATTATGCTCACCTTCAGTAACCACAACAGTTTGATCTCTATTTTCAAGTTCCACAGATAACTCCTTCATAGCAGGAACACATGTTTCTTTTATGAAGTTAAGTGCACTATCATGCGTAGGGTTTTCAACAAGCGTTCCTAACCTATCCTTCCAACCCATTGATGCCTGAGTATACTGAATAGTTGTTGAGTGATTCTGAACAGATGTTAAGAGCAAGTAATCGGCCCGCAGTGATTTAATGAATGCATACATTGCAGTCATAATCATAAAAATCATTGGAAAGGCAGATGCAATTGTCATCGTCTGCAGTGCCCCAAGGCCACCAGCAAGAAGTAAAGTTGCAGCAACAACACCTTCTAATACGGCCCAAAAAATTCTTTGCCACACAGGAGGTTCTGCTTCACCACCAGAAGCGAGTGTATCAATAACTAGTGATCCTGAATCTGAAGAACTAATAAAGAACGTCATGACTAAGATTACGCCAAGTCCTGATAAGAATATTGTTCCAGGTAGGTATTCAAAAAATTGAAATAACGCCACAGGTACATTTGAGTTTACAGTTTCAATCAATTTCTCGGCCTTCCCTTGAAGAGCGAGAGAGATTGCTGAGTTTCCAAATACTGTCATCCAAAAGAATGTGAAAGCAGCCGGAACAAAAACAACACCAACCATAAACTCTCTAATAGTTCTACCTTTAGAAATTCTAGCAATGAACATCCCTACAAACGGAGACCATGAAATCCACCATCCCCAATAAAGAAGTGTCCATCCACCAATCCATGACTCTTTCTTTTCATAAGCGTATAGATTAAATGTTTTGTGAATAATATCTGAAAGATAAGCACCAGTATTTTGGATATATGACTGAAGAATATCTACAGTATCTCCAAGAAGTAAAACCGCTACTAGTAATAGTGCAGCTAAACCAAGGTTGATATTTGAAAGTTTTTTAATACCACCATCAAGACCTAGTACAACTGAGATTGTCGCTAAGAAAGTAATCCCAGCAATAAGACCTACTTGAATAAGAGGAGTCTGCGGTAGTCCAAATAAGTAATGTAACCCTGCATTTACTTGAGTCACTCCATAACCTAGAGACGTAGCAACACCAAACATCGTACCGATAATGGCAAAGATATCTACAAAGTCACCTATTCTTCCGTAAATCTTATCACCAATAATTGGGTAAAAAGCAGATCTAGGTAAGAGAGGTAATTCTTTTCTATAACTAAAGTATGCGAGTATCACACCAAGAGTTGCGTATATGGCCCATGCATGAAGTCCCCAATGAAAGAAGGTAATCTTCATGGCCTCTCTGGCAGCTTCGAGAGACTGAGCTTCCCCTAGAGGTGGAGCTGTAAAGTGCATCATCGGCTCTGCGACACCAAAGAAAAGTAAACCAATCCCCATACCAGCACTAAATAGCATGGCAAACCAGGACAGATTAGTATACTCAGGTTCTGAATGATCAGGGCCAAGCCTGATATCTCCCATACGACTAACCATTAGCCAGAGTGAGAAAAATAAAACTACAGCTACAGATAGTATGTAGACCCAACTAGCTTTTGTTATAAGCCAGTGCTGTATTCCATTAAAAAGTTCTTCTAGTTCCTTAGGCCATATTGAACCAAAGATTGTAATTAGAGCGATAAAAATTGCAGATGTAAAAAACACCCGCTTGTTCATAGTAGAACCTGTGTTGTTCATGCAGTCTCCATTAAATTGAATATGTTAGCTTCTCTTTTATCGGCACTACTTCGATAAATATGAATACGTTATTTAACTAGTTCGGTATTTACGAATATTATAAGTATCTAATTTTATAATAAAAACTCACTAAAGAAAAAGAGTGAAAATATTTTTTAGATTAGTGCTTATTCATTTGGCCTTCATGATTATATCAAGAGGTTACTAAATATATGAAAAGCGATTTAGAGTGGTATTCAGTAGGAGTCCCTACTGAATATATCAGATTTGATTAACGAATCTCCCCCATTAATCTATCAAAATACACTGAAACTGGAGAATCTGAGTACTTATTCACGTAATCAAAAGACATTGTTCCATATCCTTTATCACCCCAACTTTCTCCCCAGCTGTTTTTAAACATGAAAACCTTTTTATCAGTATCGTAACCAGTGAGAAGAATGGCGTGTCCATAACATGAATACTCTCCAGATTCACACTTAGCATTTGTTTCATCAGAGTATGTAACATGAGTATTATCCCAACCAGGAGGATAAACCTTTAGAGTCAGAACAACTGGTCTTCCTTTATCTATTCTCTTTTGAATCAGTTGAGATTGAGTCTTACCAAAATCCCACATACCTGTGATCCAATCATAAACTAGGCCATTAACTCTTGTACTTTGATCATAGCTAAATTCAACAGGTGCTCCTGAAAAACAATGTGCTGGAGTTGAAGTACTGTATGGGTCCTCACCCTCACAAACCATTCCTGGATCAAAAGGAAAAGGCTTATAAGGAAAGTCTATTTCTTTCATAACAAAACCTTGAGAGACAAAGTTCTTAGCAATCATAGACGTACTACCAAACTCTTTATCAGCATATTCATTATAGTGATCTTTACCGTAAAATATTTGAAACTCTTCAGAGATATCTAATTTCTTGTTGAATGTTTTACTAATAACACCTTCTACTAGTGCAGTAACAGCAAAGTAAGCACATGTATTTCTATCTTTTTGATCTTTAACTGGAGTTTGAAATTCTCTTAGATCAACAGTTTTTGCATATAGAGAGCTGCTTAGTAATAAACATATAAGTACTTTAATCATAAATAAATCCTTTGAATTGGATCTATTTCTATGATTTTTTGGCGCGAGATTCAATGAAGATTGAAAATTATACTTAAAAAGATACTGAGACAACGACTCTATATTTAAGTTTATAAAAATAAGAAGTAAGATTTATATAAAATAGATTCGTAGTTTCACTCTGACCCTATGCGCACTTTGACACCAGTAATAAAATCAATATATTACAAGATCCTTCAAAATCTCTAAACTTCATAAAACTTACATTTCAAAGAAAAGTATTACATTTGCAAGAAAATAGCAGTTATTTATTTCTAACTATTGCCACTCTTAAACCTAAAAGCGAAAACTGAATTACGGAATAACCAAGAGGGAGAATAAAACATGAAAAAAATCTTAATCGCAGCAGCTGCTCTACTAACTGTATCAAGCGTAAGTGCAAAAACTTGTACTGCTGAACTTAAACAAAAAGATAGAAATCGTTCTTATACAATTCAAAGTTTTTCAAAATATAACTCCAACCAAAAAAAGGCTTGTGATGCTGCTCTTCAAGAATGTAATCAGGAGATGAGACAAAGAGCAAGGTTTGATCGTAAAGCGGATTTAACTTGTACAGTTACATCAAATAGCAATGGTAATGGTAACGGTAACGGTAATGGTAATGGATACGGTAATCAAAATTGCTCATATAATATTCAAAACCAAAACGGAAGAGTTGTTACATCTTTTAGCAAACTAAGCTGTAAAGCAGCTCAAGATGCATGCATGAGAGATCTACTAGAAAGAAATAGAAATGGACACGACCTAAGATCAAAATGTGTAGAAGCTAAGACACAATCAAATCCAAGAAGACGTAACTAATTTTTAGAAGAGTATTTAAAAAGAACTATTAAAAAAAGAGGGAGAAATAATTATGAAAAGAATCTTAATCGCACTTGCAACACTACTAACAGTTTCTAGCGTAAGCGCTGAAGTATGTACCGCTACTCTAGATCAACAAGAAAGATATGGATCATATACAATCCAAAGATTTGTTAAATTTGACTACAACTATCAAAGAGCTTGTAACGAAGCACTTCAAGATTGTAGGCAAGAAATGAGAGAAAGAAGAAGGTGGGATCGAAATTCAAACCTTACTTGTAATGTAGAAGGTAGAGGTAATGGAAACGGGAATGGCAATGGAAATAGAAACTGTTCTTACGATATCCAAACACAAAATGGAAGAGTTGTTGATACATTTAGCAGAATGAGCTGTAGAGCCGCAGAAGACGCTTGTATGAGAGCGCTGATCCAAAGAAATAGAAATGGTAGAAGCTTAAGAGCAAGATGTGTACAGAGCTACTCAAGACCTACTCCTCCAACTAGACAAGTTACTAAGTCTTGTACGGTAGATAAAAGAGGGGCAAGAGGAAATGTGAAGAACTCATATACAGCTCAAGCAACTGGACGCCCTAACTCAGGAGTTCAAGCTAAGGCCTGCCAAAAGGCAATGCAGAAGTGCCAAAGCACAGCTTCAAGAAGACAATATTGCACTAAAAGATAGATTTCTTATAAAATCGAGTAAATAGGGCCCCGAATGGGGCCTTTTTTGTGTGTTGTCATATAAATTTTTCTATAAATCCCCTACTAGAAATTTACTCTCCATGAATTTAAGTCTAGAATGGCAAAAATTTTTAAAAAGGATAGATATAATGAATCCATGGCATGATGTGTCTCTTGGGCAAGAAGGTCCAGCAATAGTAAATGCAATTATCGAAGTTCCACGTGGTGAAAAAACTAAGTATGAATTAGATAAGACAACTGGACTAATTAAGGTTGATAGAATTCTTTCAAGTGCAGTTCACTATCCAGCAAACTACGGTTTTATCCCTAGAACTTACTGTGATGACAATGATCCTCTTGATGTACTAGTACTTGGGCAAGCTAAAGTTGTTCCTATGTGTCTAATGAGCGTTAAGATCATTGGTAACATGCATATGGTTGATGGTGGTGAAGTTGATGATAAATTAATTGCAGTACATGCAGATGATCCACAATTCAACAGTTTCAACTCTATTAAAGATATTCCTGAGCATACACTTAAAGAAATCAAGCATTTCTTTGAAACATATAAAGCTCTTGAGAAAAAATCAGTAGAAGTAAATGACTTCACTGATCAAGCAGAGGCATTAGTTGTTCTAAAGAATGCAATTGAACTCTACAATAAAGAAGAAAAAAACTTAAAATAATAAAAGATGGGCCTACTAGTTAGGCCCTTTTTTTTGTCTAAACCTCACATTATACCACTAAATCAAGAATAACCATTTGGACGAATAGGACACACTATCTTATAATATTCATTTAGGAGAAATATATGGAATCTACAAATTATAAAAGCAGAAGAATAGCGACAATTTCTAAATTAAAAGATGGAATTGCAATCCTTCCTGCTGCCACTCATATGACTAGGTCAAATGATACTGAATTTGATTTTCGTCAAAATTCAAACTTCAAATACCTAACAGGTAGTAATGAGCCAGATTCGATTCTTGTACTTACTCCACATGGAAAAAAGAAAGACCATCTATTTGTTAGACCTAAAGATAGAATGCAAGAGATATGGGCCGGAAGAAGACTAGGCGTTGAAAAATCAAAAGATATATTTGAAATGGATGAAGTTTACACTTTAGATCAATTCGATGAAATTCTTCCAGAATTAATGAAAGGTCATAGTGAAGTATTCATAGATTTAAATAACGATTCGACACTATTTAATAAAGTTAAGAAAATGGCGATGGGTCTCGATCCTAGAAATCGTCTAAAAATGCCTACTCCTAAGGCCTTTAGACATTTAAACGCTATTGTAGAGAAGCAGAGATTAATTAAAGATCAAAATGAAATTCTTCTAATGAAGAAAGCTGCAGCTGCAACAAATAAGGCGCACAGAGCGGCCATGGCAATGGCAAGTTCAGCTCATACAGAAGCTGATCTACACAACGTAATGAACTATGTTTTCAAAAAGCACGGAGCAAGCGGTGAGGCCTATGGCTCTATCGTTGCTGGTGGTGACAATGGAACTATTCTTCATTATGTTGAAAATAATGCTCAACTTATTGATGGAGAAACACTTCTTATCGATGCAGGAAGCGAATACGGAACTTACGCTAGTGATGTAACGAGAACCTTCCCTATCAATGGTAAGTTTTCAACGATACAAAAAGAGATTTATGAAGTTGTCCTTAGAGCGATGAAAGCAAGTTTCAGCAAAGCTTCTCCTGGAAATAGCCTAGAAGACGTCCACATGGCATCTGTGAAAGAGCTTTCTGTTGGCCTTAAGGAACTCGGAATATTAAAACAGAGTGTAGATGAAATCATTGAAGAAAGCCTATTTAGAGAGTTCTATCCACATGGAACTTCTCACTGGATTGGGCTTGATGTACATGACCAAAACCCATACTTAGATAAGAATTTTGATCCAATTAAGTTTCAAAAAGGTATGTGTTTCACAATTGAGCCTGGATTATACTTCCAAAAAGATAATGTAAATATCCCTGAGCACTTCAGAGGATTAGCTGTTAGAATAGAAGATGATATACTTATAACAGAGTCATCTCATGATAATTTAACTGCTATGATTCCAAAAGAAATCAAAGAAGTGGAGGCAGCATGCCAAGAAGACTACAAGCAATTTCTTTAGCATTTATTATACTCTTGGCCCAAAATATTGCGGCCAAGAGTGATCATATCTACTACAAGAGAGAACACGATACTTGTCGCCTAAAGCTTTGGGATACTTTTGATTCCAAAGAAGATCAAAAGTATAGAGATGTTTTAATAGAGTACCTTGAAGAAAAAAACTATTCTGTAACAATGTTAAAAGAAAATAAGAGAATTATCACTGGTGATTATCACTTAAACTTCTCGTGGCTTAGAAGTGGAACAAAGATGTTCAAAGACTGTAGCGTCGAAATAAAGATGTATCAGTCTAAAGTGAACCTTGCCAGAAAGAGTGATGATTTAATCTTTGAAAATGCTAAGAAGAGAAGCTTCCCAAGACACACTCCCTCTGGCGTGGAGAGGTGTAAGAGAGCAATCAAAGATGTGACTCGAGCACTTCCTCACTGTATTCTTTTAAAGAAATAGACCTATGACCATGAGTGAATCGAGTAGATAAGAAATATACATCGACTCGTTTCTTTCAGATTGGTATGTCTGCCAAAGCTAAGCAATTGAAATGACTGACAATCTTTGGTTTTATAAATATATCTAATCAATCCCCACTCATAAATTCAAATTCCAGTAAAAAATACATGGATAAAGTAAAACGATTGATGCAAATAACGCATAGTGTTAAATTTCTAAAAAAAACATTGGAGAACATATGAAACAACTAACAATCGTTATTACGTTTTTACTATTAACATTAACTACGAATGCTCAAAGCAGAGTAAATTTAAAAGCTAATTGCTATATAAATGGTGGCAAAAATGCTGTCTGTGAAGTTTGCAATAACCGCTACAGTAGACCAATTCGTTGCTCTATGAAAATTAAAGGTATTACATCTTATGGATACTGGTTTAAGGGTAATCAGAACGGAATAGTATATCCAGGTAGTTGTATGAGTGGATATGTTTCTGCAAATAATTCTTACAGAGATCCACTTGTTGATGCTCAAGCTTACGCATCTTGTAGATTCTAGGAGTAATCATGAAATCATTACTCTTAACACTAGTATGTATACTAAATTTTAATGTTAATGCACTCGACGTCTTCGGTCTTCCGGGAAAGTCATGTGAATTCTTTGAAGAGAATATTGAAATAAAAGATGAGAATACTACTAATGGTAAAGTAATATTCACTCTAGATGGTAACTCAACTGTGTCTTGTAACGAAGACACATTTGAGTTAGAAAGTGTCTTTTTGACAGTCTACGATGCACCAGCGATTTCTCGAGCTTCTCAAGATTTCACAGGTTTAAATCTTTTTGACATTAGAAAGTATAAACTACTAAAGATATACCCTAACTTGAAAAAGATTGATGACAAGACATACCAGGTTCTAGACAACAATAAGAAGATCACTTTTCACTTTCTTCAAGGAAAAGTCCTGGCACTTACTGTTGATTGGAGCAAGGACTATGAAGGAATAATTCAAAGTCAATCTCGCGCTTCTAAACAAAAACAACTCGCAAATAGACTTGTATCACTTTATGAAAGAAGCCTAAGAGATTTAAGTGGATACTATAGTATAAAAAGAGACACTGTTAGAATAGATAATACAAAAATATATAATGATGGATGTAGTATTGAGTTCAGTGGAACAGCTCGTAAAAATAGTAAAAATAGAAGAATTGAATTTTGGCTTGAATATGATTTTGAAGCAGGTATTGGTTGGACCCGTCCATCTTATACTTCATTTAAAGTCGATAGCGATACGCCAGGAGTCTATCAAGGTATGATTGAAGATGATTATCAAAGAAGACTAAGCTCTTTAGAGTTCTCTTCAGCATCTGATGCGACTGAAGCTGCAGAAATATTCCGTAGTCTACACAAGCTATGTAGATAAGAACAATAGATTAGATTTTATCTAATGACGTCTTTGAGTTAAATAATCAAAGATATAAAGAATTGGTTTCTTATTTTTTTGGAAGGCCTTTAGCTCTTTATCAGTTGAGCAAAGGTCTTTTTCAATTTCTTCTAGAAGGTTTCTAGCGCTCTCAATATGCTTATTTGCTGCTTCTCTAACAACTTCAACTGCTTTCTCTATTTTTTCACCAGTATAAAGCTCAGAGAGAGACTCTCCATTTTTATACTTTTCAAATTCAGCTGGATGTAAGCACAGCCACTGAAAAATAACAGAATTAACAAGCTCATTATCTAGGTCTAAATTAGCATCTTTTTGAGAATCTTCAGAGAAATCTAAAGTGTCATCCATCAATTGAAAAGCGATTCCAAGATCAATTCCCATTTGTCTCGATTTCTCAACTACCGATCTATCAATATTGGCGAGCATTGCAGGAGCAAAACAACACCAACTCATTACAGAAGCTGTTTTCTTTATAGCAATATCTTCTATTAAAGCACTTGTGTACTGTCTTGTTTCAATAGCGTCAGCTTGTATCCACTCACCTATAGCTAGGTCTTGAATAACCTTGGCCATCTCACCTACTAATTCTAAGTTACCAGCTCTAGTAAGATTAACAATAACATCTGAAAGAAGATAATCACCAGCGAGTACTGCTTTTTTATTAGAAGCTTGAATATTAATTGAAGGTACGCCACGTCTTGTAGTTGCATTGTCGATTACATCGTCATGACTAAGACTGGCTGCGTGTACGAGCTCAATAGATTTCGCATATGGATCAAGAGTTTTGAAATCAACACCATAAAGATGTCCAACAAGATATGTAAGAAGTGGGCGCAAGCGCTTACCACCTACTAGTACACTACTTTGTAGGAGCTCATTTACGGCCTTAGTACAGTTGTCAGAAGATATGTTTAAGTCCATATCTTTAACATGTTTTAAGGTCTTAAGTGGAATAGTCGATAAAAAATCTTGTAACATATTATAATTTATAGAGTTTTAATAATACCTACTTTTAGCAATCTAGGCGTTCATTGTAAATGACAAATAGGCCAAACAATTAAGTTACATGAAATGATTACTAATTTTTTTAGACAACACTTGCAACATTAGGCACAAAAAGTTATATCTTTGCCCCTAGAATACCTAAAAGAGGAACCTATGACTTCAGCACTTCAAGGCCGTAAGAAAGAATCTTGGAAAATTTTTGATGAGATTGCAGGAACTTACGATCTATTAAATAAAATACTCTCTTGTGGAATTGATATTTACTGGAGAAGTAAGCTTCTTAAGAATCTTCCAGCAAGACAAAACATGCAGGCATTAGACCTAGCGACAGGAACAGGTGATGTTCCACTCGTACTTGCAAAATCAAAGAACATAACAAAGATAACTGGTATTGATCTTTCTAAAGGAATGGTTGATCTAGGAAAAGTAAAAGTTAAGAAAGCAAAGTTAGAAAATAAGATTGCTCTTCATATTGGTGATGGTTGTAATATTCCAGCAGCAGATGAAACAATGGACGTTGTAACGATCAGCTTTGGAATTAGAAACTTTCCAGATCCTCAAAAATCACTAAGAGAAATCTTCAGAGTATTAAAGCCAGGTGGAAGAGTAATGATCATGGAGTTTGGATTACCAAAGAACTTCATCGTTAAGTCTGTATACATGTTCTACTTTAGACACTTATTACCTTTTGTAGGAAATATACTTTCAAAACATAAAGACGCTTATACCTACTTAAATGAAACAGTTGAAGACTTCGCATATGGTGAAGACTTTACTAACTGGATGAAAGAAGCTGGTTTTGAGAATGCTAACTTTCAAGAGCTAACATTTGGAATATCTAATTTATATATCGGTGATAAGAAATAAATGATAAATCTACTAGAGCTAAAACATTCTGTAATAAGACAACTTTCAGAGCACTGGAAACAGGTAGACTTTGAGAACTTATCTAAAGATAAGAAACGCTTTGTTACATATAAGTTTAAAATTGAAAAAACAAAATTATCTAATCTCTTAGGTCACGTTATCCATAGACCTCTTAATTACTTTAAGAGTAAAGATAATAGTAAAGAAATCCTAGGAATTGGATCACATATCACTTATACAAAGAAGTATGACTACAACAAACTTCTTGGTCTAATTGAAGCCGATAGCGACTTAACATTCTTAGGTGCTCAAAGATTTGAATCTAACTCTAAAAGAGATGATGCATGGGCAGGTTTTGATGAGTGTCACTTCACACTACCTAAAATTATTTTTGAAACAACTGGTGAATCAACAGTTCTAAAGGTAGTTTTCAATAAGAAGTCTATTTCAACAGAAGACAAGAGATCAAATGCTCTCTTCGAACTTGAGGCCTACCTAAACTTTATTAGACATGAGTTTACAGTAACAAAACCTCAGGAAGTGTCTACTTATCCAAATAAAGATCAGTGGTCTAACATGATAGACCATTGTTTAAAAAATATTGAGAGTACTCCTCTTGAGAAAGTAGTTCTAGCAAGAAAAGAGATCGTTGAGTTTGATAGACTAGCAGACCCAATGGCCATCTTCGAAAAGAATATGAAGAATGCTACTGATAGCTACTTAATGTACCTTGATCCAGGTGATGGAAAAGTCTTCATGAGCTTTACTCCTGAAAAACTTTTCAAACTCAATCAACGTGAAATCTCACTTGATTGTTTAGCCGGAACAAGACCAAGATCAAATGACTTTGAATCTGATCTTAAGTACCAGAGTGAATTAATGAGCTCTACAAAAGAATTGAACGAGCACAGAATAGTGACTCGTGAGCTTCAAGAGAAGTTAACGACAATGGGTGCTGATATAAGAGTTGAGAATAAAGAATCTATTCTTAAACTTAAATTCATTCAACACTTACATACACATATAAGCGCAACTCTACCTGAGAGAAGTAACTTTGCAGTTCTTCTAAATACTTTTCACCCTACTCCTGCAGTTGGTGGAAGACCTTGGGAAATGGCAAAGAAGTGTATTGAAGAAGCAGAACCATTCGATAGAGGCCTCTATGCAGGACCTATGGGTTATATCTCTGCTGACTCATGTGAATTCGCAGTTGCTATTAGAAGTGCTCTTACAGAAGACACGAAGTTACATCTTTTTGGAGGATGTGGTCTAGTTACTGGAAGTGAAGCTGAAAGTGAATGGGTCGAAACTCAAAATAAAATGAAGAACTTCGAGATCACACTGTAGGTACAGAATGCTACTTACTAATAATCTTTCAGTCATGTGGTCATCAATTATTATTGATGAACTAGTTAAGTCTGGTGTTATAGATTTCTATATCTCACCAGGCATGCGAAATGCCCCTCTAGTACAATCACTACTACAAAGAACTGAAGTTAATCTCTATCTAGGTATAGATGAGAGAGCTCAGTCATATAGAGCATTAGGTAATGCTAAGGCCACGGGTAGAACAAGTGCTCTACTATGTACATCAGGAACAGCGCTAGCTAACTACACTCCTGCTGTAATAGAAGCAAAGAAGTCTTCGACTCCACTTATAGTTCTTTCGGCAGATAGACCAATTGAGCTTGCAACGAGTGATGCCAATCAAACAATTAATCAAGTTCACTTCTATGGTAACCACATACTGGCAGATAATTGCTTAGGCGCACCTACTGAAGAAATATGTCCTCAAGTGATAAGGAATACGGTAGATCACTTAATATTTAGATCACGCTACCCTATAAAGGGCCCTGTGCATCTCAATATCCCCCTTAGAGAGCCTTTAGATATGACTAAGGTCGACATATCTCCAAAATACACAGTTAAGGCCGAGCAGGGATTTAAGAAAGAATTTCAAACAAAGTACTATCCTCCAACACAAGGGATAGGACCGAAAGCTAAAGAAGTTATAGCTAATATTATTGAGAAGAACCCAAAAGGGTTACTCGTAGTAGGCTCGCTTCCATGCTCTTTAGATAAAGAAGTAATTAAAGAATTTATTAAAAAGCTTAACTGGCCAGTCTTCTTAGATATCTCATCTTCATTAAAATATAGTTATTCTATTGAAGATAATATAATCCCCACATTTGATCATAGTGAAGTCTATGAAAAGCTTAGCTCTGAAAGACCTACGGCGATCATACATCTAGGCGGAAGAACGACAAGTAAGCACTACTACCGTTTTCTAGAAGAGTTTGAAGATATCAATCTTATTTCAGTGAACTGGAGTGAAGAAAAAGAAGATCCTTCTCAGAATACTGATTTCAGAATGGTTTCTGAGGTGGATCAATTCTGTAGAGAAATGTCGGAGATCATAAGCCCGTCAGCAAATCCAATAAAAGTAAATTGGAAAGAATTCTCAACGAAGAAATGTGAGTTAATAGATCAAGCAACACTCACATACCCTTATATATCTAAGAAAATTATAGATAATATTGAAAACAATCAGGCGCTTTATATTGCAAATAGTACGGTTGTTAGAAGTTTTGATAACTATCTTTCATTAACTAGTAAGAAAGAAATTGATATTTTCACAAACCGAGGAGTGAGTGGAATTGAAGGACTTATATCAAGTGCACTAGGCTGTGCCGAGGCAGTTGATAAGTACACAACTCTCGTCATTGGTGATGTGAGCTTCTTACACGACTTAAATTCACTACAAGTTGTAAAAGAGTCGAATGCGCCACTATGTATTATCTTAGTGAATAATTCAGGTGGTGGAATATTCACTCTCCTGCCTATAGCAAAAGATAAAGAGCTACTTCCGTACCTGACGACACCACACTCTTTAACGTTTGAAAATGCAGCTCGTTTATTTGATATAAAATATAAACAAATATCTAATACCAATGACTTTGATAATGAGTTCATAAAAGCTCAATCAGAAAAAGAGACAATAATTCTTGAGCTCATTGTTGATAATGACTCTAATATTGACCTCTACAATAAATTAAAAACGGTTAAATTATGAGTAAACTAAATGCTTGGGTAATGGCCTCAAGGCCTAAGACACTTACAGCTGCCTGTGGACCAGTTATTCTTGGTACAGCACTCGCCTATAATCAAACACAAAGTATATCTATTTTAATTTTCGTACTTACACTTCTAGCTGCTCTTTCCATGCAAATTGGAACCAACTTAGTAAATGATTACTACGATGCAATCAGAGGGACAGACTCTGATGATAGGTTAGGCCCAACAAGAGTAACTCAAACAGGACTCATAGAGCCTTCAAAAGTAAGACTTGGATTTATTGCATGTTTTGTATTTGCAATCTTGATTAGTGTCTATCTCATGATGGTCGGAGGATGGACAATTATCATAATGGGTATCTGTTGTATCCTTGCAGCTTACTGCTATACAGGTGGTCCATTTCCATTTAGTCATTATGCACTAGGTGAACTCTTTGCTCTCATCTTCTTTGGACCAGTTGCAGTTTGGGGAACTTACTTTCTTCAGCATCAATCTTTTAATCTTGAAGTAATAGTTCTAGGTCTTGGACCTGGTCTTATCTCTGCTGCGATAATGAGTATAAATAATCTAAGAGATATAAAAAGTGATAGAAGAGCTGGAAAAGTAACTGTTGCAACACTTGTTGGAGAGAAGCTAGCCAGAGCATTTACGCTAACTATTGTATTAAGTTCAACATTTATTCCTTATTACGCAGTGATTAAGACAGGAAGTAATTGGGCCATAATAGCAACTCTTACTTGTTATCCGTTCTTTAAAACTTGGAAACAAATTGCACGTGCGCCAATTAATAGTGAGCTAAATAATGCCTTGGCCAACACTGGAAAATATCTCTTCTTTTACTCAATTGTAATGAGCATTGGAATTTTAGTATGACATTTACCTATTCTAAAGGGGTATGTAAGTTAAACTCTCCAATTACAATTGGAAGTGAAGTCATTAATGAAAGACACTGGATAGAGGTCTCTAATGGTGTTTTAAAAGTTGACCTAGCTCCTCTTCCGGGATTACATATAGAAAGCCTGGAAGAGTCCCTAAAAGACTTCAAATCCCAGAAGTTCTTAACTCCTAGTGCACTCTTTGTTAAAGAATGTTTTGATATCTTCACTTCTATTATGTCGGTTGAAGTAGACTCTAATAGTCTACAATTTATAGATTTGGAACAAAACCCATCATCTATTGCATCTTCTCTTGAAGAAAATCAGATATATAAAATAAAAATTGGAAGAAATGACTTATATAAAGAATCAAGTTGGTTAAAAGACTTTATAAAGAACCTTCCAAAGAATACACAATTAAGACTTGATGGTAATAGAAACTTCACTGCAGCAACTTTAAATAGCTATCTTGATTTAATGGATTTAGAGAAGATTCAATACCTAGAAGAGCCCCTTAAAGATGTTATGTCATGGACAGAGCTTGAACGAAGAGATGAGCTTTCCCTGGCCCTAGATGAGAATATAGCGCTTAGAAGGTCCCTAGATTTTGCTAAATATCTAGTCGCAAAGCCAACGTTTAATATATCACTTCGTGAAACACTCAGAGAGCTTGCGCTTGAAAACCAAGAAGTCATTGTCTCAAATGCTTTTGATCCTCCAAACAATATCAATATTCTAAAAATGATAGCGAGTGAAGGGGATCAAGTCTGTGGCCTGGACACTCTAAAATATTTTAATTTAGACAGCCTAAAAGTATCACCTCTTTAAATTTTCTACAATTTTGCTAAAATGACTATAAACGTATTTTAAGGAGAAAATAATGAAAAAGTTATTAATGATTTCAGTAGCTCTTTTCTTTGTATCATGTGGTCACATGACTGGAAAAAAGGCATGTTGTGCTAAAGATGCAAAACAATGTAAAATGAAAAAGAAAGACTGTGATTCTAAAAAATGTAAAATGCATAAGAAGGGACACAAGAAGCATAGTGCTGAAGAGTGTGACTTAAACTCATGCAAACTTCATAGAGCAAAGAAGAAGTAATCAGCTTTGGGCCACAATTACTTTGTGGCCTTACTTTTTTATACAAAAACTTATCAAATCTCATCTAATTAATATGAAGATATCTTATACTTCTTCACTCTCTAGAATCAATCAGAACGAAGTTAAGTCAATCTCATTACTCGAATAAAGATTAAGACAATAAGCTTAGAAAAACTAATTACAATCCTCGCCAAATATCTGTCCAGTTCCAGCGACACCTGTCCCGTCAGGAGTATTATCTTGATCATTACATAAGACGCTTAATCCTACATTTGTGCTATCAAAAGATAAACTACTAGAAGTAACACTAGAGATATCCCAACCTCTCAGATTCAGAGACATTAAACTTGCAGTATTTCTAAAGATAGAGTCTACTTCTTCTAATTGAGATGTATCAAAATGACATAGATCAAGACTCTCAAGAGAAGCTGCACCGGAAAACATATACCTCATGTCTTCAACTTGAGACGTATTAAAACTACTTAGATCAACTGTCTCTAATCTTTGTATCTTGTGCACACACAACTAGAGACAAAAAATGTTGTGGCGACGATGCTAAACAATACAAAATGTACAAAGCAAAGTGTGATTAAAAAAATGGTAAGCAATGTAAGATGAAAAAAGGTCACAAACACCATAAGAAAAGTCACAAACATGCAGATGGTAAAAAATGTGATTCAAACACTTGTAAACTTCATAATACTTAAAGCACAAAAATGTAATAAATCAAGCCCACATTAATAATGTGGCCATTTTTAAAAATTAAATTTCGTATAATAAAGCATTAACGATATGGGAATAAACAATAAGACTCTAACCAATAATCCTCTATTTTTTACCGACTTATAATATCTTTCGTCACTAATATAGAAACAGCCTACCCCAAGACAGACTCCTAAAACTATGTATGAATTGATATCAACGTAACCAAACTTAGCTAACAGGTTTGTACTAGCACCAAATAATAAAAATACAGAGCTAACAAATATATAGACTTTTAACATGCTCACTCCTAATTCATATTGTTAACATAATTAATTAATCTCGGATTAACTCTTTCATAACTTTGAGAAAAACTCTCTCTAAGGTAAACAAGTCCAAGTTCTAGTAAGACATTAGCATCATATCCCTCAGTACCCGTATCAATAACTCTTCCATTTCCCTGAAATTCAGGATTAATAATCCTACTGCTTCCGTACATGTCTGGGTTAATAATTCTATCATTATCCTCGTCATCATCTTTTGGATCGTCATCAGTAGTTACAGGCCCTGACTCAACAACTGGCTCGTCATCGACCTCAACAGGGTCTTCGTTTATAGGATCAGTGCTAACAACTGGCTCATCTTCTTCTATAAAATCTTTTAAAATTTGACCTAAACAACCAGCGACGCATCCAAAGTCACCACCGACCTTACCACCAGTCACGGCAGCAGGAATGATTGCTGCTCCACCAGTAGCTAAGCCTCCTCCAACTCCTCCAGCGATACCTCCAGCGATTATCCCAACACCAGTACCTACAGTACAGCCAGAAACACAGGATCTAATAACATTACTCGCTGAAAAATCATTCTTTTCTCTAGCATCATTAAATAGTGGTCCAACAGAGCTTCTAAAGTCACTAATGCTACCAGCTCTATTTTCGCCACCAATTTCTACCACACTAAAAGTTTCAGTTCCTAGACCAAGAGTCCTAGATAACTTACTTCCAAGGTTTGGATCGAGCACAGCAATCATTGAAGCAAAATTATGAGCATGCCTAATATCCCCCATGGCCAGAGCAGTATCTAGGTCAACAATTGTAGGAGCAATAAGACCCTTATAAAGACCGTTAACTTTAATACTCTTTTTAAGGCTCTCAATATTCAATTTTATATTATAATTATTATAAATATGTCTTTCGTAATTATCAATAATACCTAATGTTCTATAATCCTCACGGGAATTTGACTCCTTACTCTCAGCAAGCATTTTCGCAATCTCATCATGGTCAATAACGTCATTGGCCTTTGATGAAAATGAAGTAATAAGTATCAATATTAAGATTGTGAATGATTTCATAATTTCCTCGTTAAGTAGTTTCTTTCTAACCAATAAAGCAATTCCTGTGCCATAAAATGCCATCAATTCCTTTAGAAAAATGGCATATGCTTTATTTTTATCTAAGAACAGTTCTAGAATCAGAACAAAACTATCGGTTAGATAATATCTTCTCTACTAGAGATTAATTTCAAATTTGTGTATAATAGAAGTGCATCAAGAAGATGCAAGGAACAGCAGGCTGTAACCTATTAGTTATCACTTACTTCAAGTACCTGAAATCTATCATGTTATGAGTTTTCACCTTAGCTTTTCCCCCCAATGTGACGAAGAGCTATTTAACTGGAGATTGCTATGAAAAAATTAATTCTTATTGCACTAGCACTTACAATTACTGCTTGCAGCTCAACTGCTAATAGAGAGATTGCAAACGATAAGTGCTCAAACCATTCTTTTACAAACGAAAGAACTTACTTTGACACAGTTGAAGAATGCAGTGATATTTAATCACTGCACTCTTGTAAAAACTCCTCACACCTCGCGTTAAGTCCCTTCTAACGATATTCTAACTTTCACTTAGATACCTAGTATGTTAATCAAGAAGCCAGTATTAATTTATAGCTGGAGCCAATGTGAAATACATACTCATTTTCCTATTAACTGCCCTAAATTCAAATGTTTTCGCCTTAGACACAGAAGTAAAAGGCTTCATCGCACTTAACACACTTTCTTACGAGTCAGTTGAAGACAGAGACCCAAGTATGAAAATGGGAATAGGAACTATTGATTTAAAGTTCTATTTCAATCACGAAGACTTTGGTGCAAAAATTAAACTAGACCTAGATGGACAACTAGACGAGCCAAACAACCTTTACGAGGAAGCAATGCTAACTTGGAGACCAGTAAGAAACTGGCGTTTTGGTATTGGGAAAGGGAAAGTTAGAATTCACCAAGTTTCATATGGTATCTTAGAGTCTCACTATATTGATGGTGGTTCTCTCCTAGGGACTAAACATAGCTTTAGAGATCAAGATAGAAAGATCATTGGTGAAGCAAGCTACGGTGGATATAGAAAAGGATTTAGAAATACATTAAATGTTTTTGCAGATGCGAGACAGCCAAAAGCTTCATACGACGAAAGAAACCCAGTTGGATACGTAACAGATAGAAGCAACCCAAATGAAGGGGAAGGGACTATTGTTTACGAAACTGAAAAAGAGATTGATACAAGAAAAGATATCGGTGTTTCTAATAAGTTTTACTACTACCCTAAAAGAGGTGCTGAGTTTGCTCTTGGTGCTTTAGTTAGAGATAGAGAAATTGATTATAACTTAAACTGGGCCGCAGACTTCTCAGGTAAGTATAGGACTGGAGACTGGGAATTTATTTTTGAATATACTTTTGCATATGTAAGTAATCACCCAAATGATCGTTATGCAGTAGAGCACCAATATGAACAACTTGGACAATTACAAGTTCGTTACGAGCTCACAGAAATAACGACACTTCAGGTTAATACAGAATTTGCTCTTGTTAACTCTCAAGAATTTAATAAGAACAATATTCCAAATGGGGTAGGCCAATTAAATAGTAACAGAGGTCAAAATGCTCATACAAATAACTACAAAGTTGACTTTGGAGTTATCTGGAAAATGGCAAAAAGAGTTAACTTTAAAGTTGGTGCTCTTTATGAAAGAAAGTATGAGTGGAAAGCTCTTTCTCACTTAGGCTATGCTCATGGTTACGCTGGATTTAAAGATGCTTGGGCACTAGGTTCAGGTGTAAACTTCTGGTTCTAGTTCAAGAAAATATTGGGTCAAACTCTTTTGACCCAATACTATTCCTTATCTAAATTATTATATCTTTATAAAAAATTTCCGTCTTCAAAACATAAATAATTGGGAATTCAATCCCCCACTTTCTATGCTTATAAATGTATATATTATTCTTAGGTGTAACTTATACACTAAACCTTTCAATCTGTAATACAGAGTTCACACCAATATAAGAAAAAACATAAACATTGAAATTGTATAAGAATATAAGTCTTAAACATACTTGCACATCCCCCTTAAAGCTTACAATATCCACGATTGAAGACGTTAAGGGACCTGACAGATGTAAGTGTAATCGCTACTATTAGAAGCTTATGAAGTGTCATATATTTCCTTTTCATTTGGATAATATATGAACAACCCACACAGTTAAATATATGAATATATGTAGAGTATTTTGAATCTAATACGGGATAGTGGAATTCTTACGGTAGTGTCGAAATAGAAGAACGTAAACGAGAAAGAAGAACTCTTTCTCGTTCGAAATATATACTAGTAAAGCTTTTGAACTTGACCGTTACCTGTCACATGAAAAGATTCAGAAGTTTGAATCTCTCTAAGAACACTTTTGGCCTTGTAGTTTACTCTAATTGCTGCACCAGCAACTGGGCTGTCTTTAGAACCGTGATTAACAATTGAAACTAACTCAGAGTTTGCATCAAAATCAAATCCCCAACTTACACTTACATTACTTGCTTGAACATTAAGTCCTGTAATATAAGCTCCTTTATCTTCGTACTTACCACCCCATTGAAAGTTAACTGTATAATCAAAGTTTATAACACTTGATCCAAAACCATTTTTAAAGTTAACTTTATAAGTTTTTGCTATTGGCATACTCCAAGAGTCCATGTCATAGAATTGAACCAGGCCACCATCAAGGTTCTTTGGAAGTACACTTATTGGAGAATTCATATTTACATTTATAACTGGTTTACCTGCTTCAACTATTGGCCATATCTTTTTACCAAGAGCAATTAGCTTATCTACTACCATGATCACTTCACCAAGGCTTTTATCAAATCCTTTGTACTGAGAAGCCCAAACAAGCTCATCTCCTACTTCGACTTCTTCAACTGTGATTTCAGAAATAGAGTAATAATCAACATCGTACCCTTTAGAGTCGATATTTGCTTCAATGTCTGTTTGTGTAAAATCGAGTGTTCTAATTCCAGCGGAAGCTGAAAGAGCAAAAATCATAAGTAAAGTGGCGGCTATAATTTTTTTCATGAGTCTCTCCTCTCTAGAGTAAAAAATACATAGCTACTTCTACAAAGATAAAAATAGTAAGTCAATCAAATAAAAACTTACACCTAATGCTACCCATTAGCGCAAGCTAATACAACAACATTCAACATACTGATATATCGTTATCAGTTGTCTTTACTTCTTAAATAATCTTTAAGAATTCTTTGCTCGATGCGACCTTTAAGACTTGCGGGGGCTGTAAATCTTACAATCAGGTCGAGCTGATCAGGAGAGATAACATTAATGTGTACTCTAGGTTTTAGAATAGGAATTTCTAAATGCGAAGTTTTTTGAATTCTATCAAAGTGCATTTGAGCACGTTCAAAGTAATCACTACAGTGCTTATCACAAATCTCTAGTAACAGCTTCTCACTCGCTTCCCAGTCAGTGCTTCTTTTTACAGGGATCTTAAATGTGTGAAGAACATAGTTCTTTAGGTGAGATTCATTGATAACACAATTTGAAAGAAAGGTACTGTTTGGGATAACAATACTTCTACCCGTCAACTGATGTGTTTCATGTCCTGGTCCAATCTCTAAGAGTTTAGTTGAAAAAAGTGATCTATCAATTACATCTCCACGAAGGCCATTGATTTCAATCCTATCACCAATATGAAAACTATTTTGAGTAATTTTAAAAATTCCACCAAAGAAATTTAGAATGAATTCTTTAGAAGCAATAATTATAGCAACAAGAATTGCTGCCAGAGAGAAGGCAAGAGACTTTAATTCATCGGCCCATAAAACGGCGACAGTTATAAGAATTAAAAAAGATATGAAAGAGTTTAAATTTACAAACCACTTTCTTCTTCTTTCAATCTTCATTCCAGAAGCATTGTTTAAACCTCTAGCAACTATGGCCCTAATGCTGAAGATAACAATTAAAGTGATAACTGTAACAAGCGATTTATTCATGTAAATATTTTCGAAAACAATATTGTTTAAGTTCATATACGATTATCCAAAAAAATTAAGTCTTGACTTACGCAAAACTTACGCTCAAAATATGGTTATGAGTATTACTAAAAAACAAAAAGAAGTTCTCGACTTTATTACAAACTATTGGGATGAGCATGAAGTAGCTCCAACCCAAAAAGAAATCAAAGAAGCCTTTGGTCTAAAATCTTTTGGTTCTGTACAAAGATACCTTAAATATCTAAAAGATGCAGGCCATATCGACTCAGATTGGAATGCTAGACGTGGATTAAAACCAAAAGAAAACCAACCTTCTAACTCAAATGACTCTACTATAGACATCCCTCTCCTTGGAGATGTTGCTGCAGGTATACCAATAGAGGCCATTGAAAACCCTGACAATACCATAGGCATTCCAGCTCATATGATTAGAGACAACAAGAAGTATTATGCTCTCAATGTTAAGGGAGATTCTATGATTGAAGATGGAATCCATAATGGAGATGTCATAGTTTGTAGACACCAACAAAATGCCAATAGAGGCCAAACAGTAATAGCAATTGTTGATGGAGAGGCCACTGTCAAACGATACTCTCCAAACAAAAATGTTATTGAGTTAATACCCGCAAATAGCGCAATGGAAACGATAGTTGTCGATCCAAGAGAATCAGAGTTCTCAATTGCAGGTATTCTTGTAGGCCTTATGAGATCATACGAGTAAGTATGGAACGAAAAATTATCCACATAGATATGGACTGCTTCTATGCTGCTGTTGAAATGAGGGATAATCCGAAACTAAGAGGAATTCCACTAGCTATTGGAGGACCTCCAAACTCTAGAAGTGTTCTATGTACGAGTAATTATATTGCTCGTAAGTTTGGAGTAAGATCAGCGATGCCATCATCTGTGGCAATAAGAAAGTGTCCACACCTTACAATCATTCCACCTAATTTTAAAAAATATAAAGAAGCATCAGCAGTAATTCATACTATATTTAGTCGATTCACTGATAAAATCGAGCCATTAAGCTTAGATGAAGCTTTCTTAGATGTGACTCACTCAGAGCACTTTAACGGTAGTGCAACTTTAATAGCTAAAGAAATACAGAAATTAATATATTCACAAACAAAGCTCACTGCATCTGCTGGAGTAGCTCCAAATAAGTTCTTAGCAAAGATTGCAAGTGATTGGAAAAAACCTTCTGGTCTCTTTGTCATAACACCTAATGAAGTTGATAGCTTTGTAAAACCTCTAGACGTAAGAAAAATCCCAGGAATAGGAAAAGTAAGTGCATCAAAGTTATATGACTATGGCCTAACGACATGTGAAAAGGTTAGGGCCTGGGATATTGAGAAGCTTGAGAATATCTTTGGAAAGATGGGAAAATCACTTTTTTATAAATCTAGAGGGATTGATCACAGAGAAGTTGTTGCCAACAGTGATAGAAAATCAATATCCGTTGAACATACATTTAGTAAAGATATTGCAGATATATCCTATTGCTTAGATTACATCTCAGGGTTAAGAAATGAACTGATAGAAAGAGTTAAGAGATATCAGCAGAAACATGGAACTGACAAAAAAATAGCCAAAGCGTTTGTTAAGCTTAAGTTTCAAGACTTTCAGACAGTTACTGTTGAGAAAAAGAAAGAAGATGAGTTCTATATAGATTTATGGCAGGATTTTAATTTCAATGTTGAGTTATCAGAACATATAGAAGAGCTAGCAAAGATTGCTTACCAAAGAGGGCAAAGGCCTGTAAGATTAATTGGAATAGGAATAAGACTAGAACAAGGTGTAATAGGTCCTAAGCAATTAAAGCTAATTTGATATGAAAAGTATGAATACAATATCCAAACTACTTCAATTATTCATTAGAGATAATAATCTTATCTTTGCACCTAACTATACTTATAAAGAATTCCTAGAATTTTCAAAAGAAAGATCACAACAATTTAAAAGTAATGAAAACTCAGAAATATCTCTTTGTGTAGAAAATACACTGGAACACTTAATTGATATTTTTAGTATTTGGTTATTAAATAAATCTGTAATTCTTCACCCACTAGGAACACCTAAAGAAATTATTCAAGAATATGAATTAGAAATAAAGAAGATGTACCAAGATTCTAAGGAAGACATAGCCTGCTATATATTCACATCAGGTAGTACTTCTAGACCTAAGCCAATTCCTTTAACATTTTCAAATTTATTAACTGCTGCTGATAACTACAATAAGCACTTCAATATTACAGAGAAGAGTTATCTTCCTATAACTCTCCCTCTTTATCATGTTGGAGGACTGCTTATCTTCTTTAGAGCAGTCTCCGCGAATGCTAAGATTAGTATACATAAACCAGGTAGTCTTAAAGCTTCGGACTTTAGCAAGACTCCTAGTCACTTATCAGTTGTTCCTCTCCAGCTTGAGAGAATTTTAGATTCTAAAGTGGAATTGGATTTCTTTAAAGAAACAGTATTTGTTATAGGTGGAGCAAAGACTTCACTTAACACTCTAAAGAGAATTGAAGATAATAACTTAAATGCTTCTTCAACATATGGAATGACAGAGTCTTGTGCCATGATCATGGCAACAGAGGTTACAAGTGAGCTAGAAGTACTCAAGAGTGTTGGAAGTCCTCTCGAGGGAGTTTCAATATCTTTATCTGAAGATCAAACTATAATTATAAAATCACCTACAATATCCCCTATCTTTAAAGATCAAACTATTCATACAAATGATAAGGCATATTTTGACTCCGGCCTTTATTTTATTGAAGGTAGAGTTGATGATGTTTTCATTAGTGGTGGTGAGAATATAAACCCTCTTGAAATTGAAAAAGTCTTTCTAGAAGAAGGATTAGAAGATGCATTTATCATTCCTGTTGATGACATAAAATATGGAAAGAAATCATTTCTATTTTACAGAGGTGAAAAATCGGTAGATGAAGTAAGAAATATTGCAAAAGATAAGCTCACTTCTTTCAAACGCCCAAGGCACTATTTTAAAATTCCAGAATTTGCATTTAGCGGTATAAAAATAAAGAAGTCTATTTTAAAAGAAGTAGCACCAATGTATGCAAATATTGATTTAGCTGGCGATATATTCCCTTTTGATTACTATGGTGATCCTAGAAAACCTTGGGTAGTATTTCTCCATGGATTCATGGGAGATAAGAGTGACTGGAAAAATATAGTAGATATTTTAAAATTAGATTTCTTCTGTCTCTGTCTAGATACTCCAGGACATGGAGATAATAATCTTGAATATACTTCATTGTCTGACTATCAAAAAGAATTCAAAGAATTTACAAACATCTTAAATCATAAATTTCATCTTGCTGGATACTCACAAGGTGGACGTATTGCTCAGGGTTTAGTTTTAAATGGTCTAAGTGTCGAGTCTCTTATTTTAGAGAGCACATCACCTGGAATCGTAGATGAAGAAGAGAGAGAGCGCAGATATAAGACAGATCTAAAAATGTTTAAGAATATAACTTCTAAAGATGACCTTAGAAAATTTCTTATCTACTGGTATGAAAATCCACTTTTTGGAGATTTAAAAAATCACCATAATTTTAACGATCTTCTTCAAAGAAGGTCTTCAGCCGACTGGAACCTCTGGCAGAAATCTATGAATATCTTTAGTGTTGGAAACCAACCAGATTATAGAGAAGGACTCTCAAGAATTGCTCCTCTAAAAGCTATAACAATCTGTGGAGAGAACGACCACAAGTATGTGGCCTCTTCTATGGAGTATAAAACAAAGTATAAATTTGATTTTGCTAAGATCAGTAATTCTTCTCACAATACTCACTTTGAAAACCCTAAAGAGTTTGCAAAAGTAGTTAGTAACTTCCTGAAATCATAAGTCCACTCACTAATTAGCTAAAGGTATTTACTTGAATACCCGACAAGTAAGCTATGAAAATACATAAGCAAACATCTATTAAATCTTATGACACGAGTCCAGGGCGAGGAAATGATATCGTTCAGGGATTAAATACTATTAGCTATAGTCTACAGAAGTTAGAAACACTAACTGATAAGATAGCTAATCCAGCTCATAAAGACGACAAGTCTCCCTACGCCACAGATAGGCCTCACTATGATGCCTCTAGAATTAAGGGCACAGAAAAAGAGACAGAGTGGAGAAAAGTTTCTATTTCTAGAGAACAACAATTAAAAGAAATAACCAATGAGAATAATAATGAAGTTGCTGCAAATCACAGTCTCAGCAGAAGCTTGAATATTATTTAAAAATATTGAATAGATTGAATAAAAAAAGGCCCTCAATCGAGGGCCTTTATATTTTATGACTTCTTAGTTTTTTTCTTTTTCTTCTTTTTCTTCTTTTTTCCACCCTTAAGTTTCATAAGAGCAAAACCTACAACACCAGCAATTACAAGATACATTATATAATCTGACGCTCCACCTGCTCCTGACTTTTTCTTCTGAGCACCTCTAGCTGAAATATCACCAGTAAGTCCACCATCATCAATTAATCCATCAGCATTATCAAGAGCTGAACCAGACTTAGTTTTAGCTGTCCAATCACCAGAATCTTTCTTCTGTCTAAATACTCGAAGAGTTTCAATGATTTTATCAAAAACTGGCTTATAAGAATTATAGTGATCTTTACCTACTGAGAAAGTAACGGCTACACCAAGGTCAGACTTAACTGTTGCCATGTACCTAGTATAAAAGCCTGGAACTTCAGAGGCCAGGTGAAGAGAGTCAATCCACTGCTGTGAATTAACAGACTTCTTTTTAGAGTAAACAGGCTCAGAAACTTGAGTCTTCCCACCAGGAAGAGTAAATGTCTTTGTTCCTTTTAAGTATGCTTGATATTGCTCTAATGAGTCTTGGTTCCCTCTAATTTTAGCGGCCAAGATAATAATAGCTTCTCTTTTTCTGTCTTTATTCTCAGATTGACATACCCATTCTGTCCCTTCGAGAGCACATCCCCATCCAGGAGGAAGTTCAAATTGAGAGTATTGATTTGTAAATCTCTTAGCACTAACGTTGGTACTTAATAGTCCAATCGCCAAAGCTGAATAAAATAATTTCTTCCAAAACATCATGGGTGTTTCCCTTTAGAAAATTTAGTTAGTCTACATATATCTTAACCTAGAGTATTGAAATTACAAAAAAGAAAAATTTTTCCCTTTTAGTTGGCAAGACCCCTAGCTGTAAAACCTGACTTAATATCTATTTTTTTAAATTTTTTCGATAACTTAATGATGGCCCAGTCTGCACCTATCTCATAAACTCTACCTTGAGCAACAAGGTCATTACCGCCAAAATAATCTGTCTTATAAACATCAAACGTTTGTCCCTTCTCAACATCTTGAGAAATTCCTTTATCAATCTTTATAAACTTACCTCTTGGCGAGACTTTAATCACAGAGGCCTCTAAATCGTACTCTTTAAATTTAGATAACTTTCTATCAACTCCAGTCTCTCCTCTTGAATTCCAAGCTAGAGAAACAGAAAGCTCAGTACCTTTATCTGTCGAAGTACCACTGATGACTTGAGCACCTTTAACACCTAACCTTATACGACCAAATGTCTTAAATGCACCAATATAAGGCTTTGAGTAAGATCTATTAGTAGAGTTATAGAGTGCCGATTCACCAAGACCTTGTGGTGGCTTATTTTCAGCTTCATCAGTATAAGCATCACTTCCAAGAGAGTTAACACCTTCAAGACCGGCGTAGAGAGCAAAAGTATTCCATGCAATCTTTGCATTGATGTCGTAGAAGATTTCAGGACTAAGGTTATTAGGAGTTCCAACATAGGCCAGTGAACCATTCAATGAGTTTCCACCTTTCATCTTATAAGAGAGAATACCTTTGAAATGAAATGCATTTCCTGCATCCCCAAGGATTAACTCCCCTTCAGGAATCTCCGAAACATTCAGATAATCAGTATTCTCGTAAAGAGTATTTAGATATTGTACATCAATAGCATAGTGCCAATTTCTAATAGGCTTAAACTCATACTTTGCACCAATACGTATACTCTCGGCCCCAGACTTAGTTGTTTCCTGAGATGTAGAAGTCACTTGCCTAAACAGAACTCCACCACGAAGCTCTAACTGTAGACCAAACCCATAACGAAAGAGAATATCTCCCTCTAATTGAGAGTAACCTTGATCTTCAGTAAACTCTTCTTCATATCCATCATAATCAAGTCTAGAAGTTGAAGTCCAAGACCTCCCTTCTAATTCGTATTGATAGCTTTTCTTATTTATGACTTCTGCATCTACTCCTCTGATCAACCCATTTTGCGCAAATGAGTTTTGGCACAGGAGTGACAACGTTAATAATGAAATCCATTTCATATTATTCTCGCTCGTTATTCTATTTCATATAGAATAACTTTACTCGGAATATAAATAAAGTGGTAATTAGGCGGCAGATTTTTGTTGAAGGACATGTGGCCTAGGTAAGAATACATCACTTACCCAGTACTCTCCCTGAATAGAGAAGTTAAACGATCCATCAACGTCAGTAACAAGACTGTGAATACTCTCTAGACCTAGACCAGACTTTCTCTGTCTTATGTCATGAACATTACTTTCAAGTATAATGTCTTCTAATTCACGTTCTAGATAGGACTCATTTTCTTTTAACGAGAGAATCTTATTTTTAACAGTAATATGTAAACCCTCTCGATCATAATCAAAAGAGAATTCAATTAATTTAGATTTTTCTTCAGCTATATTCTTTATTAAGTTATTCATCACTCTATGAAATGTTGGATAGTGAACCATGGCCTTCTTACTATCTTGATATGAAAAGTCAGAAGCTATATCACCTTTAAAGATCATATGACAGTCAATGTCTTCTGCACCCAAGAAGTTTTCTACTAAATTAAAAAGCCCCATCTTAGCAAATTCAAAGCTCACATATTCACTACTCATATCTAAATCTTTATGCGAAAAACCAAAGTGATCTTTAATAAGTGTTTGAAAAAGTCGTATCTCATCAGCAACTCTTCTAGTATCAAGAGGGCCTATACCTTTGTTCTCACTTATCTTTGCATCTAGAAATAACCCAAGTCCATGAGTGTGATTGATAATATCATGAAAGAAGTAGCGCTCTTTATTAGCATGGTTTTCTTCAATTTTTTGTTTTCCACTTCTAAGTCGATGGAAAAGATTCTTTCTCTGTGCAAGAACAAATTCATTTCCAAAGTAAATTGTTCCAAGTGTCCATAGGCAGAACATAGTAAGACTTATTCCATCATTGAAATGAAGAAAATCTGACTCTTTTACACCTTGAAAAATAAAGAAAGAACTTAACCCAATAGAAACAAGAGTCCAGCTCTTTCTATCTGCACTTTCTGGAGTTTTACCATCTTGATATAGAAAGTAATACATACCAGCTAGGCATGGTATGACGGCAAGAAAAAGTGGTGAAGAAGTTTGCAAAGAAAAACTTAATCCAACAAAAGAGAATATTTGAAAAACAAATAGCGCTGGAATTTCCCAGCGGTAGGCGACCTTCTCAAGATTTCCCTTTGCATGAATATAAAATTGATAATGTGTAACGAGTAAAAGAGTTGAGAAGAAGTCTAACTGACCTCTTCCACTCATTAGATTCAAGCCGATCCAAAGCATACCACTTAAATAAAATGACTCTGAAAGATAGAGGTCAATTAAACTGTGAGCTTGCTTCAAATTCTTCTTAAAATAAACCATATAACAGGGGCCTTTTTATTGCCCCTGAATTTTGCCTATTTTACTGGATTGTAAATGGCATTATCCCCAAGGGCCTCTTCGATTCTTAATAATTGATTGTATTTTTCCATACGATCAGATCTTGAAGCAGAACCAGTTTTAATATGACCAGAACCACAAGCAACTGCTAGATCAGCAATAAACGCGTCACCAGTTTCACCTGAACGATGAGAAATTACAGCTTCGTATCCATTTTTAAATGCAAGATCAATGGCCTCAAAAGTTTCAGTTAAAGAACCAATTTGGTTAACCTTAACAAGAATAGAGTTTGCCCATTTCTTGTCGATACCTTCTTCGAGAATTTTCTTGTTAGTAACAAATAAATCATCACCAATAAGAAGTATCTTATCTCCAAGTGCTGCTGTTAGCTTTATCCAACCATTATAGTCAGACTCGTCTAAACCATCTTCTATAGAGTAGATCGGATAGTTTTCGCATAAATCTGAGTAATATTTGACCATTTCTTCACTTGAAAATGTCTTACCTTGCATCTGGTAAGAACCATCCTTATAGAATTCACTTGCCGCAGCATCTAGAGCTAGAGAGATCTCTTCTCCAGGCTTGTAGCCAGCGTCTTTAATAGCTTGAATAATACAATCAATAGCTTCTTCATGACTTCCAAGGTTTGGAGCAAAGCCACCTTCATCACCAACATTAGTTGAGTGATTTAATTTGCTAAGAACTTTCTTTAAGGCATGGAAAGTTTCAACACCAGCTCTGAAGTTTTCAGAGAAAGATTTCTTAAGATGAGGAACAATCATGAACTCTTGAATGTCTAAATTATTAGAAGCATGCTCTCCCCCATTTATGATATTCATAAGAGGAGTTGGAAGACGTAGCTTACCAACTGCATTTGGAATATTTAGATCTTCGCTCATATATTGATATAATGGTTTTCCATTATCAAGTGCACCAGCTCTACAAGCGGCCATAGATACTGCTAATATTGCATTCGCACCAAGCTTAGACTTATTCTCTGTTCCATCAAGCTCTAGCATTGCTAAATCTAATTCTTTTTGAGCTGTAGCATCTTTTCCAACAACCACTGGCTTAATTGATTCATTTATATTTTTTACGGCAGTACGAACTGACTTACCAACATAGTAAGACTTGTCTCCATCACGTAACTCAAGTGCTTCTCTTGAACCAGTAGAGGCTCCACTTGGAACAGCTGCTCTTCCCATATTTCCAGCTTCAGTAAAGACATCAACCTCAACAGTTGGATTACCTCTAGAGTCTAATATTTGACGCGCGTGTATATTTGTTATTTTTGACATGGATCCCCCATAGAAATGATTAAAATTACAAGAATTTTATAGGCCTACAAGGGTAATTACTAGGGCAAATTTGAAAAATCTTTGGACACAAAGCGTAGGACGTCGTCGCGAGTACTTATGGCGAATTGAAATGAGCTTTTAATTGTACCTGACTGATCTTTTTCCCGTCCTAATAGCGATAATGTCCTATTGGCCACATAAAGACATGGAGAAAGAGTCGAGGCTCCAGTAACCTCTTCAATATAGCTATCAATGAGAGGATAGTGTGTGCAACCGAGAATCAGGTGAGAATAAGAATTATCCTTAACAAAGCTTAACTCTTTATTAAGTTCTTCCCTTAACTTCTCTTCATTTTTAGAGCTAAAGAAATCTTCTATAATCGAGGCTAAGTTCGGTGTTACCACATATGAGAAATGCTTTTTGGGGTCAAGCCTTGAGATGAGACTTGTAAACCTCTCACTCTTTGACATGAGATCTGTCGTGATCACACAGCCTTTATCATCTTCTTTCCATTTATGCTTAGAAAGGGCATTTACGAAAGGCTCGACTCCAACAAACGGGATATCATAGGTCTCTCGAAGAGTATCAATGGCCATACCTGTTGCAGTATTACAGGCAACAACAATCAAATCGAGGTCAAATTTTAAGAGCTCTTCAGTAATATACAAAGATCTCTCAATGATTTGCTCTTTTGACTTATTCCCATAAGGAGCAAAAGAATTATCAGCAACATAATAAACATTTAAATCTGGCGCTAGTTCGTGAATTTTCTTTAAGATTGAAAATCCCCCAATTCCTGAATCAAATATACCTATAGATTGTGCTTTTTTTTGGCCCATTTAATTAATATAGCCTAGAATCACCCTGAATATCAATAAGGTGATTACAAGTGGAAAGAGTAAAATTTAAAATTGAGAATAATCCATTCTTTATATGGAAGTCTGACCTTCACGTTAGTCATATGAACTACGGAAACCATCTTGCAAATGATAAGGTTTTAACTTTATGCCATGAAGCAAGGGTTAGATGGTTAAGAGAGAAAGGCTTCTCAGAATTAGATATTTACGGATTTGGTTTAATACAAAGTGATACTATGGTCATGTATAAATCTCAGGGACATATTGGAGATCCTATTGCTGTAGAAATATCTCTTGGAGAATATAACTCTAAAGCATTTAACCTCTTCTATAAAATAGTGAACCTAAAAGATAATGCTGAAATAGCTCGCATAAAAACTGGTATGTTAAACTTTGACTATAAAACAAATTCAATAGTTAATGCAGATCCAAAATTTCTGGAATACTTGAAGGAGCTTACAGATGTTTAAGAAGATATTTTCTTCATCTAAAAATAAGTTTATTGATAGCTTCAAAGAAGACTATAAGAATTTTTCACCAAAACATATTTCAATTGAGGTGTCAGATGATTCCCTTAAGTCAGTTTGGAAAGTATCTTCGACTGAAATTATTGGACTAGATCTTAACAAAACAAATTTAAGACTTACAAATATCAAAGCAACGACAAAGAAAGCTGAACTTTCTGAAGAACTGCTTACACATATAATAGAAAATAATCAAAGAGCAATACTAGAAAAGATTGAGGAGTCAAAAGAGGCTCTTCATCAATTCCCAAATATTTCAGAACCAAGTGATGGAGAACTAAAAGGAGAAGAGTGGCTTAAAGTTACGAATCATGTTCTTAAAGAATCTCTAAATAAGGCAAGCTCTGATGATTCACTAATAGTTGAGGCAAAATTATTTATTGGGCGTCTTAATGAAAATGATGAATTTAACATTCGTCTTCAATGTTACAATCTAGACTACTCGTTAACTTTCCTCTCTAATGGAAAGCTTTACTTAAGTGTATTTGATGATAAAAACTTTCAGAGAGGTCACTCAAAAACACCAAGCTACAGTGGCGAATTTTTTAATAATCGGCCTGTAATTCTCAATGAGTTTATCTTGCTAATCTTCGATATATTTTCAAAGAGTAAAATTAAAATTTTCGAGAAAAAGTAATTCCAATATGAGACTCAGGTTCTAGTTTTGTAGATTGGGCCTGAGAAAAGTACCTATCTTCTTTCTCATCTTTTATTGAAAAACCAACTTCGGGCTTAATCTCCCACTTTCCAAGCTGTCTAGGAAATGACATTGTAACTCCCGCACCTGTGGTATAATCACCTTCCGTTTCAAGACTTCCTTCTGCCCAAGCAGATAAGAGAACAAAAGGATTCTCTTCTCTACCACCTAATAAGTCATTACTGTTAAACTCAACTTCTCCACGCGCTTTAATATATGTATCATCAAAGTTTAGGATATTTTGACCAAGAGTTCCTTCAATTTTAGATGTGCACTTCCAATTCCCAATATCTTTCATCCAAGACTTACCAAGACCACCATAGACAGTTAAGTTTATCTCGTCGTCTCTATAGTCTTGGTTATCATATTGGATATTTTTTTTATTTATCTTATGCCATGCTCTTTGGATTGGTCCCGCAACCTTTCCATCATCTGTAAGTTGTTCAAGCTCAACACCAACGATGAGATACTTATCTTTATCCATAAGTCGTCTTAAACTTACATCGAGCCTATTTCTTTCTAATAGATCCTGTAAGAATTCTCCGTCCTCATTAACATAGTAGTATCCATCTTTGTCTGCTTCTTTTAGCTGAGTAAAGATAACTGATTCATAATTTACTCTAAACTCACCTTCAGAACCAATAAGAGAGTAATCTAAGTTAAGGCCAAAAGTACGTCCACGATCATTTCCATCTAGATCCTGTCCACCAGCCTTAGAGAATAGCCCATGTAAGTGATTATCATTTGATGTGTTTATTCTTAGAGACGATTCTTCCACGTTACCAACTAAAGAGTAATCGTCCCAATACTCTCCATCAAAACTTGGTGCAGAACTATTATCATTTAATGCAAGCTTGATATCTTTTGGTAGCTCACATTCACAGTAAACATACTCTTCATTCTTTTTGGTTTTATTAGTTGGTGTTTTTATTCCATTTTCTTCATTACATTCAACTTCTTTATTGGCCAACGTCTTTTCAGCAAGCTTAGATAAAGCAAATGAGGTCTCTATAAGCTGTTCATCAGTTGCCGGTCTTAATTCATCATTATAAGTTGAAAGTAGTTCAGTCTTTAATTTATTACGTTGTTCATCAGAGAGAGAATACTTATCTAAATCTACGAGGAGTCTATTTAAATCTTGCCTTGATACAATAGGATAAAACTTTAAAAACTTTCCATCTTTAAAAAGTCCTTGTCCCTGGTTACCTCTTTTTCTAAGCTCATATTCTTTAGCATCTTCTGTAGAAAATAGAATTGAACTCTCCTCAGAATTTATTGAGGTATTAAAAATCATAAGTATGATTAACCATCTGGCCATGCTCTCTCCGCAGTCTTTCAACTAGACTACTCGACATAAAAAGAGAAAAACTTTAATTTATGCAAAATAATTTTCAATATTTACAGACACTTACAAATGTAAAACTTATGACAGAGACTATAAATATTACAATACCGACACAGCGCAACGTAAAATAAACTAGTATAGCTCTAAATAAATAATGAAAGAGAAAATCAGCAATGGAGCTCTACGTGAAAAAGAAACTACTACTTCCTGTTCTACTAAATACTATGGCATTTAACTATGCTGCGAGTGCAAACCATCAGGGTCCTATTTTTCTAGGTGACGACTTCACTATTGAATACGATGCGGAAGTAAACTCTAATCTTGTAGATTCCACAGAAAGTGACCGAGGTATTAATCTCGAAGGATCTTATGTATCAATGTCAGTTGAGTGGAGACAAAAGGTTCGTCTTGTTCTAACTGGGAAACTAGAAGAAATATTTCAAAATAATGATGTTGAGTTTAATGATGATTTTGATGTTTCAGAATTTATATCTGAAGCCTATATAGAAATACGTGAAGTTGGTGGTACACCAATGGCAATAATTGTAGGTAAGCAACCAATTCCTTTTGGTCAGAATGTACAAGCAATGCCAATGTTCAGATCAAATCCACTCGTTGGACTACAAGAAGTTAATGAGGTCTATGGTGTCACAGTAGACTTAACAGAAGGCCTTCTCGGATTATTTGATCAATTAGAAATATCAGCATTTGAAACTGAAGCTGGTGATATGGAAATTGGTAAGATAGATGGTATGTCAGTAAGAATGACAAAAATGCTCACCGACCAATGGCTTCTAACGGCATCTCATGCAAGACTTGGAAACGAACATTTAAACGGTGAAGAAGAAAAAAGAACAAGTATAGGCCTAATTGGTCAAACTGAAGATGGAAGCTTAATTGGTTGGGCAGAGGGTGTTCTCTTCTCAAATAACCCAGAGTATCCAAACTCAAACTTTGCTATAACAGTCGGTGGGCAGTACCAAATTGCTGAATCTACAGCTGTAGTTGTTGAATATAATTATATAAAGAACGAGCTTCAAGAAATTGGAACAGGTGTAAAAACAGAATTAACTAGAAACCTATCTGTAGGTGCTGATGTTAGATATAGAAACTATATAGATGAGCGAGAAAATGATGTAATTTTTGGAATTACGTTCACATATAAGCTTGGTAATACAGGTTATAGCGAAAATGAGAATTATCTCTTTGGAGCCGAATAAGTATATTAACAATTAAATAAAGAGATAGAGAAATGAAAAGAATCGCCACACTTTTATGTTTAGCTCATTTATTTACAACACCTAATACAATAGCATCCGAAAAAAGACTAATCTCTTGGAAAGTTGCGAATGTAGGAAATCAAGTTATTACAAACTATGATGTTGAAAAATTTATTGAAGAAACTCAAATTAGCGATTCTTTAAAAACAAGTCTATTTAAAAAGGCTGAAGGTAACTATTCAAAGTACCTAGACCTAAAAAGAGAACTTACAGATAAAAGCTTCAAAAAGGCCACTGGCCAATTAATGTACTCACTAATAATGAAGCAAGACCACCAAAGAAAGCACTACTCAAAGAGAGTCGCCTTCACTGTTACTACAAGTGAATTCAATGACAAAATATACGATAATGAATCTAAAGTACTAGGCTCACTACTCGATCAAGGTATGGGAATAGTTAAAGCAAGAAAGATCTTTGGCGAATACCTAATTGAGAGCAATTACCCACATATGGATAATCAATCACCTACTGATGTCTATATGAGTTGGTACAATAGTCAGAGTGATAGAATTGAAACCGAACTATTACTAAAAGAAGTTAAAAAGTATGAATCCTACATCGCACTAAGAGATGAGAAGTATTACTCTGATGATTACATGGAGCTTCAAGATACATATAAATCTTTAAAGAACGAAGTCATTGAACAAGTTCAAGGCAATAAGATTACTCATAAATCACTACTAGCACTAATAAATAAAAACCAAGACTGGAAGATTATTTTAAAAGATGTTGATAATTCACAAATTGATACAACACCAGTTAAAGATTACTCGACAAATATAGAGGTATCAAAGAGAGCTCAAGAGATACTTTCTAATATTGAAAAAAAATCTTGGAATAAGACTGTAAGCTATCATCTAAAAGCAAATGAATTGATTAAAAACAGCTACACTGTTGAGCAGTTAAAAGATATGGCTAAAGAATATACGGAAGTATATATCCAGAATAAAGCAAACTATTCTAGCTACATGGGTGGGTTAATAGCTAAGCTTGCTGCAACAACTTTAGAAAGCTCTTCAGCAGAAGAAATGAATAAAGTAGCAGAAGTGATTAATACAGAGCTTAAAGAATCGATGTCCAACATCTCTGATAAACTAGAGGTAACAAAATCTAATAATACATTAGAAAAAGAAGTTGAAAATATTCTTAAAGATAGTATCAAGTACTCAAACCTTTCAGAACTAGAGCAAGCCTTGGCGAATCTTTCAATTTTCTCAATAAAGTTTCAAATTAAGAAGCAATCATTTGAAAATGTTCTTCCTGTAAGAGTAAGCTTTGAAGAATATACTTCATTAAAGGCATTTGAAGGTCTTCGCAATTTAAAGAAGTATCAGTGGATGAAAGAAGAATTTAAAGATTATGTTAAAAGCGAATTAATGTATTCGATTAAATATATGACAATTAGAACTGGTGAGCATGAATACCTAACTCCCGATGAAAAAGTTGAACTAATCCTTGGAAGTGAATTCATGTAGTTTATAAAGAAAAGAGCAGAAATATGCTCTTTTTTTGTTTTCTCTTTGAAATTATTCACTATAATAAAATTATGATTGTAGACATTGATATAGATAAATTTTCCCAGTCCTACCTACTTAAGTTTGAAGTGGAAAACTTCAAAACTCCAGAGGATTATAAGATGGCCGTAACAACAGTTACTTGCTTCTCAAATGATTATGACCTGGATCCTGAACTAGATCACGAAGATATGAGAGAAATTGTTGAGAAAACAATTGAGCTCGAAAAAGATAGCTTCACTTTTGAAATCAATGACGATGGAATCGAAGTTGATATCTAAGCTGCGTCTTTCTTCATTTTTATAAGCCAGTCAGGCGATATAAAGTTACTCTTTGGAAATGGTAGTTTATTTACAATAATATCTTCAAAGAAAGTTGGTACATAATTACATGGAACCATCTCCCCTATATATTTACCAGTTTCTGGATCTTTTCCAGTTTGTACCCAGCGGAAAATATCACGACTAATATAATTACCATGTTCATCTAGGCCTGTAATTTCTGAGATGTGAGAAGTTCTTCTTCCACCATCGTGATAACGGCTACATTGAACAACAATCTGCATTGCAGAACCAACCATTTTTCTAACAGCATCTGGTGGGATCTTAGTATCGCCCATCAGGCATAGCGTCTCAAGTCTTGTACAAGCATCTTCAGGATTATTTGCGTGTACAGTTCCCATTGAACCATCATGACCTGTATTCATAACTTGAATTAGATCTAGTGCTTCTTCACCTCTAACTTCACCTACAATAATTCTATCAGGTCTTAGTCTCATGGAGCTAATAACAAGATCTCTAATTGTAACTTCAGTTGTTCCTTTTGTAGGATCTGCCTTTCTTGTTTCGAAATTAACAACGTGTTCAGCATTAACTTGAAGTTCAGCAGCATCTTCAATGATAATCAATCTTTGAGTTTTAGGAATTCTAGAACCAAGAACATTGAGCATTGTAGTTTTACCTGAACCTGTACCACCTGAGACAATTAAGTTTTTACCAAGGTAGATACATATATCAAGGAACCTGGCTGCATCTTTTGAAAGAGAGCCAAATTTAATAAGGTCATTAATAGTTAGTTTTTCTTTTGAAAACTTTCTTATGGCAACAGTGGTTCCATTCTTTGACATTGGAGGAAGTACTGCATGGATACGAGACCCGTCAGGGAGTCTAGCATCAAGTCTTGGGTTGTCGTCATCAAAAACTCTCCCAACAGATTGAGCAATCGCTCTCATGGCAGAAATTAATGCATCTTCATTATGAAATGAGTTTGGAACTTTAAAGACAAGGCCTTTCTTTTCAACGAAGATTTCACTTGGACCATTGATCATAACTTCAGAAACACCTTCATCTTCAAGAAGGTCTACAATTGGTGCAAGGAAAGATGCAATAGCATCACTAAATACAGACGACATTCTAACCCCTGTTAAAAGTCTAGTTTACACCTACTATTCGTCTCTTGGGCGCCAAATCTTTACTCTTTTTTCAGATGCAATCTCTCTTCTAACACGTTCTCGACGTACAAGTGGGTGTTCTTGAACTACAATTTTCCCCTTAATTCCACCAACAGGACAGTTTACTTCATAAACACCTGGGTCGGAGAAAACTATAGTACTTTCAGATACTTCCCCTCTGTTTGCAGATAGGAAAACATTCTTTTTAGGGATTGTTAAACAACTAGGTTTATTTGTAGTTGAAGTCACAAATAACTTGAGAGTTTCACCACTAAAGACGTGCATAACATGAGGATAAAAACCTTCAGTAGTTACAATAACTGACTGCAGTCTCTCTGGATTATCAAATTTAGTGCCTTGTAAGTATGTCTCTTCTAAAGAAAAGACCTGAGAAGACATTAAAAATATAAGTAAAATTGATAGAGTTCTAATAACCTACTCCTTTAATACAGTATCGGAGGAGTAGGATTATTACTTTAGCTTTTGAGTTGGTTAACACTTAACTATCTGACTTCACAAGTGAATCAATTGAAGATTTAAGTCTTTCATCAGTAGCTTCAACATCTGGAAAGTATCTAGCAACGACTTCTCCATTTGCAGAGACTAGAAACTTTTCAAAGTTCCACTTTATATCTTTTTCAGTTCCAGTAATTAGCCCTTTCTCAGTGAGTAGGCCTTCAAACTTTCCACCCTCATTTTTAGTATAGCTAACATCTGTACTAGTTAATTCTTTATAGAGTTCATGCTGTCCCTCACCTTTAACTACAATTTTTGAGTTAACCGGAAAAGTAACATTGTAAGTTAATGAACAGAAGCTTTGAATTTCTTCATCACTTCCAGGTTCTTGTCCTAGAAATTCATTTGCTGGAAAGCCTAGAATCTCTAGTCCTTGATCTTTGTATTCACTATAGAGCTTTTGTAGACCTTCATACTGAGGTGTTAGTCCACACTTTGAAGCAACGTTTACAATTAAAAAAGCTTTAGCATTAAAGTCTTTTAAACTTACTTCTTCATTTTTATTATTTTTAAATTTTATATCTAATAGATTACTCATATTTACTCCTGATTAATAAGCTTGTTCTAAAATACTTTTTACTTCACTAAGACCTAAATCACCTGTCTCAGATAATGCAGTCAGACCCATCTTTTCCATATTACTAACAACAGTATCTAACTCATCTTGCTTAATATCATAGTGAGAAAGTTTCGTTACAATCCCTAAGCTATTAAAGAATTCTTCTGTTTTTTGAATAACAAGTTCTATTCGTTCTTCTTCTGATCCTTCATTGATTCCCCATACTCTACTAGCGTACTGAAGAAGTTTTTCTTTCTTTTGAACTTTACGCTCTCTAAGCATTGAAGGAAATACGATTGCTAAAGTACGACCATGAGCAATTCCATACATTGAAGTTAATTCATGACCAATCATGTGAGTAGACCAGTCCTGTGGAACACCTACACCAATAATTCCATTTAAGGCCATAGTAGCTGACCAGATGAAATTCTCTCTTGCTTCAACATTTTCATAATCATTGTAAGTTATTGGTCCATCCTCAATAAGAGTCTGTAGTATCCCTTCAGCAAATCTATCTTGAATCTTTGCATTAGATGGATACGTTAAGTATTGTTCCATCACATGTATGAAAGCATCTGCTACACCATTAGCAACTTGTTCTTGTGGAAGAGTTTTTGTTAAATCTGAATCTAAAAACGAAAACTTTGGAAATGTTAAGGGAGACATTACAGGGTATTTTTGATTTTTATAAGTAATAACAGCACCTGCATTCATCTCAGAACCAGTGGCAGGCAATGTAGCAATACACCCTAGAGGAAGAGCTTCATCTTGTGGAGCTGGTGTGAACCCATTAAACAATAGTCCTTCAAACTTATCTTCAGAAACTTTTGAGGCCAAGGCAATGAACTTTGTTCCATCCATTACAGAACCGCCACCTACGGCTAAAAGAAAAGTAACGCCTTCTTTTTTTACTACTTCAGTGGCCTTTACTAGTGTTTCAAATTTAGGGTTGGCCTCAATACCACCAAACTCAATTACAACTCTATCTTTAAGAGCACTTAATACTCTATCTACTGTTCCATACTTCTTAGCGCTTTGCCCTCCGTAAGTCAGAAGAACTTTTGCATCTTTTGGCACAAGTGAATCTAGCTCGTCGAATCTATCTCTACCAAAAACGATCTGTGTTGGATTAAAGAAATTAAATTTATTCATATGATTCTCCTATTTAGTTTGTACACAAAGTATAATAGATAACACAGCAACTTGCAAATAGTTTGTACACAAAGTATAATAAATTAAGGAGAGCAAGTGAATTACGACAACTTAAAGCTTAAAAATCAAATTTGTCACAGGCTATATACAGCTTCAAATATAATGACTCGTGTCTATAGACCTATGTTGAAGAAGCTGGATATTACTTATCCTCAATATGTTGTTCTAATGGCCCTTTGGGAAGAAAATAGTATTTCCGTTCAAAGATTAATTGAGCTTACCTCTATTGATGGAGGGTCACTAAGCTTGATGCTCACCAAATTAGTAAATAAAGATATCATCACTATTACTAAGGATAGCGAGGATAAGAGAAAGAAGATCATAAATCTAACTCCTAAAGGTATAAAATTAAAGGAAGAGGCCCTATCAGTCCCCGAAGAAATGTGGTCATGTCTAGAATCTCTAGATTATGATGACGCACAAATACTCATCTCACTTTTAGACAAAATGAATTGTGACCTAAAGAAGTTCGACTAAATAAATTTTTCACAGCTATAGATTACAGTATCCGTGACAAAATCCTAATAAAACCCTAATCTAATCCTAACTATCAATATAATAAGGTGGCACTTTGGAAGCGTTTAAGATTATCTATACAGTACTCGGTGGATTAGGAATATTTTTCTACGGAATGAAGAATATGTCAGAAGGGCTACAGTCTGTAGCAGGTGACGTAGTAAAGAGTGCGATCAATACAATAACAAAAAATAGAGTTACAGCAATTCTTGTAGGAACGGCCGTAACAATAATTGTTCAAAGTTCATCTGTAACAACTGTGATGGTTGTAGGGTTTGTAAATGCAGGTTTGATGAACTTAACGCAAGCGATAGGAGTTATACTCGGTGCTAATATTGGTACAACAATTACTGGTTGGATTATTTCAATTAAAATTGGAAAGTACGGTTTACTACTAATAGGAATGGGAATCTTTCCCCTACTCTTTGGAAAGACAAATAAGTCGAGACAAATTGGTAGAATTCTTTTTAGCGTAGGTATGATCTTCTTTGGTTTAGACATTATGTCTAATGCCTTTAAGCCTCTAAGAACAATGCCAGAGTTCTTAGAAATGATAAGCTACTTCTCTGCTCAAAATTACATGTCATACTTTGCATGTATCATAGTTGGTTGCGTACTTACAGTTGTTGTACAGTCATCTTCAGCAATGCTTGGAATAACAATGGCGATGGCTACAAGTGGTGTTATTGAATTCCACACAGCTGCGGCGCTAGTTCTTGGAGAAAACATAGGAACAACAATTACGGCACTCCTAGCGAGTGTTGGAGCAAATATAACGGCTAAACGAGCAGCAAGAGCACACGCCATTTTTAATGCTCTTGGGGTTTTAATCGTATTCTCTTTTTTCCCATACTATATAGAGTTCATTGATTGGGTAGTTCCAGGGGATGCAAATCTAAGAAGTGCTGTTGGAGAATTTGAAAATATAGCGGTACATATAGCGACAGGTCACACTGTATTTAATGTAACAGCAACGGTAATCTTTATTCCGCTTCTAGGTATACTTGCAAATATTGTAACAAAGATCACACCAGATCATGGAATAAAAGAACAGCATCACCTAGTTATGCTTTCTGATCCAAGTACACTAGTTCCAGCAACTGCGCTAGCACAAGCTGATCTCGAAATGGCAAAAATGAAAGATATCATGTCGAGGCTTTATCTTTTAGCAGATGAGCTCTTCATTACAGGGTCGAAAAAATCTAATGCTGATATAGTAATGAAAGCAAAAGATTATGAATCAATTACTGATAATATTCAAAAAGAAGTTACTGTCTTCACTGTAAAAGTTATGGAAAGTCCACTAAGTGAAAGAGAATCTATTCATGCAAGAGGAATACTAAAAGAGGTAGATGAGCTTGAAAGTATAGCTGATTATATTGAGAAGTTAATTTGCTATAGTGAAAGAACACCAATTAGTAAACTTCTAAAAGGTGAAGCAAAGACTGACTTCACAAACCTTTATAAAGATGTAAAAGACTTTTACGATACGACTATAGATGAAGTGAATAAATCAAATATAGATTTAAGTGTAACATTAAGAAAGTCTGAACAACTTAGACTTAGTGCTGAAAATATGAGAGCAAAACATCTAGAGAGAATTTCATCTGGAGATTTTGATGCACTAACAGCACTTACCTATTCAGATATGATTGTGGCCCTAAGAAAAATTAGAAGCCATACACAAAACGTAGCTCAAGCCTATAGTTAAGAGTAAAACTCAACTAGAAAAATGATAAAAGAAATTAGGGTTGTAACAATTGTTGCATTCCTAATTTTCTTATTCTGAAGTCCAAGCCATAGACCACTAATAAATGTTAAAATCAGAACTCCACCAAAGATAGCATTTATAATTCTTGAAAATTTTCTTCCATGCCCTTTATGAAACTCAAGTAATCTCTTTCTAAGTGATGGAACAACTTTAGTAACCGCGACGTCTCCGTTCGAGTTTAATTCAAACTTATAGTAGTCTCTTGTAGTAGGCCTTGTAACTACAGTGTTCTTAGACTTCTTTAGATACTCAAAAGAGTAACTCTTATCTTTTGCCATTAGATAATTTGTAATATTTGAATTTATAAATTCAGAATTTAAGAAGTTCTTATCATTGAAGGTTTCAATCTTTGTTTTAGCTTCACTTTCCTTGAAATTTAACAAGTGAAGAGAGCCTGAAAAAGCAAAAGTTAAAAGTATAACTGAACAAAAACATGCGCAATATAGGTGAATACTAACTAAATTATTTCTTTTCATCACTATCCTCATCATCTTTAATATTGTTTACATCATCTTTACTAATTTCAATTTCTTCATATTTAAATTCGGCTATCTTTCTTAAGTCTTCATCTAACTGCTCACGAGCATGTTCCATTGCATTACCGGCCATATCAATTGGTTTAACAGGAGTATAGTCTTCTGCAGATCCAACACGTGAAAAATCATTATGGTACTCACCTTCTTTCCATTCGCGCTCTTTAACATTCTTCATCTGTTTTCTTCTATTTTTTGCACCAAAAGATGGAGCGATAACGATAGTCACAACTGCAATAAGTATGAGAATAGAAAGTAATGCCTCTCGCTCAGATGTAGAATAAAACTGATACGACATCACATAGAAAAGAACTAAAAATGAATATATTGAGGCTATTATTTTAAACATTAAACAATAGGCTTTAGTTTAACTTCATTTAATATTGAATTAACTTTTTCAACAATTTTATCCTGATTAAGAGAACTTCCATAAATTAGATATTCCTTTGGAGTTAGTGTTGTTGAAAATTTCTTTGTTTCATCTTTAGTAGAAGTAACGCCTCCATCAAAGCAGACTTTCTTAACTTTAAAAAAATAATCTAATTTCAAGTTGTCCTGCTCTTTTATGAGATTCAATTTAAATTGAGAGATTGAAACAAAGTCTTTAGAAGTAGGAAGCGTAATGACTGCCTCTAAAGAACCTTTTTTTGGCTTGAGACTTTTTACTTTAAAGCGCATAAAATTTTCAATAACTTCTAAGATATTTGATACAAGTTCACTAGGAACAACATTAAGTGCAAGAAAGTGTCCATCAAGGAGTTCATCTTTTTTAGCACATATTAAATACGGTCCACTAGACTTCTGAGTAATTGGACAATTTTCATCAAGGGTAAAATTGAATTCTTGATGAGAATTTTCTATTGAACATTCTTGTAAGATCTCAACTCCCTTCATATCCTTCTTTTGAACTTTCTTTATATCGGCAATACACAAGAATAGCCCATATTGAGTTAAGTCAATGTCCTCACCTGAGTGATTCTTAACTTCAACACTTCCGGAGATTGAATCTCCTTGTTTCCAGCTTTCACCAATAACTTCAATTGAAAACTCTAGAGGTTTACTAAAGTAGGTTGATTTCATAAATGTCCTAAGAAAAAAAAGGCCCACAAATAAGTGGGCCTAAAATTGGAATTAAAGATTAGAGTTAACAAAATCCCAGTTAACTAGATTCCAGAATGCTGTAATGTAATTTGGACGAGCATTTCTGTAATCAACATAGTAAGCATGTTCCCAAACATCAATTGTCATAAGAGCTTTCTTACCGTGCTTCATTGGAGTGTCAGCGTTAGCAGTATTGAAAATTTCAATCTCACCATTGTCTTCAACTAGCCAAGTCCAACCTGAACCAAAGTTAGTTGCAGCCGCATTTGTGAAATCTTCTTTGAACTTATCAAAAGATCCCCATTTAGCGTTAATTTTGTCAGCGATTGCACCAGTAGCAGCGCCACCAGCGTTTGGAGCTAGACAGTTCCAGTAAAAAGTATGGTTCCAAACTTGAGCAGCATTATTAAAAAGTCCACCTTCAGACTTCATAATAGTTTCTTCAAGAGTCATAGACTCAAACTCAGTTCCAGGAATTGCAGCATTTAATTTAGTTACGTAAGCATTGTGGTGCTTTCCGTAGTGAAACCCGATAGTTTCTGCACTAATGTGTGGTGCAAGTGCATCATCTGCCCAAGGCAGTTTTGGTAGTTCGTGTGCCATAAAAGACTCCTTTCTTATTTATAATCAGTTAAATAACTATATATCTAAGCTCGCTCATTATTCAAATAAATAACATTAAAATGTCCATATATTGACATTAAGCCCATTTAATAGCAATTTTACCTCACCAAAAATGTCAAGATATAGACATAAGGAGAGAATCGTGAATACAAATGAACTTGATATAAATGCATTTAATACACATATTTCACAAAATCTTAAGTTTTTAAGAGCAAAGAGAAATTACACTCAAAAACAACTCTCCGATGTCTCAAAAATTCCAAGAACAACTCTTACAAATATAGAAAGTGGTGAAGGTAATCCTTCCCTATCAAATATAATTAAATTGGCCCACGCTTTGGACGTGAGTATTGATTTACTAGTGTCTGCCCCAAGGCCTGAGACAGTGCTTCTTAGAGAGCAGGAGCTTCCCCTAGAGATAAAAGGTGGAGCAAGTATTACTAAGCTACTACCAGAAAAAATGAAAGGCCTAGATATAGATAGAGTAACCCTAGATAGCAATCAAACCTTTAGAGGTACACCACACTTAGGTGGAACGAGAGAGTTCATGACAGTAATTAAAGGAGAGATTATTGTTAGATTTAATGGAGAAGAGTTTCATTTATATAAGAATGACCTCTTGGCATTTCAGGGAGATGTTCATCACTCTTACCAGAATCCTTTAAATTCAGAATCCATGTATATGAGTATAGTTATACCAAGTTAGATAATGACATCTGAATTATTTTTCTTTAGAGGAGACCTTATAGGTTTTGTAGGTTTGGTCTTAGTCTTCTTTGGAAATATAACAAGAAAGTTATTTTCTTTATTTTCGTAGCGAACCTTTGAGGAGTCTACATCTTTTGGAAGAGAAACTTTTAAATTAAGCATTGTCTTAGAAAGGTTCCTTCTTCCGTTGAGTGTGTAATCTTGTATGAAGGTGCCTTTAATTTCAAAGAAGTCGTTCTTTATCTCTATTACTGGATCAGCACTCTCATCAAGTCTACCTTCAAAGACGATCATTCGATCGGTCTTAGTCTCTTTCCATTGGTAGGTTTGCCTTTTTCCACCTAAGATCTGAAGTTGCTTCATGAAGCTTCGATCAAATAATTTATTATAATCTTCAAATTGAGTGCGATCGAGTTCTTCTATATCTTTGATCATATCTTCAAATAACTTCTCATACTGCTCAAAGGAATTTCCATTCAACATATCTCTAAGCTGTTGAGCCGTTTGAGCAAAGGAAGAAAAAGAGAGTATAAAAACAATGAGAAATTTCACTTTAAGAGTTAACCTCGTTTAAAATTAAATCTACTTTTGAAGCAAAAATAAAATCACTTTCGACTAGGTTATCTATTTTATGTGTCCAGATTTCTATGTCAAGATGACCAAATCCAACAGTCAATTCAGGGTGATGCCATTGCTCTTCAGCAAGTTCACCTATGAGATTTGCATACTTCATAGACTCAGCAAAGTCCTTAAACTTAACAACTCGAAGTAACCTCTTCTCATTGTGAGTAAACTTCCACTCCTCATGAATATGTTCTTTAAACTTTCTTTTAAGAACAATATCCAAAGGTGGAACACCACCACTACAAGGTATACATGTCTTTTCAGATAGATTTTCCATAAGATTATTATAACATATTGGCATTAGTAATGTAATTCCAGTACGTTAGATGGGGGTCAAAATCGATACAAAGTATGTAATTTATCTCTGCTTAGCTGCAATTGTATAGAAATGGAGTATATTCTAGAGATTGGTAATAAAGTAAAACGGATTAGATTATGAAAAAAATATTATTGTTAATATTGATGATAGCTCCTCTTTTGAACACTAATGCTCTAGCAACAGAGATCACACAAATTGTAGTGTTAAAAGAGAAGAGAGAATTACAGTTATGGAATAAGATGGACTTGTATAAAACATACAACGTGAAACTTTCTATCTCATATAATAATCCTTTTTTTAAACCTAAAGCAAAAGAGCGTGAGGGCGATAATCAAACTCCCGTAGGTTTTTATAAAATAACAAAAAAGAGAACAAAGACGAACTTTCCAAAGTCACTACTAATTAGCTATCCAAACTGGAAAGATAAGCACAATGCGAGAGTTAGAGGAATTCCAGACGATCAAATTGGTGGGATGATCTTAATTCATGGTAATCCATACAGAGTAAGTAAGCCCGTAAGAAATTTTGCAGCTAAGCTAGGAATTGAAGCGGATACTATTGAGAGTTGGGCAAGAGATTACTTCTACCCTTATTTTGATTGGACAAATGGTTGTGTTGCTGTGACAGATGAAGAGATGGATGAGATCTTTGAACTAGTAGATAAAGGTACACCTATTAATATCTACCCTTAATGTCTATACGATAAAAATAATTAAGAATTTGAAAGTGGGAAGACATATTGTCTTCCCTTTTTTTTGTGGTTTATAAGTCCTTTAAGAACTCAACTAAATCCTCTCTATCTTTCTTAGAAAGGTTTATAAACATATCTCTTGAATTCTTGGCCTCTCCACCATGCCATAGAATGGCTTCTTTGAAGTTTCGAGCACGTCCATCATGCATTAGTCTTTGATGCTTATTCACAACACCTACAAGACCTAATCCCCATAATGGAGGAGTTTTCCATTCTCTGAAAAATTCAACACCAAGGTCGTTAACATCAGCTAGTTCCTCACCCATATCGTGTAATAGAAAATCTGAATAAGGATAAATTTCCTGTTCGCTCAACAGAGGTTGATCTCCATTAAATTCAGTGGTGAACTTTGGTCTGTGACAACTTTGGCAGTTAATTTTCTTGAAAACTTTCTCACCATTTAGAATTCTTAAACCAGTAGGATTTCTTCGTGCAGGAACTGCTAAAAACTTTGTATAAGTAGTAACTCTATCTAAAGTTCTTTCTTCAAGTTCAACATGTCCTTCATCAATTTGACTGTGACAATCATCTTGAACTGCAGGACAATCTTCAACAGGATTTAAAACACTAGTGATACCTATATCGCCATTGAATGCAGCTGCATTTTGTTCTTTTAGAGTAGACTTCTCTGCTCTCCACCCAAAGCGCCCCACTAAACGACTAAGATTAACTTTAGATTTAACGATATTTGGACGTCCACTTATCCCATCTTTATTTGCATCATCTTTATCTACATATTCGAGGATACTTTTGTCTGAAATAGAATCTATAAGTCCAACTCCTACTAAATGAGGAGCGACTCTAGGGCTAACACTTGTCTTGTTATCTAGTACTCCAAAGTTAAGTTTAACAAACTTATAGATGGGCTTTTTAAGAAGATACTCTTCTCCATCGGCGAACTTACCTTTTATATCAATAAAGCTTACATGAGCTTCTCCCTCAGAAGGAATATTCGAAGTTCCTTGTGGCTGAAGCTGACCTCCGTAACTTGGGTGATCAGTAAAACTTGTAAATGACTTCATATACTTAAATCTAAATAAGAGTGAAGTCAGAACTTTTCCAGCTTTATCAGGTAGCCCAGGGCCTCTTCCATCTCTAATATGGCAAGCAGCACAGGAAACAGCATTGTAAACTGGACCTAGTCCATCTCGAAGAGGTGTAGAGGAAGGAGTTTCTACCCATGGATTTCTAAAGAAGCTATTTCCAACTTGAAAATTTCTTCTTTGCGAACGTGGAGTTCCAACCATAGGGTGTGAAAATGCTAAAGGAGAAAAGTCATAACTTGTCCCTTTTCCACCAGGTAAATGTGCCGAGGCCATAGAGGCCTCAACTGAAAAAAATAAAATTAGTAAAAAATATTTCATTAATACTCAACCGTAGCGTTTAGTCTTTTAGAAGCAGCAGATAAATCTGAAGCAAGATACTCCATTTCCTCAATAGTCTTAAGAATTACGGCCCTACCATCTTCATCAAGAATTGCTTGATCAAAAGGAACTGGAATAGTCTTAATAAGTTCAAGAATTTCATTACTTCTCTTAGTAATATTTGCAGATAATTCACTTTGGTTTATCTCTGGAAGAGATAGTAATGAAGTAGCATTTAATACATTAACTACACCTTGAAAATTCCACTCTATATCTTTATGAGTCATATCACTAAAGCAAGAATGCTCATCTTCTTGACCACGAGTATCGTATGCAACATACATTCTCTCACCAGATAGCTCATCACCACTTAAGAATACAATTCCTTTGAAGATGTTTTGAAGTGCTTTCTCAGATGGTAATGCTAAGAATTGAGCACGGTAATTTTCAGAGTTTCCTTTTTCCCAGGACTCAACAAGCCATCTTAAATCTTTAAGTAAAAGCTCAGAAACAACAAGAAGGTACTCTCCTCTTCTATCAGCATTAAGAGTTTTTCCTACTATAAAGTCTTCGAAACTTCTCTGACCAGGTCCAGCAGCAAACATATCTTGTCCCCAAAGAAGGAACTCAATCGCGTGATAACCAGTAGAGATATTTTTCTCTCCATCATTTTCGTTAAGCTCAATTAAAAGATCTTTAGATATGATTGGAAAGTCAGCTACGTTATTAATAATTCCAGCATTTGGAGCACCTACTACATAATCAATATAGTACTCATCTAAAGGCCATGCATTAAGAAGCCCTTCAGGTCCTTCATCACTATCGATTGGACCACTATAGAAACGGAAAGCTTCAGTTTGTCCATATGATTCACGAGCATTGATCCAGCTTTCTTTAGCTATATCTTGAGTGAACTGGCTTGGTGATTGAACAAAATTCTTAAGATCTTTATCAAGCTGAATCGCTCTTTCAAGAGACTCTGTGTACATTTCTAGTACGTGATCAGCATACTTTTCAGCTACGCTTGAAGCGAAACAAACATTCGACATTAATGTTAATAATAATAAATACTTTTTCATATAATACTCCTATAAGTTATTTTTTTGATGTGTAACGTCTATCGAAAACCACACGAGTTGCACCCTCTTCACAAGAAGAACTATCTATATTGTGTAATGTTGTAGCAAGGTAGCGAAGACCTCTTCTAGAACCTTCATAAGGTAAGCTTTGCAATAGACCATCAAGTTCAGATTTTATACTTTCACAGTTAAATGTATCGTTAACAGATTCAATAACTGAGCTCTCATAATAGAGAGTTTTATCTTCACGACTTCTTTTTAGGTAGACCCCATAATGACAAACAACTTCTCCATCTAGAGTTGTATTTGACTCTATTAAGAAGTCATTAATTCTTTTGTCAGCAACTAAGAATGTGAACTTTGTGTTTAAATTAGTTAGAACCTCAGGTGTTTCGGCCTTAACCTCTCCAAATTTTCCACAATCAAAATGAGTAGCATAGGCCCTATAAGTAGTTCCGCTAGGTAATTGAAAATGTTGAGAAAATACAGGTTGAAATACAGCAAATGATGCCAATAAAATTAATGTTTTCATAAATGTCCTTTGATTATATTTTCATTTTCTAATCTTATCTGTTTGAACTGTCAAACAAAAATAAGATAAACAGTACAAAAGTAAGTCACGCAGGATTAGTCTTAGGGGATTGATTGCAAAATAAGAAGCTAGCGTCTCTTCAGATTGGATAAAAAGGATAACTGTGTTTCACAATTGGATTGTAAAGTATTAAGACTCTTTTTCTGGAAAAGTTAGAAAATGAATTTGGACCTTTCATGATTGGTAGAGTTATTTATGTAAAGAACATCGAGTGGGTTTCGCTATAGTTCTAAACTCTCAAAATGTAACAGAGAAATGGCAATACTCTGTAATAGAAATAGAAAATACAAGTAAACCTATTATTAAAAACTCCTAATCTCGATTCAAATCATCAATCTCTTCAAAGAGTGAATTAACCACATCTCGAATAGAAATGATATCAATAAGCTTTCCATCTTTAGTTATTGGAAGATGCCTAAATTTATGTGCCATCATAGTTACTGAAGCTTTTTCTATTTTATCATAATCAAGTGTCTTTACATTTTTTGTCATGACTTTACTTATTTTAACATCAGATATAATCAAAGGATAAATTTCTTTCCATCTACGTAATAGATCTCTTTCGGAGAAGATTCCTACAACTTTATCCTCCTCAGTTATAACCATACAACCAATATTGCTAGACGACATTCTATCTAGAACGCTAGAAATTGTTTCCTGTGAGTCTGCAGTCTCAATAACTTTATCTTGTCTTTTAAAAAGATTAAATAGACCCATATGTCACTCCTGCTAATGTTTTGAGTAGAATAGAAAATTAAATATCGATGTATAGCACTAAAAAAACACTGAAATAATCTAAAAAAATAGAGGGAAAACTCCCCCATTCTTATATAATGATACTAGTTCTTAACTCTACAGCAGGTCCCAACAGCCTTAACATTACTAACACTTGAAGGGTAACCGAGTTGAGTTTTTAAATTGTTTATTGCCCCAGAACTTACACCCATGAGACTTACTGAACTCCCAGCAACACATTCGCCAGAAGAGTTGATATAATTATCAGTAGGAAAAGGTGTAGAATGCGAACTTAGACTTGAACCATTCGAAGTAGCTCCCATACTCGTCATTCGCTCTGCTCCACATGCCACCATAGTATACCCATCAGAACAAGAAACTTTTGCTACTCCCTTAAAGGCCGACAATGTAGGATTATTTACAAAGTTATCGTTAATGTATGATGTTTGCTGAACTTTTACACAGTCAAGTGTCCCAACAGTTTCTTTCCAATTAGTACCATCACAATATTGGAGAGACTTTGAAACAGTATTAAACCTTGTGAAACCATTTTTTGAGTTTGTACAGTAAGCATCTGACATTTGCACTTCTGTCTTTATACAACTCCCATCGATCAACTCCCCTCCGTTACTTGCACAGGCTTCTTCAACTGCAGTTGATACTGCATTCTCTGTTGCAGAATAACACTTAACTAAGCTATCAGAAGCATCAAGCTCAACCATCAAAGGAATCTTTTTTTTAATTACCTTATTACCTTTTATAATATTATTCATTTTTTCAAGTTCAACAACAAGGTTTAGTTCTCCATACTGATTTGCCCCCCCTCCACTAGAAACAACCACGTCCTCTAACTTAAGAGATTTAATTTTAACTTGTCTATTCCCGTAAACAGAGTCTTTAACAAAAAGAGGGTTACCATTACGATTCACAATTTGATCTAACTCTACACCATCACTAATAACTTCTCCGACGATGAGAGTATTTGAGCATGCATCATTATTAAGCATGTTTTGAACAATAGTATTTGAAATTGAACTTATTTCAAAAGACGCTTCAGATCTCTTTTGAACAACTGCTTGCTGACGAGTCATCTGCATTATGACTAAAGCTAACCCACTAATAAGTCCAGCAGCTACAACAATCTCGACTAAAGTAAAGCCTTTGTCTCTTATTATTTTCATAAATTCACCTTATATATATTAAATTGTATATTACATTCTACCTGAAATCTTATATATGAAAAACAGGCAACAATAGCGGTAGTAACTAATAGAGGTGATATCAAGCTTTCTTGTTTTTCCTTTTTTTTGAACTTGATTACTTTTCTCACTACTAAGAAAATAATTATCTAAGATAAATATCTATAAATAGCCAATCTAGGAAACGAGCTTATTTTTTCATAAATTAATATAAATACAGTTTGCACACCACGAATGTAGCTAAGCCTGGCCTTAATATGCAATATTTCCAATTTACTAGACTTCAAACATGCGTTATAACTACTCATAATTAACAATAGAAGAATAGAAATAGGTTTATATATGGAAGACAATGCAAAGCGATGTACATTCGCTATTATCTCTAACATTCTCTCCTAACCACTCGTAAAAACTATCATTTCTTAATCATAAATATTAATAACCACGAAAAAGCCACACTCCCAGAATACTATACATAAAACTACTTAAAAGGTTATGCCAGAGTTACCCGATTATTAACTAATAGATTATCTAAGTTCTTTAAATCTTTCGGATTAACGATTAACACTGGTGATTCGCGTTTTCGTTCTATTAAGCTTGAGTAAGCTTTAATTCGTTCTTTTTTACATTATTGGTACTCTTGGTACTCTTGAAAAATAATTTAGCTAATCTGCCATACTCACTAAAGAAAGATCTACCAGCTCGGATCAAAGTGTTTTTTTATATATTTATTTGCTTTACTTAAATCGCCATTAAATGTCTTATAAAGACTTAGATATTCTAGAATCTGTTGTATAGCAACTACGCCTTCTTCTACGATTTTTAAATATGTATCTTCTTTAGTTAGGTCAAATTTATATTCATCAAACTTAGCCCTAAGTCCCTTCCTTAACCCTTTCTTCCAACCGCTCTTCTTCTTAAACAATTCTTCCCAGTCACTTCTTTTTGCAACTCCCACAAGATAATCATTAATTTCTTTTGGTCTAAAGTGTAAAATTGTTTCTTCACGTTTTTGAGATATATAATCGATAAGCAGTATCTTTTCGGGCAAACTCTTCAGGTGAAGGTCATAATGGTTTTCATGGATAGAGCTGAAGAAAAAATTATCTCCATCCTTTGCTTCCTGTGAATTATCTGACTTTCTGTAATCTAATTCACCAGGCTCAAGCTCCTGTGGTAACATTATCGCACCAATTCCCTTGTTATCAGGTGGGTCACCTCTATGCGTGGCCTTAAACTTTATTAAAAAAGAAAGAACTGAATCAATACCGTCATCAAATTTTTCTGCTCCAGAACAAAGGTTATTTGAGAATATTAATTGTTTTTTTGAGTCTACTCCATCCTCTTGATACTCAAATTCAGTCTGGATTTGATCCTTGCTATCGATATTTGGAAAAGGCGACTTTATTAACTTAATCTGCATATTTAATATTATAGATTGTATCTTCAATAGTTTCGACTAAATATTTATTTCCTGCCTCTGTTAATTCAGAAGAAAGTATTTCTAAAATATTCTTAGGAACAAACTCTTTGTTCTTTTCATAAATTTCAGATATCCCCATGTATGAGGCTTGTCTAATATGTATATCATTCGACTCTCCTCTCTTGCTCATAACGTACTCATAAAATTTCTCATCACTAGTATCTCCAAGCCTAGCAAGGGCTTTTGCCTTCGAGTATACTGGTAAGTCCGAATCCTCTATTAAACCTTTAAGTAGATCCGGCCTTTTTTCTGATGCAACAATAAACTGCTCATCACCTACTCCACCAAACTCTCGCTCAAAATCAAGTATGACCTGTTGAGACTTAGAAACATTAAAAGTAGTTCTTACTGTCTTTTCAAGTAAGTCTTGGGTAAATTCTCTAGACTTAGTAACGCTTAAAGCACAAAGTTCGAATAAATTTTTATTTTCTAAAAATTTCAGTTTCATGACGTTCTCAATTGTAATAGTAATTTCATATTTCTTAAAAAGTAACACTATGAACTTTAGATAGAAGATCACTCTATCGTTCTTTCCATCCCTTCTATTTTTAGCCGTTTTCTTTCTGTGCTTAATCTCATGTTCAAATGAGCCACTTATATACTTCAGCTTTGTAAGCTCTCTTAGCCTAATTCCATTTCTTTCAATAATTTCGACTTCTTCAACAGTATCCATATACATCCCTTTCGGTCATAAGACATTATACATTAATTCTATATGTAAACAAACCACTAAATACATAAAAATGATCGCATAAACAGGTACTTATGTGAATAAAAATAGTTACTATTTCAGATTTAACAGATTTTTAACTAATAGTTAGTCTGGGCTCTTTAAGTCTTTCGAGTTAATGATCAACACTGATAATTCGCTATCATGCTCTAGTGCACTTGAAAATTCACTGCCTAAACCAATCAGTCACTACTGATAGGTCTCCATTCTTTTGAATAATTTTATCCACTTCTCTAGAGGAAAGCACACCATCGCCATGAAACAATCCTTGCCTATCAAAATCGAACATAAAGTTTGGGTTAAATTTAGCATTTACTCCAAGGTCATTTCTAATTAGGCCAGTCGCCTGCGTGTGAAACTTTTTATACACTGCCTGAAGTTCCTTGAGGTTCGCATGAAAAAGGTTATTATCTTTCAAGTCTGTATCAATATAGAAGCCAATCGTATTGCATTCATTATTACCTACTACGGAAACATTCGTTCTATTAATATAGTTTATTGAATTAGTATCTTTAACGGAAAATTTAAAATGAAAGTCTTTATCAACAGCTTTACCATATATGACTTTTAATTTATCTGTATCAAAATCCTGAACATTAGACATTGCTCCTTCGACATAAATTGCAGCTCTAAGAGATTCTAGCTCTCCCAGTTCTTTAATATTCAAAACTTCTCCAGTTCCGTCTAAAACAAATCCTCGACCTACAGAATATTCATCTATAAATCCGCTGTTCAAAACTCTACGAGTATTGCAGAGGCGACCATTTAATTCTTTTAAAACCTTGGAATCTGGCTCTGCAAGAATAGCCTCGACCTCAACTTGTCTTCCCTCTATATTACTAGCTTGTTCGATTGGCAACTTAATAGGAATACACATATGAGCTCTTGTAATTTTAAAATTATCATCTCTCCCTGTATTCAGATCCTCATCAAATAGGAATCCATTCATATTATCCGGATAAATAAAAAGTATCTTATACTTCTTTCCATCAGAAGAAGAAAACGCAGGTAACTTCTGAACAGGAAAATTAAACATTCTCGATGTAAAACTCTCAGAAACATTAAAGCTAAGCTTCCCATTTTTATCATGAGCTACTTCTTTTGATACCCTTCCAAAGGCACTTATTGTTGGAGAAAAAGGGACTGGCTTATAAAGGTAAGAATAGTTGGAAATGACTCCCTTTACTTTAACTATTTCTCCAAATCCTATATTTTGATTAAAAAATTCCGACGTTAACTTCTCTGGTCTATACAATTCTTTAACTAAAGATCGAGCCACCTTTTTATAAGTAGTAGACTCAATTAATTTCTTATATCCATGAAATATATCAAGAACATTTTTTATTACAACCAGACTCTGCATAACTCCCTCTTATAAGCTAAGGTATTACTACTTAACTAATGCATATTTATGTTAACATCAATTTCGCCTTGAGCGACCACTAAGTGATTCTGAACAATGTAACATTCAACTAAATGCTCACCATTAAAATCTGATGTTTCCTTTTTCTGTCTATATCCTTTATCCTTAATAATCTGACCTCTAACGCAATCTCTTCTTTCAGCAGTATCACCATAATTTGTAACTTTCCAATAAAGATCGTAAGCGCCTGAGACAGGAACTTCGTTAATAAAAAACTCAAGATCGTACTTATTACGTAAAAACTTTATACGACTAAGAAAATCAGTTCTAAAACCATCCTGAGTAACCTTACAGTCAATTTTCACTTCTTTAAGTTGTTTTCTAAAGGAAAACATATCATCTATAAACTCTTCAGTATCGTTGAAACTAACTAATTCATTTCTATCAGACTTCATTAGATTAGAGCTTGTACTCTCCTCTGCCTGTCTCTTGTTAGGAAAGAGACTACCAAAGACGTACTTCCAGTTCCTTCTTGCTGATTCTTTTCCGTCTTTACCTATTGCTTTCTCAACATTATTAAATGCTTTTTTAGCTTTCCCCGTAAAAGAATCTTTTTTATACACTTTCTGGTTACTTCCAGGAGCATGCCAGTATTGCTGTTCACGACTTAACTCTTTTAAATATTCAAAAAACTTTAGAAATAAAACGTCATATTCATCGAACTTAATATTGTGATGTATAGGATTTAGTTTTAAAAAGTTATAACAAAGTGTATCTATTAAAAGGCCTCCGATTTGTACATTACACTTATTTCTCCAGGCCCTCGTCATCTTACATAGCTTCCTTAAAACTTTACCGGTAGGATTATGGAAATCACCTATCTCCTCTGCTTCAAGTCTAGGTTTAGTAATTTTCCATGAGCCACCATCACTAGTATCCGGATACTTAAATGACCCATCTTTTTCCTCAAAACATGGGATAATTTCTATTAAGTATGAAGAGTGTTCAAAAACAACAACTTGGCCATCAACATATATTTTACTTTTTGGGTATTTTTCCTGTAAAACTTTGCTTACTTCCTGAAGAAAGGCCCTCTGCCCATTACCTTCATGATTATCAAAGCGGCTATAATAAGATACCGGCATGATAAAAAGCATATCAAGGTCACTAAGAGAATTTATGGCCGTAAATCTTCCATAAGAGCCTACCTGGAGAGAGTTTCTAGTATCAGAGTCTAAGCTATAGAAAGTATCATTAAGCTTTTTAGTTATGTTTTTATATGTAGTAGAAATCTCTTTTACTTTTTGAAGAACTAAGTTTCCATAGAAGTTTTCAAATTCAACTGCCTTATCCATTTAACACTCCTCTCAAATATGGAACAGAAAATATAGCCAACACAACCAATATCAATAAAACAACAATCTTTTTCAATGATGCAGGCACCATGTCCTTAAAAAATGTTAATCCTAATTCATCAACAAACCACTTACTCTGTGACTCTCCAAATAATTTATAGTGAGCATAGATGTCACTACCGAAAACTTGCTTATGAAAAGATATTTCATTGAACTCCTTTTCCACTTCACCTATTTTTTCGAGTATGTTTGCTGTATTTCCACTATCAACTAATAGATGAAGGTTCCTTACCTGTGAATATAGAAGTTGTATCTTCTTCCCTGAATCTATAAATGAAGATTTAGACTCCATATAACAATTGGTAAATGACATAACAAAGCTAAGTACTAAAATTAGTAATGATACCCATTTAGGTAATGGGCTCTCGTCATATGCAAGAGCATATGCTCCGATCCCAAAAGTAGCGACAGTAAAGTAAAAAGGAAGCTTTTCTACAATGTCATAAGAAGCAAATTGTCTCTTTGCACCATAACCCATATTGTAACCAACTTCTGCAAGTCTTTGCTTTATAGCGTCTTCAGTCATCTATTATTTCTCCAGCTCATATACCCACCTAAAACGTTCAATAAATTAGAACGCTTTTCAATACTGTCTGGCAACTAATTATTAAGAAAAACGTCATAAAGATGACACACAAAATGACGCGCACCACACACCCTATTTGCGCTGCTGCACAGACGTCAAACTAATTTGTGCAACTGGATAAATAAAATAAAAAACACCAAAAGCGGAATATGAGAAGCTAAAACACTCGCCGCAAATCTTCAAGTTATCAACAAGGTTAAAAGGTTAATTCATACATTATCAATATAAGTTGGGCTTCTAATTCCTTAGCGATATCAAGAAGAAAAAGACGGGCGTCTTCTTTTTCATAAAAACCTCACTTTTTTTAACCTGTTTGTTTACAGAACCTATGTGCCTATAGTGTATTAATTATAAGTTATTGATATATTTGATCTAAATTGCTTAAATACTCTAATTTTTAGACTAAACTGACTATAGGTAATAGGCTGAGAAGACTTTTAAATATGTGTAGAAAGACGGTGAACTAGAATTCACCGCCCATAATTATTTAGATAGTGTCACAAGTTCCATCCATATTATTATCAACACAGAACCTTTCATAAGTAGACTCATATCCACCACCTGGACAGCTACCGGAACCGTCTCCGCTTGACTTATAGTCAGGTAAGGCATCATCTGTCCAAGAGGAACATCTCTTGTCAGAAAATTCACCAGTACCAGATTCATCAAGCTCACCTTTTGCATCTTTAAATCTGAATTGAATTTTCCATATTCTGTATAGCAAAGAATAAAAGAAATTTAAAAATATTCAATTAATATAAATCCATGAGTCACAAAGATTAACAGTAATCAAAATCCACAAAGTCTCCAACATTCCTCAAATAATCCGGCGACAAGTGAGCATAAATCTCAGTGATTTTAATAGAGCTGTGCCCTAGCAATTTAGAAAGAGCATAAAGACTCCCCCCATTCATAACATAGTGACTAGCAAATGTATGTCTAAGACCATGAGCACCAAGCTTCTTCAAAGGATCAATACCAGTTCTTTCTTGAAGCTTCGAAAATCTAGTATTTGAAAAGTGTTGTGAATTAATAACTGAAGCTGAGATAACAACTTCCTTATTACTTCCATCTCGGTAAACAATATCTCGTTTTTCATTTGGTTGATTAGTAAAAACAAAATCACCAAGCGTTCTATCTTCACATAACTTAGTCAAAATAACTCTAACAGTATTGTTCATAGGGACATATCTACCATTTGCTCCCTTCTGCCTATTAAGAGAAAAATATATCCCCTTATACTTATCTGATTTATGATTATTTTTTGCAAGAGTCCAACCAATATATATTCTATTTTTACCAAAATCGACATCCCCTACACGAAGAGCACCAGACTCTCCAATACGACATCCTGTATTTAAGAGAAATAGATAGAGATCTTTATAATAATTATTATGAAAATCAGGATGGTTAAAGAAATTTTCTATATCGTCAAGCTCCCAGAACATGAAAGATGAATCTTTCTCAATCTTCTTAGCTTTGTAATTTCTTATGAGATTTTTCTCAATCCAGTGAAGCTCATCTGAAGCATAGTTCATCAAAGTTAAAAAAAAGTAAATGATGTTATGAACAGTTTGAATAGAGAAGCCTGACTTTAATAAAAAATTTTCAAATTTAGTAACATCTTCTTTTTTTACACTTCCAACTCTAATTTCTCCCAGATGAGGTACTATATGATTGTTCATGTAGTTTGTGTAAGATATAATTGAGCCTTCTCTCAGCTTAGGAAAGTACAAATGAGTATATTTGTCACAAAGGTCTCGAACTGTATATTTTCTCTTCTTATTATCTGTAGATAGTACATATCCCTGAAGTTTTTTGAGCTTTTCTACCTTTTCATATTCCTGAGCAAAAGACTTCTTTGAAAAACATTTGTAATAGCTCTTACCTCTAGAGTCTTGTAGTCTTACTTCCCAAACGATCCCTTTTTTGCGTAACTTTTTAGTAATGCTCATTACTACACTTCCTTCTTCAACTCTAACCAACTAACAATTTCACTATAATTAAACCGTACTAAATGCCCTACCTTATAGTAGGGAATTTCATCTTTATGAACTCTTTGTCTAACCCAGCTTTCTTTCATTTTAAGAATTGTCGCTAACTCTTTCACAGTAAGTATGTTTATTAGATTCGTTATCATTATATATTATCCTTTTTATACCATAATCATTAATCTAGGCCAAGGCCTAGTAAGAAATACTTTTCTAATATTCAAAAAACATCTATACGTTTGTAAAACCAACTACTTTGGCCTTAATTTCCTCAAAGGATTTCCTATTTCCTGACTGATCTTCAAACTGACGTATGGAATTAAGGCCCTGCACAAAAACCTCAGAACCTTTCTTTAGATAAAGACTGCAAAGCTCTGCTTGCTTTCCCCAAACAACAACCCTCTTCCAAGTTGAAAGATTTTCATTAAAGGAATTCACAGCTACTGATAAATAACAAACAGCTTCACGTTTACTTGTATACCTTAGGTCTGGTTTTCTACCGAGTCTTCCTAGAAATATTTCTATTTTATCAATACTCATAATCACCTCGAATTAATTTAAATTAAGCTTTTTCAAGAGATATTCACCAAGACTAAGTTTTAAATTATTCTTAGTGTTGAATTCATCAAGGCTTCTTTGCACTTTTTCCATTTCAGATAGTGAGTTTTCTTGCAGTTTCTCAATATCTTTAATATTCAACTTACTAATTGCAAAAGTAGCTATATCCTTAAATAAAACTTCTCCACCATGCTTCTTATCATTCACTTTCAACAAGATATCTTGAACAGTTCTTAACTCTTTTTCATCCTTACTTAAATCAACAAAAAACTTCGTCTGTTCTTTATTTAATACATACTCAACCTTCGCATCTTTAGGCCTTCTACCTCTTTTCTTCTTCTGACTCTCTTCTATTTCTTTTTTCTCTACCATCATTTTTATTATTCTCCCACTTTTAATTTAATTCCCACCTTCGCCCCATTATTATTTCTAACAATCAATTGTTATTAGCTATTATTGACCACATCCTCGTAACTCGTGGAGAGGGGGTGGTCAAAAATCGCGTCAGATAACTATTTGATTAGCTTAGAAAAATGTATATGGGGCGAAGGTGGGTGTAACTTCAAGTAACAATTCACCTTACTTCTTATAACCCTACTCACCGAAGATATCCTCAAAGCTCACGTTCTTACCTTGAAACAGACACTGAGCATCTTTGAAGTTAAATCTTGTTGGTGTTAGATTAATATCAAAGAGTAAAATGACCTTTCTTCTTACTTCATCATTCATACTTTCTAGAATCATTTTATAAGCTCTATAGGTTGATTCCTTATTAAGGATATAAATAACGTAAGAATAATAGACACTATTCGCATACTTGATAAGCTTATCCGAAACTCTCGACTTGCTTTTCTGATGTAGCTCAACTTCTATGGCCAATGAATATTCTCTTCCATTCTTTTGACCAAAAATTAATCCATCAGGCTCAACATCTAACCCGCGTCCGAAACATTGTACTTGACCAGTTTTAAAATTCTTATACTCGATCAACTTGGTAACAATATTTGTAGCAGTCAGATCATGATTCAAGCTGTCTTCTAGATCGTCAAAGCTCACTCCATAAGGGCAAACTTCAGTTCCTTTATTAGTAAGTGTTATAAATTTTCTTTTATTATTTCCTAAAATACTTCTAACAAGTCCTTCGGATTCTAGTTTCTTTATTTTTCTACAAAATGTTGCATATTGAATTCCAAAGCTATTGAGTTCATAAAGTCCACGCATAGGTATGATCTTCCATCTACCAACTTCACTAAGAATATCAATATAACCATCTACAAGGTGAAAACTAGTCATTCAAAGGCCCCTTTTCTTCGTCGCTTACTGGTTCATTAATTTTCTCTTGAAAATATCTTTCTTTAATCCAGTTATTATATTCATAGAACTTAATATTCTTATTAATTGTGTCCTGATCAATATATTTTACATTCATAAGATCAATTCTTGTTGGTTGCTGACGTAAGAGAATGCATTGTCCTACATTTAGATTCTTGATGATATTTGGATGAACAATCAATTCTTCGACTTTTCTTTGTGATCCAAGGTCCAACTCTTGACCGTCTTCAATTCTTACAGTCTTCTTAGTTGACTCCATAGTTCCAATTGAATTGGAAATATCTTCCGCTGCTTCCTGCATTCTTTGCTTCATTACATACCAGTTTAAAGAGTTTTCAAATACCTGTTGGCAAAGATCTGGGTTAACTTTATTAATATCGCTAGATGTCTGAAAAGCAGAAGTTATTTCAATCTTGGCCCCCCTACACTTATTAAGAATCTCAATGAACTCATCTGTAATAACTGCTGAAAGCTCATCTATATACAGCCCTAGAGGCTTCAAGATATTCTTAGAGGCATGGGATATATTTCTATATGTGTTATAAACACTATAGTTAATATCACCTAAGATAATCTTACCTATGGCCCTAGCAGTTTCAGCGTAGCCAAGAACAGAAAGACCGATATAGACACATTTCCCCTCATCCCTTAGTTGATTAAAACTATAGGCCCTATCTCCTCCTAGTATCTCTCCAAAGTCTGAATTGACGATATTATCAAGTTTAGTTATTAACCCCTCTATCTCAGCTCTATTAAGAATTAACTTTCCATTCACCTTCTTCTCAGATAACTCTAAGATCATTTCATAAATACTTTTAAGCATTACTGGAGATTTTTTGTCCTTTAGAACCTTTACTGAGATCTTTAGAGCTTGCTGAGATTTGTTTGCATAGAACTCCTCACTCCATGTAAAGCTTCTAAAAATACGATCTACGATATGATTAACACTTCCGTCTAACACAGGGTTAAGACTTAGCTTATTATCTTTATCGTAATACTCAGAGAATATTAAATACTCCCTCTTATTCATTCTACAAAGGTCAATAAATCTTTCTAATGACTCATTATCTCCTTTAGGATCAAGATATATAACAGGTTTTCCTTGTCTCATATCATCATACATAAGAGCATCAAGAAGAACTGACTTCCCTGAACCACTTGCACCAACAACAACAGAGTGTTTAGATTTATTAATATCAAGACTTTTAATCTCTCTCTTCGATGTAATAGAATAGCCAATAGAATCGAAATCGTTCGTTGTCTTACTTTTTAGTAAATCATCTCGCTCAATCTTCTCAATATCAGGAGCTCTATTTTTTAAAATATACTTTTCAAATACCAATAATACTCCTTCGCTTAAAAGCTCTATTCCTTTTGTAATTACAATGGACAAAAGATCTACAATTGGAAGCATAAAGTCTCCAAGTCCGACACTTTTCTCTTTGCCCTTACTCACTTTCTTTATCTCCTAAAATCTCATCGTATGCATGTTCAAATATTTTGAATGAAGGAATATAGTAAGTCTTACTTCCCTTATGTAGATATCTCTCCTTTGATTCATACTTAATGACATATTGTTTCTTAATTTTCCCCTTAAGCTCTTTTGGTAGGTCCATTGTTGGTGTTTTATAGACTCCTTCATTTGAAAGATTGGCCTCTATCTTGAGATCACCAAGATCTAAACCTAGTGAATTTGGATTCGATGAACTCTTGTCTTCAAGCATATGGTTTAATTTTTGATTGCGTGGATCATCCTCAAACAGAGCGTAACCAATTAAAGCAGTAAGCCCTGCTCCTAAAACTCCAAATATTGCTGCATTTGCACCTCGACTTTCTTTATCTGGACTTAGCGCAAAACCAGAAGCTGCACCAGCTAGTCCGCCGCTTAAAGAGCTGTAAAGAATCGTTTTCTTCATTGATGAACACGACGATAAAAGAAAACATGTCCCTAATATTATTAACAATGATCTTTTCATAATTTCACCTTCTTTTGAAAAAAGATAAATACTTCTTTCCCTGAATTTATCAGAGCAATTTGCAAGTTCCTCTCACTTGAGCCCTTAACCTTTGAATTAACATTATCGCCAATTCCCATAAGTCTCGATAAAACTTGATTCTTACCATTTATTTGGTTCACTTCCCCATATGGAGTTATAAGCCTGTCTTTTGTAGCTCCTAAAGCTCCTTCAAAGAAAGAAGCAAAACTACTGGTTAAAAACTCTTTCTCAGAACCGTCATAGAATTGATCTGCGATAATACCTTCTGCCCCATCTAAATCCCATAACTCTGCAACAACCTGAAATTCATCTTCACCACTAACGATTAAATCACACTTACCAATGACTCTTTTTCCAAAACTAAGACCTTTACACCGAACCTCGGCCTCTTCAAAGTACTCATTGTCTTCAAGTCTAATAATTAAGGTAGTTCCTCGCCTGTTAGTAGCTAAGACTGAATTAAGTAAGACTCCTCTTAATCTAGTTAATGATGACAAGTGATCTTCTCGCTTTCTTACTAGAACTTTTTTTTCACTATTTACTAAGATGTCAGTAATGCTCCTATCACTTGCTTCAATACTTTTTAATAATTTACTTAAATCTCCTCCCTTCTTTTTTAATTTTCTTGTTGATGAGCGAGTAGATTTAACCTCATCTTGAATTTTATACTCATAGCTACTATTTAAAGCACTAAAGCCAGCCAAACAATTAATTGGCAATATCAATAATATCCACCTCATAATGCTCTACCTTTGTAATAAACTAGCTTCTCATCCACCCACACAGGAGGACCCTTTGAAATAAACTTCTTTTTAGAAAGATAGAAGTCATTAACTTTTAGCTTCTCTCTAGATTTATTTACGATTAGTAGTGATTTAGGACACTCAAATAATTGATATTTCTTTGTTTCTTCAATGATTGAATATAGCCCACAACTCTTAGCCTCCATTAATACAATATCTTTATTTGATAGTGTCTCATCATACTTAATATTGAAGTGGTACTTTCCATTTTTTTCAAAAACGATAAAGTTTCTATTAATATCCTTTCTCTTTGCTTCTATGACTAAACTCTTTCTTTTATTAAGCTCATAGATTTTAAAATCTCCTTCTTGCCCTCCGACGTAATCAAATACTTTTGCCGGAAAAGTCATCGCTGTTAGATGTGCCATTGATAGGAAGATGGTAAATATCTGTTCTTTAAAAATATAATAGATCATAGTTGATACCTCGAACTGACCTTCCTCTCCTTTATATCGATAAGTCGATATAGATGAGCAAATCTAGTATTTTTCTCAAGAGCAATCTGATACCTGCGAACTCCTTTAGAGTCTGTTGTAAAAACGTCACAAGAAAAGCTATCAATCATTTTAACGAGATGTATTCTTTCAACGTTAAAGCTCACTTTTTCAAGATCCTTAATCAATTTATTGTTCATGAGATCTTTAACGGGACTATTATTCACGATGCTTTGCATACCGTAATAACAGGCTTCAAAACTACTATACTTAACGCTTTCCTCTTTTTTGTTCAGGACGAGAACTTGTACGCTTAGAATTAGTACGTTTGCTATTATCCCTAGTACTGCGATAAGCATTACTGGTCTTTTGATTCCTTGAATTGCGTGTTCTATGCTGATTAACTTCTCTGGCCCCTTGTGGACTTGATTTCTTTTGAACATTATTAACCTCTTGCTTGTTTTGTCTCTGAGTAGACTTATTAGTTGAACTTGCTTGCGATTGTGTCTTACTTTCAGACTTTGAAGAATCTTCCCTTGAGCTTCTTGATTGAGATTGTTTTTTAACGTCACCACGACTAGTACTAAATGAACTAGAGGAGTTTTTAGAATTACCTGTACTCTTACTTCCTTTAAGTGAAGACATAGAACTTTTAAAGTTGCTAAAACCTTTACCCGTCGCACCTGCCCCGAACTTAATAGCTCCTTTAGCAAGGGCCATTTTTGGACCAAGAACGCCACCTGTTGCTAAAGTTGCTCCAGTATTTAACGCCTTTGAGGGTAAACTTTTAATAAAATTCCCACCAAGGAGGGCTATGACTCCCCCGGCCTGGGCTATGCCTGATCCATTAATCAACATCATCGTAATAAATGGAGTAAACGCAATAAAAAGAGTCATAATAAATAGAAGAGCAGTTCCACTCGCACTGCCACCAATGACTTGCCCAGCCTGATATCCAGTATTAATTTCACTGCCAATCATAGATAAAATAAATACAAGGACATGAGGAACAATCAAACACCATAAAAAGCTCAGAACTCCGCCTCGTAGGACATTTCCCATACTGGGAAACAGATAAACGATACAAGGAATTCCAATTAATCCATATCCAAGATAATAAACTAATGAATAGACAACTTTTAGAAGAATGAAACAAAGCTGACTTATGAAATACACACTTACAGTAAAGCCATCATTTATAAATGAGCTAAAGAAGTGGTACTTAAGAAACTTTAATCCTCCATCAATCATGGATGAATCCTTAAAGAATTTTCCATTATCTTGCTTCCCAACAGTCCCTAAGTAATTTCCTGCCTCAAACATATCCATTAATAGAATATTTACTTGTTTTTGCTGTTGAAATCTTTCATTAGCTGCATCTATTGAATAACGGATAGACGATTTATAGAATCCTGTCACACTTGTTAGAATCAATACTGAAGCTAAGGCTCTCTTTACCAGATCAAATACATTCATTCGGTCAAAATACTCTACCAAACAGGCTAGAATAAACATTCCAGGAAGAAGAGCAAGAAAGAAAATTCTGTAATCTTCTATAAGCCTATCTAAATTAAAACTTGTTATCATCAATAGGTCGTAGATTGAACTATTCATTGTTGTCCCTCAGTCTCTAAGAGATCACTTTCTGATTGAGATATACCTATCCAATTCTTATAGAATGTTTCTCTTCGTAATTTTTCTTTTGTATTTCCTTTCTTTAGTGAGATATCAATTTTCTGATACTCTATATTATCCCTTCTTATCTTTGCTAAGACCTTAGAAGTCATCGCTGTATTCATTGCAGTATTTTGAACATGCTTACTCATACTTCCTTCGCTAGCACTTAATAGTTCTTGATTATGAGCCTCATTCTCATCTTGCATAGAATTAGCGATCTTCTCCCAGTACTTATTAGAAAAATCTTCTGCTTGAAATAGATCCATCGCCATGAAGTCGATATTTGATTTAAGACCCTTCAAGTTCATCTTTAAACCAAACATCGCTTGATTTATTTCTTTCAATCCTCTTGGGTCCATCTTTCCTACTGCGATAATATCTCTAGAGTGTTGCTCTATTCTTCTTGCTATAAAGTATCTCCGCATGGCCAAGAAATTATACTTATCGACCTTCTCGCTCGCTTTTTTGGCCACTTCAAGAATTTTCAAAGTATTTGTGACCGTACTAGCTGTATTTGAGACTAAGGTAATCAGAGCAGCAGTATCACTATCAGGCATAAAAAATGTTGATGCGTGAACTTGAAAGTTTAGAACTAGTGCCAACATGAAACTACGCCATCCCATGATGTAACCTCACAAATGAATCAATAGTTTCTTTGTTGGAAGAAAAGTAACGTCTCTTGTCTTTTAAGAACTTAAAAAAGTTATCGCTTTGACCTGATTCTGTATGAAACAGCTCTAACTCAAGCGGGGATAGAAAAATTTTTAAGATCTTTTTATATAGCCCATCTTGAGTCTTCAGATAGCATTCTGAATATTCTCCTTTTCGGTACTGCAAAGAAGAAATTCTTCCATTATCAAATTCACTTACATCTTTATCTTCAATATATTCTTGAGGAAAAAAGACCTTAAAATAGGAGTTATTTGTAATAGATGAATAAAGATCCTTACCAAGGCAAGAAAAGTCAGCAAGACCTTGAGAAATAGCAATTGGAAATGCCCCCGACTTTCTAAATGTCCTAAAGCATTCATCTATATACTCACCATGATCTTTTAGAAACTTCCAACATTCATCAAAAACAAGGATCTTCTCTGATTCAGGTATGTTTTTAAAATACTCTAGAATATAAATGATCAGAGGAGCAATTTGTGAACTTGGATAATTTTCAATATCGACGTAAAGGAGGCGTTTAACTTCACAGCTTGATACTTTAATGAATTCCTTTATATCCTCGAAGTATAGACCAATTCCCTTAAATGATGACTCTAAATGAGATAGAAGATCAAAGAATGAATTACCTTGATAAATGACCAAGAAAGTTTTTATTTCTTTAAGTAGCAATCCCTTCTCTAATCTTTGAAATTTCTCTTTATCAACTGCGGATAAGACAAACTCTCTTAAATAATAGGGACATTTAAAATCTAGAGGATTGATACCTGATTCTAGATTATGTCCATTATGGTAAGCACAAATCTTCTTAAAAGATCCACCCTTATCTAAAATAACAGCAGGATGCTCTGAGATTAAGGCATGAACTATCTTATTTACAAAAACAGACTTTCCTCCACCTGTTGAACCTGTAACTAGCATATTTCGACTCTTAAACTCTTTTGAAAATGGATTAAAGTAGATCTCTTTCTCTGAAATATCATTTAGCTCAATTCCCTCATTCATAAACAGGCTTTCACTAAATGGTATTAAAAATTTTAGATGACCTGTTTTATTGGGAATAGAGCGGTACTTAAAACTAGGCTTTACACCTACTATGAGATCTCTAAATATTTGAAACAAACCTGACTTATGAGAACGAATACTATGACCTTCTATAAAAGGTGTTATTCCCTTTATTTTTAAAGATGAAATTAAATCAAAAGTTCTGTTATTTAGATTTTCTAATGACTCTTCCCCAACTATGAAAAATAGCTCCATATCAAAAATAGATTCTTCTCCATGTGTGATATCTTGAATTAAGTCTTCTGCTTGCGCGTACGCCCCCTCACTTTCAAAGTCTCTCTTATCCTTTAACTGCCCTGCTCCATGAGACATTCTAACTCGATCTAGAATCTTAAGAGCTTTCTCGTTTTCTTTACGTCTTATATTTAGAATGTAATCAAAACCACGAGGGAGAAAAAACTCATCTATTCCATCCTCATTAAATGATTTAACAGAAATGATTCGATGGTATTTTCCATTATAAAGAATATAGTCATCGTATATACCAACATCTGAGAAGATATCGGCTTCCCCAAAGAAGACCTCCATAGGCTCATTGCAAGGATAAATCTCTAGGCCGATCTGAGGATTAAGAATAGACACATTTAAATAATTCTCCCCCTTTAAGTGGTAGAACTTATAGCTCTCCTTTGAAGAGAGATTATTTAGGTTCGATTCAATATGATTAAATATATTCGAAATCTCAATACCATCTTTTTGTTCAAGATCATGCCCTTTCAACTTATAGAAATAAGACCTTTCACCTGAGGTAGATACAATCTCATTTCCAGCTATTGAAGCGATAGGAAAGCTATATCTACTCATTTCAATTCTCCTATTTTGTAATTCCACTTAATAATCCTCTTGGTGAAAAGTGCTTCAAAGAATCCTTTCTCTAATCGAGTAGTAATAAGCTTAGTTATGATTAACAGTGCAAGACTAATGCACATAATTTTCCATCCTGAAATTTTCAGATTAGACATAATTAGATAGTTAAGGCCCAAAACAATCAGATCAGTACGATTTAAGGACGCAAGAATCCTTGCTCTCTTATTTAAGAGAGCTGGATAAGAAGAGTTTTTCATAATTTCTCCTAACTAAAGCTTTGGCTTAATGTTGATATTATCTCTAATCCGACATACGAAATAATCGCGAGAGCAAAGATCGTTCCCACTTTTGGTAAGTAAACATCCTGTTTAAAGTACGAAAGTATGACGAATAAAATCAAGGCAGCTCCTGCTACTGCGTTTGATAGTGGAATAAGATAATTATTTGTAATTGTCTCAAATCCATTCTTAAGCTTTGTAAAGGCATAGACATTACCTGATGGGAGCATCAAGCTCCCCATCAGAATAAATGACACGGTAGTAAAGTATTTTGATGTTTCTACTATTAGACTTTTTATTGTTTTCATTATTTTCTCCTTAGTTATGGAAGTTAGAAATCACGCTTGTAATTCCTACCGAGAACATTTGAACTAGATGCTTACGCTCACCTCTACTTACAGCACTCCAATTAACAGTTCCTCCCCATTCTCCAAAGTTTTGAGATTCAACTGATAACGGCCATTTATTACTTCCGGCCAAGAAGCTAACAAGTCCAGGACACTCGTAAGAAGCTTTTCCACTCATACTAACGAGTTTAACGCCATTAAAAGTACTCTCTCTAAGTGCATTAATTTTTAACCCTAATAAGTTTTCATCTGTATTTGATATTTCATGAATAGCATTGATATTTCTTATACTTATAGAGATGCCCACATCGCTCCATGAGAGAGAAACCTTCTTGTCGTTTATCAAATCTACTAGCTTGTATTCTGATCCATTAACAATAAGATAAATTCTTGAAATTTCTCCGCCTAGTTCTTTACTAAAGCTTAACTTAGTATTTAATTTTTCAAAGATATTAAATGAGACATCGCATTTATAAGGAAAGCTCACACAGTTATGACGACCTCCACATCCTTGATTTCTAAATACATCAGTCCAATGTTTAATTTTTTCACCAAAAAGACTTTTAGATTCAATAAAAAAAGAAACTTCTGAATTGGGATATATATTACCAAGAATATAAGTTTGAAAGTGATCAGTGGTCTTTACTTCATCGCTATAACTAAAGACTTTTTCATCCACCTGAGATGAAAGGTTCTTCCCTAAAATATAAGAAAGAGAAATTACATCTTCATTAGTAAAATCATGCTCAAGGTAGTGCTTATTGATTCTATTGGTAAAAATAAACCAACTTCCCTTCTTATCAAATGTTCTTAGCTCATTAAGATACTCATACTTAGGAAGATTATCTTGGAATTGATTGATACTTTTAAGTTTCTCATTTTCAATAACAAACTTTTTACCATAAAGAGTACTCAGTATTTCACTGAACTTCACTCCCTTACCAACCGCCACATAATCAACCCTTGTTTCAAGAGGTGTATTATAAACAACAGGAACTGTCTTATGAGCAATACTCGCTGATAATGTCCTGTAATCAACTTTAAGGTTTGGAATTTCATAATTAGTAAGCTCAGAGATAATAAACTCACCTTTTTTGAAATAATTTTCTGATATTAGCTTTGAATTCACATTCTCAAACTTTATTGTCACGACTTCATTCACACCAGATATAATATTTCTCTCTACTCTCTCAGAGTGAATAATTTCGTAACTTTCAGACTCATAGTTATAGAATCTAAAACACAACTCAGGGTTAGAAATTTGCTTAAAATCTCCACTCGACTTTAATTTTATTGAATTCTCAAGCTCTACTGAAACATTTGTAATAACAAAATTGTCTTCATTGAAGTACCTACTATACTTCATTACATTTTCTTGAAAGAATCTTTGATCAATGTCTGGATACTTGACCCATGATAAGTCATGTTCTTTATATTCTCCCCAGCTATGGTCAGAGAATTTCCCAATAGATGCTGCTGTCCTATAGCTATTCTCCCGTAAGAAGACATTTCCAACTCTATATTTAAAGTCTGGGTTATTTGCTCCCACTTTTGTGTCTATTTCAAACAGACCTTCATTACCAGTAGTAAGATCTTTATAAGAAACAGATATTTTATAGTTTTGTAAGAATCTAACCTTAATTTCTGGAAGATCTGCAATAAGAGGGTTTCTCCCAATATTCTTTTCATCTTCATCATTCATAAGATCGCCATCTGAATCATGCTTCAGACTTATAGTATCAATCTTTCCTTCTAGTTCTGTTACTTCCTCCTGCTCAACATCTCCATCAGTCTTAACTGAACAGGAAACTAGATTAATCGTTATCAGTAATAATATAAATAACTTCATTTATTCTCCAAAATAAGTATAGGAATCTCTCTTGGCCATTTGCCAAGACCTAATTTGTTAATGTCCTGTGATTTATTTTCCTATTAAAAGATTTGAACTTAAGTATTTCAAAATTTCTTTATTATCACTTGAGTAAGAATCTTTAAGGTGATTATTAAGTTGTTTTAGCTTTCTTCTAAGATCAGGATTCTTCCTTAACTCTCTTTTTGAGATTGAGCTTATAAATGCTAATACTTCCTGCTTAAGTAATTTCATGACTCCCCTCCCCTAGACCATATTCATAATTAATCGTTCAACATGCGTAGCTTTTTGAATTAAATTTTCATTAGACATGATTTCCTTAACAGAAATAGCTCCAAGAATTTCTCTAAAGTAATGTCTGATATCTTTTGTTGTCCTTTTCATTTTTAATTTCCTCCTAAAAAATTAAAAAGCATCATGCTTACAAAAGACTCTAGGGCCGGTGATAAAATGATTTAAACTTCAAGGTCTGCACATGGCACCCTACAGTTATATCTCGCCCTTAGATGTTTTCTTTCAACACGCTAATCGTTTCTCAGCTTTACTTGCTGGTAATAAATCAATGTTTCTGTGAGAAATAATCTATGAGGAGATGTTTATTTTCTCAATACGATTTCTTAAAAGGCTTCAATTTAACTGCCATGGTGATTATTTTTAAATACGCATTGACTTAAGCCTTTGAAAACTCGTTATTGATTTCGCCATGGTGGTTATTTAAAGTAAAAATATACTGTTTTTATTTTACAAACAACTTTCATGTTGCTACGAATTATATCAAAAATAAGCATAAACACACACTTTGACACACTTTTAGAAGGATTACGCATCGAAACGATCAATCTAAACGAAGACATTAACCAAAGAAAATGTATTCAGGTGAAAAACTGTATAGATAGCTATTTATCCAAAAGACCTAATTTAAACCTCCAAAATATTGAAGATAAGACGACGGTTGCATATACAACTCTTAGAAGGATTCATAACCTAAAGGGAAATCCTCAACCTGAAACAGTGATTAGAATCTTCAACGCCCTCGGAGAAGATGAACTCTTATATAAATATATGAATGAGTTTCATCAGGATATTGCCAAAGTCATGAATATGAACTTTAGCCACAATCAAGAATATCAGTTTGTAGAGGAAAAAAGTAGAAGCTACTTCACAAGTGAAGATTACTTTCTGATCTTAAACTTGGCCTCTACAAACTCTGGAACAACTGTAGAAGAGGTATCTCATCACCTTGGAGCAATTGGTGTTGAAAGACTTAATCACCTTGTCTCTGAAGGCCTTATAATAGCTGATAAGAGTGGTCGTTTCATCGGTGCTAACCATAACTTCAAACTTTCATTTGCAGAGACTAAGAAGCGTATAAAAATGTCCATGAAGCATTACAGAATAGACGAAGCTGGCTCTATTCATAACTGGATGAGCTTTCAAACAGAATCAATAAATACAGACGGACTTAAAGCATTGAAAAAGCTTAACCAAAAGCACTTCAATGAACGTAAGGATCAGATATACAACAATCCAATGTACAATGGTGATATCAAACACTATACTGGATCTATATCTAGTACCTTTCTGCCATATGCAGAAAAGGGAGAACTCCAATAATGAAAACTCTAAAAAGCCTCTTTATTTTGTCTATACTGACTCTCGGAAGCAACTCATACTCTAAAGGCTCTGCTGAATTAAATCTTTCAAATATCATGGCAATAAGACTTAATAGTGGAAAGCTAATTCATGTTAATCAAGATGTAGAGTCGATTCAACTAGCGGGAGATCGTGCTAACAAAGTTGACTACGTTGAACTAAGACAAGGTACTATTATAGACTCATACGATATAGATCGTGTGATATTAGAAAAACCAAGAGGTACAGTAAACCTTACTGACTACTTAGGATCTATAAGCCCTGATACATTTATGTTACTCGAAAGAGTCCTTGGTGATGGATCAGGGGGATAAAATTACATAAATCAAAGCTACTAATTGCTCATCAATACTTACCAAGATGTTCCCTATAATCTTTATACCTATAATTTATAATTAGCTCATTCATTCATTCTTCTTTTACTTTATAAAAAAATCTATAGAGGTAGATAACTAGGCAAACATCAGTAAGGCCAAACAAAACGATAGCTGAATAACCACATATACTAAAGTTAAACAGCTCAATACATCCTGTAGAAAAATACTCATAGTGTTGTATACCTAATGCTATAAAACCAAGAAGAAGAGCAATTTCTACCCTCATCTTAAATCCAAAAGAGTTACGACTCATAGTGCCTCTTCACATTTTACTGAAGTCTTAGTGAATGGCTCTCCTTTCAGTCTTTCAATGCCTTCTATTACATTATCAAGTCCGGTATTCACAATTCCACTGGCCTATCACTAGTAGCGTCAGCAATCACTAACGCAATAGCACCTCCTGCAATTAAGCCAATCCCTCCAGACCCCGCAGCTATAGTTGTACCTGCGCTAATAGCAACGACTCCACCGGCAACACCGACTCCTCCCCCAAGAACAACCTGAACACCCCCACCAACGACCTGTAAACCACCTAAGAACTGCTCTGCTGTTATCTTCCCAGAAGGATCAATGTAATGAATAGGGTTATTAAGAACATAGCGATATAGATTACTATCACCACCACTAAAACCAATAGGATCAGATGTAAGGAACCGGCCGAGAGCAGGTTTATAATGACTATCGAGAATATTCAGTGAAACGGCTACACTCATGCTAACCTTTTGATATTAAAAATAAATTCGCAATCCAAGTTTATCATGTAGCCTTCTAATTTTTTGGATTTTATTGAGCTTTTTTGAATTTTTGGCCATATTCTGGCCATTTTTTTTATGCGTTTGAAATGCTCTCTAAAAAATGTGTCGGATCGTTCTCTATAATTTGCAATAATCTTCTAGTTGAACCGTTTGGAGAATTTTCGCCACGCTCCCATGATTTAACAGCACTCGGAGAACATGCAAGAATCGTTGCAAATATAGGCTGACTGACATCAAGAATTTGTTCTCTAATTTTTTTAATCTTTGTCTTAGAGTATTTTGGTGGTTCTTCGGGTAATTCAAGAGTTTCACACTTTAAAGTCACTTTTCCACGTGCGTGATCAAGTGCTTCTTCTGCACTTGCGATAAGAAGTTCACCAAAGTTGTCATCAGTTATTTCAATTTTTTTTCTTTTTGTCGCACTCATTTTTAACTCCTTCAACAATCTTCTTTAATGCTTTCTTTTGGTCGGAAGATATATTGTCTAGTTGATCCTTATTATATAAAAATAGTAAATAAGTTCTTTCATGTTTAGGTAAGTCTAAATAAAGAACTCGAAAACCACCTCTTTTTCCTTTTCCACGACTTTTATCACTTATTCTAAATTTTCTTACTCCACCTGTTCCACTGATAATATCGCCACGAGATGGGTCTTCTAAAATATCTTTCTTTATTGTACTTTCAAGCTGTTTGTCATTTTCTTGATCAACCAACTGCTCAAAAATACTGGTTTCAACAAATGTTCTAATCATACTATCGGCTACCCCTTATATGACATTTAATATTATATACTATTTAATGTCATATTTATACGTTTATTTCTCTATATATAATATTTTCAGCTATTTAGATTGATTTGTCGAGAAAAGGAAGAATGTTGGCCCTTCTCAAGACGGCCAAATCCACCATATGATGGCCATACGGAGGCAATAATATGAAAGCAATTTTCGACATTTTACTATCAATTATACTAACTATTGGGCTTGGAAGTTTTAGCGCTGATGTTTATCAAGAGATAAAATCGGAGTCTCTTTTAAAAGTCCATGGTGGATTATCATCACTTGAAACTTTCACTAAAAAACTCACTGCATCGAATTAAATATTGCATTTTAATATTGCAACCGTGCAATAGCTGCAATATTTTTTGCAATATATATGCAACATTTAACACAGGGTCTCACTTAGTAAATTCAAACTCTTAATTCGAAATTACTTTTGGCACACCTGTTGCTCTATAGATTCATTATTAATCGTCATAGAAACAAGGAGACTTATTATGGCAAATGAATCACCACAGAAGCAAGATCAATGGGATCGAATTGGAGAAGCTATTTTTGATGGCATCTACAAGTTGATATTAATTTCTATAAATGGTTTTAAGGAACTGTTTAATTACCCAGCAGCAAGAATTTTTCACTTTATCACCGTTATGTTGGGAATTACGGTTCTCTTAGTTAAGACCTGTTGGCACGTAAAACTCTTCTACTATATCTTTGAAAATGACTTTGGTGCTTATGTACACAATATAATCATTGGTAAGAATGAAGGAGAACATTTAATCAATCTTTTGATTATAGAGTTCTTCTTAGTAACATTTTCTCTTGGGATTATTGCAATATCAAGAAAGAATAAATGGAAGCAGTTTTTTGAATCGTGTAACCTTAAAAATGGACAGGGTACATACCCAGCTCTTGTAAGTATTGTAAAAGATGGTGATTATAAGACTTCATATTTGTTTAAAGGCAATGGTGTTGGTCTTGATAGATTTAGAAGTTCACAAGACAGCTTTGAGTCATTGTTGATGAAAAATATCTCTAAGATTGAAAATGGGAAAGACCCAAGTATTATTAAAGTGATTACCAATACAAAAGTGCTCTCTTCTCACCTTGGTTACTCAGGCGTATCGAACAAAATGCCTCTAAAAAATTATGAGTTTTATCTAGGCGATACGATTGATGGACTCAGAAAGACAAATCTTTCAAAGCTTCCCCATCTTGTAATTGCAGGGACAACAGGTGGAGGTAAAAGTTCATTTTTCAAACAGACACTTGTAGGACTATTAAATTCATCTAATCATCTGCAAATGTACCTAATAGACTTAAAAGGTGGACTTGAGTTTTCTGATTTTAAGAAGTCTCCAAATGCAAAGATCGTTAAGTCTATGGAGGGTGCTGTCACCATACTTGAGCTAATCTGTGCAGAAATGAGCAAACGCTTTAATTATCTTGAAAGACATGGATACAAAAGCATTATACCCAAACGAGACAAGCTTGATCGTATTGTTGTCGCAGTTGATGAAGCAAGTGTTCTCTACGCCAATAGAGATAAGAACTCCTTTGATTATGAATTATCATTGCAAGCGCGAGAAATGACCGACAGAATTGCAAAGCTTGGCCGAGCAGCAGGTATTCACTTAATTCTAGCAACTCAAAAAGTCAGTAAAGAAACCATCAGTACATCTATTCAAGAAAATATTTCTGCGAGAATGTGTTTTAAAATGAATACCCTTCAAGGCTCACTTGCACTGCTTGGAGATAAATCAGCGATGGACTTACCGGCAATTGCAGGGCGAGGAATTTGGATGCATGGAAATGAATCTTTTACTGTACAGGCTCCATATATTGAAGATTCTGAAATTAAAGATCAATGTGAAAGTATTGAAGTTGATCTTCACTCAAAGATGCTTGGCAATGTCCAAAAGCATGAGCAAAAAAGTAAATTAGCAAAGGTCTTAACTGATGGAGAGATTCATCATGATTAAGAGAAAAAAGTGTAAAATTCACATTCGAGATATTGAAATAAATCTTTTCTACTATCTGTACTCATATAAAGTGGCCACAGCAAAACAAATTGCAAGGGATATTTATCCACATATTTCTCATCAAGCTTTATATAAACGACTCAATATACTTATCAAAACAGGACTCATTGATGGCAATTATATAAAAGAACTTCGAGGGAAACTTGTCTACTCGCTGACACAGAAATGCTTAAGAGTGTACTTTTTTAAGAATCAAAAAGGGATGCGCAAGCAAACTAAAAGTGATTCTATTCTTCATGATCTTGATTTATTAGACATTTCACAAACACTTAAATCATCTAGATTAGTTTCAAATTACTTAACAGAGAATGTTTTAAAGTCAGGTGTGAGCATTGATGATTATGACGAAATTGATTGCATTCAAAAGCTAGCGCCTGATGCAATATTCAAACTAAAGTTAAAAGATCAGTCATTCACTTTTGCAATTGAGTACGAGCGAAACTTAAAGTTTTCTAACCGATATAATAAGTTCTTTAATAAGTATTATGCAAACTCATTTATTGATGGTGTTATTTTGATTGGAAGAGACTTAAAAATAACTAAAACACTAATGGCAAAAGAGAAATCAATTTGTGACGTTTCTCATAGAAAGTTTTTCTACTTAGATTTAGAAAAAATGAATATTTTAAATCAAACAATTTCATTTTATAATCTGAACGGTGAAGCTATAGAGCTTGATTTATCAAGTAGAAGTGCTGTGCATACTTGCAACCCAGCAGATGTCTCTATGTCGTTAGTATAATTCATAAATCATCTATTATTACTCCCTAGGACTATATAGGGATATACCCAATTATTAACAGGAGGACAATTATGTTCAAAAAAAGACATGTGGAGACCTTTCCATAGACCAAAATCTACGGAAGGTTAATTACAAGAAAGATCATTGTTACCAGTATGAAATGAGACTTCAAAATCTACCTAAAGATATTGAAGTTGCAAATTTAAAAGAGGAGGACATTTTAAGCTTAAGAGTATCAGACTTTAAATTTGAATATATTGATAAGTCTGATCAAATCACATGCAAGAGAATCAAAGAATTCATAGAACGTCATGAATGGCTTGGTAAGATGCCTCATCGCCCCACACATAGATTTATCGCTACCTATAAGGGTCATCTGGCCGGTGTAATTGTCATGGCCACACCAAATGCCTTTTCTAATCTACTAGGTAGAGAAAACAGGAACAAAGAAAAGCTTATTAGTCGTGGAGCTTGCATATCATGGAGTCCAAAGAACTTAGCTTCATCTTTGATTATGTTTGGTATCAAATGGATGGTTAAGAACACCTCCTATAGATATTTCAGTGCCTACTCTGATACGGAAGCAAGAGAGCTTGGAACCATTTATCAAGCGTGTAACTTTAAATACCTTGGTCAAAACTCTGGAGCAAGGTTTGAGTATCATGATCCATCAAATCCAGAGAAAGGCTGGTTCAGTGATCGAATCTTTAGAAAGACCACTAGTTATAAGAAATATGCACTTGAGCGCGGAGTTGAGTGGCAAAAAGATTGGAGCTATCGAGACAAGGTATTTTGGAATGAGATTCCAGAGATCATTAGTAAACAATTAAAGCTGGCCTCAAAAAATCATCAAGCAAACTGTAGTCGCCGTAGAGTTCCAAGAAAGCATAAGTATGTTTATATCCTTGCCCCAACCAAAAAAGAGACTAAATCGCTCTTAAATGCCTTTAAGGAACTTAACCCTAAACTCATAAACCTAAGCTATCCAAAAAGTCGAGGGCCGTCTTTGGGTGGCCGTTCCATAGATCGGATCGAAGTGCAAAAATTGACAAGACGGCCGACTTCATGGTGGCCAACAGATGTGGAAAAAATTCCACAAAAGAAATTTTACTCGATTAAGGAGGTAGTAGAAATGTATGGCATCAGTCAGTACCTAATTTATCATCACATCAAGTCAGACCCGACTTTCCCTTATGTGAACGTGGGCATCAAGAAAAGGTTTCTAATTAATCCTAAAGCCTTTGAAATGTGGTTATTAAAGAGAAGTCACAAGCTAAACCAAGAACAACACAACTTACCATGTGCAAATGAACTAATGGAGGTTATTTAATGAACTTATTTGAAGTAAAAATTTATCGTATGGGAAATGGAGCAATTCAAACGAAGTTTCTTGATCCCAAAACAGGAAAGCGTAAGAGAAAGCGCTTCTCCACCCTCAAAGAAGCTAAGGACTACAAGAAAAGAATCGAAGATCGGGTAAACAGTAAGGGCGTCAATGCATTTAATGATCTTAGAGTATCACAAGCAATGAAGGATTATATTGAGAGCTTCCCAACAACACAAGTGAGGTCTAGGAAGAATCACTTTAAGGGGTTTATTGATAAGTTTGGTATTCATCGTGTTAATGAAGTTACAACGTCAGACCTTCAAGGTTGGATGGAAGAAGTTAAGGAGGAAAATAACCTAAGCACCAGAACTATGAATCATGTAAGAGTTCAATTTAATGGATTCTTTAAATATCTCAAAGATGAGAAATATATAGTTCAAAATCCAATAACTGATGTTCATTTTAAGAGATATGATACTCCAAGAAGAAAGCGAGTCATTTTATCCATTGAAGAAGTAAGAGAGATTATATCTAACGCCAAAAAGTTTTCACCTGATATTCTATATCCATATTTGGCCAGCGTAGCGCATACAGGAGCGAGAAAAAGTGAGATTGTTAAACTAGACAAAAAGGATATTGATTTTAATACAGGCCTTATTCATTTAAGGGATACAAAAAACTCTCATGAACGTTTTGTTAGAATTTCTCCTATGCTTGGCGAAATTTTAGAGAATCAAATGGGTTGTAGCCTTGAAGGCCCATTAATAACTAATGAATTAAACGAGCGAATCCATCGCTCTCAGCTTGCAAGACTTATGACCAAATTTAAGGCCTTCTTTCCTATTGCTAATAAGAATTGGGGTTCCCACAGCCTGAGACATTCGTTCGCCTATAACTTTTTAAAGAAAGGTGGAAAGATGTATCAGCTTCAAGCAATTTTAGGACACAGATCAATTGATGTGACTGTTGATCTTTACGGACAATTACAAGCTCAAGACATTGAATGTCCATCCCCCTACGAATATGACAAGGAGACAAATAATGAATGATTTTAAAGTATTTATAAATGCCGGACGAGATGAAACTTTTACTACAAGTTATCAGCATCCACTAACTAAGAGGAAAATAAGGATGAACTTCTTAAGCCGTGATGATGCTAGCAGTTACAAAAAGAAAGTTGAAAGAAAATTTAAAAGAAGCAGCTTCTCTAACTACTCAGAACTAACCATTGAAGAACTTTTGATTTACTTCATGCAAGAGACACCAAGTAATCCTTTCAGTCTGAGAAAGACTCACCTAATTGATTTTATTGAAACCTTTGGAGATTACAATATTTATGAAATAACCACTAAAGCACTAAGGTCATGGCTCGATCAGATACAGGCTGAAAATCGTTTAAAAGATATCAGTATGAGAGGGTTAAAGTGTGAAGTTGATACCTTCTTTGTCTTTCTTAAGGAAAAGGAGATTATATCAGAATCACCTCTAGCCACAATTTATTACAAAGTTGCAGTTCAGCCACTTAAATCTAGAAATCTTCTATCTCCTGATGAGATAGAATCCTTACTAGAATCAATTAGAGACTACTCCCCAGGTTATCTTTACCCGATCATTAAAATGTTTGCTGAAACAGCCGCTAAGAGTGCTGAGATTATCGAATTAAGCTGGGAGCAGTTAGATTTAGAAAAAGGACTTCTGACTTTTGAAAGAAGGAATAAATCACAAGCTAGGACTATCAAGATCTCTGACGAAGTCGTTTATATGCTTCGTCTAAAGGAGGACAAGCAAGGTAGAGTTTTTAAAACTTACTACAAGGAATCATTTACTTATGAGAAATTACGAAAAGCTATAAATGAATTCAAGAAGAAAAATCTCTACACAGGCGAGTGGGTTCCCGCTGACCTTAGACATTCTTTCGCAGTCAATTTTTTAGCTGATGGTGGAGATATGAGAGAACTTCAAAGAATTCTTGGGCATTGGAATGTATATGACACTAAAAAGCTTTATGGGGATGCAGGGAGAAAACAAATTTCTAAGGAAATTATTAACCCGTTCCAGTGAACCCTAGGGTCACCGGTCAGCAACCAGAAAGTGCAAGAATTGGAAGGCCGTTTTGAAAAACAGCTCAAGACGGCCCAATTTTTTGAATTTTTAAAAACTTTTGGCCATATATTGGCCACGAAAATTACTTTTTTAGAGCATGAAGAACATATTTATACCAACTATCTAATTCTATTTCTTTATATCCGTGTGGATTAAAGGAGTTTTTGAAAATTAAATACGTTGAATTTTTACGAAACCTCGTAATTAAGCCACAACTTTTGGAGTATGAAGCAATTGGCCCATCTTCCTTCTTTGTCAATGGAGATCCTCCTGACAAACCAAAACTCTCAACTTTCTTGCCTTTTAATGTCTGTACTACGATAAATTCGTATTCAGTATTTATTGGACTTCTAGTGATGGCTTTATTCTCATCAAAGCTCCTTACGGTAGCAATATAGACATTTTTAGACGTAGTTATGAGCTTATCCTTGCTCCAATACCAAGAGCTTTCCTTGTTCAGTTTACAAGCTTCTGCTGATGACTGAAGTATGGCTGTAATAATAAAAAAAGACATTAGTATTTTCATTAATTTCCTCCACATCTATTTACAGGATTATCTCGTAATACTTTTGGAAGAAATCCATTCGTATCCTCATTTTCAGTTGTGCTACCATTAAACATATTGTTAAGCCTAGCATGATTTAGCTCATGTATAACTGTATCATGCAAGTCAGCACTATTTAATTGGTTAAGAGGATTAATTGTAACCACTTGATTATTTTCACCTGTCCATTGAGTTAATCCAGCATCCTTTAAGTGAGTATCAACATAAATATCGACAGTATAGTTTGGATTATTTGCAATGGATTGATATAATTCACCACCCTTTACAGAGTCAGATATTAGTCCACCTGTTCTATCATTTATTAAAAGACCTGATGGATCATTGTAGTTGATTGGATTATTTTTTACATAGCGATAAAGGTTCGTATCACCTCCCGCAAATCCAATGGGGTCTTGGCTCATGAACCGCCCAATCGATGGATTCAAATATCTTGCCCTATAAAAATAGAGATCGGATTCTGTGTCCATTTCTCTGCCTGTAAATCCGTATGGATTTTTTATTCCTTCTGTTGGTTGTATTTCTGAACCTTCCTTATTGAAGACTGTCATGCCTCCAAAAGATGTGTAGAGATACTGTTGCTCCATTTCACCTAGTTCATTTGAAAGTCCAACTACTGATCCTAGTCCGTCTGTGTGATAAAAATAGTTCTTACTATCTATATTCATCATTAGAGGTTCATCTATTCCTGGACCATGGATGTAGGTTGCTTTCAAGTTCTTATCTCCGTCAAATTCAAAGAGGATATCTTCGTTATCATAAACATAGCTAGTCATCTCTCCGTTTATATTTTTAGAGGATCTTCTTCCAAAGACATCGTAGCTATATTCTACAACAGATACTGCTGGAGTTGATAAAGAATTTTTCTTTTCTATTTTAACTAATTGATTTAATAGATTCCAAGAGTACTGAGTAACGCTTTGATCTGCCTTATTTATCTTACTAATAAGGTTTCCATTGGTGTCGTATCCGTAAGTAAAGAAGCTATCTTCAATTAGTTGATTATTTAAATTGAAGGTTGAATCAACACTTACACCTGTCTCTCTTAATTTGTTTCCAAGAGCATCGAATACAAAAGTTTCATCAGAGCTTCCTAGGATTGGATGCGTTGCTGATACTAGTTGATCAGAGTCATCGTACTCGTAAGTTAAGGTAGGATTCTCTGTTGAAATTGAGACTCTGTCAGTATTCATTTGAGTTCTATTTCCATTTGCATCATGTGAATAAGCAAATTTAATTAGATCTTCTGTGCTATTAGAATGAATTAATCCTAGAAGCTTTGATGTTCTATCATAGCTTAAATTAGAAGATGTACCATTTGGAAGTTGAATACTTTCTCTTCGTCCAAGAGAATCGTATGAATATAAGAAGTCTAAGTTTCCATACTCAATTTTTGATACTCTACTTAGAGAGTCTCTCTGATAGGCTATATCAGCGTAAGTAGAATTCATTGCTGTCAGTGAGGAATTTTCATTATATGCATAATTAAGATCTACTGCAGGTGTAGAATCTGATTCAAGAGAATTAACCTTCTTCACACGACCAACTAAGTCGTACTCAAAAGTTACTCCAGACTCGTCAGTACTAGCTCCAAGTAGTCTTCCTTCAGCATCGTAGCTATATTCATGCTTAATATCTCCTACTAGTTTTTCTATTAGTCTATAATCATCGTCATAAGTAAATTGTGTCTTAATTTGATTCTTATCAGTGTATAGAAGAATATTACCTCTTAGGTCATAAATAAACTCTTCAACTCTTCCTAGTGGGTCAATTCTTGTAAGTACATTTCCTTGTTTATCATAAGTAAAAGTAGTCGTTCCTGTATTACTATCTGTTAAAGTCAGTAAGTTTCCACTCTTGTCATATGTAAAAGAGATTTCATTATCGAGCTGATTAATAGTTTTTACTACGCGATTCATTTCATCGTATTCAAATAGTGATGACTTACCATTTGGATTAATGATTTGAATCACATTACCTCTAGAGTCATAGTAGAAATTAGTAATATCTCCGTTTGAGTTTTTAAGCATAGAGATATTACCGTTAGTTTGGTCATATTGAATCTCAGTCTTATTTCCACTGTCATCTCTAATCAGTCTAACTTGTCCTTTATTTGTATATTTAATACCTGTCACAGCATTATTTGGATCTATGATCTTTTCAATATTACCTGAGTCATCTAAGTTAAAAGTAGTTGTATGACCTAGCTTATCTTTAAAGCTTAGAGGCATTGAGTACTCATCGTCATAAGTTGTTTCAGAGTAGACATTGAATCCAATATAATCTGACTGTCTTAGAAGATTACCCTTATTATCATAATTGTATCTTTTCACTCGTCCTGTTTTATCTATCTGAATAATAGGATTTCCTAGAGAGTCATATTCACTCTCTCCAAAAGAGTTATCGCTAGCAAAGTCTCTCTCCACTTCAAGATACTCTGTAAACCTTCTACATTTTCTCGTTACAATTATTTCATATCTATTAGGTCCTACATACCTTTTCCTACTTGATCTAGTACATCGCACTGATTTTTTAGCAATAGGTTTGATGACAATATTAGATATTTCTTTAAGATCCATTTTAGAGCCAGAAATAACACTCTTATTAGTTTTAAATGGTTCGATCGCCTGATCTAGAGTGTCTTCAATTGGTGAGAACTCAGAATTTTCTCCGTCTGGACGATTAATCCCTTTTAAAAATCCAAATGAGTTGTAAGTATAAGATGTAACCTCATCTGACTTCCCCTTCTTTATAATCAATAGATTGTCATTATAGCTATAGTTAAGCTCAGATAAGTCTGGATCAATGATCTTCACTAAATGTCCAGATTCATCATGTGCAAGCTTTGTTACCCTACCGGATGGGTCTCTAATTTCAGATAAGAGATTGTTCTCATATACCAAACTAATACTCTGTCCAGTTGGGTCCTGAATGGAAATCAATCTATTTAAGTCGTCATAGAAGTAACTAGTCTGCCTTCCATTCTTATCAATTGAAAATTGATGATATCCTTCGAGGTTGAATACATGCTTAAGTCCATCCTTTTCACGAAGTTCATACCTATCATCACTCTTAGTAAGCTTAGAAGAAAGTCCATAGGGAGTCTTATATGTACCTAGCTCTAGAGGAGTGAATATTCCAAAATCAAAGGCTCCGTGAAGGTACATAACAGCTCCTTCTGAGCCAAACTTAAGAGACTTCACATTATCTATCGCCCAACCATATCCAACAGGACTCGTTTTGTAGTTAACAACTGGAAATTCAGGGTTATCTACAACGTCTGAAAGAAATCTTGAAGTCGTACTTTGAGTATAAATAGACTTAATTTCGGCCTCATATGGATAGAGGCCTGTTTCTAAATCACCTGTGAACATATTCGAATACTGTCTATATAACTCAGTATCATCGTAGTTATCGTCTAAGGATATATCTGTAGTTGTTTTAAAGGGTTGTTTAACACCGTTTATAGACGTTGATATTTCTACAAAGTTTGGTTTTACGTCATTTTTAAGAGTGTGGATACTCGCTACAGAGTAGCCTGAAGCTTCTTTAGAACCGTAAATTAGCCTTAAACCTCTATCTACACCAAGTGACTTATATGTACTTATGAAATGATCTTGGTACATTCTTCCTGATGCAATATCTATATGCGAACCACTAGCGCAAGCTTTAGTATGAGTATGTTTAGTTTTATCGGTGAAAGAATTAATAAATATAGTGATTTGCTCCCAAAGAGTTATAGGGTCTGGAATCGTATAACCCCAACTAGTATTTCTTAGCCCTCCGGATACAGTTACGATATTTTTTTCATCATCCGATACAACACCACGACCTACTACTTCAAAGCGTCCTAACTTATCATTCATTTGATAAATACTTAATTCACTCCCTGCCGCATAACCTTCTGTATTGGGGTAAGTAATTGGGACTTGTTCAACAAACTGAACACCAGAAGGTTGAACAGTGATAAGCATTCCGGGATTTACACCTGGTGGTAATGTAACAGGAGCTAGATTCTGAGGAACCACAGAGACTGAAAGTTCGCCAGTGAATGATGTCCCATCAGGAAGAGTTGCAGAGTTAGCAGGCACAGATAGTTCAATTCCTAGATCAGCATTAATAACGTTAGTTACCTCATCTGTAACAACTTGAGTAATAGAAGACATCGCAAGTCTTGGCAAATAAAATGGCCTAGAAATTACATTCACAGCACCTTTAATTAGATGGATAAGCTCGATAAAGTTTGCATATCGCCCTCCCTCTGGAGTATCCCCTGCAGTAGATGAATCTATTTTGAAGACGATTTCTTCAGTATCTGGAATATTAGCGAAAATAAACTTACCATTTGAGTCAGTAGTAGTAATCAAATCAGTTCCGATAATACTTATTGTTGCTCCAACAATTGGTAGAGAAACATCATCACTCGTTAATGCATTTGAATCGACAACTGTCCCTATAAAGCTAGTTGGACCATTAGGGTCGACACCAATTACATTTATTTCAAATTCTAACTTAGTTATTTTCTTACCGTCACTAGCTATGACTTCAAAAGTATTCACTCCGACGTTTATTTCAGAAGGATGCCACTGAAATAAACCTGAATCGGAATCAAGCTTTACCCCAGAAGGAATAGGATATTTACTACCTAGAAAGTAATTAACCTTTGTTTCATTAGCATCCGTAGCACTAATTATAAAAGAAAGATCACCTCCAAGAGTTACACTTTTATTATCAATAGCAGTGAGAATTGGAGGAAAGTTAATAAACTTAGTTACGATAACTTCTTTAGTTACTACCTCTGAAGAGAAATAGCTATCTTTAACAAGTAATGAGACCCTATAAACACCTTCTTTATCAAATAATATGGAAGTATGCTGTGATGATTGATCACCAATAGTTGCATCAGAGCTCTCTGGCGAACTCTCTAAATTCCAGTTGAAAAATAACTCATCACCATCTAAATCATTAGAGCTAGAACCATCAAGAAGAAGAGTATCCCCTACATATAGATTTGTAGGAATATCAAAGCTTGCAGAAGGCCTATGGGTAGAGTTAAATTTTATCTCGGACGTTTTAGTATCAAACCCATCAGTAACTTCGAGAGAGTAAATATAAGCTCCACTCTTATCAATAGTAAAAGTAAACAGATCTCCAAGAATCTCTTGTGGAGATGATGAGTTGGCCGGAGAAGCAATTTTGATCCACTTGAAAGAGAGACCATCTCCATCTGAATCAGTAGAATTTTCCGCCGATATGCTTATACTTGATAAGGTTTCATTTACCTCTTGGTAAGGAGTTAAAACTACTTCTGGTAAGTGATTATTTATGATAACAGTGTATGTTTCATGATTATAACTACCATCCTCTTCTTCTGCCATTACAGCAATAATAAAGCGGCCAATAGTGTCGGATGAGACCTCTAACTTTCCTTCAGATAGATCAGTCATATTAAAATTAGAACCAGCTTCTTTATAAAGTAAAACATACGAAAAGTTTAGAGGAGTAATGTCATTAGATACTGAGGCACTAAAGTCCAGTAAAAGTGGACTAGACCTGTAAGTTTGAAGTTCTGATGCTAAAACTATAACTGGCCTATTACTTGTAGTACTGAGAGTAATCATTCTCTCCATGGTATTTTGTCCATCACTTAAAGTAAGTTTGACAGTGTATACTCCATCCGCATCTGGAGTAATTACAGCTTTGCCGTTTGAAGAAGTAACGATACTTGAGTTACTTTCACTAGGGAGAGCTACAAGCTCCCAGTTATAGGTAAGTTGATCAGAATTATCATCAAAAGATAAAGATGCATCAATTTCAAACTGCTCCCCTATAGTAACATGAGAGAAGTCGTTTACAATAATGTTAGGGAAACTATTCGCAGTACTTATAAATACAAAGTCCACCCCCTCAATCTCTCCGTCTGAAGTTGTAAGTTTAATTTTATAGTCACCTTCAACATCAACATATAAGCGAGGAAAAGGTGTAGTCTGCGCTGTCAAAGTTGCAGATGAGTCTGCAGGTCTTTCTACTATTTCATAAAGATAAGATATAGGTAAATTTTCGGGATCAAAACTCTTTGATCCATCTAGTTCAATAGTCTCTCCTACAGAAGCTAGTTTATTAAGACCTGCCTTAGTAACAGGGGCTAAGTTTAGAGAAACATCCCCAAAGCAAGACCCCTCAAGAGTAGGAGCTTTATATCGTGACCTTGGATGCAGATCACAAGATGGTGCATTTAGAGAAACTTTATTATTTCCGATTATTGATGAGTTTGCATCAAGTCTTGCGTTCTTAGCAGAGTTCAACACTATTGTTTCGCCAATGACCTTAGCGCCAGACTTCAAGCGTATATCTGAATCAGCTCCACTAAGAGCGTTAATGAAGACAGAATTAACAATTCTTAGTCTTGAATTATTACCTAGAATAACATCTCTTCCTGCATCTATTTTTAAATCATTTCCTTTGAGAACAACTCCCGATTTCGTAGTAACATCAGAATTTGATAAACTGCCAAGGGATTTTAATTCAATGAGTTTATCTACATCAACTCGAGCATTATTAAAAAAATTGATTCCTCTAAAAGATTCAATAGTCAGGGAGTCTGCTTTAATTTTAGAATTATTTTTAATTGATATACGTGAGTTCACAGAATTTCCATTGGTAATGATACGAACATTTCCAGAACCAACTAAATTGTGATTATTTCCTAGTACAATTTCTCCGTTTGAAGAAATAAGTGCGTCCTCAGTAGTAACTTTACTATTTGATCCAAAGCTAATGGAATCATCAATAGACTCAAGGTTAAGCTTTACTGTATTAATACGAGAATTATTACCAACAGTAATTTTTCCTACAGACCTGATACACACATTGTTTGCTGTAACTTTCGTGTTATTAAAAATCTGAATTTTACATGGAGAATGGATATCAAAATCATTTCCCGTGTAGTTAAATTTCAAGTTAAGAGAACGGTACTGATTCCCTTCAAGTCCATAATCTAAGAGGTAGTTATCTAATTCCTCAATACTCCGGACATTAACTGATCCTTGACTGCAACTTATTGACGAATCATAATCAGAGTTTAAGTCACAATTTTGGGCATACCCCTGAATTGAGAATATGAGACTAGCAAGTAAAACTTTAGAAATCATTGATATATACTTCATTATCTAACCTTATGTATTTTTCTGTGGTTTTTAATTTTCTTAAAATCTTTTAGTTTATTCTTTACACTTCTTTCAATGTTTATAGTGCCATCTGTTACCTCAACATCAACTTGGGTATGATTCATTCCGTACTTATCATCCAGAACATATAGATTTAATGTAAAAACTCCTGCAGAATTAAAATCGATAGTTACTGATTCTCCTTCTTCATAGAAAAAGTCTTCAATATCCCAAAAATAACTAACTATTGAACCATCAAGGTCGTATGAATTTGATCCATCAAAAGTTATAGAGACAGGAAAATCACCACTTGTGGAAGAAGAGTCAATAATTGCGACAGGAGCTTGAGTCTCCTCTACAACATGCGAAAATGTATAACTTCCACTATTCCCTAAGCTATCTTCTAACGTAACAGTGATATTATAAGTCCCAGTTGTAACAAAATTATGCTCAATATCTGGTAAATCTCCATTAGCATCAGTATCAAAAACAACATCTCCAGTACCATCATCAAAATTCCATATGGCCCTAGTAACGTCAAATGAGTCATCATAATCAGCTTCAAACCCTGCACCAATAGGTAAGTTTGATTGCCAATGCCAGCGATCTACAGAGAATATTGGGATATTATTCCCTCCAGAACTTGCCTCGACATTTATATATTCAACACTAGACCTAATATTATTAGAATCGTCAGTTACATAAAGGTGTAGTTCATAGAACCCTGGTGTGTATAATTGAATAAGAAGAGGGTTCTCTTCGAAAATAAAGGTTTTCCCTCCTGGAGCTCTAAGGACCCATCTTTCATAAACAACAGATCCATCAGAGTCTGTAGATAGCGAATCTGCTGATATAGAGAGAGGTGACTCTCCAGAGTTCGTATTCAAGCCTATATCAACATTTGGGACATTTCCCTCTGAAACATGTATAGATCGAAGACTACCATGTGTAAGTCCAGAATCATCTGTTATATAAATACGCATGTACTTAGTGCCAAGAGTTGAGTAACTATGTGTTATTGCAGTGTCCGTGGTAAGCAAGTTCGTCCCATCACCAAACTCAATGTAGAACAGAGCATTACCTTCAAAAGTAGAATTAGATAAGTCTAGGTTAATAGACTCATCAATCTCCGGGTAATTGTTGCTAATACTTGCATTAGCTAGTGGTCCAACACTCCCAACATCAACGACATGACTAAGATTATATCTGATACCTTTATAATCATAGACCTCAGCTTCAATTGTATATAGGCCTGGACTTGGGAAAGTATAATCTAAGTCATCTGTAGTAAATCTTTCATTATTAACTATTAATATAGTTTTTTCACTATCATATAAGCCAGCATAATCTTCTATCTGAATTCCAACTGTTGTACCTTCTCGATACCCAACTTTAATACCAAAGTTAGAAGAATTAATATCTCCAACAAAGACTTCATAATCGTTCTCACTAGAGTTACCATCTTCATCTACAACAGTTAAGGATACATCATGCGTCCCAGTGGAATAGAATGTATGCGTAAGAGTTGGACCACTATAGAATGATTCAACACCCCTTTCATTAACTCGCCAAAAATAAGACTCAATAGAAGAATTCTCCGAATAACTGTCTTGTCCATTAAATGTAATTTCTAATGGAGTGTTTCCAACAGAAGAAGTAGACTTAATTTTAACAAATGGGTGAATATCAGGACCAACAGCTTCAACATAAATTTCCTGACAAGATTCATCAGTTGCCTTATGCTCATCAAAAACATACAAGCATAGCTCATACACTCCAGCATTTTGAAAAACGTATGTTGAAGACACAGATTCTACATATTCCTCTATATCATGCTCTTCATTAGAAATTTCCCAAATATGTGTAACGACAGTGCCGTCTTCATCATAAGAGCTACTTCCATCGAAGGACATCGTATCACCGACAGAGTATGAATTTGAACCTACAATTTGCTTCGAAACCGGAGTCTGTGTATTAGAAATAGTGATATCGAAACTAAAAATTGATTCTGCACCTTCGTCATCTACGGCCTTCACTGAAACAGAGTAGACCCCAGTCGATCTATACATATGCCAAATATCTTCAACGTTGTCATCAGCTGTAAGGGCAGTATAAGTAGGAGAACCATCTCCAAAATTCCACTCATATGAAACGACTTCTCCATCGTCAACTACATCTTCAATATAGAAAAAAGTGTAATATGGATTATTTGACCTTATTAATTCATGGAAAACTCCACCTATCACTGGTGGCGTATTAGAAGAGTCTAGAACGTTTATCGATAAAGTCTTTTGCCCTTCCAAAAATGGGACTCCATTATCTCTAATCTTGAGAGTTACCGAATCTTGCCCTACAAAGTCTGAATTGGGTGTATAAGTTATTTCATTTTTATCTAATGAAACAACTCCATTACTAGGTAGACCTATAATTTCAAAACTATGCTCTTGACCGGTATTAGTATCCTCATAGTCTATAGGAAAGATAACACTGGAGTTTTTATTAACAGAAAAAGAGTTGCTTATTATTACAGGAGCGGCGTTTTCTGAAACATTGAAGGAGATATTAAAATCACCATACTTACTAGGAAATCCATTATCAGTTATTCTTACTGTTGCATTTAACTCTCCCGAAAATGGATGTGGAGCCGTAAACTGAAGCTCTCCATCTGTGTCTACAGAAAGTACTCCTGAAGCAGGATGTGAGAGGATTTGATAAGAGTGATTCTGCCCTAGGTCAGGATCATTAGGGATAACAGTGTGACTAATCGTCATACCTTCTACTATGTCTATAGTTAAGTCATCCGGCATAGGACTACTATTACCCAAAACATTTATTGAAATAGTAATATCTGTGCTGAGAACAGGTATACCATCATCCTCTACTCTTATAGTAATAGAATCAGATCCAACAAAATTTTCATTGGAAGTATAGCTAACCTCACCACTCGAACCAATTATTGCTTGACCACTTACAGGAGGATTCAAAATTGAAAAGGAATGCTCTTGATCTACGTCTAGATCCTCAACGTTAACTAATGTAGTCCCCTCAACCCCCGTTAAAACCTCAATATCTTCAGCACTTAACAATGGAGGGTGATTAATATCATAAGAGTTAATCGTTAATAGTAATTCACTACTCATTTCAGGAACGCCATCGTCTGTAACGATTATAGTCACAGTCTCGGTTCCTTTTACATAAGCACTATAAGAAAAGTCTCCACTGATAGGATCAATACTTGCTGAGCCATTTAAATCAGTAGAATTTATAGAAAATCTAAAATTATTATTTGGGTTAGAATCTGTAGCAAAATAGCTAAGGTTTACAGTTTCATCAACTGTCACGTCTGTCGAAGTCGCCCCCACAATAGAAGGGGCCTCATTATCAACAATATTCACAACAACATCAGTAAAACCTGTCCCTAACGGTTGTGCATTATCTGAAACAAAAACTCTAAATGTATCAGAACCTGAAGCAGATACGTATGGCGTATAGATTAACTCTCCAACCTCAGAAATTTCAGCTATCCCCTTCTGAGGAGCAGTTTGAATACCAAAAGAATGTTCCTGAAAATCATCCACATCAGTAAACGTAATACTATGAGAGTTGGATATTGATCTTTGAAGGATAGAAAGCTCAATGTCATCTAACACAGGTATTGAATTTGGAGTGACCTGTATAGTCACCAATACTTCTGCTACTCCACTCGGAAGAGCAGAATCCCGAACTTCTAATATAAATGAATCTTCACCTACAAATCCAGAGATAGGATCGTAAATAAAGCTCTTAGTTAAAGTATCAAGAGTTAAGGAGCCTGAATTAACATACCTTTTGATAATTACTTCTAACTGTTGGCCAGAATCCTCATCAGATACTGTATACTCGCCAGTATATGCTGTTGACTGGAAAGTGCTGAAGCTATCAGCAAGGATAGTAGGATTATTATTCTTTACTACATCGACATTAACAACAACTTCACTCTTTCCACTAGGAATTGCTGAATCTGAAACCTCAAGGGTAAATGCATCTTGCCCAAAGAATCCAACATTGGGTGAGTATGAGAACTTACGAGTATTAAAGTCAATACTCACAGTACCTGAACTTGCTTGAGCCTTTACAGCAACAGATAAATTCTGCCAGGCATCAACGTCACTAATTGAAAAGTCTCCGATGTAACTTGTAGATTGAAATGTTTGAAAACTCTCAGCAACTATTACAGGGTTTGTATTACCCTCTATCTCAATCGGGATTATTAATTCTCCAGTTGAAGGTGGTATTGCATTGTCCTGAACACCGACTCTAAGCTCTCCTGTCCCTGAGAGACCACTATTGGCAGAAAAGTTCAACTTCCCTTGCTGATCTATTGTTGCATTTCCAAGACTAGATTGAGATAAAATCACAAAATTATGACTCTGAGTTGTATCAGAATCAGTGAAAGAAATATTTAACTCTGCTACTCCACTTTGAAAGATTGATATCGAAGAAGGTAGTGCAGTAAGAACTGGAACTGAATTCGCAGTAATATTAACATTAACAGTCAGGTCCGTTGAGCCGATTGGCATACCTGAATCTTTAACATTTACTATAAAAGAATCAGAACCTGTAGCCCCAAGATCTGGGGAGTACACGACTTCTCCTAACTGATTAATACTTGCTAATCCTTTAAGACCATTAGAACTTATAGTGAAAGAAAAAGTCTGTCCCTCGTCTGAATCTGAAACATTAACAAGAGTACTTCCAGTTTCACCTTGAAAGATATTTATCGGTAATGAAGATAAAACCGGAGGAGTATTTTCAATTATTGAGATATTTAAAATAATATCTATAAATTTAGAAGGAAGACCATTATCAGAAATACGGATAGTAACAGTATCCTCACCAACTTGTGAACTAGCGTGATACTCAAGAAGTCCATCACTCGAAATGAAGGCTTCACCTAAGTTACCATTTTGATATATAGAATAAGATAAAACCTGATTATCATCAATATCTGATGCATCGACTGTAACTGATTTAACAGAACCTGTTGTAAGGGAAATCCCTTGAACGCTTGCAGTAGGCGCACTATTTTCATAAACACTAATAGGAACTTCGAATTGGACTTCATGAGAGGCTAAACCATCATCAGAAACACTAATTATAAACGAATCCTGCCCAAAGAAGTTTAAGGCCGGAGTATAAGTAACCTCAGCTTTTTCACCACCACGATGGCCTATCGAAACACTACCATTTAATGGCTGTCTTATTATTTTATAACTTATATTCTGAGAGTATTCTTCAACATCGATATCGTTGTGAAAGACATCTATTTTCTTTGATTTTCCTTGAATCGTTTCAATTGGCCCATTAATATAAGGAGACGGGGCACTATTTTCCTGAACATTTATATTCCCAAAAACATTCTTTGAATAATTACTTAATGAGTTCGCCTCTTGTATATTGAAACCTACTATGTCAGAACCATAGAATTCACGCTTCGGATTAACTCTGAAGTACCTCTTCTTGGAAGATGATATATACGTTTTGCTTAATTCAGCAGTTCCACCAATAGGGTACACTGAGAATTGAACGTCGAACGTATTATCTAAATTATCATCAGTTATATTTATTAAACCAGAATATCTAACTCCTTGAAGAGTTCTTATATCAGAAATAGAAGCATCGACCGGATCTTCCTCTTCTACATTAATACTCACAATTGCGCTTGAGGCTTTGTTAGGTATACCATTGTCGGTAACAGTCACCTCAAACTCATCTAGTCCAACAAAATCAGGATTTGGGAGATACGTAAGAAAAGAGTATTGTTCACTGATTTCTACAGTACCATTACTAGGAGGAACAGTGATTGAATATGTTAGACTCTGACCTCCGTCTAGATCTCGACCTCTTGGATATATACGTTTACTTAGACCTTTAGAAACAAAAGTTGAGATGTCATCTATGGAAGGAGCCCTATTTTCAATGATATCAATACTAATGACACCAAATGCACTCAATGAAGGTGAACCGTTATCCGTAACCTTAACTGTTATATAGTCAGTGCCGGATGTTTCATTATTTGCCTGATACTCAATGTATGAACCTAAAAACTTAACTGTTCCAAGACTTGGTCCAGAAATTATTTCATAAGTTAGCTTTTGACCTCGGTCAATATCACGCCCGTTTAAATATATAGTTTGAGATCCTCCTTCAGAAATGCTATAAGTTCGTTCATTTATTTCAGGAGGAGAATTTTCATAAACATTTATTGGAACAATTACATCTTTAAATAAAGGAGGTTCTCCATTATCCATAACTCTAACAGTAATGTAATCAATTCCATCAAATCCTTCATCTGGTGTGTAGTCAATCACTCTCTGATTAAAAGGATTCGCTACGGCTATTCCATGCTCAGGAAGGTTTAAGATTGAGTATGTTGCCTGATCTCCCCCATCAGGATCTCCAGAGCTAAGAATGATTGAAGTGGTCACTGGAAAAGTTATACGTGGATTATTGATAGTAAATGTTGGACTTGGAGGTTGATTATATTTTGCTTTAATCACAAAATCATATAAGCCTGTTTTTGACGGAGAGCCATTATCTGTTATTGCTAGAGTAAAACTCTCTTCTCCAAGAAAATCGTTGTTAGCACTATATCGAATAGTAAAAGTATCTGGTAGAAGTTCTATGTCACCATATTCCGCCTGTCCAATAATTTCATAGGTATGCACTTGATTACTATTTTCATCACGAAAAGAAAAAGGAATATCTTTTGTAGTTCCTGGATTTACATAGCTTATCTCTCTAATGACAGGTGTGGGTGTTTGATTTTCTCTAACTTGAACATCTAAAAGATAAGTATTAACTCCCGGGCTTGATGCATTATCAGATAGCACAATCTCGACTTGCTCATTTCCAAAAAATGAATCATTAGGATGAACAGATAATCTTTGAGTGTCACTGTCATATACTACTGTACCAAAACTAGGATCTACACTTACTGAAACAGAAACATCTTGCAGTTCATTAATATCTATAATATTTAAAATCTTGACTGAGGATACACCCTGCGCAGTATCTATACTTGGTAAATAGTTAATGTACGGTAAATTATTAACGAGTACGCTTACATTTACAACATGATCACTATAAAGAACAGGTGATCCATCATCATAAACTCTTATGACAAATGTATCATCTCCAATAAAGCTTGGGTCTGGAACATAATTAACTTTTAATTCATCTGTATAGTTTGGATTATAAATAATTGCACTACCATTTGTAGCACTCTGAATAACTTCACCTCTATGAAATTGACCATAATTATCTTCGACATTTAAATTTACTAAAACGGCTTCACCATGTGAGATAGACTCATCAGTTGATACTAATGGAGGTATATTTCCACTAACAAAATTTACATTTACTTCTTTAATAGATGTCTTACTAGGAAAACCATCATCTACTGCAGCAATAATGAATCTATCATCTCTTGAGCTAGAACGGTCTGGAACATAAAAAACTTTATTCCCTTCAATCCTAACTCTCCCATACAACGGCTCATCTACAATTGAGAAGGATAGACTATTCCCATCTGGATCGCTTCCGAAGATCGTGGACTCTCCACCTAAGTTTCCTGAAAATAAAATATCCTGGACACTAACGGAAGGGGGATTATTAATAGGAATTGCCTCAATATTCTTAACAATAATAACATCTAGAGATTCTGAAACCCTTCCCCCTAGTTTAATAGTCATAGAGTTCATTGCTTCCAAACTTAGCTGCTTATAAACGAATGTATTATCTGCTCCAAAACTGTTAAAAGATAAGATATCGTCTCCATTAATAGTAACTATAGCAGTTGAGATACCTTTACTTTCAGCAATAAAAGTATAAGTACTTTGCGTATCGGACACAGGGAACGAATATTCTTTCAACTCACATGAAGACTTAGTACCTTTCTTTAGTAAACACGATTCCTCAACTTCTACATTTAGCGGGCCATATACGACTTCATCATAATTAACATACGATGAGACAGAAATAATCTGTTCAGAAACTTCACCTAGTTTATTTTCAATAGATAGCAGAATATTATAGTTCCCTACTTTATCGAGAACTAAACTCGAAACATTCGTATTGGAATTTAAAAGACGATTAATCGAAAAATTCGGAGAAGATAGTACTGACCAATTAAACCTTAACTCACTTGAATCAGTATCATAACTTTGAGATGCATCCAGAGAGATCTCTTTTCCTACACTCGAAACAATATCAGAATTTACAATAATAACTGGGCCTGCAATAACAGAGAGATTGATAAAGGTAGTGAATACACAAGCTAATGCCTTAATCAAAAAATGCATGATTTCTCCAAGATAGATTCTATAAAATTTAATGAATGCTATTCGCAATGAAACTCCACTGTCAAACAATACAACCTCAAGTCTTCTTGACGTTTACATATTAAAAAAGTTTTAGAAGAATACTTTAATCATTTATTTAGGAGAGAAAACTATGATAACAAAAAAAGTTTTAATTATATCAATAGCATGTATTCCAATGTCCTATGGTAACTTTAAAGTTCAGAAATTTAATTTAGGGAAGTCACTATTCTTCGATAAAATACTTTCAGGTAACAAGAATATTTCGTGTGCTTCTTGTCACAATCCTCTTCTTGGAACATCTGATAGACTCTCTCTCGGAATAGGAGAAGGAGGTACAGGCCTTGCGATGTTTAGAAATGCTGGGAAAATGAATTCGAGAGTTCATGAGAGAGTGCCAAGAAATTCACCACACCTTTTCAACTTAAGCGATAAGGATATAAGTTTTTTATTTCATGATGGTCGAATCTCTAAAAATAAAAATTACCCTTCAGGTATACTTAGTCCTGCAAAAGAAGATCTCCCAGAAGGGCTTGAGAGCCTTCTTTCAGCACAAGCTCTTTTTCCTCCAACGTCTAATACAGAAATGGCCGGGCAAGGTGTTGAGAATGATATTTCAAAGTATGCTGAGGAAGGAAAGCTATTTGGTGAAAATAGTGTCTGGGGAGTTCTTACACGAAGAATAAGATCTAATAGAGAGTATGTCAGAATGTTTAAAGCTTCTTTTCAAGATATCAAAAAGGCAACAGATATAAAGGAAATTCATATTGCAAATGCTCTTGGTGAATATGAGAAGATAGCTTATCGATCTAAAAACTCTCCTTACGATCAATATATGCGCGGAGATATGGATGCATTATCAGAAAAACAAATAAAAGGCATGCAAGTATTTAACGGGAAAGGAAGGTGTATTGAGTGTCACTCTGGCTCTAACTTTACTGATAATAAGTTTCACTCAATAGCATTACCATCAATAGGTGAAGGGAAAGGCCATGGAGATAAGAAGATAGAAGACTTTGGAAGAATGGGAGTCACTAACAGTTTGGATGATATATATAAATTTAGAACTCCATCCTTGAGAAATTTATCCTTAACCGGACCGTATGGACATAATGGTGCTTACAAATCAATAAAAGGAATTATAGAACACCACTTGAATCCCAAAAAAGGATTAAGGAACTATAATCTCAACAAAGCTTTACTATCCCAGGCAGAAATATTTGAAGGTAGGGATAATATTGCTCTAACAAAAATTATAAATACAAAGATTTTCAATACTTGTGACTTAGAAGTTGTAGAATTGAGTAATGAAGAAGTAGGACTACTTGAAGATTTTCTTCACTCTTTGACAGAAAGAAAGTTTGTAGATGCCTCTCACCTAATTCCAAAGTCTGTCCCCTCAGGTTTAGATATTCACGATTAACTTTAATTAATACCCAAGCATTCTTTCTAGTATGAAGGAAGAAATGTTTGGGTAGCATTTGAACTTCCCCACCTTTGGAAATGGTGTTTATAACTTAGCAATCTAAAAACATTCTGAGGTTATGTGCTTGGTATCCTGCCTTCCGCAGGTAAAAGCGACTCACTTAAGTTGATTTTCTCGACCTCAAATCTTTGACTCTTATTATTTAAACAAATTATTATTGAATCATTATAAAAGTAAGTGAAGTCAGGGCTATACTTTTGATTTTTATGATTACAGAATGTTTCCTGGAATAAAAAAGGTGTATCCTTCATTTTGTCTCTGAACATTAAAGCTGTGAAACTGCTATTATTATATATTTTTTTTGCAAGCGGTGTATAGTTCTGACCAAGAAAAAAAAGTGGAAGAAGTACAAGAACGGAAGAAAAAATGGCTCCAGAGATTTCAAGCCCAATATCTGGAAACTTTGTCTTAGTACTGTCTACAGAACTGGCACTGAAGCTATGAATTAAATATTCAAGAAGAAAAATCAGTAAAAGTATAAAATATAAAACAAGAAACTCTACACAAAAAAACAGAGACTTATCTAGAAAAGGGAAATAAGTAGGCTTAATACCAAAAATTAAATTCCCTAACCGTGAGCTTAATTCAGATGAAATAGGTATCGTAAATAATGTAGTAACGAATTTTAACATTAAGTATTTTTTATATGCTGAAATAACACGAAGTAGGAACATATAAAAAGATAGTATAAAAACAACAAGAAAGAACAAGTAGGAAGCATAAGTATAGACGAGTCCGGAAAAGTTGAATTTTAATCCTAGAAAAAAAAGAACTAAATATCCAATAAAACTTAGAAGTAACACTCTACTTCTATTCTCATAAATGCTACTAAAAAAATTCTTCATAATAACTCCAAAGTTTTTTTTTAAAAGTATTATATCCAGTCTGACTATTTCATTTTTTTAGGATAAATTTCGAGAAGTTCTCTTGTACATATATAAAGTTACGACCAAGTATACTCCCACTCTAAGGCTAACGGGCCTTCACGGGTCGCAGGGGAAACCGAGTACTTCCAACAGACCAAGAACCAATACTTCCAGTAGAGTGTAACTTAAAAGAAGATTTTCAGCTTAACATTTTATGCTTAATCAAAGGCATCCATCTATCAGATCTCCATCAGCTACTACTTCAAGAGTTATTACGTTTTCCAAACTTTGCAACACCTATCAAACTCGCCAGCCGACATACCTGATGAACAAAGCGAGCAGGAATAACATGAGACTTCGCACTAGCAAGTATGTGGATAGGCCATACGAGACAGGAAATAACCATGGGATATACTCATATATTTCAGCAAGCAACTAGAGATGCTAAAAGAAAGACTCAGGAGATTGAGTTTATTTAAGAGACTTCATTCTCATAATATTTAGAATAGCGGTAGATTATCCAAGTTATTCTTTGAAGTACTATCCGCATTTGTTCTTATAAACTTTACGTTGTACACGTGAACATCTGCTCTAGGACTCTCTTGCTCAACGTAATACTTATGTATACCTATATCAATATGTCTTACTACCGTAGCTCTATTTTCCTGCCATGTAGTTCCCTTAACATCTGTAATGTCACCACTATTGTCTTTTCTAATGTGTGTAATTTCTCTTGCCACGATTCTCTCCTTTTATAAAATTATCACACAAGGCTGAAACAATATCGACTCAAGATTTCTTGATATTTCATAAGAGAAACAGTTATCATTTCTGATGAGTTGCTACTGTATCAGGAAAAGTAGTTTTCTCTGGATAGGTTCCGTCACAGCTGTACATTTTTTAGATGACAGCCGTCTACTTCTAGCAGCCCTCCTAAGCTACAAATTCCCGAGGAGATTCTTAACAATACAAAGCTTCAAGTCATCTAATAAGTTTATCTTTTCAATACAAGTATCAATCACCTGATCTCTTAGCTCATCTTGTCCAAGATTATCTTCATAGTCTTTAAACGTATAACCATAACTTAGTACAATATGTTGTATTCGTTCTTTAGTTAGTTCTATACGTCCATTTTCTATATGTCCTATAGATGCTTTTCAATAACTACAATGATCAGAAGCTTCGTACTGTGATAGGCCTTTAATTCTTCTCGTAGACTTGATTACTTTACATTCTTTGGTTATTAATTTTTGATAGCTTCTTCTGTCTGAATTACGGAGAACCTTTTTAATTGTTTTCCCTTACCCCTTTTACTTTTTCCCTTAGATTTCTCTATCAACTTCTTAACTCTTATAAAATCTAAATAGTCGAGGCCATATAAAGTAACAAACTCAACAATTCGCTTACGTTTAAGAGAAACTCTACCATCCTCTATAGCACCAATTCCTTTATCTGAAAGTCCTAGTTTTTCTCCAGCTTCCTTTAAAGTTAAATCCAATTCTAGGCAAAGTTCTCTAAGTGAAGCTGGTCAAACAAAATGACCTTCTTGTCGCATCTTTTAAGTTCCTTTGTTTCCATTTCTAAATTTTTATTTGTTTACAGGACGCTTGGATTAGTCATCTAAGCCAGCGTACCGCCATTAAAAATCTCTAATAATTTAGGTAGTTGACGTCAAAAGGCTAATCCACGTAGCCACATTTTTAGCTACGAATAGCCAACTCCAGTAACATTGATTAGTTTTGTCATCAGTAGAAACGTGAATCAAACCTTAGATATCAACTTCTTTAAGTTATTTATTTCCTAAGTATTTGTAATGATGTTAACGATGTCTTTTTTGTATTGTGGGTGATAAAAAAGCCCTAATTCCCACTATAAATGAGTCAATATTAACTAACTGAGTCATAGCGAATAAATATGCTTTCAAAAGTAGACTCTTAACAATTTACTACTCCGTCACATTGCGGTATAAAAGTATGAATAACATAATTTTTGAGTTCTAAAAAACCACGAAAAAACCACGTACTTTTTCAAAAACCACGAAAAAACAACGGAAGCGGATAAAAATAGATAAATCTCAAACATAACAAACTAAACGTCTAAGTACCTACTAGCACTAAGCTAACAAGACTTAAGTAACATAAAACGGAAGCTTATATGAACGAAGACAGCCCACGGTGTACATTCGCTATTATCTCTCACCCTGATGCAGGGAAAACAACAATGACTGAAAAGTTACTGTGGTTTGGTCGAGTCGTTAGAGACGTAGGAATGGTTAAGTCTAAGCAAGGAAACTATGCGAAGTCCGACTGGATGGAAATGGAAAAAGAAAGAGGTATCTCAATTACTTCGTCTGTTATGTCGTTTCCATATAATCAGAGAGCAATGCACCTTCTAGATACTCCAGGACATAAGGATTTCTCTGAAGATACTTATAGAACACTTACAGCTGTAGAATCAGTGCTTATGATGATTGACTCGGCCAAAGGTGTGGAAGAGCAAACAAAGAAACTAATGGAAGTTTGTCGTTTAAGAGATACTCCAATTGTTACGTTCATGAATAAATTTGACCGTGATGCAATGGATCCATTTGAGCTTATAGATAACGTAGAAAAGATTTGTTCTATTCAATGTGTGCCAATGACATGGCCCGTAGGTAGTGGAGTCGACTTTAAAGGTGTATACGATATAGCATCTAAGACAATTAGAAGCTTTGACGAAGGGAATGACCCAGACAGTGCTACAGTACTGGATGCTAGCGATCTATATTCTGACGAAGTTATTAACTATGTAGGTAAAGATCTTGTTGAAAAACTTGAAGAAGACCTAGAAATGGTTACTGAGATGATGCCAGAGTTTATCGAAGAAGAATTCCTAGCAGGTATTATGACACCTGTCTTTTTTGGTACTGCACTTCACAACTTCGGCGTAAAAGAAACATTAGATATGATTTCGAGTCATGGCCCAGGACCGGCTTCAAGAGAAGTAAGACTTGCTCCTTTTGATGAAAAGTCTGATGTAAGAGAGATTAGTCCAGAAGAAAGTAAGTTCACAGGCTTTATATTTAAGATCCAAGCAAATATGGATAAGAAACACAGAGACAGAGTTGCATTTATGCGAGTTTGCTCAGGAGTATTTGAGAGAAATACTAAGATACATCATGTGAGAACAGGAAAAGATATTAAGATAGCTTCACCACTTATCTTTCAAGCACAGGATAGAGAGATAACAGAAAGAGCATACCCTGGAGACATCATCGGTCTTCACGATACAGGTAAATTTCAAATTGGAGATACATTCTCTAATGGTGAGAAGATTGAATTTACAGGAATTCCAAATTTTGCACCAGAGATTTTTAGAAAGGTTCTTTTAAAAGACCCAATGAAAGCAAAGCAACTTGATAAAGGTCTTCAGCAACTCTCTGAGGAAGGAACTGTTCAACTATTTAGACGTCACACAAGCCCAGAAAAAATTCTTGGAGCAGTTGGTGTACTACAGTTTGAAGTTGTGAAGCATCGCCTCGAAGATGAATACAGTGTAAGAGGAGAATATGAATCTTACGGCTTCGTGGGTGTGAGATGGTTAAAATTTAAAAATGATAATCAAAAAGATAAATTTATTCAAAAGAATGGTTCAAATATAGTTTACGACAATAAATCTAGACCTTGCTTTGCTGTTAGAAGTGAATGGGACCTAAAACTTGTAATGGAAAAGAATGAAGAAGTTGAATTTTACTCAACGTCTGACTTCAAAAAATCTCATTAAACCAAATATCAACTAGTTACGACAAGCTATGTGTCTAAAATGTGGCACATAGCTGTAGAAAACTTCACCTACTAAATTATAAACACCTATTTTTACACGTTTTCTTAAGGATAACTTACCTCACGTTAAAATTGTATATACCGAAAAACATATAAAGGTATAAAGATATAACGTGAGATACTTATGAATGTTAAAAATCTAATTACAGGTGTTTCGACTTTAGCGTTCCTAGCTATAGGTGGCCTTGTAGTTAATAAAACACTTAAATCCAACAAAGAACATTCATCAGAACTAGCTCCAAAGAAGTTTCAAAGAAAGTACAAACTCGTCAAAAGATCAATTAGTAATCCAAGTCAAAATAATATTACTCAATCAACTAAAGATAAATCTGACTCATCTACTTTAAGTACAGATAAATCAAGTGCGAAGGGAAAACTTCATAAAAATAAAAAAGGAAAAATCTCTTCTAAAACAACATCTTCTAAAAAGAAACAAAAGCTGAGTAAAATTGATTCATACAATGCTGATCAAACATATTATTTAGATGAAGATAGTGACAAAGATAGAACAACAAAAAACACAGAAGGAATTACATACGCAACAGGTACAAAAAAACAAGAGAGTAAAAAATCTGAAGATGTTTCTTCAGATAGTTCTTCGAGTTCAAGCTCATCAAGTTCATCAAAAACTAAAGTGATAAAAGGAAGTATTCCTGCCCTTATAGGCTCGATCACAAAAGTAGACTCTTCAATATTTATAAACGAAGCGTATTCAGCAAATTGTGTTAACCCAAAAATAGAACTCTTTAACTCTCAAACAATGTCAGTAGTTGCAGACAACCCTATAAATGAAGAGAGTTTAAAATCAACTACAGACTTCACCTTCGATCCAGAAAAACTTCAATTAGATGTTGAGATACCTACAAAATACATTCTTAGAACAAGTGGTTGTAGTATAAATTATCAAAGAATAATAACAAGCTTCTATGAAACACAGAATCTAGGTCCAGCAACGACACTCATCTCAAGTATCATAAGATCGAGTTTCGAGTTAGACCTTGAGACCATAGATAGTTATGCTCTTCATAAAGCAACACAAGAATTAGAAGACAGTACTTCTCCAACAGACTCAGAAGAAGAAGTATATACAAAACTTGAAGCCACTCTTGGTTTAAAAGAAAAGTTTCAACAAACATTTGAAGGTAATGGCCCAGAGCTATTACTTTCCGCAGCACCTGAAATTAGTGAAATAAACGTAGATGAACTACTTAAAGAGAAAACAAATTATACATACACTGTAAATACATCTCATTGGAATCAGAATTATGATATTGCCTATGAGTGGATATTAAACGATACAAAAGTTTCTAACAATGCCTCATGGAGTTTCACACCAAGTGCAAACTCGCCTACCGCTTATGATGTTGTATTAAAAGTAGGTAGAAAGAATTCAGGAGACTTTGATGTTGATACAAGTTTCCCATACCATCTTTTAGAGTACACAATCCCTATAGAAGATACATTTGAAACGACTGCACCAAACTTTAACTTAAATATTGCTTCTTCAAATCCTACAGCCAATAAGAATATTGTTCTAGATATACAAACTGGTGCTGAAGTATCTACGGGAGTTTATGCAAATTGTGAAACATTTTCAAATATCGCTATCACAGAAGATGACACATTCCCGACAGATACAGATTTTAATATTGCTTGTACTACAGCGACAACTCAAAGTTTAAATTACTTAATACAAAAAGCAACAGACGGTATTGTTGATATAAATATATGGGCAATAGATGTTAACGGGAACAGAAGTTCTGCAAAAATCTTATCTATTGAAGTAGATACAACAGAACCAACAATGGCATTTAACTCTTTAGCTACAAACTACAGAGCGGATAGAACAATTGATATAAAATGGGATGTTACTGAAAAGAACAATGATGGAACAGAAAACTTCATAGTAGACTTCTTCGATGGTTCGTCATGGAGTAATATTGGAAATGTAGCTTCTGTAGCTGGAGAGATTGATGATGAGACATATACTTTAAGTTTTGACTTACCAAATATTCTCGTATCAAATGCTAGATTTAGAGTTACCTTCAATGACTCTCTTGGAAATACAAAGGTACTAGAAAGTTCAGATATTGCAATCAACAAACCTGTACTTGCAATCTCACCTACAACACACAATTATAGTGATACTTTAAACCTATCTAATGGTACAAATCAAGCATTTACAGTTTCAAACAGTGGCCAAGCAAGCGCAGACTTCTGTAGTAATCCAACTCTAAGTGGCGCGAATACTTCAGAATTTGAAATAACAACAGATAACTGCTCATCAAATGATTTAGCAGTATCTTCTAGTTGTAATATTATAGTAAGACCTACCCCAACAACAAAGGGTGCAAAGTCAGCAACTCTAAACTGGACGTGTGGAAGTGATAGCGTAAGCTCAAATTTATCATACAATTCAATTAATAACGCTCCAGTTGCACCAAATGACTTCTCGAATACGACAAATGAAGATACTCCACTAGCTTTCAATGTAAACATTGGAAATGATATAGATGGAGACTCATTAACATACTCAATTGTCACTTCAACAACTCAGGGAACTCTAACAAACTGTATGGCATCTGATGTTGATCTGAGTTGTTTATACACTCCAGCAGCAGACTATAACGGAAGTGATAGTTTTACTTATAAAGTAAATGATGGAACAACTGATTCGTTAAATGTCACAACGGTTAGTCTCACAATAAATCCAGTTAATGATGCTCCAATAATTGGAAGTGACCAGTCCTTCACTACAGATGAAGATACGCCATTAAATATAACTTTGAGTCCTGGTTCTGATATTGATATACCTGCTCAGACGCTCTCTTATAAATTAATAACAGCTCCAACTAACGGTGTACTTTCAAGCTGTATTGATACATCAACATATAAAACAGACAGAGACTGTACATACTCACCTAACTTAAATTACAACGGATCAGATTCATTCACTTACGAAGTATACGATGGTGATACAAACTCTGTATCTACAGCGACTGTGACATTTACTATAAATAGCGTTAACGACGCTCCTCAACTGGCTGCAGGACAGGCTGAGACAACAGCAGAAGACACAGTTCTAAACTTCAATTTAAATCCAGGTACAGATGTTGACCTAGATACACTAAGCTATATTGTTGTATCTTCAACATCAAATGGTACACTTAACTGTACAGGAGCAGACGGAAGCACATGTACTTATACACCTTCGGCAGACTTTAATGGAACCGACAGTTTCACTTATAAAGCTAATGATGGAGCGACAGACTCAAATACAGTAACAGTAAATTTAACAATAACTGCAGTCAACGATGCTCCAACAGTAGCATCAACTCAGGCAGTAACAACAGATGAAGATACTTTAGTAAACTTCAACTTAAATAGTGGCTCGGATATAGATTCAGCAACACTGACTTACTCTATCGTTACAAACCCTTCAGACGGAACACTAACATGTACAGGTGGGACTTCAACTGATTGTTCGTATGCACCAGCAGCAAATCAAAACGGAACAAGAACTTTTACTTATAAAGTGAATGATGGATCTCTCGATTCAAATACAGCGACAGTAACTATTACAATCAATGCAATTAATGATGCACCAGTTATGGTGGCCGATCAGTCATTTACTACAGATGAAGATACAAGCTACTCAGTTACATTAAATGGCGCTACTGATGAAGAGACTGCAACAGGATCTATTCAGTATAAAATTACTTCTGCACCAACAAATGGAACACTTACAAATTGTACAGAT